>Ga0181587_10004125_pt1 | contig 12026 bp, 10 predicted proteins | sample 071ome_27_FD_132463 | JGI IMG/M metagenome (GOLD analysis project Ga0181587, IMG submission 132463) | Coastal salt marsh microbial communities from the Groves Creek Marsh, Skidaway Island, Georgia - 071409AT metaG (megahit assembly) | ecosystem: Environmental > Aquatic > Marine > Intertidal...
AGCCGCGTCCTTCCGTCATTGTGGACACTTTGCGGGTCAGCACCTTCTCAAGAAACGGCACGGCATCTTCGCCTGAAATTTCGACCGGTTTTTCCGGCACGTCGAAAATTAATGCCTTGCGTCGAAGCGTCCAGTATTTGGCAACATAATCTTCCCCGTTATACACCGCAAAAAAACGACCCGCATACACACCACGAACCATCCTTGACGTGTCATGCCGGTCAATGAACGGAGACTCTTCATAGCGCCTTGCGCTGATGGCAACATTATTCTCCAAGTCTTTTTCTTCCTGCATATTCACCATCTTCAACTCCCTGCCTTATAAATATTCGATATGCTAGACTAACTCGTCATACATCCTAACAATGGGCTAAATACTTACCATTGAACAGTTATTTTTATGGCCGGTCTTGACACCGATTAATTTGATGATTTTCATCGTTATATTTGCGCCTTGCTGGATGAAGTCGACATCCCGAAAACGCTGGGCAAAATTGGCGTGCCTGAAGATTGCGCCGAACGGATTGCGGAAAAGCCACCTCGAAACAAAGGTGACTAATTAACTGTAATAATTTGAAAATATTGGTTGCGGGGGCAGGATTTGCTGAAGACCCTACCATTAAAAAGTGGGTTTGAGGTAATGCATGGGCGCGTAACCGCCGTTACTTGCACCTTGATTTTACATGGATGTAAATGCTTTACACCACGCCTCTGACCAGGCCAATCAGCACCACAACGCCATTCAAAAACTATTTTTACTTTACCTTTGCTATCATTAATAAGTCCCCTATCAAGAGTATTATTATACCAAATTATATGACTATCTTTAAGGCCAACGAGTCTAGTGTTCATATTCAACATTTGCTGCTGAGGCTTTTACGCTGCTGGAGTCCAAGTTGTTCAAAAGCAAAAATAGCTGCCAGAACAATAAAAAAACCAAACCATTCTATTAAGGAAAGTTGTTGACCAAGAAAGAATAGTGCAAGAAGAGCAGCAAAAAGTGGTTCAATACAAGCAAGAAGTGACGCGCGAGTGATGCCAATAATACGCGATCCCTCAAAAAACAAAACCCAACTTAGGACAAAAAAGACCCCATTAGATATTATGGCTGTAACGCCAATGTCAGTCTGTGGTGCAGTGATAGGAAAACCCAATGGTAGCATCGCTAGCATAATAATAAGACCAACAACACTGATATAAAAATTAAGCACCGTACCACCTATTTCTAATGCTAACTCACTTGATGTCTCAATAAACATGATGAAACTGATGAGTCCAATCACACTAATCAAAACACCATAAAAATTAATGTCGCCTTGCCCATCAAAAATCATGATGCCAAGGCCAGCCAGCACTACCCCCATGCAAAACCAACGAGATGTCGATAGGCGTTCCCCGCGCTTGAACCTCGCCAAAATGGCAATCCCAAAAGGGAAACTATAAAGGATCAAAAGCACAAGACCGATATCAATAAACTCCACCGCATGGTAGGTGCTGCCCAGTAATATTAAAGCGGTGATGCCTGTCACAACTAATGGCAAAATTTTGTCACGAGGAATACTAAACGATGCGCTTGTAATCATGCCGTAAGGCAATAAAATTATGGCACCAATTATAAAACGACTCATGATCAAGAAATAAAGTGAGACCCCTTGATCTAATGCTAACTTAGCGGAATTTGGGACAACCGCGAAACATATTGATGAAATCACGACAAGAGAAATACCAATCATTTGTTTTGAGGTATTCAAAGCCATGGCGCTATTATGTCATCTAATTTCAATCAGCGGCCAAAAATCTGAAGTGTTATGTATTTATTATTTGCGGGGACACGTACCCGCCACTAATTGCACTTTGATTATGCATTTATCGAACAATTATCAAAAACCTGCGACAAGTCCATCTTTGCGGGATTCTGACCCACCAACGTAAACCCCGTTATTAAGTCTTTCAATGAGCTGTGCGCCTCCAACCCGAACGCATTATCAGGTGCTTCCATTTGTAAATCATGACCAAGATTTTTCAGTTCTTTGATGATATTCACATCCATCGTTTCTTCACATGCAACACCAAGGCCTTCTATCACACGCCACCGAGGTGCATCAATTGCCATTTGTGGGTCTTGTTGCCAAAGTTGGGTTCGGAGTGTCATTTGCAGATGCCCTTGCGCCTGCATGGGTCCACCCATGACACCAAAACTCATCAAAGGGACGTCGTTTTTCATTAGGAACGCTGGAATGATCGTATGAAATGGTCTCTTTGACGGGGCGACAACATTCTGGCTATTGGGATCGAGCGAAAATCCTGCTCCACGGTTTTGCAGACTGATTCCTGTTCCAGGGATACAGACACCTGAACCAAAACCAGCATAATTCGACTGGATGAACGAAACCATCATGCCATTTTGATCTGCAGTTGAGAGATAAACAGTCCCACCTTTTGAAGGAGCACCCGAATTAAAATCTGTTGCTGATGCTGGGTTAATAAGTTTTGCACGCTCATTCAAGTAATCATCATCCAAAAGATCCGAGACTGTGACTCTGTCCATATGGTTGATATCCGCAACATAAGTCTCAGTATCGCGAAGGGCCAATTTCATGGCTTCTATCTGATAATGTATAGCCAGAGGATCATCAGCGCAAAGATCACGGATCGGCGTATGATCAAGAATACCGAGCGCTTGCAAGGCGGCGATACCCTGTCCATTCGGGGGAATTTCATGCAAGGTGCAATCATCAAAACTCCTGGATATTGTGCCGCACCAGTCAGCGCGGTGTCCAGCCAGATCAGCAACGCGCAATGCGGCGCCATGTAAGATTGCGTTTTCTTCAATGCGTTCCGCCAACTGACCTTCGTAAAATGCCTTGCCCTTGGTTTCAGCAATCAGTTGAAGGGTATTTGCCAAATCAGGGTTTGAAAAGATTTGTCCTGCAACAGGAGAGACTCCGCCGGGCATAAAATTTTCTGCAAAGCCGGGCTGTTGGTTTAATTCAGCCGCACCTCGACTCCATAGCTGCGAGATGATTGGCGATAAAGGGAAGCCCTGGTTGGCGTAATTAATTGCAGGTTCAAAAAGTTTTTCAAAAGGCAATTTACCAAACTTTTGACTAAGACCTACCCAGGCAGCAACAACACCTGGAACAGTTACACTTTCCCATCCACGAAAAGGAATTTCATCCAAGTGACCGAATCTTTCCCGGGACCATGAGGCAGGCGAGCGGCCTGAAGAGTTCAACCCATGTAGTTCCTTTCCATCCCAGACAATAGCAAAAGCATCAGAGCCAAGCCCGCAGCCTGTTGGTTCCACCAGGGTGAGCATGATCGCTGTCGCGACAGCTGCATCGACCGCATTACCCCCTGATGACAACATCTTTAATCCTGCCTGAGCAGCCAGTGGCTGGCTTGCTGCAACCATGTTTCTTGCAATCACCGGAGAACGGCGTGACGGATAGTGATGGTGATTTTGTATTTTCATTATATTTTATTCATTCGTTGTGGCTAAGGACTGGCTGACATAACCGGTTTTTGATCGTTCTTCCTCCGCGGCAGCAATAGCCTCATCGAGAGGTCTTCGATCCACCATGCCAGAAAAATTTTCAACTGTGGGCAATGCTGTTCTGAAGATTGTATATCTTTCTTCCGCGACATGTAATAGCCGTCTCAACTCTGAGAGGGGGTCGGCATTATCATCCACGCGAAGATCGAGGATAGGGTAAGGTTGACCGTTTGAAATTTTCAATCCAGCGGCTTGCTTGCCTCTTTTGTCTCCCCCTGCGGCCTCACCTGCCTCCATGGCCAGAAGCAAGCGTTCAGCAATAGCTTTATCCGGGTTATCCATCCAGGCTTGCATGGTATCTTCAACAACTTGCGGGCCAGCCAGCATATTACCTGCCACAGAAACATTCTTACCCTGAACATGGCCTGCCCATGAGACACATTTGCTGCCCGTATGGTGCACGATTTCACCTTTTTTGGATATGGCGTGAAACTGCCGAGAATGTTGACCTTGATCGCGTTGTTTAAAATTCTCAAGAATTTCATTAAGGGTTTTGTTGTCTTCAATCATCTTTAGGCCTTCGGTGCCCCAAAGCGGGTTAATAAAGGCCTGACTTGCAATAATGGCATCCTTTGCCATGTAGGGAACCATCGCTCCGCAAGCAAAAAATCTGCTCGCAACCGCTATTCCCATCTCACCAGTTTCTGGAATAGTAACAATAATTGAAAAAGTCATGATTAACCTAAATGTAAAAGGAACATACTCTCATTATTTAATAAGATTGAAAATAGAACAATGGCTTGCCTAAATTGGAGGCACCTCTAGTTGACAACACAAAATAACTTCAATCATTATAATTATTATTATGCAGAAATATAAAGTCTGATTATTACCGTGAAGGTATTTGATGTTAGAAGTAAAGAACTTAGCTATATCCCTTACCTCAAAAAATGTTGAGGTTCCCCTTGTTGACGATGTTTCTTTCAAAGTTAAAAATGGTGAGATGCTAGCCATTGTTGGGGAGAGTGGTTCTGGAAAATCCATTACATCTCTGGCTATTATGGGTTTGCTTAAATCTCCACTGTTTGTGAGTGCGGGAGAGATAATTTTCAACGGAATTGACTTCACAAAACTTTCACCCGAAGAGATCAGACAATTTCGCGGAAAAAAAATATCAATGGTCTTTCAGGAGCCTATGACTTCTTTAAACCCTGTGAAAACTATTGGTTCTCAGATAGAAGAAACCATTATTCAAAATTTGGGATTAACTAAACAACAGGCAAAAAATTGTTGTAAAGAACTTCTAAGTGATGTGGGTGTCGCCGATCCTGAACAACGAATGAGACTATATCCCCATCACTTCTCAGGTGGCATGAGACAACGCGTGATGATTGCCATAGCGATTGCGGCAAACCCTGAATTAATTATTGCTGATGAGCCTACAACAGCTCTCGATGTGACAATTCAAGCCCAGATACTTTCTTTGTTGTCAGAACTCTGCAAAAAGCGCGGAATGGCCATGCTATTGATCACGCATAATCTTGGTATAGTTGCCCGCTATGCTGATAAAGTCTCCGTAATGTATGGAGGAAATTTGGTTGAACAGGGAACGCCAAGATCAATTTATCGTAATGCAAAGCATCCCTATACGGCAGGGTTGATTCGCTCTGTCCCCAAACTGGATAGCGACAAGAGTATGCCGCTTGAGCCAATTAGTGGTGAGCCAGCAGATCCCTCAAAACTCATCTCAGGGTGCAAATTTCATCCACGATGTCCGGAATATCGCCCAATTTGTGAAAAGCAACGCCCAGAATTTAAGGACGAAGTCGCATGCCATTTCAGGTTAGATAAAGATTTTGAAAGACAGATTTCATGACTGCTTTGATGAAAATAAAGGATATTGAAGTTCATTTTCCTGTCCGAAAAGGATTGTTGCAACGTGAAGTAGCATCAATAAAGGCGGTTGATGGAGTTTCTTTTGAAATTCAGAAAGGTGAAGCACTTGGGCTGGTTGGTGAGTCTGGCTGTGGGAAAACCACCGTTGCAAGATCACTGTTGAAGTTAGTCGAATTAACGGGTGGAACAATTGAATTTGATGGTCAGGTCGTCAGTCACATTAAATCAGATAAACTGAAATCTTACAGAAGACGTGTTTCGGCAATTTTTCAGGACCCGTTTTCCTCTCTTAACCCAAGGATGACGGTAGGGCAAATCCTAGGAGAAGTCCTTACAGTTAATAAATATGAAGAAGATATCAACACAAGAATCCTTGAACTACTTGCATTATGTGGACTTGCTGAACGATTTGTCGAACTTTATCCCCATGAAATGTCAGGCGGTCAGCGCCAGCGTGTTGGCATTGCGCGGGCACTAGCTCTTGATCCCGAACTGATTATTTGTGATGAGGCTGTAAGTGCGCTGGATGTGTCTATTCAGGCACAGATAGTGAACTTGCTCCGAGAGTTACGCGACACTCTGGGGTTGTCTTTCCTGTTTATTGGTCATGATTTGTCGGTGGTTCAGCATCTTTGCGACAGAATTGCCGTTATGTATCTGGGCAAAATTGTTGAGATCGGCAATGCTCAGGACCTTTTTAAAAATCCTGCCCATCCTTATACAAAAGCGCTGATTGATGCTGTTCCATCAATCGATCCTGATGAGAAAAGATTAAATGAAGACATGTTTCTGCAAGGTGAAGTTCCCAGCCCCTTATCGCCCCCGAGCGGATGCGTCTTCCACACAAGATGCAAATATAGAATTGAGGAGTGTAAAACAAAAACACCCCTCATGGAGCAAGTAGACATTGGGCAGAATCGTATGATAGCCTGTTTATTGAATGAAGAAATCGGCTTAAACTCGCAACAAAAGCAGTAATGCCGGTAACAAGTTTAAAATTTGTTAAAGGGGAGTGAAATGAAAAAAGACGATCTTATGAAAAATGCTCAGACAGAGCTAGAAAATGCATATGACTTTGACCCAAAAGATCCGCTTTTTGGGCTTTCAGCACAAGAAATGTCTGGTAATCAATTAACCAGACGAACGACACTAAGATTACTAGCTGCAAGTGGTGCATTGACCTTGGCCAATATTCTTCCGGGTTTGCAACCTCGAGCATCTCTCGCTGATGGTCATGGAGGCGAATTGAGATGTGCCTGGTCTGGCGTAGGTGAAATTGTTACCCTTGATCCTGCTAAAATTAACCAAGTACTTCAATTCCAAATAGCTTCAAATGTGATGTCCGGATTGATGCATATTGATAATAATCTTGTCGCCCAGGGTGATCTTGCTGAGTCGTGGGAAGTTTCTTCGGATGGACTTGAGTACAAAATAAAACTGAGAGAAGGCGTTACTTTCCATAATGGTGATGCTTTTAACGCCGATGATGTTCTGTTCACATTCAACCGCTCAAAAGACCCAGAACAATCGATCCATAGTCGTGTGATAGGGAACGTCAGCGATTTGCAGAAGTTGAATGACTATGAAGTCAAGTTTATCCTGAAAAAACCCCAGGCATCCTTCCTTACAAAAGCCCTGGAGCGAGCTTCTGGTCGCGCCATGACAATTGTCTCCAGAGGTGCACTGAATTCCCTTGGCGCAGAACAGTATGGTCTAACACCCGTTGGTACCGGACCGTTCAAAATCATCCAGCACCAGAAAGGTGGCAGTGTCATCCTTGAGAAAAACAAAGATTACTATGATCCAGAACGCCCAAAAATTGACAAAGTCATCATCACGCCGGTAGATGGAGCAGAGCCGCTAGCTGCAGCTTTGGAAGCCGGTGACGTACAGTATGTCGGCGGCAACCCCATCCCGTCACAACTCGTAGAAAGGTTCAAATCTAACAGTGATCTGAGCGTTGATATCAAGCCTGGCCCAGGTTTCCAGTCAATCTGGTTGAACCCGTGGCGTGATTACATGCGTGTCGAAAATTTTGACAAGCCTCTCTCCGATCTCAAGAAAGAAAAAGGGTTCCAGGTTCGTCTGGCTATTGCCAAAGCACTTGACCGCGACCTCTTTATTAAGCAGGCAAAATTCGGTTTTGGTGTTGCTGCACACGGGTCCATAAACCCTGCTATGGGGTTTTATTTTGACGAAACCCTCGCATCGACTTCAGAACAGGCCTATGACCCTGAAGGTGCACGTGAACTTATGGCACAAGCTGGGTACCCAGGTGGGAAAGGCTTCCCGGAAATCAAACTTCAAACCACGCCTAATACAAAGCGGGATGGTCTTGTAGTAGCTAACATTCTCAACCAAGTTCTCGGCATTTCCGTTGTTGTTGACCCGAAAGATTTCTCCGTAGGTATCGAAGAATTCGATACTATGGATTATGATTTGCGTCTTGGCGGTTCTGGAGGAGATTATGACCCAGATGATGGCCTTGTTGACTGGATGCAGACGACATCCAAGTTTAACGGCCGTAAACGCGATAAATCCAAGTATCCATTTGGGTTTTATTCTGAGGCTGAATCCGATGCATTAGCAGATCAGCAGGCTGTCACGGCTGATCCAGAGGCACGTCGGGAACTAGTGCGGAAAGCAAACCGAATTACTTCCGACAAGGTGACCTGCGGTTTCCTCTATCATCCGGTGGATGTGCTAGTTCATCATAAATCTGTTCAGGTGCCTGAAGACGCTAGAATTCCAGGTCTTCATGAACTTGACCGAATTTCACTTGCTTAAATCTTGGAGTCGGCGGACAGTTTAGTCCGCCGACTTTTCATTAAATGACAGGCTATATAATCAGACGTATTCTTGGCGCCGTGCTAGTGATGCTAGCAGTTTCAGTTCTGGTGTTTTTCATGATCAGGCTGGTTCCGGGTGATCCTATAGGAGCCATGCTAGCTGACGCTGGTAGCGAGGAAGCTCGAGAAGCGTTGATGCGCAAATTTGGTTTCGATCAACCCCTTTCCGTTCAGTTTCTAAAGTGGTTTGGAAATCTTCTATATGGTGATCTGGGAGCGTCCCTTTACGGATCAAATCAGAAAGTTACGACGATTATACTTGAGGCATTGCCTCGGACAATGTCTTTGGCGGCATTGTCTTTTGTAATAGCCATAGCAATAGCGCTACCAGCCGGAATTATTTCGGCTCTTAAACGAAACACTTCTACAGATACGGCTGTTTCACTTTTCGCGTTTCTGGGCCTTTCTATGCCTGATTTCTGGCTCGCTATTTTATTGATCATTGTCTTTGCGGCTAATTTGCAATGGCTTCCTGCAATAGGATATGAACCACTATCAAGTGGTGTTTGGGAATGGTTTAGTCATCTCATCCTACCTTCCATTGCAATCGGGACAGGTTTTTCAGCGATTATAGCCCGGATGGTGAGATCATCCCTGTTAGAAGTGATGCAGGCCGATTATATCCGGACCGCTGCCTCCAAGGGCCTTGAACAAAAGAAAATTATTTTTTGGCATGCATTACCAAACGCAATGATTCCTGTGATCACCGTTTTGGGAATTGCTTTCGCCCTCCTTATCTCAGGTGCTGTTGTTGTGGAAAATGTATTTTCGATCAAGGGGCTTGGGCGTGTCCTGATACAAGGAATAATCAATCGGGATTATCCTGTTGTTCAGGGTGCTGTCCTTTTTGTCTCGGCATTTTTTGTCTTTGCCAACTTGATTGTTGATCTTCTCTACGCAGTTATTGACCCACGAATCAGGTATGATTGATGGCTGACAACTCTCAAACAATACTACATACTGAAAGCAAAGGAAGATTTGCTTCATCTCGGTTATATGCTGTTTTTTCACGGGACAAGAAAGCTCAGTTTGGAATTTTAATACTGACGCTTTTTATCATTTCAGCAATTCTGGCCCCGCTAATTGCTCCATATGATCCAAATAAAATGTCACTTGATATGATGCTGGCACCATCATCAAAACATCTACTGGGTACTGATGATCTGGGCAGGGATCTATTTTCTCGTATTATCTGGGGGACACAGGTTTCATTGTTTGTTGGTATAGTTACTGTTGCCATTTCAATGCTAATTGGGGTGCTATTGGGTGTTCTCGCCGGTTATTATGGTGGCTGGATAGATATGATAATTATGCGGTATATTGATCTTCAATGGGCTTTTCCAAATTTTATCATAGCAGTATATCTTGTGGCCGTTTTTGGGACAGGATTGCTTAATATCATAGTAGCCATCTCCCTAGCTTTTCTGGATGATTTTGCCCGCATTGCACGATCAATGGTACTAACATTAAAAGAAGAACAATTTATAGATGCAGCGCGCGTCCAAGGATTTTCTGATTTGCGGATTATGCTTAGACATATTTTACCTAATTCAATGGCACCTATTATTGTTCAAGCCACTGTCTCGGTTTCCTATGCAATTTTAGGAGAGGCTTCACTCTCTTTTCTCGGGTTGGGGGTCAATGTTGATACGCCAACATGGGGATTAATACTTGCAGACGGGCGAAGTTTTATAAGTCAGGCCTGGTGGTTAGGTGTTTTCCCTGGTCTTGCAATTATGCTTATCGTTCTTTCAATAACCTCTATTGGCGACGCACTTAGAGATGCCTTCGATGTACGAGAAAACACCCTGTAATGTTTTGAAAAATCGTAAATTACTTTGTCTTTTTCACTTAAATAAGTTTTTGAATGGAAGATGGACTTAGGATTATTGAATGAACTCTAATAAACCCAAAGACACTATTGATAATTCACATATCAATTTTTCATCTAAACCAATTGATGAAACTAGGCTTGATGCTGTTATTGTAGGAGCAGGATTTTCTGGTCTTTACCAATTATATTCGTTGAAAAAAAAATTAAAACTCAATGCAATAGTGCTTGAAGCTGCTGAAGGAGTTGGAGGAACCTGGTATTGGAATCGATATCCAGGAGCGCGCTGTGACTCCGAAAGCCATACCTATTGCTTCTATTTCTCACAAGAAATACTAAAAGAATGGCGGTGGAGCGAACGTTATCCTAAGCAGGAAGAAATCCTAAGATATCTAAACTACTGCGCCGATAAACTGGATTTAAAGCAAGATATTCACTTTAACCAAAGAGTTCAAAGTGCGGTCTGGGATGATGAGGCTTTTTTCTGGAAAATAACAACTCAATCAGGGCTTAAATTGCATGCTACCTATTTGATTACCGCAGTTGGTTGCCTTTCGTCTGCGAATCATCCCCAGATCAATGGGCTCGAAAATTTTAAAGGAAATACATATCATACAGGAGAATGGCCGCATGACTTTGTTGATTTCAAAGGCAAGTCAGTAGCTGTGATTGGAACTGGCTCAACGGGCATTCAAGCCATACCTGTTATAGCCAAGGACGCAAAAAAACTAATTGTTCTTCAGCGGACACCTAATTTTAGCGTGCCTGCGCATAATAAGCCTCTAGATCGAGAATTTCATGACACATTCTGTCAAAATATTGATGAGTGGCGAAAAAAAATGCTGGAATCAAGGCATGGTCACCCTTGGATTGCTCCTCCACGAAAGTTATGTGAAACAAATGAAAATGAACGCAATTCAATTCTTGAAGAGGCTTGGCAAATTGGTGGTTTGCGATTTAGAGAGAGTTTTGAGGATATTCTATTAGATCAAAAATCTAATGATTTAATGTCAGAGTTTATTCACAAAAAAATTAAAGAAATTGTCAAAGATCCTAAAACAGCAGAAAAACTTTTACCAAAAGATCATCCTTTTGGTACGAAGCGGCCTCCAATCGACACTGATTATTTTGAAACCTATAACCGTGATAATGTAACCCTGGAAGACATTCGCTCAAACCCTATAGATTGCATCACAGAAAATAGCGTGCGATTAACTGATGGCCGAGAAATATCTGTTGATACTATTGTTTTAGCAACAGGTTTTGACGCTATGTCAGGATCATTATTAAAAATGGGAATTGTTGGACGTGAGGGCAAGCAACTAACAGAAGCGTGGCAGAATGGGCCACAAACTTATCTTGGTTTAAGTGTTCACAGTTTCCCAAATATGTTCATTATAACAGGCCCAGGGAGCCCATCCGTTTTAACTAATATGCCACGTTCAATTGAACAGAATGTTGATTGGATTTCTTCTATTTTGGAGTTCGCACTAACCAATAATGTCTCCAAGATCGAATCTGAACATGAAGCCATGGTTAGTTGGACAAATCACGTCATAGAAACTGCAAATAAGACGCTTCTACCAAAAGCAAATCACTCATGGTATTTAGGGGCAAATATACCTGGGAAAGCGAGGGTATTTATGCCCTATGTAGGTGGGCTTGAAATTTACAGTTCTTATTGTGACGAAATAACGGAAAAAAAATATTTTGGTTTCCAAATGACAAAAAATACAACAACTTAATAAATATTGGGATTGATAAGATCATTTTGGTTGCGGGGGCAGGATTTGAACTTACATAAGGCGCACATCAAAAATTCACTTAACCAAGTAAGTATGCAGCCCAGTTCTCCATGATTTCTTTACGTTGATCGAGAAAATCTGTCCGTTCATAAGCCCTGACTACTTTAGATGCTGGACGATGCGCCAGAACCATTTCAGCCACTTCAAGA
>Ga0181587_10004138_pt1 | contig 12011 bp, 9 predicted proteins | sample 071ome_27_FD_132463 | JGI IMG/M metagenome (GOLD analysis project Ga0181587, IMG submission 132463) | Coastal salt marsh microbial communities from the Groves Creek Marsh, Skidaway Island, Georgia - 071409AT metaG (megahit assembly) | ecosystem: Environmental > Aquatic > Marine > Intertidal zone...
AGGACCACGCCAAATACCAGCAACAATAATGGAAATGTGAATATTGATGTAGGTGCAGTTACCCCCACACCTGCAAACAACACTTCCAATAGCTCCGTCTTTACTGCCCCAACTCAACCCACCACATCAACACCTACGGTTACGACAAACCTCACGACACCCGCTAATAATACCAGCAGCGGAAGCTCGACGACCACGCCAACGCGGAATCTCAAACTTCCACCGGGAATTCCACCACCTCCGACCCAGGCTCCACCCTCCCTTCCTGACTTTCTCAATGTCAACGGACCTCCTTCCCGAGGAAATTAGATGTTTGTCATCTTCAAAAAAATCCCCATTTAGCTAAACATATCCTCCCAAAATTAGCGAATTCACCCGCAACCCCTCTTGTAACACTATCGTAACACCGCCTTCACGCCGTCGCCCCTTGAGAATTCTTAAATGCCCTCAGCCGAGTGCTCACTTTTAAAACCAACTCAACAATATACCTCCACTAATCGAATGAAAAAACTCAAATCTTCATTACTCGCTCTTGGATGCCTGGTCGCATTTGCATCAGCAGCCAATGCACTAACCCTAGGAGTAGGGTCGCCGAACATAAGCAGTGGTGTCATCACCAGCATCGATATTGTCAGTGGCGGCTCAGGATTATCGTCCAGCGTAACGGTTTCCATTACTGACGAAGGAGGAGGCACTGGAGCTACAGCTACCGCGTCGGTAACCAATGGTGCCGTTACCGCAGTCTCCGTAACCAATGGAGGCACAGGCTACACCGCCCAAACTCAAGTTTTGTTTCTGGACACCCCCCCAGATGCTCCAACAACGGACCCCGGTGATGTACCTGATACAAGCGTAGACACCGGAACAAAGCCAGGGACCACACCTGCCGAGCCAACCACAGCGGAATCCAAAGTGATCAATCTGTCATCTCGTGGATTTTGTGATACACTTGCATCTGGCAGAGCTTTGATTGCTGGTTTTGTTATTGAAGGTAACGAACCCAAAACCATTTTAATTCGTGGACTAGGACCCTCTCTGGCCAACCTGGGAGTCCAAGGTGCGATGAGCGATCCATGGATTTATTTAACCAATGCATCCGGGACATTGATTCAATCCAACAGATCCTGGCAAGATGCTCCTGGCATCAGCGTAATTGAAGGCACCATTTTTGAGCCAGGTGACCCGAAAGATGCAGCCATGATTGTCAGCAACCTTGATCCAGGTGCTTACACCGCAATTCTTGCAGGTGAAAATGATGTCACTGGTGTAGCCCTTGTTGGAGTCACTGAATATGATTCTTCCACTGTCGACAATAAGATGATCAATGTTTCAACCCGTGGTTTCTGTGACACATTGGCATCCGGTGGTGCCCGAATTGCAGGTTTCGTAATTCAAGGCGATGAAGGAACAACCAAGGATATCATTGTAAGGGCACTTGGTCCTTCTCTGACAGACCTGGGGGTCCCCGGAGCGATTTCCGATCCTTGGGTCTACCTCACCGACGCTACAGGTGCTGTTCTGAAATCGAACAGAGACTGGGAAACAGCCGAAGGTATTGATGTAATACGTGGAACGGTCTTTGAACCTCAAAATGCATTGGACGCAGCCTTTATTATACGGGATCTGCCTCCAGGTGCATACACTGCGATTGCTGCAGGTGAAGAAGACGTCACTGGTACCGTTTTGCTTGGTGTCAGTGAATGGACCGACTAAATTCAGTTTACTCACCATTTTTAAAAAAGGGAAGGTCAGCAACCTTCCCTTTTTTAATTCATCCCCCTAACGCATTAATTATGGTTGAAGATAAGTTTGTCTCTGGTTTTCCAAGCAATCAAAACGGGATCGATTGCTTTAAGGATATTTGGTACTCACGCTTTCCTGGAGAATACCAAGTCTCTGCAGGGGAATGCTCCCTCTATGAAGACCCTCGAATGGAATGGGCACTCCAGCAACTTGAACCTACCAATCTTTGGGATGTACTGGAACTAGGCCCCTTGGAAGCCGGCCACTCCTATTACATGGAAAAGCACTCTCCCGTAAGGAGTATTACAGCGATTGAAGCCAACCGCATCTGCTGGGTAAAATGCCTCATTGCCAAGGAAATCGTCGACCTGAAACGCTCACGGTTTCTACTTGGCAATTTTTTGGAATACCTGCGAAAAACGAACCAAAGTTATGACCTTTGCTTAGCACTTGGGGTACTGTACCATATGAAAAACCCATTGGAACTCATTCAATTATTGGCCAAGTCCAGTGATCGTATAATCCTTTGGACACAACTAGCTAATTCCAAGCAACAAAATGAATGGAAAGCCGTTGAGCTGAACGATGGCGATTTAAACATTACAGGTTACCTAAATGACTATGGAAAAGGGGGCGACCTCGGGAAATTTATTGGAGGGATTGAAAACTACGCAATTTGGATGACCAAGGAAAAGCTTCTGGAAGCTCTACACTACTACGGGTTTAGAAACATAACGTTAGGAGCAGAAGGCGAGAATCAGTTTGGTGATCAAATCACATTGGTTGCCACCAAAGCTTGAAGCACTTGGCATCAAATGGATCTCCCCCAAAGAAGAAGCGTATTTCCTGACAATATTTGTATGAATCAGGTACTCCTTTGGATTGGGAGTAATAAAAGATATCGCAGCATTTAACTGTTCCTGAGTAGGAGAAATCCCACACAGGTGGACCAATTGCTCTATAAATGCCTCCTTCTCTTCAACAATTTTTGGGGAAGACACAAAGAGAGCATTGAAGTCAATGGCTTTGATAATTGAGATGAGTCGGCTGTAGTAGGCCAAAGCGTTTTCCATTTGCCGAATCAAGTCCGTATTCATTGAAATTCGATTTCTATTTGAAATGGAAAACACATCTTTAAAGGTAAGAATGTATACCGGATTCCGTAGTGAAGAATGGAACTCCCTGAACCTCTGATTGTACTTATCACATTCATCCGCTGAGGCATCTCCTAAATTTAGGAATTCGTCCAGCCTTTGAATGTCATGTAGGACATTAGGCCTTTTGTAACCCCAGATTGGATACTTCTGGTTATATTCTCCCAAAATACCTTTAACATTCTTCCACGATTTACTTTCAAAGGCGGAACTGAGCTTGGTATCTTCAAAGACGGGTTTCACACTTCGTTCCCCCATGAAAACGCCCAAATGATGCAGTGCTCCTGCAACAATGGAAGTTCCACTACGTGCAGGGCCCAGTATAACGATTGTCTTGGGAAGATTATTGAAAGTTTCGACAGGCCTCCCGACCCAAAACATCGCATTATTCCTTAGGCTCTCGAAAATAGACTCGTTATTATTACCCATGATTTACTCGGAGCTTACTGCAGATCAGTGCTCATATTATTTATGATGATCTCTAGTTTTATGTTGTTTGAAATGCAAGCTGAGAAGCTTCCCACATCAAGTCCTAGAATCAAGGGCCAGCCCGTTACCTGATGTTGAGAACACCCCCATTTTCCCATGCACTTCATTCCTTACAAGTTTTACCAAGAGCCTTGAAAAATGTTTGAAAATTGTAGTGATCAAAGGGTTGATCTTTCTTAAGGAAGCTGCACCTTGCCTGACCGCTTATGAGTCATCCATACAAAGAAGGACAACGTTGGGTCAGTACACCCGAGCCGGAATTAGGCTTGGGTACCATTGTACAGGTTACAGACGACCGGGTACATGTGCTCTATCCTGCCACAGGGGAATTGAGAATGTATTCTCCGGAGGGAGCACCTTTGAGGAGAGTCGCCTTTGAAGTAGGCGATGAGATTCAGGACCATGATGGAACGAAGCTCAGGGTATTAGAGGTGAAGGACGAAGAGGGAGTCCTCACCTACATTGGGAAAGGAAAGGAAATACCCGAAGCCCAGCTCAATGATCACATGCAGACTTCCGGGCCCATGGACAGGCTTCTTGGTGGGCACGTGGATGAAGGTTACCCTTTCGAACTTCGCCATGAACTCTTGGAATATCTCCATGAAATTCGAAAATCTCCCGCCAAAGGCTTTGCCGGAGGCCGAATTGATCTCATCCCTCACCAGTTGCATGTCGCCAAAGAGATTTGTCGCAGAATGGCTCCACGAGTGATGCTTTCGGATGAAGTGGGATTGGGGAAAACCATTGAAGCCTGCCTCATTCTCCACCGTCTGCATCTTTCTGGAAGAGCGGAGCGGGTATTGATTCTGGTCCCGGATTCCCTGGTCCACCAGTGGTTTGTGGAAATGTTCCGCAAGTTCAACCTCTGGATGCACATCTATGATCTGGAACGTTGTGAATCCCTGGAACACTCCGCCCCGGACGACAATCCTTTCCTGGATGAACAATGGATCCTTTGCAGCCTGGACTTTCTCACCTCCCACCCGGATCGTGCACAACAAGCCATGGAGGCCAACTGGGACTTGCTGGTGGTCGATGAGGCTCATCACTTGACCTGTGAAAGCGACGACTTGAATCCTGCCTACGGAATTGTGGAAACCCTGTCCCGCAAAACCGAGGGGCTGCTACTCCTGACCGCGACCCCGGAGCAACTTGGAGCCGAAAGCCATCTGGCCCGTCTCCGGTTACTGGACCCAGAGCGATACGAAGACTTGGTCTCTTTAAAAGAACAAGCCAGCCACTACGCAGAGTTGGCCCCAATCGCCAATGCCCTGAACGAAGGCAAAGAACTGGATCAGGAGCAGAAGAAAATGCTCAATGACCTGCCGGGCATGGATATTGAAGGGCTAACCCCCAAAGAAATTCTCTCGGCCCTGCTGGACCGTCATGGACCGGGACGTGTCATCTTCCGCAATACAAGAGCTTCAATCCCCGGCTTCCCAGGGAGACAAGCTCACCTCCTTCCGCTGGAGCCAGAACGCGATACCGAACTTTGCTATCAGCGGATTGAAGACGAATTCCTGGCAGATGCCGGACTCTCTTCCCCGCTCGAAAAGATCGATCTTCAGCACGACCCCCGTATTCAATGGATTGCCAAATGGCTGGAAGAGAACCCGAAATCCAAACTGCTGCTCATTTGTACAACACAGGCCAAGGCATTGGCTGTCGAAGAGGCCATTCGCCATGAAACTTCAGCCAAATGCGGGATCTTCCACGAAGGTCTGACATTGGTTCAACGTGACCGCAATGCCGCATGGTTTGCCGAAGAAGATGGAGCTCGGCTTCTCATTTGTTCAGAAATCGGCAGTGAGGGGCGAAACTTTCAGTTTGTTCATGATCTGGTACTCTTCGACCTCCCGATGAATCCTGAGTTGCTGGAACAACGGATAGGCCGCCTCGATCGCATTGGGCAGACTTCCACCATCCAGATCCATGTCCCCTACCTTCGGGAATCTGCAGGTGAAGTCCTTGCCAATTGGTACCACATCGGTCTCAATGCCTTTGAGGACCATGTGCATGGAGGCATTGAAATGATGCTCAAATTTGGCAACCGTCTGAAAAAAGTCTGCCAGGAACCGGATGACATTGTGGAATGGCGAGAACTCATTGATCACACCGCCGCAGCCAGAAAAGTCATTGCCCACGAATTGGAAATTGGCCGGGACCGCCTGCTGGAATTAAACTCTCATGATCCCGCATCTGCTGAAGAACTGGCAGACGCCATTCGTGAAATTGACTCCGACCCCAGAGCTGAGCAACTCCTGCTGGATATACTCGATCTTCATGGAGTTGCCCCGGAAGAGCTGGGAAACCGTACCTACCTGTTCGACAGCCGGAAAATGGCGGAAAATGAAAAGCACCTTCCAGGCCTCCCGGACCAAAACCGCATCGGCACTTTTGACCGGGCTCAGGCATTGGGACGTGAAGATATAGATCTACTGACAGTAGACCACCCCATGTTTACCGGAGTTGCGGACTGGCTACTTGGAAGTGAATTGGGGAACAGCTCCTTTGGACTCTGGCCGGATGAAGAGGAGCCCATGCTGTTGCTTGAATTGCTCTATGTTCTCGAAACTCAGGCTCCACCCCATCTTCACGCCGACCGCTTCCTCCCACAAACACCGATCCGATTATTGGTCAACAAACAAGGAGAACGCCTGAAAATCGAGATCCCGAAACTCAAAGAAGGCACTCCCCCGCACCGCCTACTGGATGCTTCCGCCATTCGCCAGAAAGTGATTCCTGGAATGGAGCGTAAAGCCAGAGCCCATGCTGAAAAATCAGCACAAGTCATGATTGCTGAAGCCTCCAGGGACATGCACAAACGTTTGGAGCCGGAGATCAAACGCCTGGTGGCCTTGCAGGAAGTCAACCATCACATCCGCACCAGAGAAATCGAGCTCGCCACCGAGCAAATGAATCAACTGGCTGAAGCTATTGAAGAAGCAACCCTGCGCCTCGACGCCGTTCGCCTCATCTTCAAAGGACCCCCGGAAATGCTATAGTGGCGCATGCTTCCAGCTTGCGATTCACTTCACATCCAACTGCGTCGCCAATGCTAAATGGAGACGAATCCGGTTGTCCACCCGCTGCGCCTGCAAAGACAAGTGCCGCGTCTTCGCCTCATTGGCCTGCCGTTGAGCCTGAAGTGGAGTAATGATATCAATTAAACCCTTCTGGTAACGTTCCCATGCCAACCTCTCGGCTGCGGAAAATTCTTCAACCGCCTGGCCAAGTGCTGCTTCCTCACTGGCTAAACGCACATCGGCATCCAGAGCATTTTCCACCTCCCGGAGTGCATCCAGAGCCAAAGACTCAAATTGTGCAACCGCTTGTTTGTGCAGGGCCGCGGTTTGGTGCTTACGTGCTGTGATCCTTCCACCACTAAAGAGCGGTTGGCTCAAATTACCAAGCAGAGACCACGTTCCAAAACCCCAATCCGTCAGATTCTCCAAATCCTGACTGGCCGTACCCCCAACTCCTGTAAGAGCAATGTTTGGAAAAAAGCCTTTGCTGGCTTCCCGTTCCCGAAAACCTGCTGCCAATACACGATTTTTTGCCGATCGCAGATCCGGACGGCGAATGAGAAGGTTTGCAGGGATACCCACTGGCACAGACGCAGTGATTTCCGGCAATGCCTCTCCAGGCTTTATTTTTCCGGCAGGATACCGCCCCATTAAAGTTTCCAGAGCCCGGCGGGCTTCAGCTTCCTCCCGCTCCTGGCGCTCCAACACAGCCTTCGAACTGGTCAGACTGGCTTGAGTCAGCCGTAAATCCAAGGCACTGGCCAATCCCTGTTCAAACCGTGTTTGAATGATGCCAAGATTGGCCTCGTAGCTATGCACAGTTTCTCCAGTCAATTGGGCTTGCAGACGGGAAGTGGTGAGCCGCACCCAGGCTCTGGCGGTTTGTGCGGCGATCGAAAGCCGGGCATTGGCAAAGTCCTCAAGTGCAGCATCTGCAGAAGCTTGTGAGGCGTGCTCCAAATCTTTGAGCCGCCCCCAAAGGTCCAATTCCCAGGAGACCACAGCGTCCGTTATGTAGTGATTCGCAATAAAAGTGCTGCCGCCGAAAAATCGACCGAAGGAGGGACTGGTGCCCAAGTTGTACATCTGGCGATTGGCCTGACCCCGACCAATCAATTGTGGAAGTCGGCTGGCTCTGGATGTTCGAACCTGAGCTTGAGCAGCTTCAACCAAAGCTTCTGATGAACGTAGAAACGGGCTGTTGTCCAAAGCTTCAGCAATCAGTTCAGGAACTGGAGTGCCTGCAAAATCCTTTGAAGGAAAACGCAAATCCACAAAATCCCCATCCGCTTCAGGAGACTCTGCCTGCCATTGACCCGGCACCTCCATTGTCGGTGGCACCAAAGCCTCCCTGTCCACCAAACAGCCTCCCAGCAAAATTGACAGATACACCGGCCAGCTTCGCTTTAATTGAAATATGGAGGAGTTTTTTTCGGACATGCTCTCAGAGGTGGCCTTTTCAGACAGTGGAGTCGAGTTTGAAAACTTCAACTTTCCTCGGCTTGCAGTTTTTCCAGCACTACAGTAAAAAGCACACCTTCTAAACCATACGATGAAACCCACACATTGGTTCACCCCTCTCCTACTCTTCTCCATTTTGGCCAACCCGCTCATTGGGCAGAATTTCTTTAACCCGTCCGACCTGACCAAAGCGTTCAGCACCGAGCAGGAAGATAACATCGAAGTTTCGCTGGTCAGCGAAGCGGAGACCCTTGTGCCGGGTAAAACCTTCTGGGTGGCGACCAAGTTGGTCGTCGATGAAGGTTGGCACCTTTATTGGCTGAACCCAGGAGCGGCTGGAGCCAAACCAACGATTAAGTGGGACCTTCCTGAAGGGTTTTCCGCAGGAGACATTCATTGGCCCGCACCAGAAAAGTACGTTCAGAAAGGATTGGTCAGCCACACCTATCACGGAACTCTCTATTTGATGACTCCAATCAGTGCACCCGAAACAATCGAGGCTGAGTCTGTGGAACTAAAGGCAAAGGTGCGATACACCATCTGCTCCATTGAATGTAAATTTGGCAGCAAGGACGTCAGCCTGACTCTCCCAGTAGGTGAAGAAGAAACCCAAAATGAAGAAGTGTCGGCCGCCTTTGCCTCAACAAGGGAGCATTGGCCCAAATCAGGAGACGCTCTCTCGGCCAAAGCTGAATACGATGACCAGCAACTGGTCCTTGAATTTACGGATCAGTCAACTCCCGCAACGGCAACCATTGCCGCCAAAGATGAGAAAGAAAAACCAACGGCCTCCCTGTCCCTTGGGATCCTCGGTTTCGCCTTCATTGGAGGAGCCATTCTCAACCTGATGCCCTGCGTGTTCCCTGTCATTGGGCTAAAAATCATGGGATTCGTCACCAAAGCCGGTGAAGATAAGAAGACCATCCTGATGCATGGTTTCGCCTACACGGCGGGCATCCTGATTTCCTTTTGGATTCTGGCTGGAGTACTTCTCATTCTTCGGCAAGGAGGGACGGAATTAGGCTGGGGATTTCAACTGCAGGACCCCAGATTCGTATTCGCTTTGTGCATCCTGCTTTTGGTTTTTGCATTGAACCTGAGCGGTTTGTTCGAGATCGGCACATCCCTGATGGGAGCCGGCAACAATCTCTCCAACAAAGGAGGTATGCAGGGATCATTTTTCTCAGGAGTCCTAGCCACCGTCGTTTCCACACCCTGTGCTGCCCCGTTTCTTGCTCCGGCACTGGGAGCCGCACTGACACTGTCAGCGTCAGGTTCATTCACTGTCTTTACTGTCATCGCCTTAGGGCTTTCTGCTCCTTATCTCCTTTTTTCGGCATTTCCCAAATGGATCGAAAAACTGCCCAAACCCGGTCCCTGGATGGAAACTTTCAAGCAATTCATGGCATTCCCCCTTTATGCAACTGTGGTATTGCTGGCCTGGAACCTTGCCGCCCAAGTGGAGCCGTTTCATTATTTGGGAATCCTGTTGAGTTTCGTGATGATTGCCTTTGCCGGCTGGATGTATGGACGCTGGTTCCGCAAAGGTTGGGCCAAAATCACAGCAGGAGCTCTACTTGTGATCTGTATAGTCATGCCTTTCCCGGAGGCTCCACCCAAACCGGAACCCATCGCGGTCCAATACGACGACCTTTACTTTTTCCCGGAGCTACCACTGACAGAACTCCCGGAAAACCAAAAGTACATCACCGTCGCAGCTGGCCAGTCATTTGTGCAACTCCCTCTTGCAGAATATTTTGACAGCGAGATCGAGTCCGCCAAAGGCAGGCTTCGTGGCATACTTTTGTTGAAAAGCGGAGAAGAAGAACGCCACCTCGCCATTGATGCACCTCTCGAACAAGTCAAAGTTGCCGGGAAAGCACTGGCTGCCGCCCAAAAAGCAAGCGGCGGAAAAAAAGCCGGTAAGATTCCTTGGGAAACTTGGTCCCCTGAAGTCGAGAAACAATACCTCGATGCAGGGAAACCGGTCTACATCGACTTCACAGCAAGATGGTGCCTCACTTGCCAGACCAACAAACTGGTCGCCCTCTCTTCCGAAAAAGTGGCAAACCAATTTAAGGAAGCAGGCTTGGTTCCCTTGAAAGCCGATTGGACCAATCGAGGCCCCGTCATTGCAAAAGAATTGGCCAAATACAACCGGGCCGCCGTTCCTTTCAACGTCATCAAATTCCCCAATGAGAGCGACCCCATTGAGCTACCGGAAGTTCTCACCGAAGGCATTGTCCTGAATGCGGTGAAGAACACCGAAGAGCGAATGAAAAAGGAAGAGGAGCCTCCAGCCAAACCTTAATTAAAAAAGTTCCAGGATTTCTCCTTCAACTTGGGTAGTTGATAAATGAGAGGAGATTCATGAAGGATTCAGTATACATCGAGTCGAGTGTGATTAGCTTTTTAAATGGTCGTACAAGTAGGGATTTGATCATCACAGCCTTGCAAGAACTGACTCGTGAATGGTGGGAATTGAAAAGATGCAAATATGAACTGTTTGTTTCTCAAAGTGTGATACGCGAGGTAAGTGCAGGAGCCGAAAAGGATGCCGCCAGAAGGATGGAAAGTATTAGGGGGCTTGATGTCCTGGCTGTTGATCAGGAAGCAATCGTACTGGCAGAGAAAATAAAAATGGGGGCCAATCTTCCTGATAAAGCAACAGAGGATGCATTGCATATCGCACTTGCGACGGTGAATGAAATCGACTACCTTTTAACTTGGAACTGCAAGCACATTGCCAATGCAATTATAGTTCCAAAAATTGAAGGTGTTTGTTTAGCAGAGGGTTACCACTGTTCAAAGATTTGCACTCCTCAAGAGTTAATGGGAATAGAAGAATGAATGCAAAGAGTCCAGTAGACGAAGTTCGTGCAGTCCGTGAAAAGCATGCAAAAAAATTTGGTTATGATTTAAACCAAATTGCAGAAGATATTGTGAAAGAAGAGCACAAACTTTTGGAGGATGGGTGGAACTTAGTTTATCGAAAACGAACAAGCAGCAATCAGGTAGAGACCATTCCATTACAGGCTCCACGGTCCATAGGATAACTAACTTTCCAGCCTTTTACGGCAGAGAAATTTGGTTGAGTTCCAGTGGGCCGGGACGCCATCGCTGGAGGAGTAAGCGGTATCGTATTGGTGCAGAATACTCCGTAGCTTGGAATGAGAAATTTTGTTCGGGGTGGTGGCACCGAGATCGTGCAGATTGCGGAAGAAGGCCAGGGCATTGGGATAGTGGAAGAGGTCTTCACGGGTTTCCATTTGCAGGACTTCAAATCCCGATTTCTCAAAATGCAGTACCCATTGCTCCGAAGAACGAAAGGATACTGCCAGACATTCCGGGGCAATATGTTGTAGTTCCTGCAGAGTTCCTTCTGTGAAGCAGGAATGTAGCATCCAGCCTTCGGGTAGAAGGAGATGATGCCAGTGAGGAAAAGTTTGCTCAGGATCCGAACACCATTGGAGAAGGCTTGTGGAAAAGAGTCCACTCCACTTTGGGCTATCGGGTAAATTCCACGCATCGAGAACTTGCCATGAGACGGATGGCACTTCTTGTTTGGCTTCCTCAATCATGGCGTTCGATAAATCTGAGGCAGCAACCTCGGGAAACTTCTGCGCCAAATACTGTGTAAAGAAACCTGTTCCGGCTCCCAGCTCCAGAACAGGACCGGGTAAATCCGGAATGAGTTCCAAAGATTCAGCTGTCCAGGAAGCCACTTCAACCTGAATTTTTGCGGCACCTTGATAACTACTGTGCTTACGGCAAAAGTTCATGCAGGTTGTGGGTTGCGGATGGAAGAATGGTTGAATGAGAGAAGTGCTGCTGGATTTGCGATGGTTCCAGCAATGCATCCTTCTCTCCCCAGATGGCAGTCGCAGGCACGGGGCCAGTTGGCAAATCCACATCTTCCAGGAGTTGCTCGATCCCCCAGAGTAGATCTTCAATGGGATAAGGTAATTCGGAAACTTGAATCGGGAGGTCAGCCTTCTGGTAGAAGTCATTCAGGGCAGCAAGAGGATCTCGACTTAACCATTTACGAATATACAAAAGCTGAGCCCTTGCGATCTTTCCCCCCTGGCTGGATTCTTTCTTAAAATCAAAAAAGGGAGCCAGGAGCTCGGTGCCAGAA
>Ga0181587_10004140_pt1 | contig 12009 bp, 10 predicted proteins | sample 071ome_27_FD_132463 | JGI IMG/M metagenome (GOLD analysis project Ga0181587, IMG submission 132463) | Coastal salt marsh microbial communities from the Groves Creek Marsh, Skidaway Island, Georgia - 071409AT metaG (megahit assembly) | ecosystem: Environmental > Aquatic > Marine > Intertidal...
GTTTTACGGCGGTCGTCTCGGTCACTCCGAACACCCAGCCGCAGGGGTTATTGGCAACCTTACCCCCTAAAGCAACGGCGATGGCTTGGTGGCCAAAGCAAGCCCCGAACAAAGGGACTTTCGCATCTATGGCGGTTCGAATTAGGTCAAACAATTTGGCCAACCAAGGGTCAACGTCGTGGACAGACGCAGGGCTTCCGGTAATCAAAGCACCATCGAATTTGGTGATATCTTCAGGAAACTCGCCGTCTTTTACCGAGAACACAGAAAATCGGCAATCAGGACAGGCTGGCGTTAAAAGCGCTGGCCATTTCTCACCGTCTTTTGGGTGCGCTTGGGCAAAGTCGCTTTCATCCGTGTTTGACATCAGAATAGCAAGATGCATGACGTAGCCTCAGAATTTTCTTTACATATTTAGCAATTCTATGAATATATTTATAGTTAGCTAAAAAACAATCAAAATTTTGGGAGTGTGTGCATGACCGTCTGGCATCCAACCGACAACGGCTACGCCGATTTAGCCAGCCACGACACATTTGTTGATGGCGCGCCCCACAACACCTTCGCGCGGCTCCGACGCGAAGATCCTTTATCTTGGACCGATTGGGATGGGGGCAAAGGATTTTGGTCGGTGACGCGACACGCGGATATTCTTGAGCTGAACCGTAACTATGATTTGATGTCGTCGGCTCAAGGAATTCGGATGGAAGATCAAAGCTACGAAGAATATCTTGCCCGACGCACGTTTCAGGAAACCGATCCGCCTGAGCATATGAAAACGCGGATTAAGGTGGCAAAGGCATTTTCCAAGCCGGTTGTTGCAGGGTTTGAGGGGCAAATTCGTGAGCTTTGCGAAACCATTCTAGATCAGGCCGTCGAAATGGGCGAATTTGATGCAACTAAAGAGATCGCCCGCAAGCTGCCCATGTTAATGCTTGGGCGCATTATCGGCACGCCTGACGAAGACTTGCCCTGGTTGGTTGAAAAAGGGGATGCGCTTATTGCCAATACGGATCCTGATTTTACAGATCACGTTTTGGACAAAATGGACACAGACGCATACCGTTTGATGCCGTTTAATTCCCCGGCCGGGGCCGAGTTGTTTGACTATGCCAAAGACCTTATGGCCGAGAAAAACCGAAAAGGGGACACCAATGGGGTTCTGCATCTGATTTTGCAACCAGACAAAGACGGCAACGTTATGCCAGAACTGGAATTTCGGAATTTCTTCTGTTTGCTGGTAGCTGCGGGCAATGACACGACCCGCTATTCGATTGCTGCTGGTTTGCAGGCTATGGCGCATCAGCAAGAATTGTTAGGCCAGATGAAAGCGGGCGGTGATATCTGGGAAACCGCTGCGGATGAAATCATTCGTTGGGCAACACCTGCTTTGTATTTCCGTCGAACAGCTACACGCGACTTCGAAATGCACGGGAAGCAAGTTCAAGAAGGCGATAAAGTGCTGTTCTGGTGGTCGTCCGGAAACCGTGACGAAGAAGCCTTTGAAGATCCGTTTCGCGTCGATCTTACGCGTTCTCCGAATAAGCACGTCAGTTTCGGGCAGGGTGGTCCCCACGTCTGTCTGGGGATGCACTTGGCGCGGTTAGAGGTCAGAATTCTCTTTCAAGAACTGGCAAAACGCATATCATCAATCGAGCCTACTGGGCCACATAAGTTTCTGCGCTCGAACTTTGTTGGGGGCATAAAGTCCTTACCGGTTCGAGTGACTGCATAAAACAATCGCAGGGAGGTTCTGATGAAGGAACGGTTGCGCGCGCTTTTTTGTGACCATCTAAGTATCATGCGGGGGAAGTACTTACAGAACAGTAAAATCGGTGATGATGAAACCCGGTTCTGTCGTTCGACCTTTGGAGTTCATTACGACAAAGATCTGTTGCCCGCGCCGGGCGCGATGATGATGGAAGGTCTTCCAGATATGGAACTGCGCTGGAAAGGTGCAGAAATCCACGATGGCTGGGAAAGGGCAACCAAGGTTGTTATCGGTGACCTGTATGATCATGAAGGCGCACCTTTGCCCTTGTGTCCTCGTGGGGCGTTGAAGCGTGCTGTCGCAGATTGGCAAGCCAAAGGGCTGTCGCCTAAAGTGGGCATTGAGCTTGAGGCCTTTGTACTTCAGGCAAATGATCAAGGGCGGCTAGTGCCTTATGATGCTCCCGGTGGCGTAGTCTACGGGACCGGGCCGTTCACTGATCCGCTACGATTTACCGATGAAATCTGGGAGCGCGCGGATCAACTGGGCTTCCGTCTAGACATGATCACCGCAGAGTATGACAGCCCGCAGTTCGAGTTTACCTTGACTTTTGACGACGCCGTCAAGGCGGTCGATGATATCGTGTTGTTCCGGCTTATGGCGCGTGAAATTGCGCTGGAGCATGGGTTGATCCTGACCTTCATGCCCAAACCCATCGCCGAAGCAGGTGGCTCGGGAATGCACATCAACTTTTCGTTCAGCGATGACGAAGGCAAGAATGCCCTTTCGAATGGTCCTATTGGTGGGCCCGAACATATGAACGATCTAGCGCGCGGATGCGTGGCTGGTTTGGTGCGTCATCACAAAGGGTTGGCAGGGCTGATTGCGCCAACGTCCAATAGTTATCAACGTCTGCAACCTGGTTCGTTGTCCGGATACTGGCAGAACTGGGGTGGGGACCATCGCAATGTGACAACTCGCATTTCGGGTGAAGGCGGCGCAAAAGCACGGCTTGAACACCGCATGGCCGATGCGACGTCAAACCCGTACACTGCCGTCGCTGCTGTGCTTCAGGCAGCGCGACTTGGGGTCGAAAATTCATACCCCTTGCCAACCATCGAAACTGGAGATGGTTTTGAAAAAACAGATGCGAAAAATGGAACTGCGGTGGATCTGAAAAAGGCAGTTGATGATCTTGAGGCTGACACGGCTTTGTCTTCTGCTGTTGGGAAGATGTTGGTAGATAATCATGTCTTTATGAAGCGTAAGGAAGTTAAGAAGACCCGCGATCTGGAAGGGGACCAGCTTCGCGACTTCTACGTTTATTTTGTGTGAGGTAGCCGGATGAAAGTAACCTGGAAACTTGGTGATGGCTCCGAGATATCCGCTGAGGTCGCCAACGGGATATCTATGATGGAAGCTGCGTTAGCCAATAACGTTATGGGGATTATCGGGGAATGCGGTGGCACAATGTCCTGCGCTACGTGCCATGTTTTAGTCGACGAAGCTTGGCACGAGAAAACCGGATCGCCCACTGATCATGAAGATGCAATGCTGGATGTGACTGAAGCCGAACGCGGGCCGCACTCAAGGCTTTCCTGTCAGATCGAAGCAAAAGATGAATTGGACGGGTTGGTCCTGATCGTGCCGCAAGCATAATCTGATCCGGAAAAGAATTGGGGGGGCTACGTGCCCCCCGAAGTATTATGCAGCTTTAAGACCCGCTTTAATCGATCGTAGGATTGTTTTCACATCATCCGACGTCAGAACCAGCGGTGGTGACAGAATGATATTAGGTCCGGAAATTCGGATCATGGTCCCATCCCGATAAGCGACTTCCTGAATTTTTCCGATAGTCCCTTTGTCAACGGGGGCTTTCGTGGACCGATCGGACACTAGCTCTAGAGCGCACATTAACCCATGTCCTCCGCGGACATCGCCGATAATGTCGAATTCGTCATGCAGGGCTTTAAGGCCTAGGAAAAGCTCAGTCCCGCGAGCGGCAGCATTATCCTTTACGTTCAACCGCTCGGTTTCTGCCAAACAAGCGATGGCAGCTGCGGCCCCAACAGGGTGGCCTGAATAGGTATAGCCGTGGCCTATTGCGGCTTTTCCGGTTTCGTCTTTTTCAAAAACCTCGGCAACGTGGTCCGAAATCATCACCGCCCCGAATGGAAAATACCCGTTGGTGATCGCTTTCGCTGTGCACATCAGGTCTGGCTGTACGCCCCAATGGCGCGAACCGCTCCATGATCCCGTCCGACCAAAGGCAGTGATCACCTCGTCCGTGATCAGTAGAATCCCGTTTTTCGAGCAAATTTCACGGACTCCGGGCATGAAGCTTTTATGAGGGGGAATGACACCGCCAGCCCCCAGAATTGGCTCCATGATCATAGCAGCAATGGTGCCGGCACCCTGAAATGCGATTTCGTCTTCGAGCGCGGCTAGGCACAGTTGCGCTAAACGTTCCGGATCGGTTTCGTTGAACGGGTTGCGATAGGTGTACGGGGCAGGGATGTGATAACATCCCGGCATAAGGGGCTCGTACATTGTGCGGAAGTTCGCGTTTCCGTTTACCGACGCCCCGCCGGTATGAGTGCCGTGATAGCCCTTTTTCAGACTTAGGTATTTCGCGCGTCCCGGTTCCCCGCGCACTTTGTGATACTGGCGCGCCAATCGAAGGGCGCTTTCGACGCTGTCTGAACCTCCCGACGTATAGAATGCGCGGCTAAGGCCGTCTGGTTCGAAAAAGCGCCGAAGGTCTTCGGACAGCTCGATTACTGCATCGTTCGACGTTCCCCGAAAGGTCGAATAGTAGGGAAGTCGGTTAAGCTGTGCACTGATGGCGTCTTTCACTGTTGAGCAGGAATAGCCCAAGTTCACATTCCAAAGGCCACCAACTGCGTCCACAACCTCGTGTCCATCGATGTCACGGATACGCACGCCTTTACCTTCGGCTACGATGGTCGGAGGATTGGCTTGCATCTCAGCAGGGTGGGCCATTGGATGCCAAATGCTGCGGGCATTGTTTTCTTTAAGAAAATTTGCCGATTTCATGTGTCGATCCTTTCGTCTGGTTCGGGGAATCTCTCGGGTAGAAATCCCCCGAGCAGTCGGGTTAAACGCCGTCCTTGGGAAAGGACTTCATTGCGGATGAGAGTTCTGAGATCATCAGTCATGCGTGTGACCGGAGCGGCGACTGCTAAGGCACCGATGCATGATGTGTTTGCATCAAAGATTGGGGTGGCATGCGAGAAAACATCTTCCTCAAAACCGCCCACTGCCACAGATATTCCGGTGTTTCGAATATCGGGTAGCAGTTCGCGTACTTGATCCGGATCGACAATCGTTTGAGGCGTGCGCTTTTCAAGTTTCGATGAAAGGATCTTTGTTCTTTGTTCGTCATCACAAAAAGCAAGAAACGCCAATCCAGAGCTTGTGCCATGAAACGTCAATGTGTCTGCATCTTCCATATGCACGCTGGTACCGTGTGCATCGCTGTAACTGTATGCCAGCATAGCCAGTACATCACCCTGCAGCAGGCTCATGTGGGCTGTTTCGCCAGTGTTGCGTGCCACTTCTGACAGAACAGCCATGGCCATTTCCTTCATCGGAACATTGTGTTCGCGTAGGGCTGCAAGGCGCAAAAATGCCGGACCCAAACGGTATTCTCTCGACATTCCTGTTTGTTCAACGAATCCATGAGAGGCCATTTCTGACATTAGGCGGTATACTGTTGCTTTGTTCAGACCCGACTTTCTGGCAATATCACTCAATCCTAATTCGGGCGTTTTGCGCGAAAAAAGGTGCAGTAGTGACAGTGCTTTAGAGGTCGTTCCCAAAGTCGGCTTTCCATTATTTGTGGCCAAGTGACGGGCATGTGTCCGTTCAAGAATGGTTGATCTGTTAAATGTGTTGACAGACTCGGGCATGACCTGTCAATCTATTTTAGAACCAATGGTTCAAATAATGAACCGCCCAAAAAGGGCGACGGAAAAAGTGGACGAACGACAAACAGGGAGATTGTCATGAAAACGAAACACCTCGTAAGCGGCGCGCTAGCGCTTGCTATGGCGGCGATCGCGGCGCCAGCCGCTGCCGATTATCCGGAAAAGCCGGTCAGCTTTATCGTGCCGTGGCCTCCGGGTGATCTGGAAGATGTTTTGACACGCATGATCGCAGAAGACTTCTCGGAAGAGTATGGCGTAGCTGCAGCTGTTGTGAACAAACCCGGTGGCGGCGGTGGCCCGTTCCCCGGCGCGATTGATGTCGCAATGGCTCCGGGCGACGGATACACCATTGGATCGTTTGTTCCGGCGGTTTCCGTGATTGGTCACGAGATCGGCATTGACGAGCTGACGCCCGAGCGCTTTGATCCCGTCGGAATTTTCCTGACCTATCCGTTTGTTATCGCCACTTCCAGTGATGCACCGTACAGCAACATGGATGAACTTGCAGCCTATGCCAAGGACAACGATGTCGCCCTTGGACACTTCGGAGACGTTCTGACACCTACACAGGTAACCAAGGCTCTTGCTGCAAATATGGGTTTTGAGTGGGGTTCGGACGCTGCCTTTGATGCGCTAGATTGTAACACACTGGCCTCGGGTGATGCAGACGTAATCAACACAACGTTGCAACTGGTTCTGCCGTGTCTGGATGACATCAACGTACTTGTCTCGGTTACGGATGAGCGTATTTCGATCGTTCCAGATGCTCCAGCCATCGGCGAAGTCGATGCCAGCCTGAACATCGCACTTTGGAACGGGCTTTTCGTCACAAAAGAAACCCCGCAAGATGTCCGCGACAAAATTGCTGCGGTTGCCCAGAAAACCATGATGAGTGATCGCGCTCAGGCGGTTGCGGCTGAAACTGGTGCGCTTGTCTATTGGATGGATGCGGCTGCCTCGGCTGAACGTATCGAAGCCGACAAGAAGACTATCGCCCATATTGGTGAAATCCTACAGTAAAACGCATGTGGGGCTGGCTTGTACGTCAGCCCCCATTTCCTTTATGGGGCAGGAAAATGAGCGATCTGAGCGATACTCATCATATTCCAAAACGCGGACAGATTCTGTTCGCAGTTTTTTTCCTGATCGCATCTGTTCTGCTGGCATCTTTGCTTTGGGATCAAACCGTTTGGAAAAAAGGTAAAGACCTTTTTTCGCAAGCTCGCTTCTGGCCTGCAGTTGGTGTTTTTGGAATGCTAGGCTTTACGGCGTTGCATTTGTGGCATCTACCTAGGCGTCGCTTTGACCGAGTTGACTGGCAAGAAGGCCGCATTTGGCTGACAGTTCTTGAGTGGGTGCTTTGGTTTCTAGCATATGTCTGGCTGGTCCCGCTTATTGGCTATATGCCCGTCACTTTGGTCTTTGCGCCACTTTTGACATTGAGACTGGGGTACCGCAGCCGGAAGATGATATGGCTGTCAGTCGTCATTGGCGCCGCTATCGTTCTTTTTTTCAAAGCCTTCCTGCAAGTCAAAATCCCCGGCGCTGCGCTATACGAATATCTGCCCGGCGGCATACGCACGTTCTTCATTCTGTACCTCTGAGGCGCAATGGACCTGATCACTGAATTCTTTGCACAGATGCATGCGTCTGGAAGTTACTTAGCCAGATGGGATGTGGTTGCAGCCTTGTTGGCTGGATCCATTGGCGGCGTTTTGATTGGGGCTATTCCTGGGGTAGGGCCAGCTGTGGCCATAGCTATTCTTCTTCCGGCTACATTCAGTATGGACCCAATCGTAGGGTTAACAGTGCTCTTAGGAATCTATGGAAGCTCGATGTACGGTGGCTCCATTCCGGCGATCCTGATTAACACCCCGGGCACGGCAGTAAACGCACTTACGACCTACGACGGTTTTCCGATGACCACACGGGGCGAGGCGCGGCGCGCATTGTCGCTGGCCTATAGTTCATCGTTTTTCGGAGGCGTCTTCTCGGTTCTTTGTCTGATCTTTCTAGCTCCGGTTTTGGCGGCGGTTGCCCCGATGTTCGGGTCGCGTGAGATATTTCTAGCCGCACTTCTTGGTATCATTTTGGTGGTCACAGCACACCGCAAACAAACGCTGATTGCGGGTGCGATGGCTTGTTTTGGTATCTGGCTGTCCACAATTGGCTTGCATCCCGCAACATACTCAAAGCGCTATACGTTCGACCAGGGGTGGCTGAGCTCGGGGGTCAATCTGATTGTCGTTGTTTTGGGTCTTTTCGCTCTTTCGCAGGCCTTTATCCTGCTGCAAGGCGAGGATGAAAAAGTTCGTTTAACCCGTTTAAAAGGTTCGTTTTTTCAAGGTTTTCGCGAGCTTGCGCGGCACCCGCGTGTAGCGTCAGTATCTGCCAGTTTTGGTGTCTTGATGGGTATGATTCCAGGTGTCGGTGAATTTACCGCTCAGTTCATGTCCTACACCTATGCGCAGAAAACCTCAAAACGTCCAGAAGATTTTGGTCATGGGTCTTCCGAAGGTTTGATTGCCTCGGAAACGGCCAATAACGCGGTTCCCAGTGCCGCCATGATCCCGCTTTTGGCCCTTGGAATTCCCGGCGAAGCGCTGACTGCTATGATGTTGAGTGTATTTTACGTGCACAACGTCACTCCCGGACCGCAGCTGTTTCAAAACGACATGGACTTTGTTGTCGCGCTTTATCTGGCTCTTTTGATCCTGAATGTCCTTGTTGTAGCCTTTTTGCTTGTGGCCACAAACCAGTTGATCAAAGTCGTCAACATTCCAAACCGCTTTCTTGGGATGAGCATTCTTATACTCAGCTTTGTCGGGGTTTTTTCCCTGCGAAACAGCTTTACAGATTGCATATTGGCTGCGGCGTTTGGAGTGCTTGGGTTCGTTTTGAAACGGCTTAGCCTGCCGGTGGTCCCTATCATCCTTGGAATGGTCCTTGGCGGAATCATGGAGGTCAAGTTGCGAAGCGCCATGGCGCGGGTCAAGACCCCGTTGGATTTTATAGATCGCCCGATCGCCGCAGTCCTGTTTGCTATTATAATGTTGGTTCTGATCCTTCATGCCCGCCGGGTTTGGCTGGACTATAAACAGCAACGTGAGAAAAGTCGGTCGACCAGTCGCGCATCAACGCGGTTTGAAGCACACCTGTCCCGCCGCAATCGCTCTTTAATATCGGAGCGTGGGAAAACAGTGAGGTCGAGACGCAAGACGTACTCTCGCCCATCGGGCGATAAAAGTTAAAGTGAACGCGACCGCCACTTTGCGTAATCTGGTATGGATACATTTATGACTGACAAAACCATCTTAATCGTAGGCACCTATGACACTAAAGATGACGAGCTGAATTACATCGCCGATATCATTCGCGGGCAGGGTGGCCATGTTCTGACGATGGACGTGTCTGTTTTGGGGAATCCAAGGAATCCAACAAACTATTCAAAACATGACGTGGCTGAAGCAGGCGGTGCAACCATTCAGGAAGCTATCGACATTGGTGATGAAAACCACGCTATGCAAATCATGGCAGCCGGTGCGTCGGCGCTTGCGTTGAGACTGTATTGTGAAGGTAAGTTTGATGGGCTGCTGGCGCTCGGCGGAACGATGGGAACAGATCTGGCGCTGGATGTCTGTCAGGCCCTGCCGCTAGGAGTGCCCAAATATGTGGTTTCTACCGTTAGCTTTTCACCCTTGATCCCGCCAGAACGACTGGCGGCCGATATCCAGATGATCCTTTGGGCAGGTGGGCTGTATGGGCTGAACTCGGTTTGCAAGGCATCCTTGTCTCAAGCCGCGGGTGCGGTGTTGGGTGCCGCTAGATCGGTAGAAAAACCGAAATTCGACAAGCCGCTTATCGGGATGACCAGTTTTGGTAAGACTGTATTGCGCTACATGGTTTCTCTGAAGCCAGCATTAGAGGAGCGCGGGTTCGAAGTTGCAGTATTTCATGCAACCGGTATGGGCGGACGAGCCTTTGAAAGTCTAGCTGCCGAGGGTGCGTTTGCTGCCGTTATGGATTTCGCCCCTCAGGAACTTGGCAATCATATCATGGGGTCTGCGATCTCGGCTGGACCGGACCGCATGACAAATGCCGGGAAAACCGGAACCCCTCAGATTGTTTCCATTGGATGCTACGATCTTGTAGATATCGTTGGGTGGCACGAAAAACCGGCTAGATTTGCTGAGCATGAGGCTCATGCCCACAACAGGCTTCTGTCTTCTATACTTATGAATTCTGATGAGCGACGCGAAATGGCCAGAGCGATGTGCGCCCAACTGGTCCACTCAACGGGCCCCACCGTAATACTTCTACCCTTACATGGGGGGAACGAGTGGGATCGGGAAGGTGCCCCACTGTATGATGCCGAGGGTCTGAAAGCATTTTTGGACGAAATCCGAACGAATTGTCCACCGAATGTGCAAATTATTGAGGTTGATGCGCATATTAACGATCTTGCGTTTTCAGAAACCGCGTTGCAGGTTTTTGACGGTTGGCGTGATGAAGGCGCAGTCATTGGCTGAAACTCTACGAGTTCTATTTGCCGACCGATTTTTTGCGCGATTTATAACATTTGTAATGTGAAAAACTACAAAAGCCGCAAGGTGGACAATTGACCCGTCCACGCGCTATCGGGGTATCGTGTGTTCGTCCTGTTGTTGGGGATTCTCATGGCAACCGAAACAGCGAAAAAAATACCCTATAAGGCGATCGTGCCCGACGGGGCATTCAGCTATCCGATCGAGGCTGTCAACGAGACACGCTGGTTCGGGTTTCTGCTGTTGCCGCAATTCACTTTGCTTGCTTTCAGTTCTGCTCTTGATCCACTGAGGGTGGCCAATCAGCTTGCGCAAAAACCGCTCTACGGCTGGCATGTGGTGTCCGAGACAGGCGAGCCTGTAGCCTCATCTTCTGGGCTTGCGGTGAATGTTGATGGGGATATCGCTTCGGTTACACCGGGCCTTCCTTTGTTCGTTTGTTCGGGTAATGATGGTCAGAAAGCTGCATCAAAAAGAGTTCTTTCGGCTCTTAGGGCGCATGTCCGATTTGGTGGTACCGTCGGGGGGATCTGCACAGGCGCAGCGACTTTGGCGCGGGCTGGAATGCTGGAAGGTAAGCGCTTTACGATGCATTGGGAGAACCAGCCTGGTTTCGTTGAGGCTTTTCACGGAATGGAGCCAACGAGCGCACGCGTAGAGCAGGACGGTGACTTGCTGACCTGTAGTGGCGGATCCGCAGCGACTGGGATGATTTTGGAAATCATTCGTCAGGATTACGGGCAGGACTTTGCAATCGCAGTTGCCGATATGTGCCTTTACGATCTTGATGACACTCAAAAGACCTCCCAAAGATCATCGATCGCCAAGGCGATCGATTCGCGCAATGGGCGGCTTCTGAACGTGCTGCGGGCAATGCACGCCAATGTCGAGGACCCTTTGACGTTGAACAAATTGGCTGAAGACGCCGGTATATCGCGCAGACAAATGGAACGGCTATTCATCAATGTATTGGGCGAAACGCCGTCTGAAACTTATCGTAATATTAAGCTCGATAAAGCGCGAGCCCTGATTGCTGAAACAGATTTGACCGTGACGGAAATTGCCTTTGCCACTGGATTTAACTCGGCAGGAATTATGACGCGGCACTACAAGGCGCGGTTCGGAGAGACGCCCTATGGTAAGCGCAAGGGCAAAATTGAGCGTTGATAGGGGGCAGTGAATGGTTGAGTTTATGTTTATCTGCACCTGAAAGTCGGACGGGCATAATTTGGCCCGAAACTGTCCCATCATCGCAAAGTAGCTAACTTTTCAATTCTTCGAAGTGCAAAGTTAGGAAACAACTTCGTTTCTATTGCTGTATAGAGTTTTTTCGGGGCAATCCTGACATACGCTTCGTTTCGCCACATTCAGCTAGGAAACCGAGAAAGTTTCCACCGGTTACAAGATGATTGCCAACGCGAGATGGTGTTCTTTTTTTGGGGAAATGTCGCAGTTCTCGTCGCGAATTGAGTTCTCAGTTTTTGCAGTGACATCGAACCCAAACGCAGTCAGGATATCATGGTGTTTTCTATTCACTCAAACTTGATACGGTGCGTCAAATGGGGGGCTTAAATTATCAATAATTTTAAAGCTTTGATTTTAATGATTTAATCAAAGCTTAATGGCGGAGGAGGTGGGATTCTAATCCATTGACGTTTTTTTAACTTATAATCAATAAATATTGGCGTTTAATAATAAAACGTGTGTGGTTTTCCACTATAGTTTAGCAGGATTGCAGCGAATGCCCAATTATCTCCAGAAGCGCCGGAGGCGATGGTATGCGGTTCTCGAAATACCAAAATCA
>Ga0181587_10004158_pt1 | contig 11975 bp, 12 predicted proteins | sample 071ome_27_FD_132463 | JGI IMG/M metagenome (GOLD analysis project Ga0181587, IMG submission 132463) | Coastal salt marsh microbial communities from the Groves Creek Marsh, Skidaway Island, Georgia - 071409AT metaG (megahit assembly) | ecosystem: Environmental > Aquatic > Marine > Intertidal...
CAAAGGATTAACAAAAGCCAAACCTGAACGAACAAGAGAAAGTGTTGACATTACAAACCTCGAGCCAAAACCGTTATAGAGAATGAGTAATATGGTAACGCCTAACAATGCACCGCACAATAATATTCAGCATATTCAGATTGATGAGGCACTGGAGCTTCTACGACAACCTCAACGCATCGCGTTCATTGACGTCCGCGATCGAAGAGCCTATGTCGATGAGCACCCCATATTCTCGGTTAACGCGCCTATCGACTCCATTGAATTACACATTAATCAACTGTTCGGTGGCGAAGCTGGAATTGCCTTGGTGATTGGGGACAATCCAATACTCACGGATTGGGCCGCAGCAGTAATTCAGACCACCACTTGCCTAGCGCCACGGATCCTCGACGGAGGATTTAATGCATGGAAAATGCACCAACTCCCAACCTGGGGCGGGGAGTACACACCATCCAAAGCATTCGGTGAGTGGGTCGAAATCACAGGGAAAATCAATAACATTACGCCGCAAGACGCCATCAAGAAACCACCCCAGTATCAATTCGATGTCAGGCCTTTTACGGAATACCGAAAGTTCAGCTTACCTAACTCAATTCACTGTTCTACTAGTAGGCTCGGAGCACTCTCAATTACCAATAGCTCAATTTATGTTCATTGCGCAGGCCGAACACGCGGAATCATTGCAGCACAAACCCTAGCAGACCAAGATTTCAAAGCCTCTATTTATTGCATAACCGGTGGCACTCAGGGGTGGGAGCTCGCAGGAGGGATTCGCTCATTCAACAACCATAAGTCAGCAGATGAATTTTTCTCAGAAGAACCGATGAGTCAGCACGCCAACTATCTCATCGAAAAATTTAATCTACCAATCGCCACAAAAGAGTGTGAGAGTAGCTGGACAGATTCAAAGACTCACTTCCGAATCATCACTGTCGGCGAAGATCAGACGACCGATCAAGCGATCTCTCCCACCACGCTAATCCAAAGCACAGATCAGTATTTGGGTACGCACAATATGCCGATCGTCGTTCAAGGATCCAATCAACTGGATTGTGCCGTGTCCGTATTATGGCTGCGTCGCATGGGCTGGGACGCTTGGTTACGCGATGAGTCGGCGCCAGAACCGGTCGCGCGCAAGCGCTCAACTATCAAACCCTTCGAATGGAATGATCAGTGGCTATCTGCTGATCGTATTATCGATATCCGTTCAAGTAACGCCTTCAAAACGAGTCGACTCAGCGGCTCGAATTGGATACCCAGATCACAATTCCACACATTACCCAAATCAGGTCGGTACCTGATTGTTTGCAATCCCTCTCAAATCACTCACACTGAGACACTCATTAACGAACTCAATCTATCGGATGGACATTGCATCAACTTCGATACGATACCCAAAAAACATATCGACTCATGCGCCATTAGCCTCGAATCTCATCCTGTCGACCAAGCGCTATTTTTTCCAGACAGACACCAGGGAAACCTGGAACATGCACAAGGATACCTTGACTGGGAACACAGTCTTCTTCCGACACTGAAAGACGATGGAGAGATTCCTTGGCAACCGATTGATCACCCACTTGATCATCCGATATCGCATCTCACAGCGTTTTACCAAAAGGTTCACATATGAATAAAAAGATAACTGAACATTTGCGATATGGCTCACCTTCAGCAATCCCAGAAATCGAAAGCGGAAGGACGATTGATACACTGCTATCACATCAATCGTGCAGAGCATTTCTGGACCGAACGATTAATGATGATATTAAACGGCTGTTATTCGCAGCAGCCCAATCTGCTCCCAGCAAATCCAATTTACAACAATATAGTTTTATCGATGTAAAGAGTGAGTCCATTCGAGCAGAGCTCGTTCACATGTTTCCATCGATTCGCTGGGCATTGGAGGCTCCGATGCTCATTTTCATCATTGGAGACACACATCGAACACAAGAAATAAACCGCGTTAGAAACCAAACCTTTCGCTGGGAGGAAACCGACGCTTTTCTTAATGCAACAGTGGATGCATCACTCGCACTCGCTTTTATGATTGCCGCCGCAGAAGGCCTTGGTATCGGAACTTGCCCAATATCTAAAGTTAGAGAATCGAGCGAAGCTATTACAAAGCTTCTGAATTTACCAAAAGGTGCTTTCCCTATCTGTGCATGTGCATTTGGATATCCGCAAAACGAGACTTCATCAATATCACCGCGACTGCCTCAATCCGTTGTTGTGCATCATGATACCTATCAGCCGATCGATTTCAGTGAAATTGATAAATATGACGATACGTATAACCGCCTAGCCGGACCACCAAAACCAAGATACCCAGAGAAATTTGGCAAACCAAACCAAATTACATGGTCAGATAATGTCGCGCGGCAAACAGCTGTGCTCGAACGCCCTGACTTTAGAGAGATGTGCGAAAGCCAGGGTTTATTTGGGAAGCAAAGTTAACAGATGGTCAGAGACTAACTTGTCAGATTCCCACATTAACCAATGACCGACATCTGGGACAACTTCGATCTCTACATGAGGGACTGACTTCTTCAAGATGGCCTCACGCTCTGGGCGATATTTACCGACTGACGCATCGAACTCTCCGAACAATACCGAGACAGGATAACGCGCACCGACCAATACTCGTGCAAGCGTATCTGTCGCAGAGATCGGACGACTTTTCAACCGATGCATACCGGTGTTGGTTTCTTGGATGTAAAGCGCAAGATCATCGATGCACGCAGAGTCTCTAACCATCAAGATCTCGAGATTTCTACGATGAGCCTCACGGATCTCCTTGCGACTCATCTCCTTTGTGCGCCTAATTAACTCCGGCATATCACCGCGCGGCGCACCGGTTCCACCCGGGCCCAATAAAACCAAATGCTCAATTTGCGATGCGATGAGGGACGCCACGTGCCCTGCAATAGCACCACCGAAAGAAAATCCAGCCAGTATGATTTTTTGTTGGCCAACCAATTCAGTCAAAGCTGAAGCCAGAGGGCCTGCAACTGATTCAGCCGTATGTGGCTCAGCCGGAGTATCAGAACGCCCGAAACCAGGCATATCAGCCGCGATGACTGTAGCGTAGCTTTCAAGCCGAGGAATGACCTTAATCCAGTGAGCCCAAGAACCATAACCACCATGTAATAAAACGATACATGTCGGCCCACTACCCCAACGATAGAGCTGAACCCCCAACCCGTTGACGGCAATACGCTCAGCCGACGCACGGTCGAGAATCTGACTATACAAAGCCGGAGGAGTTGGACGAACAGTCATGGATTAAACCCAGTTTTGGTATGCCTCATAGAGAAATAACAACCCACCACAGGCAATAAATATTTCCATAAATTGGGCATGCACCCGAACTGAAGTGTTTCGAACGAGCCAGCGCCCCACATAGGCCCCTGGCATAGTACAGAGGCCAACCAAAATGCCCATGGTCAATAATTCTGAAGTCAACAGCGGGGACATTCCGAAAACAATTGTTTTTGTGACATTCAAGCTAAAGCCAAGAATGGCAATAGTTCCTATCATCGTCTCGCCAGCAAGACCAGCCCCAATGAGAAAAGGCGCAAGCATCACTGCGGCTCCAAAAGTGCTCCCAGAGACAATTCCATAAGGAATTCCCGCTAGTGCTAAGCCTCTCAAACCAACCTTAACTTCCTTCTTCTTGAGCGTTCTGTTCAAAGGAATAGAAATCAATAAGAAAAGACCGAGAACAAGTGCAACAACTCCGACTGGCAAGGACACATAGATGTACGCACTCAGCACAATAAATGGAAGCGCCGCTAAAAACACGGCCAGATATTCCTTGATTGCAACAGATTTTCGAAACGCCCAGATTCTCGCTACGTTGCTAATGATAAGCGCAGTTGCAACGACAGGGACTGTTTCTTTAACACCGAGGAGCGGAGCAAGCATTACAGCCAGCACAAGCCCACCAGCGAAACCGGAAAACGAATGAAAGACTGCTGAACTAAACGCTGCTACAGCGACAAGGAACACAAAAAGAAAGTCGATATCACCCATTATTGTCTACAATATGTATGCCTCAGAGGCGCTGTGAAACGCCTTTTTTAGATGGAATTTTATTGAATCACAAGATGAACAGTGCGATATTAAATCACATATTGTCAACATAATTATTACGATAAACAGAGTTGAGAGAAGCCAATGGGCACCACCCTTTTTGAGAAGATCTGGAAAAATCACGTTGTCACTGACCGAGATCATGAATCACTGATCTACGTTGATCGTCTGTTACTCCAGGAAAATTCGTTTCATGCGTTCGACAAGATAAGGCGGGAAAAACGCACGGTTCGCAATCCAGACCAAGCATTCGCCTTCTCGGATCACTACGTTCCAACGCGAAACCGAGAGCTCGGCCTTGATGGCATAACGGACCCTGAAATACGTAACATGGTGGACCTGATTGCATCAGATACAGATACTTACGGGATTGAGCTCTTTGGTATAGGGCACGATTATCAAGGCATATTACATGTCGTCGGCCCCGAATATGGGATTACCCAGCCAGGGCTAGTCATAGCAGGCGCTGATTCACATACATCGACTCACGGAGCTTTGGGAGCATACGCATTCGGCATCGGATCGTCTGAAGTCGCACACGTACTGGCAACGCAAACACTGTGGCGATCAAAGCCCAAAACGTTACGCGTGACGATCAATGGAAAAAGGCAACCCGGGGTTTCAAGTAAAGATCTTATTCTATTTTTAATAAGAACTATCGGTAGCGGTGGTGCTGTTGGATTCGCTGTCGAATATGGTGGAGACACGGTAGAACAATTATCTGTTGAAGCAAGAATGACTGTCTGCAACATGTCAATTGAAGCTGGAGCGCGAGCTGGACTAATCGCCCCAGATCAAAAAGTGTTTGATTACATGAAAGGCAGACCGCTTGCTCCCACTGGTCCAGACTGGGAAAAAGCCATCGCTCATTGGTCATCGCTCAAGTCAGATAGTGATGCAGCCTTTGATAGAGAGGTTCAAATCGATGCTTCATCAATCGTTCCTCAAGTGACATGGGGGACGAACCCAGAAATGGTTGTCGATGTAACGTCTAAAATCCCAGATCCCGCATCGGAGGCTGACTCAGAACGTCAAGGGCGCATGATTCGTGCATTGGAGTACATGGGGCTCTCGGCAAACCAATCGATTCAATCCATCCAACTTGATCGCGTGTTCATCGGCTCCTGCACAAATAGCCGACTCGAGGATTTACGGATCGCAGCACAAGTACTTAACGACCAATCGTGCCGCATACCAACGATGATCGTTCCTGGGTCAGAACAAGTCAAACGGGCTGCGGAAGAAGAAGGTCTGCATGAAATATTTCAGCGTGCCGGAGCCGAATGGCTTGCCCCAGGATGCTCAATGTGTGTCGCGATCAACGGTGACAAGCTCGGATCAGGAGAGCGCGCAGCCTCGACGTCTAACCGGAATTTTGAGGGACGACAGGGCCAAGGAGGAAGGACCCACCTCGTGAGTCCTGCAATGGCAGCGGCTGCGTCGATTACTGGACAATTTGAAAACATTAGCAACTATGCAGAGGCAAGCTCATGGAACCTTTAATCAAGCTCACATCGAGAGCAGTTCCACTGCCTCTTGCCAACATCAATACCGACCAACTGTTCCCAGCGCGATTCATCAAAAAACCTCGTGCAGTAGGATATGCGCAGTATTTGTTTCATGACATCAGACGCACAGACGACGGGCAACTCAGCACCGAATTCCCTCTGAACCAGGAAAAATTTAACGAGTCAAAGATTCTCGTAGCGGGCCCAAATTTTGGTTCAGGAAGTTCTCGGGAAGGGGCGGTCTACGCACTCTACGATTCGGGCTTTCGGGCCATTTTCGCACCAAGCTTTGGCGAAATATTCGCATCCAATTGTTTGAAAAATGGGATGTTAACAGCGCGACTCAATGCTGATGCCATACATCAAATTCAGACTGAACTAACAACGACAGAAAATCCCGAATTATCGATCGATGTTGCGGAAGAGGCTCTCATCACCTCCGCTGGGACAAAAATCGGACTCGATCTCGATCCATTTCAAAAGCATTGCCTGATAAATGGATTAAATGAAATTGATCTATCGCTCGAGTTCGATGATGCAATCACTCAATTTGAGTCCGATTACCGCAAAGCGTTCCCTTGGATCACCTCATGAATCACATTCAAAGTATCGAAGTTCGGCATCTCGACCTGCCACTCATCAAACCCTATGTGTTGAGCTATAGGACATTTGAGTCGTTCGAACCTTACCTTGTCACAATCACGACTGACTCAGGGCAAATTGCATTCGGAGAGCAGCATATTTCCCCCGGATCCAGTTCCGAAACACGTGAGGGCGGATGGTCTTTCCTCACATCTTCGGCAGCAGACATGATTGGATTAGACATAATCGACGCTTTTGAACAAATAGCTGATAAGCGGTCCGACAGCCCAGTCGCCGCCAGCGCTCTCCTCAACGCGCTTGATCAACTCAAAGCACCTGGGTATTGGACTCCGAAAGACCACCTTCGCATTCCAGTTCTGACTGCTTTTTCTGCAAACACGCGAGACGAAATCGAAAATGAGCTGAATGAGAAACTCAAACTTGGATTTAGAACATTCAAAATCAAAGTCGGCAAAGATGTGACGGCAGACAAGGAAAGAGTTCACATCATTCAAGACACACTCGGGGACCAAGGGACCATCCGTGTCGATGCTAACCGTGCATATTCGATGCATGATGCAATTGAACTCAGCCAAGTACTGGACCCGAAGGTTTGCGAACTATTTGAACAGCCTTGCGATACCTATGACTGGGAAGGCAACGGAGGCGTCGCAAAAGCATCCCCTGTCCCCTTAATGTTAGATGAACCGATCTGCAGCATCGCAGACATTGAGCGCGCATCGACAATGCCTGGAGTCGGCTTTTGCAAAGTCAAACTCAAACGCTTTGGCTCAGTGAGCGCTTTATGTGAAGCGATCGAAAGAGCGCATGAGCTAGGCCTTCAAATCGTGCTTGGCGATGGCCTAGGTTCAGACATCAATTGCTATTTAGAGGCACTCGTCTCAGAGAAATATCTCGCTCGGGCAGGCGAATTTAACGGATGTTTTAAAATCCAAGATGGTGCCAGGATCCTCAAACCACACCTCAAATTTGAAGATGGGCACATGGTGCTGAAACAATCAGAGCCTTTAGTTCTGAATCAGCAAGTCATCAACACTCAAACAGTTCGTGTAGAAGCATATGGAAATTCGGAGAACTAGCATGGAGATCACGCAACTATCACCAAATATTGGAGCCAATATAGATGGCATCGATCTTGGGAAACCACTTAGCCCCGAGATCATTCAAAACATCAAAGAGGCATGGGATGAGCATCTCGTCATACGCTTTAGAAACCAATCGATCAATGACGATGACCTACTCCGGTTCAGCAAGTATTTCGGAGAACTTGATCCGCCTGGCCCGAACCCCTATGGCATAACTTTCTTACCGGAATATCCGGAGATCAATGTCATTTCAAACGTGAAAGCTGCAGATGGCACACCTATGGGAAACCTGGGAGATGGTGAAGCCGTCTGGCACGCGGACATGACTTATATTGAAAAACCGCCTGAAGCTGGAATTTTACACGCGCTGGAAATTCCCGTTGGGCAAGGGCATACCTACTTCGCGAATATGATCAAAGCATACGACGCGCTACCCAATGAGTTAAAGGAAGCCATCGAAGGAAAAATCTTAATTCATGACGCAGCCCACAATAGCGCAGGGATGCTAAGGAAAGGATATTCGGAAGTCACAGATCCTCGTGACACACCAGGTGCCAGGCACCCGCTAGTGTGGACGGATCAAAATGGCCGAAAAGCGCTCTTCTTGGGCCGTCGCCCCCACGCTTATATTCTTGGCTTACCACTAAGTGAAAGTGAATTATTACTCGATAAGCTCTGGAGTCACGCAACCAATTCAGCTTGGACATGGTTTAACGAATGGCAGGTAGGGGATGTACTGATGTGGCAAAACCTCTTGGTCTTGCATCGTCGAGATGCGTTCGATGGATCTATCCGACGCGTGATGCATCGAACACAACTCAAATCGCTAGCTGCCTAACAGTAACTCAAATCGACAACTTGGCCTAGGCCATCTGCTTCGGCAGAGGCCAACGCCAGCCCAGCCATCGCCACGTCGCAGACAGCCATGCCCTGAATCACCGCGAGCGTCAAACCATCACAGTTGGCGCTATATTTTTCTGGGTCAAGTGCGACATCCCCGATTCGTGCAGTCAATTTTGATTCGATCTGCTCTACGGTTAATCCGTCAGATCGTACCCAGTGATGCAAATCGCCTTGTTTTAGCGCGTACCCAATATCATCCAATATGAAATGCTCTGCGCGCTCCCAGGTCCGGAAATCAAATTCAGGGACCCCACCCATCGATAACGCAATGGCCTTGTCCTGCAGCCATTCACCGCGAACGAACGCTTTCTCGGCTTTGGTAATGGTCAATACAGCCTGAGAAGTCCGGACAGCCGACTCAATTGTCTGCACACTCAAGCGAGATGCTAAATCAGGAGGTAATGATTTCTGAAAAGCTGATCCTTTTGCCTCATCTCGAGCACCCAACACAATGCTCGCTTGCGGGAAAGCATGCCCCAGTGCAATTGCACACTCAAACCCAATCTTTCCCGCTCCAATGAGAGCGATACGTTCAATATTCGGCTTGAGCCAGGACAAAGTTAAAGCGCCTGTTACAGCAGTTCGACGCCGATGTAGCCAGTTCTCAGCGACCAGCCCTTTTGGCTCCCCACTCTCAGAGTCAATCACCCAGGTGAAGTACGAGCCGGGGCTTGCTAAACGAAAGCCGGCGACACCCCCATCGGCAAAATGGGCTCCCTTCAATCGACATTTCTTTGACTGTTCACCAGGTAATTCAAGATACAAAGAACTCGGCTCCGACAGCACGGCACCGCGCTGACCGTAATACCGATATGCTGCGGCGCAGGTATCGAAGCACGCCGATACCTTATCGTTTAGACACGACTGCACAGTAGTCTCAGAGATAATTCGAATACGACCCACGTTATTTCACCTCCCCCAACCATGCATCCTGATCAACAAAACGGTCGCGGTCAGCTAATGGGCTTAACAAATTGGCAACTGACTCAGAATTTCCGTCGTTAACGATTGCACTTAAAACCGCCTCACTTGCGCGGATACATGCACGCTGCAAATCAGATGGGACAATCATGTACCGATACCCAAACGCCTCGAGATCGGCAGGCTTGGTATAGGGGGTTTTCCCTCCTGGGAACATATTGATGAGCACAGGCACATCAAATAGCGACGGAATTAATTCAATTTGCTCGTTTGTTTCTGGAGCTTCAATAAAGACAACATCTGCACCTGAGTCGACCATTGCCTGAGCTCGAGTAATCGCTTTATCGAAACCCTCAATAGCGATGGCATCAGTACGACCAATGATCAGAAATTCGGGAGACAGGCGCGCGTTTACTGCTGCCTCAATCTTCCGAGCCATCGCATCAATGGTTATTAAAGACTTCCCATCAAGGTGTCCGCAACGTTTCGGGAAATCCTGATCTTCAATATGTAATCCTCGGATTCCAGATCCTTCAAACATTTGAACCATTCGGCGAACGTGCTGTACATCCCCATATCCCGTATCACCATCAGCTATCACCGGACCACCAAACGCACGCACAATAATTTCCAAGCGCGCAGCCATTTCAGTCATCGAAACAAGTCCGAGATCAGGCAACCCCAAACTGCGAGCAATTGCGCCACCACTTGCATAGACCCCAGAAGCTCCCACGTGCCTCGCGATCGATGCACCAAGGCCGTCGTAGACACCAGGGAGAATATTCAATGACTGCATCTGAACCATAAAACCAACCCTTAAGCTTAATATTGTCGACAAATTATGCGGTATTTATCGATAGATCCAACACAATTACATAATAAACCGACCAAATTACGCCATCTCTGTTGACAATATACATAAATTAATGAAATCTGATCTTGGATTCTTGCAAGAATCTAGGTTCGAACTAAATCAATAATAAAGGGGAACAAAATGATTCCTATAAATACTCTGAAAAAGACAGCAATCGCAGTTTGTGCTTCATTCGCATTATCGAGCTCAGTGATGGCAGCATCTCATGGTGATAAAAAGGAAGCGACGCCCGTCTGCGATAAACCAATCGAAGTTGTTATCCACTCGTCTTATGGCGGTGGCACTGACGTCACTGCGCGAATGATGATGATTCGCTCACGCCGCACCCTTGATCAAGATATGTTCGTGATCAGTAAGCGTGGCGGTTCTGGAGCTAAGGCTCAAAACTACGTCCTTTCAAAGCCAGCTGATGGTTGCACCATCATGGCATTGACACAGTCGCACCTCTATACAATGGCGCAAGGTAAATCAGACATGAAGATCGACGACATTGTTGGTGTCGCTCGAGCAATGGATGATCCAACTTTCTTAGTTGTGGGAGCGAAAAGCGAAGCAAAGACGCTAGAAGATTTGGTTGCAGCGTCGAAGAAGCGGACACTGAATTTTGGTGTCGCTCAAGTTGGTGGTACAGAACACATTGGTCTGGCGCAACTCGCGAAAGCAGCAGGCATTAAGTTCAAAGTGGTTCCATTTGGCTCCGGTGGCGAAATGTTACAAGCACTGCTTTCAGGTGCCATCGATGCAACTTTGCCAAACGTAAGTGAAGCTGCAACATTGATCGCTGACGGCTCAGTTCGTCCTCTAGTACTACTGGCAGAGGAGCGTCTCCCAGACTACGCGGATGTCCGCACATCCTTCGAAATGGGTTATGAAGTGAAAACTTCAACAACTCGTGGATACGCAGTACTCGCTAAAACTCCTAAAGACAAAATCGATCAAATCTCAAAAGGCATGGTCAAAGCAATGCAGCATGAAGTGTTTGCAAACTATCTAGCGACAGCAGGTCTGAAGGTAGAAACGAGTGTTGCAGGTACTGAGGTTTGGGATAAAGGTCTGAAAGAAGAGTACGCGAAAGCAGCTGAAGCTCTCAAAGAGCTAGGCATCATTAAGTAAAGCTAAAGGAGCGCGTTGATGACTTCGCAAAATTCAACAGCTCCATCAACTGAAGCACGAGCCAATCGGCTCGTGCATCCAGTTGATCTAGTTGTGAGCTCAATTATCCTGACTGGCGTTGGATATCTCTTTTATGAAACAACTCAGTTTGATGAGGTATCTCCGCTGTTCGCCCAAAATATTCAGCCTGCAATGTATCCGCAATTATTACTGTGGATTATCGGTCTCCTAGCTTGTCTTCTTCCGTTTGAGCACATCCTTCTGACGAAGAAAGGTAAGAATATTGATAAGGACCGGAGTGAAGCAGTCCATCCTTTGACCCAATTAACAATCGGGTTCTTGATTGCTATTGTTTTGGCTTCGCCGTATCTCGGCATGCTCTTGACGATGATTACGATCTGTCTCGTGATGCCAAGACTTTGGGGGTATCGAAAGCCAATCCCTATCCTCCTGTTCGCTGGCGTTTTCCCAGTGGTCGTTTCTCTCGTTTTCTCGAAAGTTCTGCGCGTCTACTTTGACTCAGGAATATTCGGCATCGCCTTATAACAAATAAAAAGGTTTTGATCTGATGGATGCAATTATCGAAGGATTTTCACTCCTGCTGGAGCTCGAAAATATAATTCTAATTACCTTAGGTGTATTAATCGGAGTACTTGTGGGCGCCCTACCAGGGCTCAGCTCACCCATGGCTATTGCCTTATTGACTCCATTTACACTACAACTCGAGCCGATTCCGGCGATTGCGATGATGGCTGCACTCTACTGCGCTGGCACATTTGGCGGTTCTATTACAGCCATCTTAATTAACGCTCCAGGAGCACCTCCATCGGTTGCTACAGCCCTGGATGGTTATCCGATGGCCAAACGAGG
>Ga0181587_10004174_pt1 | contig 11946 bp, 9 predicted proteins | sample 071ome_27_FD_132463 | JGI IMG/M metagenome (GOLD analysis project Ga0181587, IMG submission 132463) | Coastal salt marsh microbial communities from the Groves Creek Marsh, Skidaway Island, Georgia - 071409AT metaG (megahit assembly) | ecosystem: Environmental > Aquatic > Marine > Intertidal zone...
CCCCATTTCGCCATTACCGCGGGGGAAATCATCCTGATGGAAGGCACAGAACAGGAAGGGATCTATGGTCTGCCAGTGAAAATCCAGTCTCTGGATTGCTAGAATGGGACTACTCATTCAGAAATGTACCTGCCAATTATCTTTATGCGATTAATGCCAGAAATGGCACCAGCGAAATATATACCAATATACCGATCATCACGAGATAAGCGATATAGCGCAAGGGGTTTTCCCGGGCCAGATCCAGAAAGGTTCTCGCCTTGCCTGCCTGTTTCAGACTTTCGTACTCATGCCGGGCCCTGCGATAACGTGCTGCCTGGTACTCATCCAGCAGCGCCTTCGCCTGTTCATACTGCTCATCGTGACGCAGCCACAACGCGGGCATGGATATTCCCCAACTGCCGGCACTGGTTTCATACACGTCAATCTCATTGTCTTCCATGAGCGCATGGATTTCTTCCAGCTCATCAGCCGGGACATGCCTGAGTCTGACCAGTTGCGTTGCCACTACTCTATTACCTCTATACCTCATCACCTTTTCACCTGGGTGCCCTGGTGAATTGGTCGACACAATTTGAACCCGCCATAATACCCCAGTCACACCAGGATTAATAAATGCCAGGGCCCTGCCTTTCCTTCACAGCGACATGCCGCTATCTTTGCGCCATGAAATCATGGTTGCAGCCACTGTGGATTGGCCTGCTTTTATTATCCACCACCCTCCAGGCTCAGGAAGACAAATCCTGGTCCCTGAATTTTTTCCTGGAGAACGACCTGTTTGCCAATACCGACCTCAATTACACCAATGGCGTACGCTTTTCGGCAATCTCCCCGGATCTGGACAGTTTTCAGGATCCCGACGGCCTCAAATACCCCTGGGTAGAGAAGCTCAACGACATATTGACCTTCGTCCACCCTCGGCCCGGGAACACACTTAACGAACCCGTGCGGCAAAACATGGTTATCAGCCTGGGACAGCTGATGTTTACCCCAACCGACAAGGACAGAGTCACCCTTGATCCTGATGATCGCCCCTATGCCGGCTACCTGTATCTGGGACTGGGTTATCACGCCCGTACCAGTCAAACCCTGCATTCCACCGAATTCAACTTCGGGGTGGTCGGGCCGGCCTCGCTGGCCCGTCAAAGTCAGGATCTGGTGCACGATATTCGGGGATTTGACAGATTCCGGGGCTGGAGCAACCAGCTGCGCAATGAACCTGCCTTCCAGCTCATCTTTGAACGCAAGCGCAAACATGGCCAGCTTGATACCGGCCTCATCAATAACCTGCAACTGGAAATAATCAGCCACTGGGGCGGTAGTCTGGGCAACGTGGCCAGCTACATCAATGCCGGTGCGGAACTGCGACTGGGCTGGGACCTGCCCGATGATTTTGGCACATCCACGCTGCGTCCCGGTGGGGACAACAACACGCCGGGTAATGAACAGGACTCAGGCACGCCTCTGCGCCTGCATGCTTTTATGGCTGCTGATGGCCGGATGATTGCCAACAATATCTTCCTGGACGGCAACAGTTTTCGTGACAGCCATAGTGTTCATCACAAGGACACCGTAGCAGACCTTGCCCTGGGACTTGCCGGCAGCTATCGGAAGTGGCGCTTTGCCTATGCCCATGTCTTTCGTACCCGTGAGTTCAGCGGCCAGCGCAAGGCCCAGTTTTACGGTTCTTTCTCCCTCTCTTACCGGCATCTGTTCCGTTGATTTCAAGGACGACGGGCATTCTTGGCCTGCCCTGAACGATATGCTTTAATCTGCGGTCCTGTAGCCATATGCCGTTAATTCCACCAAGGAGTTCAGGATGTCTTTGTTACGCTTTCCCCTGGAAAAATTTTCACCAAACTACCTGCTTGCCCTGAGCCTGCTGCTGGCGCTGGCCGGCTGTTCAGACGATGCCGCCCGTGAGCAGTCAGCTGGCCCGGAACCCTCAACCCCGGCAACCCCGGGCTATACGCTGCTTGAAGAAGTGGGCAGTGATGATGGTGAAATTGTCATTCCCTACAGCAAGTACCAACTGGATAACGGCCTGACCGTCATCATCCATGAAGACCATTCCGACCCTCTTGTCCATGTCGATGTAACCTACCATGTCGGATCGGCCAGAGAGGAAGCCCAGCGCTCCGGCTTTGCCCACTTTTTTGAGCACATGATGTTTCAGGGCTCCGAACATGTGGCTGACGAGCAGCACATCGGTATCGTCACCGAATCCGGCGGCACCATGAACGGCACCACCTCCTTTGACCGCACCAACTATTTTGAAACTGTCCCCAGCAACCAGCTTGAAACCATGCTGTGGCTGGAATCCGATCGTATGGGCTACTTCCTGGATGCCGTCACCCAGGAAAAATTCGAGGTGCAGCGTGATACTGTCAAAAACGAACGCGGCCAGAATTATGAAACCCAGCCCTACGGCCTGTGGTCGGAAAAAATCTTCACCACCATGTTCCCCCCCGGCCATCCCTACTCCTGGATGCCCATCGGTTTCATCTCGGATCTGGATGCCGCTACCCTGGATGATCTGAAGCGCTTCTTCCTGCGCTGGTACGGCCCCAACAACGCCACGCTGACCATCGGGGGTTATGTGGACAAGGAAGAGGTTATGGCTCTGGTCGTGAAATACTTTGGGGAAATCCCCCCGGGCCCGGACGTGGAAAATGACGACAAACAGCCTGCCCAGCTCGACCAGGATCGCTACATCTCCTATGTTGACCGCAACATCCGTTTCCCGGCACTGTTCATTGCCTATCCCACTGTTGCCATGGACGATCCGGACCGCGTCGCCCTGGAAGCCCTCAATGAAATTATCTCCCTGGGCCGCAAATCCTTTTTCTACAAAGAGTTCATCCTGACCCAGAAAGCCATAGAGGCCACCGGCTTCGCCTTTACCCAGGAACTGGCCGGTCTGGTGACCTTCCTGGTACTGCCATTCCCCGGCACGCCATTGGCAGATTTTGAAAGTGAAATGCGCAACATCCTGGCCAATTTCAATGAAGCCGACGTCACCGATGAAGTATTGCAGATTTACAAGTCCACCCAGGAAGCCAGCCTGATCAACAGCCTGGCCAGTGTCAGCGGCAAGGTGACCCAACTGGCTTCCAACGAAACTTTCCTGGGCAACCCCAACTACATCCAGCAGGAACTTGAAGCCATCCGTGCCCTGACCCGGGAAGATGTCATGCGCGCCTACAACACCTACATCAAGGACAAGCCGGCCATTTATCTGAGCGTGGTTCCCGAGGGCGGTGAAGACATCGTGGCCAAGCCGGACAACTTCGAACCGGCACCACGCCTGCCGCGTATGGCCAGCGCCACCGACAATCTGGAGATGCGCGATGCCCCGGAAACCTTTGATCGCTCGGTCCGTCCGACCCCGCCACCCAATCCGCTGGTCACCATGCCCGAATATTGGCGTCAGAATCTGGACAACGGCATCCAGGTGATCGGGACAGCCAATGCAGAAGTCCCTCTGGTCACCCTGCGCCTGGTATTCGAGGGCGGCCACCTGTTGGAGGCACCGGGTAAATACGGCGTTGCCAGTCTGGCAGGACAGATGATGAACGAAGGCACTGAAAACTTCAGCGCTGAAGAATTCGAGAACGAACTGGATAAACTGGGCAGCCGCATCTCGGTCAGCGCCGGCAATGAGAGCTTCACCATCAGTATGCAAAGCCTGCTGCGTAATCTGGATGACACTCTGGCATTGCTGGAAGAACGACTGTTTCGCTCGGATTTCACCCAGGCGGATCTTGATCGTCTGCGCCAACAGCAGATTGAAGCCCTGGAAGCCAGCAAGGAAGAACCTTCCGGCATTGCGTCCATCGTCTATCCGAAACTGATTTACGGGACTGAGCATGCCTTTTCCGTTTCAGCGTCCGGCACCATTCCCACCCTGCGGGATATCACGCTGGATGATGTCAAAGCCTTTGCCCGCCAGAATCTGGTCAGTCAGGCCCTGAAAGTCTCCGTGGTAGGCGACCTGCCCCAGGATGAGGTACTGGCAAAACTGGATTTTCTGCAAGCCTTGCCCAATGAAGCCGTCAGCCTGCGTGAGCAACCCGTTGTTGCCGATTCCATCAGCGAAACCACCCTGTACCTGGTTGACAAACCCGGTGCAGCGCAATCGGAAATACGGGTCGGCTATCTCACCGACCTGCCCTACGATGCCACGGGTAAATACTGGGAACGCTACCTGATGAACTACATCCTTGGCGGTGCCTTCAACAGTCGCATCAATCTCAATCTGCGAGAAGACAAAGGCTACACCTATGGTGCCCGCAGCAGCTTCTCCGGCACCCGCCTGGCGGGGCCGTTCACGGCATCTGCCAGTGTGCGTACCGATACCAGTGCCGACTCTGTGGTGCAGTTCGTCAATGAGATCAGCAACTACCGGGAGAACGGCATCACCGCATCAGAATTGCAGTTCACCAAGGACGCCATTGGCCAGAGTGAAGCGCGGGACTATGAAACACCCGGCCAGAAGGCCCGCCTGCTCGACCAGATCATTGCCTACGACCTGCCCGGTGATTTCGTTCGCCAGCAGCAGGCCGTGATTTCAGGGATGACCCAGGATCGCATCCAGACCCTGGCCCGCGAACACCTGCCATTGGAGAGAATGAAAATCCTGGTGGTGGGCGACAAGGCGGTGATCGGGGAATCCCTCGAAGCCCTGGGCTATCCCATTGTGGAACTGGATGAGGAAGGCAATGTCCTGAATTAGGCTCCTTGTAAAGCGCCTTTATGTATAATCAGGGCCGGTCTTAACCGGCCCTTTTTATTTGTCCACTTTCCAGCCCGGGAATAAAAAATGAAACAACATAACCCGCCTCTTCGACTGGCATCCTCTCTTCTGCTCTGCGCTGCTTTTTCTGTTCCTGCCCTGGCCCAGGACCGCATGACCCCGGCCCCACTCGTTCCGGCACCCGACCAGCAGGCACTGATCGCCAGCGATGACCCGAAACTGGCCCGTAACAAGCAGCATGTCTGGGATTTCTGGCGCATCGTTTACGACGGCGGCCATATGGAACGGGCCGAGGAGTTCATGACCGAAGCCTACATCCAGCACAATCCCAACGTGGGGTCCGGCCGCGACCTGTTCATCGAAACTATCGGTGCCTCCCGTCCTGCTCGCCCGGTCAAGGAAACCTCTGATTTCCCCATCATCGACATTATTGCCGAGGGTGATATGGTGGTGGTGATGTGGGCACGCAAGGTGCGGGATCGTGAAAAGCCGGAAGAAACCTACAACATGACCTGGTTCGATGTCTTCCGCCTGGATCCGGTCAGCGGCAAGATCGATGAGCACTGGGATTCATCCGAACGCTGGGGGACTGCCGGACGTCCACCAGGGGCTGAATTCTTTCCCTGAGGTTTGCAGATGATGGCGAACAGCTGCCCAGATTCATAAGACACCTCATAGGATAGGATGGCATGAAAAGCAGAAACCTGCAGGAATGGGCCTTGATAGCCGAGGTGATCGGCGGCATCGCATCGTGGTCAGCCTGGGGCTTCTGGTCAGGGAAACCCGGGAGAACACCAATGCTATCCAGTCACAGACCTACCCGTCACTGACGGCTGAGCTTAACGACCTGCGCACCGGGCTCTATGACTCGAGCATGACTGGTCCTTACCTTACTTATCTGAATCAAGGCGTTGACGCGCTTTCTGAAGTAGACCAGTTCAAGATCATCATTTCCACCGAAGCCAAGTGGGGCATCACCGAAAACGCCTTCTATGCCCGTGAACGCGACATCCTGGGTGTCGAGGAATGGCTGCGATTCGAAAGTGCTATCTGCCGTAATTTCCAGCTGGACAAACAACTCTGGGATTCAGATGAATTACTAGCGATCAGAAAAAACATCGGCTACCACATCACTGACTCCATCACACCGCTGTTCCTCGAATTTGTCGAGGCTCAGTGTGTTTTCGAGGGCTAGGTTTTTCCTTTAATCCTGATTTGGACTTCGATCAGGTAGCGGCGTAGTGGCTTGATTTGCCCTGGAGTTGTTTCAACATTTGTCTTCTTCAGCAAAATACAGGAATTCAGCGCTGCATCAGGCAGGGAGAGCCCGGCTCTCGAGAAGGAATATCCCTCCTCTGACTGATCGAGAGCCGGGCCCTTCCTGCCGGGAATGAGTAAGGTTTTCAAAACTCAACCTTACCGGGAGGTTTAATGCTCAGGCATGGACATGAACCAACCGGGCGTTTATTCTCCTTTTCATTTAAACGACATTACAGTTATTTCATGAAACATTTCAGCGCCATTCTCCTTTCCCTGCTTATATTGCCCTCTGCCCTGTTCGCCCAGACCGCTGGCAACGTTACCCACGACCGCCTGATGGACGAGGATGACGGCAGCAACTGGCTGTCCTGGGGACGCACCTACAAGGAACAGCGCTTCAGTCCACTGACACAGATCAACGATGACAACGTGGATGCGTTAGGCCTGGCCTGGTATTTCGATCTTGATACCTTCCGCGGCGTTGAAGGGACACCCATCGTGGTGGATGGCGTCATGTACCTCACCAGCGCCTGGACCCTGACCTATGCGCTGGATGCCAAGACCGGCGAGTTGCTCTGGTCCTACGATCCGGAAACGCCTCGTGAATGGGGCCGCTATGCCTGCTGCGGGCCAGTCAGTCGGGGCCTGGCCGTGTGGGAAGGCGTTGTCATCATCGGTACGCTCGATGGTCGTCTGATCGGGCTGGATGCCGCCACCGGTGAAGAAATCTGGGTGGCCCAGACCACGGACAAGAACTGGCCGCACACCATCACCGGAGCCCCACGGGTATTCAATGGTACTGTTATTGTCGGCAATGGGGGTGCCGACTTCGGTGTGCGGGGCGTGGTTACCGCCTGGGATGCCCATACCGGCGCATTCAAATGGCGTTTTTATACCGTCCCCGGCAACCCTGCTGATGGCTTTGAGAACGAGGCCATGCGGATGGCCGCTCAAACCTGGAATGGTGAGTGGTGGACACTGGGGGGGGGCGGTACCGTCTGGGATTCCATTGTCTATGATCCGGAGCTGAACCTGGTCTATATCGGTACCGGTAACGGCTCTCCCCTTGCGGCTGAGTTTCGCAGCCCCGGTGGTGGTGACAACCTGTTCCTGGCCTCCATTGTGGCTCTGGATGCCGATACCGGCGAATACGTGTGGCACTACCAGGAAGTGCCCGGCGAAAAGTGGGATTACACCGCCACCCAGCCGATGATGCTGGCTGAACTTGAATTGTATGGCGAGATGCGCAAGGTCATCATGCAGGCACCGAAAAACGGCTTTTTCTACATCCTGGATCGCGCCACCGGTGAACTGCTATCTGCGCGGGAGTTTGTCCCGAACACCTGGGCAAGTCATATCGACATGCTGACCGGACGCCCGGTCATCAATCCTGATGCCGATTTTGGCACGGAAACTGCCCTGTTCAATCCCGGCCCGGGCGGCGGTCACAACTGGGAACCCATGTCCTACAGTCCACTGACCGGACTGGTGTATTTCACCGTGCAGGAAGACTGGATAGCCCTGTCTGTCGCCCGTGAATTCACCCCCAAAAAATTCCGCTCCAACCCTGCCTGGGGCTTTGAGACCGATCCTGAAAAACGTGCCGAGCAGGCCAGGCTGATGAATGAGCGTCGCAGTGCCTGGCTCACCGCCTGGGATCCGGTGCGTCAACAGGAAGCCTGGCGCGTACCCCACTCCGATGTCGGTTCCGGGGGCGCCCTTGCCACCGCTGGCAATCTGGTGGCCCAGGGCAGTATCGACCGTGACTTTGTCATTTACCGTGCAACGGATGGGAAGAAACTGTGGAGCATGCCTATCCAGACCGTAGCCCTGGCCGGGCCCATCAGTTACGAAGTGGACGGTGAACAGTACATTGCGGTAAATGCCGGCTGGGGCGGCGGCCGCGCCCAGGTTGCTCGCGCCTCAGGTAACAACTTCCAGATCAGCCCTGCCCGTACCCTGGTATTCAAACTGGGCGGCGCGGCATCCCTGCCACCGCTAGAAGCGCTGACCACCACCTTGCCGGAATTGCCACCAAACCTGGTAGCCACAGAACAGGAAGTGTCCATGGGCGCCCAACTGTTCAACGAAACCTGCGCCCGCTGTCATGGCCAGGATGCCGTTGGTGGACAGAAGGACCTGCGCTTTCTGACCCGGGAATCCCACAACAACTTCAACGACACCGTACTCAAGGGCACACTGGTGGAAAAAGGCATGGCCTCCTTTGCCGACATTCTTGATGAAGGCGAAGTGAATGCCATTCATGCCTACATTATTGCCAGGGCCAATGAATCCTGGGGCAATCTGCAGGAAGCCGAAGCCGCTTCGGAATAAGGCCAACTGTCACAATCATGACTACAATGTCAGTACATAACTGAACTGACAATTTGATAGGGGCAGTACCATCAGCGAAATCATCGTCCTGACCGGTCCGGAATCCTGCGGCAAGACTACCCTGGCCCATGCCCTGAGTGATGCGCTTGGGGCTCTGCTTGTACCAGAGGTTTCCCGCGAGTACCTGAACCAGAAAATCTCCCGCGACAGTCAGTTTGTTTACAGTGAAATTGACCTGCTGGAAATTGCCGGCCGCCAGCTCGACATGGAAAAGCTGGCACTGTCAAAATCCCCTGACACCATCGTGTGCGACACCGACCTGCTGGTCATGATTATCTGGAGCGAGGTCCGTTTCGGCCACTGCCATGCCTGGATACTCGACGCCTTTGACGAAACTATCGCCAGTGGTAACCGTCAATATTTGCTCTGTGATTACAGCATCCCCTGGGAACCTGATCCCCTGCGGGAACATGCTGACAGCCGCGGTGAATTGTTTGAGCTTTATCGGCAAAAGCTGGCTTTTTACAACCTGCCCTTTTCCATTATTCACGGCAATCCCAAAGCGCGATTAACGGCTTCACTCAACCTGATAGCGCCTTCTGCATAAGCCATCCGGCTTTGGCTGTAAAAAAAGTCCCAGGCATCCTTTAAACCTAAGGTTAATCATCAGGTCAACAGGACGATCAGCAACATAATGTTATAAAACGGCTATATATGATGGCTTGCAGAAAATTCAGAGCCCCTGAAACTGGGTGTCTTTCCATACCAGTAGATTGCTCGTACTGAAAAATATTTTTGCAACACCCCTTTCCCGAGGTACATGTATGAAATTCCTGGAAAAACTATTTTTCAGCGTGGCTGTAATGCCCGGTTTTACCCTGTCATATTCTACTCTTGCCCAACCTGGTGATTTTTTACGGGTTTTGATCCGGGTGCGCACCCAAATTGTCAACCTGAATGCTGACGAACAGGCTGCCCTGGATCGGGTGAATGCCTATCTGGCAGCATTGAAAAATACAGGGAATAGCCTTTCCAATGCGGTGGCCGTCGCGACCAGCACATCTGAAAGAGCCTGGCCTGATCGACAATGATGCGGCCCGAAATATCAAAGTTTCAGTGAACGCATACTGACAACACCTGACATTACAGAGCATGGTTCTGGAATCCTGAAAACCCGGCCCATGGCGGGTTTTCTTTTTTTACATAAGTAAAAATCCTGCTTTCTTGTATTCACCTTCCCCATGTATTAAAGTGCCCACCTTCCTAAGGGGTGGCTTCGGCCTGAGATCAAACCCTTTGAACCTGAACCGGTTAATACTGGCGGAGGAATAGGAGCACGGCATACTGTTCGGTGTGTTGTTTATTTCTTTTCGCAGCTGTCCCGGTTACCAAGTACAAGAGACAACCGGAGACTGACATGCAATTTCCCTCAACCATCTGCATTCTGGCACCCGCCATGCTGGCATCCGCCACGTTGTTTGCTCAGCCTGCCATAGAGGAAATTGTTGTTACGGCGGATTACCGTCAACAGACTATTGATACTATTGCTGCCAGTATCAGCGTGATCGACACCGACACGATGGTTCGCAAGAATGCCCAGCATCTTGAAGATGTGCTGCTCAATGCACCCAACGTCAATTTCTCCTCGGGAGCATCCAGGGCCCGCTTTATCCAGATCAGGGGTATTGGTGAGCGCGGTCAGTTTTCCGAACCGCTGAATTCTTCTGTTGGCATGATGATCGATGGCGTGGATTTTTCCGGCATCGGAAATGCCGCCATGTTGTACGACATTGAACAGGTGGAAATTTTCAAGGGGCCGCAAGGGACACGTTATGGTTCCAATGCCCTTGCCGGCCTGATCAACCTGCAGAGCAAGGCACCTACAGAATCACAGCATTATGGTGTACAACTGCTGGGAGCCAACAACGATGAATATGGTGTTGCGGGTTATGTCTCCGGTCCTGCTACGGACGACCTGTTTTACCGCCTGTCTTTCCAACAACTGGAAAGTGATGGTGCGAGTCGTAACCTGTTCCTGGACCGTCCCACCAATAACCGGGAAGAAACCACCATACGCGCCAAATTCCGCTGGCTGATCAATGACACCGACCAACTGGATTTCACTACCTCGTTGATCGATCTGGACAATGGCTACGATGCCTTCTCCCTAGACAATCTCAGGGATACCCTGTCCGATGAACCCGGCTTTGATCGCCAAGACTCCAAACTGGCCAGCCTGAAATATGCCTCATCACGTTTCGATACATTTTCTTTCGAGGTGCTGGGCGGCTTTGCCCAGTCCGCTATGGATTATGGCTACGATGAAGACTGGGTCTATACCGGCTTTCATCCCTGGGAATATTCCTCCACAGACAAGTACTTCCGCGACCGTGAAACCACCAGCGGCGAGTTGCGCGTTGTTTCCAGTGAAGACGGGCGCCTGTTTGGCGATCGGACAGACTGGGTCGCGGGCATCTACTCACTGCACCAGACAGTCAGCCTGGATCGGGCCTACACCTTTTTGCCTGACACCTTTTCCAGTCATTTCACCACCAACCGGTTGGCGATTTACGCGGAAACCAATACATCACTGAATGATCACTGGTCAGTGGACCTGGGTGCTCGCAGTGAGCATTACAGCGCCGGTTATTCAGATACCAATGCCCTGCGTTTTGATCCCTCGGATGACATGGTCGGCGGCAAGTTCAACCTGAACTATCACCTCGATAACGACAACCTGCTCTATGCTGGCATCTCACGAGGCTACAAGAGCGGTGGATTCAACACCGATGGCAGCCTGGATGCCGACCTGCGCGAGTACACCACTGAAACCCTGTGGAACGTGGAAGCCGGTTTCAAAGGCCAGCTTGCCGACAACATCCTGATGCAACTGGCCCTGTTCACCATGGAGCGGGATGATGTGCAAATTTCCAGTTCCACGGTCAGGGTCAGGGATGACGGCAGCGCCGAATTCATCGACTACATTGGCAACGCTGCCGGCGGCCGCAACAACGGGCTTGAACTAAACACCCAGTGGCAGCTCAGGGACAATGTTGCCCTGTACGGTTCTTTGGGTTTGCTGGAAGCGAAATACCAGGACTTCATCAATGCCAATGGTGACAATCTTGACGGCCGCGAACAGGCCCATGCGCCTTCATACCAGTTTACGCTGGGTGGTGCGCTTACCTTTTCCAACCTGTTAACCCTTGATCTCAATCTCCAGGGCCGGGACAGCTTCTACTTTTCTGACAGCCATGACGTCAGATCTGACAGTTATATTCTGCTGAACGCCAGCCTGGCATACCAAAAGGGTCGCATCCACACGATCCTGTGGGGCAGAAACCTGACCGATGAGGATTATTTTGTCAGGGGCTTCTACTTTGGCAACGATCCTCGCGATGGCTATATCGCCAAGGGGTATACACAGCTGGGTGAGCCGGCGAGGTATGGTCTGACGGTGAATGTGGATTTTTAGAAAATCGAAGGCAAAAACTATTTTCAACTGCCGTTAGGGTTTCTCCTGGCGGAGTGGGATTCGCCTGCCGGCGCAGGTTTTGCCCTGCCGGGCGGGCGTTACTTTCTTTGGCACAAAGAAA
>Ga0181587_10004180_pt1 | contig 11942 bp, 13 predicted proteins | sample 071ome_27_FD_132463 | JGI IMG/M metagenome (GOLD analysis project Ga0181587, IMG submission 132463) | Coastal salt marsh microbial communities from the Groves Creek Marsh, Skidaway Island, Georgia - 071409AT metaG (megahit assembly) | ecosystem: Environmental > Aquatic > Marine > Intertidal...
GCTGCGAGAAGCCCGCCGCAAACAGTCCCTGAGCCTGCTTGATGCCGTCTCTGATCAACTGACCTCTCTGGACAGATCACTGCCTGCCGGTGACAGGGTCAGACTGGACCAGTTCCTGACTGATATCCGCGAGATAGAACGCCGAATTGTCCAGGCAGGCGAAAAACTCAACGAGGATATCGAGGTTCCTGAAAAACCCAACGGCATTCCTGTTGATATCGATGCCCATATCAAGCTGATGTACGACCTGCAGGTCCTGGCCTGGCAGACCGAAATCTCCCGGGTCTCCACTTTCCTGATGGCCAAGGAGCTTAGTGGTGCCGTTTATCCAGCCAGTGGTGTACGGGATGGCTTCCACACACTTTCACACCATTCCAACAATGAAGACCAGAAAGCCCGCTTTGCAGTACTCAATCAGTACCACATCGGCCTGCTGGCCTACTTCCTGGACAAACTCCAGGCTGTTCCCGATGGTGAAGGCACCTTGCTGGACAATGCCATGATTCTCTACGGCAGCGGCATGAGTGACGGCAATTCCCATAACCATGATCCCCTGCCAGTTGTTCTTGCCGGCGGGGCATCCGGCAGGCTTGAGGGCAACCGCCATATCGTAACGCCTGACAAGACACCCATGTCCAACCTGCTGGTTTCCATGCTGCATACCCTGGATATCGAACACGAAACGTTCGGCGATAGCCAGGGTTACATCACCCTTTAGGGGTTTTCCACTAGCCTCAACATCCTGCTTCCCGGTTGTCGCCGGGAAGTTTTCCCGTGTTGGCCGTTTCAGGCAAATCGATTGATCTAACGCAAAATAGCCAAAGACGCCTGTGATACGTTGAAATTTTACGAGAGAGGTACGTATGATGAAAATTCGTCAGTGGTTTTACTCATTTTCAGTTTTTACCATCCTGTTTTCGGCTCAGGCCTGGGCTCAGCAGGACATGATTGGTGCCATGATCGGGGACGTTACCGGTCTGGTTGAAGACGACTCCGGCAACATGGTGGCACCTGAAGCTGCCATAGATGCGTCTGTTGATATCAATGCCCTCGGTGGCGGTGATCTGACCGCCGTGATTGACGGAGTGGCAGCCTGCACCGGTGGGCTGGGGATGCAGATTACCTTTCATGCGGTTTTTGACTATCAGTCCTATTCCCTGAGTGGACATTACACAGACATCCCCAACGGAAAGACTCTCGACAAGCCTATCCTGTTTGAACATACCGGCGGCCTTAACTGGACAGCCAGTGTGTCCGGGGAAGCACCTTCCTCCAGCGGTCCGAGGGCCTATGACCTTCAAATCAATGTCACGTTACCCAAGGAAGCCATATTTCCCGGGGAGCAATACCCGAATACCCGGAGCTTTAATGGAGACCTGAACCAGACCATCACCATCAATGTTCCGCTGGAAATTCCGGCACTGTCCGTCAGCGAAAATCTCAGTGTGGATGTCCTGCTCAGTGGCCGCTGGTCTGTGAAGACTGTCCCCACCTCCAGTGCAACGCCGGACATCAATGGCAACGTGATGGGCTCCATCGCGGGTCTTGCGCCAATTTCGCTGACTGTTAATGTGCCCATCCTGGGTGAGGAAACCTTGAGCCTGGATGTGGCCGGCACCTTTGGCGGCTCGTTGTTTGTCACGAGCCCTACCGAGTTAACCTTTGCCGGCTCCTGGGCGGCGTCTGCAGGAGAGGATGGCTTTGGCGGCGACATGAATATCACTGTCCCGATCGATGACCTTAAAAACCTGACAGAAATGCCTTTCGAGTTTAGCGGCAACTTTTCCGTAGATCCCGACATCCCGGGGGTCAGCCCCATCCCGGTGGCTTTTGAAGCGATTGGCGCCTTTCCTTTCTCCCTCGACCTGAACTGAGTCATGAAGGGTGGCCGGATTCGGTTTATCCGGCCACCCTTGTACTGCTTTTAATGTAATGCCTTACCCGCCCCCTCCTGGTTTACTGGAAACCAGTGCCTTTTATGCCTTGCTGAAATTGGTTCAGAACAGGAAAAGTCAGGTATCATGCATCCCCCCGTTACAGGATTCACTTTCGTTCAGGAGGTCCCGTGAAAATCCGACATCTGTTTCTTACAATTGCCGCCCTGGTCAGCAGCCAGGCCACTCTGGCAGCCGACTCCAATGCCGGTAAAACCTTTTTTGGCCAGCAATGCGCGCTTTGCCATAGCGCCGCCCCCGGCGACAATGGCGGCGCCCAGGGCCCGCTTTTACACAATATCTTTGGCAAACAGGCTGCGGCCAGCGGCTTCTCCTACACCCAGGCCATGCGTGACTCAGGTCTGACCTGGGATGCCGGTACACTGGACCGGTTTCTCTCAGCGCCAACCCAGGTCATTCCGGGTTCCGCTATGGTGGTGCCTGTCAGCGATCCGGAAAACCGTGCCAATCTGATTGCCTATTTCGAGGAACTTGCCAATGGCACGTTTGAAGAAGCAGCCCCCCAGGGCGGCGGCTTTTCTTTCCGGCCACCAGCGGATGCCAAACCTCCCGTGGGTGATCCTGACTGGCCCAATGACCGTCCTGGTCGCGTCCATCGCGTAAACCTGGAAAACCTGCCAGAACCCTACCAGACAGACTCGGCAGTCAATTTCCCGAATCTGGCTGAAAGACCTGCCAATGCCAAATTGCAGGTCCCGGAAGGTTTTCAGGTGGACACCTATGCCGAAGGATTGTCAGGTCCCCGTGCCATGATCCTGGCACCCAATGGCGACATCTTCCTGGCCGAAACCCAGAGCGGCCGTATCAAGGTGATCCGTCCGGGCCGCAACGCCTCTCGTCCTGAATCCATCACCGTTTTTGCGCAGGGAATGCTGCAGCCCCTGGGCATGGCCCTGTACCCGGCAGGCAATAATCCCCAGTGGCTGTATGTTGCAGAAACCAATCGCGTGATTCGCTATCCATACCAGTCAGGTGACCTGGAAGCCCGGGGTATACCTGAGGTCATCGTTGCCCAGTTGAGCCCGGTTGGTGGCGGCCACTATACCCGCGACCTGGCTTTCTCACGGGATGGCAGCAAAATGTATGTTTCTGTAGGTTCACAATCCAACGTGGCCGAAGACCTGCCCGAAAAATCATCCGCAGAAATAGCTGCCTGGGAAGCTGAACGCGGCCTTGGCGCTGCCTGGGGCAATGAAGAAAATCGTGCTTCTGTCATGGTATTTGATGTCGGCAACGAAGAAGCCAGCGGGAAATTGTTCGCCAACGGCATTCGCAACTGTGTTGGCCTGAAAGTTCAGCCGGAAACCGGAGACGTCTGGTGTTCCACCAACGAACGCGATCAGTTGGGCGATGATCTTGTCCCGGATTACTCCACCCGCGTACCTGAAGGCAGCTTTTTTGGCTGGCCCTGGTATTACATGGGTGATAACGAAGATCCCCGCCATGCCGGTGCCCGACCGGACCTGGTGGGCAAGATCAGGAAGCCGGATGTACCCTACACAGCCCATTCCGCCGCTGTGGATATCGAGTTCTACCCCATGAATTCTGCTGGCTCCTCCGCCTTTCCGGCGGAATATGCCGGTGATGGTTTCGCCGTACTGCATGGTTCCTGGAACCGGGCCCACAGAACCGGTCATAAAATTGTCCGTGTCCCAGTGGAAAATGGTGTACCGACAGGCGAGTACATTGACTTCCTGGTGGGTTTCATTACCGAAGATGGTGCCCCCTGGGGCCGGCCTGTTGCAGCCACCTTCATGCAGGATGGCTCGATGCTGCTCAGTGATGACAGCGCCAACGTCATTTACCGTATTTCGTATTCGAGATAAGCACCCGGGCGGGCATGGCTTCTCGCTGTGCCCGCCTGTATAGCCTGGGGGACACCCTGATTAACCCGGTTTATGATGAACTATCCACCCTGGAAGTGGGGGCTGTCAGACTGACGGAAGCTGAAATAGATGTGTCACTGGACCAGGACACTTATGAAGCCTTTTATGACAGCGCCCTGGACCCCTACATTTTCTTCCGCAGTGCCTATGTGCAAAATCGGGCGGGGAAAGTGGAGGAGTAGAGGCAAGAGGCAAGAAAGTATTCAATCAGCCCCCTGGCTGGATACAGAAAAATTGCCAACCGGATCACGAATTTTTCTTCCCACGTGAATCCAGGCTTAATCCGAACAGATTAACCCCTGCCCCCTGCCCCTTCTCCCTTGTTCATGCAATAGCCCCCGGAATAATCACCCCATCCTCAACCGGGAGTAGAACATGGCTATTTCACGACTTTACAAGACAACCCTGCTGGCGGTTTTCTCACTGATTCTGGCAGTTTCCATGCAGGCTAATGCCCAGTCCGCCTCGCCAAAAACACTGGTTGAGACCACAGTTAATGCCATACTGGATATTCTGCGCAATGACGCACTCGGCCAGGAAGAAGCCCGTGACCAGATGCGTTCCGAGATCAGCAAGGCCTTCGACCCCCGCACCATGGCCCAGAGTGTGCTGTCCACCAACTGGCGTCAGGCCAGTGAGCAGCAGCAGGACGAATTGCAGGCCCTGTTCATGCAGACCCTGGAGAATACCTACATGGGCAGACTGGAAGCGTATACCAACGAGACCGTGGAATATCGGGGCGAGAGCATCGACAACAACCGTGCTGAAGTCCAGACAGTCATTATTACCTCCAGCAACGAAATTCCCATTAACTACAAGCTCAGGCTGCGCAACAACGGCTGGTTTGTCTATGACGTGGAAGTGGAAAACGTGAGCATGGTCAGCTCCTACAGGGAGACCTACCGGTCTGTTGTCCGCCGTGACGGCATGGACGGCTTGCTGGCCCAGATGCGCGAAAAAGCCGACGCCAGGTAATATTTCCGGGATTTCCCCAGGAAATCCCCAATTTCCTGCCCTCCAGCCCTCCCAGCCCTTGGCACAGGCCCGCCACCCTATGGTAGAATTCGCGCCCGGATAAGCTCCGACACGAATTCCAGCAGCCTTTAAAAGACATTATCACGCCACATGGCCCAAGTACTCAGCCTCAAAGAACTTCGTACCAGCAGCGCACTGAAAGCGGAAATCAAAAAGCTCGAAGAAGAGAAACAGCAGCTTCTTGAGCAGATGGACCGCCAGAAATTACTCGAACAGAAGCTTCGGGAAGACATCGTCAGCCAGAAGAAGGATTTCGAGCATCTGGAAAAACAGTTTGACCACTTTGCCGGCATCGAGGCCGATTTCGAGGCCCTGCAGCAGGAGCTCCAGATGGAGCGCCTGGAAAAGCTGATTGACGGTGACAAGCAGGACAACAAGTCCAAAGCCCAGGTCAAGAAAGCCCGTGAAGAACTGGCCCATGCGCAGGCTGAACTCAAGGAACTGAAGAAACTTGATCCCCAGCGCCTGAAACGCCAGGTCACCGACCTGAAAAAGAAATCCCAGGATCAGGCCAAGGACAACAAGAACCTGAATACGGCACTGGTTACCGAACGCAAGGAAGTTCGTGATCTGACCGCTGAGAAAGAGCGCCTGGAACAGGAACTGGAAGCAGCCAACAACCAGACCAATGCCTTCTGGCAGTCAGAGGATGGCAACTGGGCGCTGTTTGAAACCGGCCTGGTGCTGAAGTCCGAGTCCCGCACTGAAGAAACCCTCAACAGGATTGCCTGTCTGAACCTGGAAACCGGTGTCAGCGTCGTGAGCGCCTCCCTGGGTGATGATGACAAGGCGATTTGGGTCAGCGAAGCCGACATTCCGGATGACGTTGCCATCGAAGCCGGCAAGCGCCTGAAAAAAATCGCCGCCGAAGCTGAAGACGACGAATAAGCCGGCTTTCTTCACGTCCTGCCAAACATGATTGACTGAAACATCCTTGTTTATCCGGGGCTGCATCTTCGGCAGCTTGCGCGTAAACTTGGACTGAACACTCCACCAGGTACATCCCGGTGAATCCCTCATTTTCCAGAACCGCCAGTCACGTTTGCCTGGCTGCCATGCTGCAGTTTTCCTCTGCTGGCGCATCAGCCGCTGACACCCAGTCACCAGCTATTGTCATCCTTGGCCCTGAAACAAACGACGCCGAAGACATCTACAGGGAACTGGACATGCTTCCCATAGACAGTCTCCATATGCTTACTACCCTGAGGGAAACCGACACCAGTGAACCGCTGTACACCTTTTCCGTTTCTGATGCCTTGCTTGCTGATGTGCTCAAGGCTTTGGCCGCCACCCTGGAACAACGCATCAGCCTCCCCAATTCCCCGGAACAGCCACAATCCGGAACCACAAGACTCATGGATTATCTGGCCAACGACATCAGGGTGTCTGCCATGATCAACATGGCTGACATCCTTGCTGTCCTTGATCAGCTGGCCATAGCCAGCCGCTGCAATATCTATCTCGACAACCTGACCATCATCGTTGATCGCTGTAATTAAGATCCAATGCCAGCTGTCGTCACGTATGGGTTATCATGCCCCCACATTCAAACAACTGATATCTCCACATGAAAATTGAAATGATCTGTACAGGCGAAGAAGTCCTGTCCGGCCAAATCATCGACACCAATGCTGCCTGGTTCGCCAACACCCTGATGGACAGCGGCCTTGAACTGCAGCGCAAGACCACTGTCGGTGATCGCATGGAAGATCTGATCGGAGCATTCCAGGATAGAAGCCGGTATGCCGATGTCATTCTGGTCAACGGGGGGCTGGGGCCGACCAGCGATGACCTCTCTGCTGAAGCCGCCGCCATGGCCCAGGGCGTTGGCCTGGTGGAAGACCTGGGCTGGCGCGAGCATCTGGAAAACTGGTTCACCAAACGTGGCCGCAGCATGCCGGCCAGCAACTACAAACAGTGTCTGCTCCCTGAAGGCGCTGTCCTGGTCGACAACCCGGTGGGCTCGGCTCCGGGGTTTCGCATTCATCTGAATGACTGCTGGCTGTTTTTCACGCCCGGCGTGCCTGTGGAATTCAAAAAAATGGTGGAAGAGCAGTTCCTGCCTTTCATTACACAGGAGTTCGGCATTCTGGATCCGACCCGTCTTCATAAACTGGTTACACTGGGCTACGGGGAATCCACCCTGGCCGATCAACTCAGCGCCCTGACCATCCCGGAAGGTATTACCCTGGGTTATCGTCCCTCCCCACCCCATGTGGAAATCAAGGTATTCGGCCGCGGCAAAAATGCCCTGGATGCCCTGCCCGGTTATGTCGATGCTGTAAAGAACATCCTGGGACCAGCCCTGGTCACGGACAGATTCCCGGTCATTGCCGAAGAAGTTCATCACCTGATGATGGACTCCGGCAAGACACTGTCCATTGCGGAATCCTGTACCGGCGGTTTGCTGAGCAGTCAGCTGGTGGAATATCCGGGCTCATCCAACTATCTGCTGGGCAGCCTGGTGACATACGCCAACAGCGCCAAGGAAAGCATACTGGATGTCAAAGCTGACACCCTTGCCAGGCATGGTGCAGTTTCCATGGAGACAGCAGCAGAAATGGCCCGTGGCGCACAGTCCAGGCTGAACAGTGATTTTTCCCTCGCCACTACTGGCATTGCCGGCCCTGACGGCGGCACGGAAGACAAACCGGTGGGACTCGTGGTAATTGCCTTGTGTGACCGTGACTCCTGCTGGATTCAGGCCGTGGAGCTGATGTTCCGCTCCCGCAATCTGGTGCGTGTCATGAGCTGTGCGATTGCCCAGGACATGCTCCGTCGACGCCTGCTGGGTGAAAACCCCATTGTTGATTACCCGTTCATTACCCGGCGTGACAGCCGGATTTTGCAGCCGGATTAGTCAGCACACCCCGGTAATAGTAAAATAGCGCGCTCGAATACCACCGCCTTCGACCGTGCCGAAGTCAGTCATCAAACTGCAATTTTCCATACGCTGGAAGCTCATTCTTTCCATCGTCCTGCCGCTGATCATGATCACGATGGTGGTGATGGGCTTCACGCTGTCCCGAATTTTCGAGTACGCCAGCATTAATATCAGGCGCCAGCATGAGACAGAACTGGCCCTGTATGCCGACGTCATCAGCGCCCGTTTTGACAGAGACCCTCTACGCCAGGCTCAACGCCCTGGTGGCTGACAACCCCCTGGTCTATGGCGCTGCCATTGCCTTTGAGCCCTTTGCCTACCAGGAGTACACCCGGTTGTTTTAGCCATATGTCTATCGCGATGGCAGACTGCTGCAGGCCCTGGACATCGGGACTGACAGCTACGATTACAGTGACGGTTCCTGGGACTGGTTTTCCGGGCCTCGGAACAGCGGCCGGCCGTTGTGGACTGAACCCTATTTTGACGAAGGTGCGGGTGACACCCTGATGACCACCTACGCCGCTCCGTTTTTCAGGAATGGCGCCTTTCAGGGGGTGGCTACAGTGGATATCCAGCTGGACGCCCTGAATGATGATGCCATCGAACAGTTCGGTGACAGGCACTTCATGCTTCTGGGTGAATCGGGTCGCATAATTGGACACAGCAATCCAGACCTGCCAGGCAATGCCAATATTCGTGAGCAGGCCGCCATGCAGAATAATCCCGCATATTCGGCCGCCATCGACAGCCTGCTCAGCGGCCGCAGCAACTTCAGTGCAGTGGACAACCTTTTCCTGAATGGCACGCTGATTGACGGGGAATCCTGGATTTTCTCGACATCCATTCCGGCCACCGGCTGGCAACTGGTATCCATCATTCCCCAGTCAGAGGCGGTCAGTGAATTGCGCTCCCTGATGACTATCGGCGTCTACGGCCTGGCCCTGCTGATTGCCCTGGCCATTGCCCTGACCCTGTTTGTCAGCTCCCGCCTGGCCCGGCCAATCAAGGCGCTGTCCAATGCTGTCTCGGAAGTGGCCCGCGGCAAACTGGACACCACCATCGAGCGCATCAATACCTCGGATGAACTGGGCCGTCTGTCCATCGGCTTCAACCGCATGCTCCAGAACCTCAAAAAACAGCTGGATATCCAGAGCCGCCAGACCGCTGCCCGCCAGCTGGTGGAAAAAGAGTTGCAGGTGGCTCGCGAAACCCAGCAGGCGCTGCTCCCGAACACTTTCCCGACCTTCCCTGAGCGCAAGGAGTTTGAACTGCATGCCGTTAGCAAGGCCGCCCGGCATGTGGCCGGTGACTACTTTGATTTCTTTCTGGTGAACCCCAAGACCCTGGCTTTCGTGATTGCCGATGTCAGCGGCAAGGGTATGGCCGCTGCCCTGGTAATGGCCGTGACCCGCACCATCATCCGCAATCTCGCCAACAGCGGCAAAACCCCGGCAGCCATCCTCGCAGAGACCAATGAACTGCTGCGGGAAAGCCACGGCGGCAGTGCCTTTTTGACCATCTTCCTGGGCTTTTACAACACGGCCAACGGGCGAATCATCTATGCCAACGGCGGCCATTCCCCACCCCTGTGCATCGGCAAAAACGGCAGCATCAGCCAGGTGGGCGCCGCCACCGGCACCATCGTCGGCATGCTGGAAAAACAGGAATACGCCAATGCCGAACTGCGCCTCCAGCCTGGCGAAACCCTGCTTTTTTATACGGATGGACTGACCGAGGCCCGATCTCCGGACGGTGAGTTTTACGGGGAGGGTCGCGTCCAGGCCTTCCTGGCCGAACATGCCGCAGAGTCACCCACAGCACTCTGCAATCATCTGGAACATGAAATCTGCCAGTTTCAGCAGATGAACCTGGCAGATGACCTGACCATCCTTGCCTTGAAACGTACTGGTACGCGCATGGGCCTTTTCTTCAACGATCTGATCAAAGGCAAGGTTAACTAGATCACCCCCAAACCCTTCAGTAGTTTCAGGGACAACCGGCCCGGGTGGGATTTTTTGGAGGTAGCCCGGGCCGGTCACCCTGAAATCTTGCATCCTTGCAAGAAATTGACTCCTGATCCCTGGAGCCCTGAAAAATCACTCCCAGGCATTTCCTGCACAGGTAATAATTTTTCAGGGAAGAGTCTCTTTGTTTGACGAATTCGCTGTCAACTACTATTTTCTTAATTATGGAACATTTATTTTGCAAAGTGCTTTTTCATATATAAGATAGGGTTTTTCATTTTTAAGAAATATTTTTGCTTTAAAAATCAGAAAGATAAGCAAAAGGCAAGAATGGTACTTACTGGCATCAGATTATGGACGAACTGAGAGTAGCTCAAGAATTCAACCAATTCCTGGCAATACCTTCACTGACTGTGATTTTTTGCATTCTGTTTTTATTGGCAATTCAAAGATGGCGATCACTTCTTTTTCAAAACTTGCTGATAGCAGCCTTTATAGTCACCTTGCTGTTTATGAATTTTCTGGAAGTTCTGACTTTCGGAAACTTGTATACAAATTATGACTTTTCAATTAGAGCCTATAATTGCACTGCTATTATTCTGGCATCACTTTTCCTGTGCCTGGGGGAAAATTTGAATGCCGATTCGGGTATTGATAAACGTTTTTTGTATTCCATTATCATCCTGACGTCATCTCTTCTCATCTGGGCCATACTTTTTACTGATATTGTAATTTCTGGATACTCCGTTAATGCCTTTTCCATTTTTCGCAATCCAGGTGATCTCTACTGGCTTTTTCAGATATTCGCTTTCTTGTACATAACCCTTGGTGTTTATTTTATTACCCGGGGTATATTTCTAGCCACCAACGATCTTGATCGCAAAAGGTACCGAGTTATTCTGATATCTTTCTTCCCCTTGGTTATCACATCATTTCTGGTACTGATTTTCATGCATTTTGGGGCAAACCTGAATCTTTCACTTTTTCTTCCAATCTGCACCCTCCTCTTTATCACCGTGTATCTTTTCACAGAATCCCGACACGACCTGTTTCGATTTCTGGTCAACGTGCCTTATTCACCTGAAAGGGCCGCCTACAAAGCGCTGAATAACCGGGTGATTGAATATATATCCAAAACCCAGACCAACGAGAAATTACCACTCAAGGAATTCATGCATGACATTGAAACCGCCATCATAGAAAACGTTCTGGAAATCAAGGACGGAAACCACAGCTTAACGGCAGAATTGCTTTCTGTTTCACTCAGTACGGTATACCGAAATAAAAAGAAAAAGGATGGTTAAAATACCTGCCTGACAAGCTGTCTGACTGATCGAATTGCCCAGACCACGCCATCAAGACTGATTTTGGCCATTCCCCAGAACCCCAACCTGACCCTGCCCCACCAATCCTGTGCCATAAACCCGTGGCACACGCGCAAGCATTGCCGGCAATAACGATTGCGTTCCAGGCAGAAGGCCAGGGCCGGGGAATGTCTGGAGGCCAGCATCGCGGCAATGAACAGGAACAGCAGGCCCGGCAGGATGGGCAGCAGCAGACCAAGCACGCCCAGGGCCACGAACAGCCCGATCAGGGCAAAGCTCACCATTTTATCCATGGACTGTTTTACCTTGTCGATCATCTTGCAGCTCCTCTTTTCCCCCTGTTCATTAATCGTAATAGTAGTAATAGCGGTCATCGCGCGGCTTGAGCGGGGCCAGGAAAAAATAGAACACCCAGGCAAACCAGCTCAGAAAGATGATGGCCAGAATCCAGGCCGCTTTTTCACCGCCGGTGGTCTTGTCAGAATCCGCAATGATCAGAATGGGCAGCAGCCAGACAAAAAAGACGCCCGCCATGACGGCCAACCCGATACCGAACGAGATGATCGGCACCAGGGCGCAACCGGCCATGACGAGCAAAGCGAGGATGAAAAGCGTACTGATGAATTTCATGGTGTTCTCCACGTGGTCCCCATGACCACTTAATACTGGTTTCCCGAATTATCTTGCGAGGAGCGTGCCAACTTTATATTCCCCTATATTTCAATAAGTTGCTGTTTTTTGGTTGAGCCAACACCTTGAATTCGCCAGAAAACCCCAAATATTGGGATTTCTGACCAGATATTTACCGGGAATGGAGGCGGTAACCACGATATTCCGCTGGATTCAGGCCTGGCATGGTTATCGCAGAGAGATACAGGCTGGTACTGAATTGA
>Ga0181587_10004188_pt1 | contig 11930 bp, 12 predicted proteins | sample 071ome_27_FD_132463 | JGI IMG/M metagenome (GOLD analysis project Ga0181587, IMG submission 132463) | Coastal salt marsh microbial communities from the Groves Creek Marsh, Skidaway Island, Georgia - 071409AT metaG (megahit assembly) | ecosystem: Environmental > Aquatic > Marine > Intertidal...
AGTCGGCGTTAGCGATGAAGAGATGATCAAGATGGCTCGAGCTGTCGCAGATAAAATGACGGGGGAGAATGTCTCCGGTTTTCATAAAAAGGAAGATGAATCCTGACACAAACACTTTTTAGAAAAATCGATGAAGCAGCCTGAAGAAATGCACGTTGCGGTCCTGGCTGGAGGGCCCGGGTCCGAAAGAGAAGTCTCGCTCGCCTCGGCGAAAGGTGTTGTCGGAGCGCTGGAAGGCAAAGTGGCGAGGGTGACTCTCGTAGATGTGAAGGGGTCCGATTTTCAACTCCCTGAGGGAACGGATATTGGATTCAACGTAATTCACGGGACATTCGGAGAGGACGGAACTCTCCAGCGAGAAATGGAAAAGCGCGGCGTGCCCTATACCGGTGCCCGCGCTCTCAGCTCGGAGATCGCCTTTGACAAGGTCACCAGCAAGAAGCGTTTTTTGGCCGAGGATGTCAGCACTCCGGCTTCGGAGGTGGTTCTTCTGGATGAAGGGAAGATTAGCTCGGGATCAGTCGGAATTCCCTGCGTAGTGAAGCCTCCGCGAGAAGGATCCAGTGTCGGTGTCCATCTAGTCGAAAACGAGGTGGAATGGGAAGCTGCCATCGTCGACGCCGGAAAATACAGTAACGATGTCCTCGTCGAACAGTTGATTCGGGGTAAGGAGCTTACCGTCGGTATTGTCGGCGACGAAGTATTGCCGGTGATTCACATCAAACCTCGTTCAGGCTTTTACGACATTTCCAACAAGTATCCGTGGATGACGGGAGAGGGCGGAACGGATTACATCTGTCCCGCTGATTTGCCGGAGAATGTTACGAAAGAGGTTCAGGCGCAGGCATTGAAAGCACATCAGTCGCTCGGGATTGAAGTCTATTCCCGAGTCGACGTTTTGCTTTGTGAGGATACGAATCAGCCCTTCGTGCTTGAGGTGAACACGATTCCTGGAATGACGGAAAGCAGCCTGCTACCGAAGGCGGCGGCAGCAGCGGGAATGAATTACGCAACTCTTTGTTTGAAAATTATTAAACTTTCGTTTAATTTCTGTTAATGCGAAATAAATCGGGGCGTTGTAATCACAAGAAATTTCAGTTTTCTTCGATTTTCTCTTCTCCGCAGCGAGGCGAGGATGAGACGAATTGGTTTCTTCTGGAAGCTGTTGTGACAAAAGAGGGTAATCCCGGTGTTCGCCCGGCCAATCCAGATAATGTTTCTTGTAAGGCTTGGATTATTCGAGTTCTCGCAATCGGGTGTCTATGCGTCAGTGTTCCTCTCATTGCGCGCTGGGCGCATTCCGAGATTTTTTACCAAAACGACGAGTTTGTTCTCAATTCGCTGGAGTATCAGTCAGACGGAATGCTCACGGAAAAGAATCTCGCGCAGATTGCTAACGTCGCTATCGGCGCGAACCTGATGAAGATTGATCTCAAAGCGATCCGCAATCGCTTCGAAAAGCTGGCCGTCGTAAAGGAGGCCGTCATCACTCGCGAGATGCCGGATAAACTCCGTATAGCTGTGAAAGAGCGGACTCCGGTTGCATGGCTTTCGTGCCCGCCGCTGGGGCTTCGCCCCGGGGACTTGGAGCGCAGTTACTTGATCGATGCAGAGGGGATTCTCTTTCGCTGCCTTGATCGGAATGATCTGGTCGACTCGCTTCCCATCATTGAAACGTTTCGGATGGATAAGCCGAAGGAAGGTGACACCTTTTCTGCTGATGGAGCAAAGAGCGCGCTGCGCCTGATTGTGCTGGGAGAGCGTTTGCAAGAGCACGAGAACATGAATATTCATTCCATTCGACTGCGAACGGAGTGGTCCATCGAATGTCACTATCGCAGTGGTTTGCAAGTCACTTTCGCCCGTCACGAAGTGGAAAGGGGAATCCAAAATTTGAAAACGATACTCTCTCGCTCGAACGATTTTGGGGCACCGCTCGCGTCTGTGAATGTGGCGGCGCGGGAAAATATTGCTGTTACTTTTTCTCAGGAGCCTGATCCGACAACGATGCGGGCTATTGCAAATCCGGTCAGAAACCAGTTGGCAGTCCCTCTCGATAGCAAGGAAAAACACTTGCAGTCGATTCTGAAAGGTGGCTAAGCTGAGTGACTACCTTTGTGATTAATGGCTTCGTCAAATATTTACGTCGGTCTGGAAATTGGCACTTCAAAGGTCTGCATGGTGGTAGGCGAAGTCCGAAACGACGGAGCCATCAAGATTCTTGGTGTCGGTCAGCATCCGTCCGCTGGTGTCCGCAAGGGAGAGATTGTTGCTCCTGATACGGTGCAGACCTGCCTTCATGACGCGCTCTCCCGCGCCGAGGAGCGCAGCAATGTGGAGGTGAATACCGTCTTCCTCGCCGTTACAGGCTCTCATGTGAAAAGTCTCAACAATCGTGGTATGATCCGTGTAGCAGACGAGCAGATGGAAGTCACGACCGAAGATCTCGACGAAGTGAAAAAGATTGCCCGTGATGTACCAATTCCGAAGGAAAACGGCTACATTCATTCCATCATTCAGCACTATTTTGTCGACGGTCAGGATAAGGTTCTGAATCCGCTGGGAATGCTGGGACAGAAACTGGAAGCTGACTATCATATCATTCACGGGATAAAAACTCGGATCCAGAACACGATCAAATGTGTTCGCGATGTTCCGCTCGAAGTGGAAGACATCGTGTTCTCTCCGGTAGCCGCAGCGCAGGTTGTTCTGAACCGGGAAGCAAAGAACGAAGGCGCTCTCCTTATCGATATTGGCGGAGGAACGACAGACTACATTTGCTTCGTCGATGGAGTCGCTGTTGCGAGTGGATGTGTCGCGATTGGAGGCGATCACATTACGAACGACATTGCTCTAGTTCTGAAGATTCCCCTTGCTCGTGCCGAAAAGCTCAAAGTGTCGCACGGGAGTGCTTCCCTGAAAAATATTGAGCAGTGCGAAATCTCGATTGAGGGAGAAGCCGGCAAGACTGTAGAGCAGGAGTTGCTTAACCAGATCATGAATGCCCGCGCGACAGAGTTATTGTCTGTAGTGGCTGAGCCCCTTAAGGAGGATGGGTTGCTGCCAAAGCTGGGTAAAGGGATTTTTCTGACCGGAGGGTCCAGTCTCATGAACGGTATCGATGAGGTCGCTTCGGACCTTTTTGGAGTTCCTGTTCAGAAATCAGGCTCGGCTTCCATGTCGGGGCCAAGCGCGCTTTTTGAGAACCCGCAGTATGCGACACCTGTAGGATTGATTCGTTACGCGCAGTTGCTCGACGAACAGCGTCCTAAATCAGGTGCCCTCAGTAAGTTGGGCCAAAGGTTCGAAAAGATTTTCGGTAGAGGTAAGTGACTAACCTGAAACCCAAAGTGTTATTTGACATTTTTGCCACCGTAAGGAAGATAAAAACTCTATGATTGAATATGATCAAGCCGATTCCGGCGAAATTCCCGCAGAGGCAAATGCCGGTGTTAAGGTGATTGGTGTCGGTGGCGCTGGTGCCAATGTCCTCGACCGAATGGCGTTGGAAGGCAGTGACGATGCACGGCTGCTTACTTTGAATACCGATGTTCGAGCTCTGACAACCTCAGTATCCTCAGACAAAATTCAGCTTGGTTCGACCTTGTTGAAAGGTATGGGAACGGGAGGCGATCCTTCGCTGGGACGCCAAGCTGCTCTTGAAGCGGTTGATGAAATCCGTGAGGCCGTTCGCGGGAATGGGATGCTTTTCCTTTGCGTTGGTCTCGGCGGTGGAACCGGTTCTGGTGCCGCCCCTGAGGTGTGCCGGATTGCTCGCGAAGAGGGAGTATTCCTTGTCGTGTTCGCGACCATGCCCTTTACCTTTGAGGGAGAGCGCCGAACGGGGCAGGCGACAGACGCTCTCGAAACGGTCGCTCGGTATGCCAACGCGGTTGTCACCTTCGATAACGATCGCATGGGCGAATTGATCGTGCCCAGGGACGGTGTCGCACAGGCGTTTGCTGCAGCCGACAAGATTATCAGCCAGAGCATTCGCGCTACGATGAACGTCGTTTTCCGTCCGGGAATTATTCGGATCGGAATGGACGACCTCCTTTCTGCTCTCGACTCCGACGACTCTCGTTGTCTCTTTGGTTACGGACTTGCGAAAGGTGATAATCGTTCTCTGGAAGCGGTGGAGCAGGCTCTCAAATGTCCTCTTCTCGATCGTGGTAAGTTGCTCGGCGAATCCAACGCTGTTCTTGTTCAAGTCGCTGGTGGCGATTCCATGACCCTCTATGAAGTGCAGTTGGTGATGGAAGAAATCACGAAGCACGTCGGCTCTGATACGCAGATTCTGTTTGGAACAGGAACTGATCCACGCCTTTCAAACAGCCTTTCTGTGACAATCATTAGTTCTATCGCCGGGCCGGATTCCGGGAAGAAAAAGGAGCTGGAAAGCGCAGTTTCTGAGGAAGAGTCAGCTTCTTCCGTAAGTCCTGGTGCTGCTTCAACTGGCATTGGAGCCAGTGTCACCTCAATCAAGGTTGAGCCTGCGCCCGTTAGCCCACTTGCTCAATCGATCGAAGCTTCAGAGAAGGATGAAGCAGAAGAACTCACTCCATTCTCTCTCGATCCCGAGGAGCCTGAGGTACCCGGGAATGACGATCAGGAACCTGCCGCTGAAGATGCTGAGGTAGAGCCCGAAGAAGAGGATGATAGCGCTATTTTTGAACCCCTGAATCAGGAGGAAGAGCAGCCAGGCTATTCTCCAGACACCACTCACGTTTCGCCGATTTTGTCTGAAGGAGCGGCAGATAGTGAGGATGATGATCAAGATGATGATCAAGATGATGATCAAGATGATGATCAAGATGATGATCAAGATGATGATCAAGATGATGATCAAGATGATGATCAAGATGATGATCAAGATCAAGACCTTCGCAATCCCATCGCTCGAGCGGTAGAGGATGCAGATGATGAAAGCGATCTGACTGGTCCTGTCACAGATGACGATGCGGCTGAAGACGAAGGAGACAACTCCGCTCCTGTCGAAACTCCAGATGGAGAGCAGGTGGAAGCTGCCACAGAAAGCTCTCAAAAAATCAAACTGACTCCGATGGTTTCATCCGGCAACACGGGAAGTATCAAAACCCACAGTCCTGAGAACGGTGAGTCCGGCAGCGGTCCCATTCTCCCGCCAATGGAGCCGCCAGCGATGTCCAAGGAATCTATAGAGCCTGCTGAGCCATCCGAGGAAGCTCGCCAGCAGCAGGAAATGCTGCAGCTCGAGCCTGCCTCTGGCAAAGGTCGCTTCGCCAAGACGGATCCCACCATAGTTGATGGAGAAGATCTCGACGTCCCTACTTTCCTTCGCAAGAAAGAATAAAATGCCTCGATTTTATCGATGGGAAGAGATCCCAATTGAGATGGGATCACCGAGAAACTTAGGTTTCTTGTTCACGTGAAGATCGATTAGCGTCTTACGCGCGCCGGCTTTTCTCGGAACTTCGTCTTCCAACCGCCGTAATCTCCCACGTCGGGTGTGTTAAAACCGGTCAGTTTCACCCCGTATTGCTGGCTAATATAGACAGCTCGTTCGTTGTGAAAAGGCGGGGACTTGACGAGAAAGTTACTTTGGTCAAAGGTCTCGCAGGCTCGGACGACTGAATCAAGATTACGAAATCCGGTGAAGTCTACCACGATGTTCGCTTCGGGGATTCGTTTCTCAATGAGAGCCAGCTCCATCCCCTCCGGCTCGTTGTAGCTTTTGTGACCGTTGTTTCCACTGACGATGAGTTAACGGTAATCCCTGCATGATAAACCTCAGCTGCAGCATTAATGCGGTGGAGAAAGTAGAGATTCTTTCTGCAACCCGCGTACAGTATGTGGGCAACCGAGGACGGGAGCGACACTATGAGAAGCTGCGTCGTCGATTTTCGTGTGAATTTTGGAAGCACTTCGCTTGGCCATATGCTGATCGCAGGGGAAAATAGCTGCGACCGAAAAGAGGATTACGAAAAATCGGAGATGGAGAGCAAGCAAAAACAAGCGGCGAAAAAAATTCAACCTACTGAATTCGGAGGAGAGACCACTCTTCTTTCAAAATATTCCCGCAGAGAGCACAAAGGGGGGGGCTATCTCTGTCCCTCAGCTTGATCTGAATCAGTGACGTAGTCGTAGGCCATTGCCACGAGATCTTCTCCCGTCGAGAGATAGCGCTCTCGATACTCGCTTACAGCAGGGGTGCGGCTGTCGAGAAAGGAAACAATACTCCCAGGGTCGATTTTTGTTTCGCTCCTGGCCCACTGGAGGAATTCTGCGACGCAGCGGTGACTCGACCCCGCTCCGATTGCGTCGAGAGAGTCACGAAAGCGCGTCGCTTTGTCCCAGTCGATATCAGAAAGTAGATATGCGACACCTACATCGCGAATCGCGGTGTCGATTTCCTCGATCTGGTCTGGTTTGACGTCTCGTGGGTTGTAGGGTGCGCAAGCGATAAGCTCCTCGATGAGATCGCTACGGTCTTCGATTTGCTCCAGCTTTTTCTTGGACAGAAAGGATTCGGCGTCAGCGCCTTGATCGAGAAGGAACTCGATGATCTCGCGATTGCGATTGGCGATCGCGAGAAAGATCGGAGCGCCTTCCTGGTAATTCACATCAGCACCATCTTCGACAGCTTCGATGGCGTCATCCATGGCACCAACGGTGCAGGCAAGTTCGAGAGTGCAGTTCGCAACGGGGTCACTCATAGCGGTGGCGGGTTGAATATTTGTAAGTATAATACGGAGTAAGAACGCTTTCGATTTTACCACAGAGAGTGGTAATGGAGAATAACGAGGTTATTTAAAATTGCGGAGAAATGAAATCTAAGGCAATTGAAGTTTTCTTCGAATTCGTGAGACCTCGAAACGCTACACATCCCGGTAGCGGAGGATGCCCTGCGCGATCTCTTCCGCGATAATCTGGCGAAACCATTCCGCGCCACAGCGTTGGGATTCCCAGCGGTTAGAGATGAATCCACATTCAATGAGGATGGCGGTGCATTTGGTCTTCTCGAGAACCTTAAGGCGCTCGGGTTTGAATCCACGATTCCTTGTCACGAGACGACGCCCCAGTTCACTTTGAACATAGCTGGCCATTTCTCGGGCCGCGGCACTGCCTGGCCAGTAGAGCGTCTCCGTTCCGCTGATGCTCCGGTCCGTGTGGGCGTTGAAATGAATACTGACAAAAATTGTTCCAGGCTTGGCATTCGCTCTTTCCGCACGCTCACCAAGCTCGACATATTTATCAGTCCGTCTCGTGAGCTCTGTCTTTAGCCCGTGCGAAGAAAGAATGCGTTCCAGGCGTCGAGCCAGATCGAGCGTCAGCTCTTTCTCGACCATTCCAAATGCACTGGAGCCTGGGTCAATTCCGCCATGTCCTGGATCGATCACGACACGGGAAAACATTTCGCCTCCGAGGGAAGGTGAAAGCCCACATAGTAGCAAGGCTGTTGCGGATAGAAGACAGGCAGGTCGCAATCGCATAGATACAGAATAGTCAGAGAAATGAATGTGTCGAGAAAGTCTTTAAGAAATCTTAACTAAATGTTGGGTGTTGAAATCTAGTTTTGAATGCGAAGCCAACGGATAAAAACCGTCGCTATGCATCCAAAAAAGATAATCCACATGGCAATTACAGGAAGCGGACTCTGGAAGTCAAAAGTTCCGATTCCTGTGATCATCAAAATCGAGGTAAGCGACAGCAAAAGAAGGCGATGGACTCGAGTCATGGGGCCTGAAGCTGCTTCTTTCTGTGTCGCCCCACGATTTACCCCGACGCTTCGCATGTAGGCGGAAAAAATCGCTGCGAGAGCGGATGCCAGCCCCAACCAGGGGCTCGACTGGGCCGCAAAGCCAAAACCGATCAAGGTAACGGCGTCCGAAACCCGCTCCGGCAATTCCTGCTGGTAGTCGTCTTCCAGATTCTCCGGACTTGAGACGCGCATGAAGCCCTCGATCCGCAGGGCAAGGATACGCAGGACGCAACACGCCAAGGCCAGAAGCCAGAAAAGAGACGGCCTTTCCGTTTCGCTCGTGAAAAGAAAACAGACCCCGGCGACAATTCCGAAAATCATTCCGGAAATTGCAATGACTTCGCCCGCTACGCCCATTCGTAGCAGGCTCAATGCAGCCAGACGCATGGGTTGCCAGCGACCACGGCGGCGTGATTCCTGTGCGGGTATCATCGAGAGAATAGCAGGTAGAAAAAATCCGGAACATTCTTCAGAGAACAATCCCGGCTTGATGGGGTTCACTTTACCTGTTATTGGACGATTTCCTTTCGGAATTTCACAAAATTTCGTGTCTTTATTTCAAGCCTGAATGATCACGCCTGATTCGCCGCAACCTGAAACCGATGAGGATGCAGAGAAGCGTGCCCTAAACGACCGGGACGTGGGACTTATGCTGCGAGTCAGAGAGGGCGATAACGAGGCATTTGAGCTTCTCGTTGAGCTTCACCAGAGTGCAGTCATTGGAACAGTCGCAAAAATGCTAGGTGGGGCATCCGAAGCAGAAGATATTGCCCAGCAGGTGTTCATCCGGATCTGGAAATCCGCCAAGCGATACCAGCCTCAGGCAAAATTTACGACCTGGATGTTTACAATCACGAGAAATCTCGTCTTCAACGAGACTCGACGCCGCAAGAGAAAGCCAACCGTTTCCGTAGAGGAGCGAGAGGAAGAATCCCATCAGCAAGTCGAGGACGTTCACAGCACCACGCCTGACCAGGATGTCCTGCATTCCGAATTGGAACGTGCTGTCGACGACGCGATTCAAGCCCTTCCCGATAAGCAGCGTCTAGCCGTTGTCCTTCGTCGATACGAAGAAATGCCCTATGAAGAAATTGGGCGTGTTCTCTCTATGTCGGTTCCGGCGGTGAAAAGTCTCCTTTTCCGGGCTCGAACCCAGCTCAAGGAGTCATTAGAAAAATACCTCGCCGAATGATCTCAATTCTTGGAAAAAACCTCATCACGTCCTCGGTTTCTCTTGCGATTATGACTCTTTTTGAGATGCTGTCTCATGTCAGCAGATGGAAGAAATTACGACCTAACCCTGTTTGGTGACTGACCTAACCCTGTTGGGTGGTCGACTTGACCCTGTTAAGTCGATGATTCCCAGCATCCCAATGCTGAAATCCGATACTTTCATGTCTACTCCTGTCGATAGCATCCAGACCATCAAGGTGCCCCAGCCGGTACCTATAACGACCACACGCTTTCGTCCGCCAAAGAAAAACATTCCTCAAACCAAGCCGGAGCGAGATCAGTTTCTCCAAGCCATTCGCGACTACGTCGAAGCAGAGAATCCTGTTCCTCCCATGCCGATCGAGGAACTGGACGAGCACGCCAAAAAGATCCTCGCGAAGCTCAATTACGAGGGCGATGACACCTATCTTCACTACACCGCCGTGTGTTTAAACAACGAAATGTGGCGCGAGACGCTCGCTGAAATTCCCTACGAGCGGCGTCTTCTCCTGATGCCCAAGTGCCTCCGCGTCGAGGACAAGTGTCCTGCTCCCTTTGATGAGTTCGGTCTTCTCTGCAAACAGTGCGGACTTTGCTCGATTCAGGATTTTCAAAACGAGGCTGAGAGGCTTGGATACGCTGTTTTGGTGGCCGAAGGCTCCGCGATCGTGATGTCGTTGATCCAGACCGGTCAGATTGAAGCCATTGTTGGTATCTCCTGCCTTCCTGTTCTCGAGAGGACTTTTCCCTACGTCGAGGCCGCTGCGATCCCGAGTATCGCTGTGCCCCTCTTGCAGGATGACTGCATCAACACGACCGTCGATATCGATTGGGTGTGGGAATATATTCACCTCACCAGCGACGACAAAACCCGTCGGCTTGATCTCAACAGCCTGCACGACGAAGTGAAGAGCTGGTTCACCCCGGAGGACATCGAAGCAGTCATGGGGCCAGCGGAGGGAGTTCAGGAAGAAATTGCACGGGAATGGCTTGCGCGAGACGGCAAGCGGTGGCGTCCGTTCCTGACTGTCGCGACCTTCGAGGCTCTTCGCGAAGACCGCGGGGAACCGATCCCTGACGATCTGAAGAAGATCGCTCTTGCGACTGAGCTTTTCCACAAGGCCTCACTCATTCATGATGATATCGAGGATGAAGATCACGGTCGCTACGATCAGCCGACCCTCCATGCAGAACACGGCGTGCCGGTCGCGTTGAACGCAGGGGATTTGCTTATTGGAGAAGGATATCGACTCATTGGAGAAAGCGAGATTTCCGATGCCCAGAAGGCGGAAATGCTGCTCGTTTCGTCTGTGGGGCAGCGCGAACTCTGTCGTGGGCAGGGAGCCGAGCTTGTATGGGCGCAAAACCCTAAGCCACTGAAATCGAAGCAGGTGCTAGAGATTTTTCGCCAAAAGACAGCACCCGCTTTCGAGGTAGCTCTCAAGTTAGGCGCCAGCTACGCTGGTAAACTCGATGAGGTCTGTGATGTGCTCGCGCAGTATTCTGAGAATCTCGGAATCGCCTACCAGATTCGCGATGATATGGATGACCTCGGTGAAGATGCCGGAGAAAACGAGCTTGAGCAGATGCGTCCGAGTGTTCTGCTTGCCGTCGCTCGCGAGCGCGCCCGGGGTGACGAAAAAGCCCTTCTCGAATCGCTCTGGAGTCATGAAGACTTAGAGGATCTCGCCATTCACAAAATTCGCAAGCTTGCCCACGAAGTCGAAGCTGATGAGAAGTGTATGCTTCTGCTCGAGACATACAAGGAGGCAGCAGTCCGCAGCCTCGCGGATCTCGACAACGCCAACCTGAAAGGTCTCCTTCGCCGAGTTATGGGCAAGATTTTCAACGACCTCGAAATCAAAGGCTGGTGCCGTGAATTTGAGGTGAAGAATGGCGTTCGCGAAGATGAGTGATGGGTGGAGTTTTCGGCCCAACCAAGTGCCTATGGCTGTATCACATTAGTTGGTTTACTTTCGGGAAGCTGGTTCTGGTCGCGCCGAAGCACAAGGAAACGTGTGCTGGCCTGCCGTTCTACTGGTGCTGGCGTTTAACGTGATCTTTGTGGTCGCGATCCTACCCGCGGTGATTCGGAAAGCGGGGAGGGGCAACTTTTTCACCTCTACCTCCTGTGTTACGGCATCTTTCGATTCGGGCACGAATTTCATCGGGCCACGCCGAAATGGTTCAGAGAACTCAGCGGCCTCCCACTGGGTGGACTGGTCTTGACTGCCCTCCAACTCTGGCGCGGGTCGATTCGATACTGCGAGCAGTTATACTCCGGCGAAAATCACCCACCATCCAAGTGAGCAGGCGATGCAAAAGAGCAGAAAGAAACGAAAACTGGTTTTGTTTCGCTCGCTCAGGTAGCGACGACGCTCGGCAAGAGTCATGGATCGACGGGCCTGCATGTGAGCAGAGCGATCAGGAGGGGGGAGAATGTTCTCCGTCTTCATCTTCAGACTCTCAACTTCGGCCTGATGATGGCGATTCAGGAAAGACTCGATCGCTCCGATCTGTGCATTGAGGCGATGCACTTCATCGCGCGGGGAAAGATCTTTCTGTTTTCGGCGGGAGGAAGCAGTTGCGCCGGAGTCATCGATCCAAGCACTTTCTTTTTTGCGCTTCACGCGGCGGCGGCGATTGACGGGTCGGGACGAAAAGAGGCTCATGGGTCAGGCAAAGGGTTACTTGAGTTGAAAAATTAAATGCGAATGAAGACTTATAGCACGTGGCCAATCACTTAAAACACGAGGAAGAAAATCGCCGCGAGAATGGCGAAGCCAACAATAGGCAGGGAGAAAGCAAAACCGCTCTTCAACCAGTAGGAAAAGTCTCCCTGCGTGTTCGGGGTAAACCGTGGTCCGGACAGATTTCCTTTCAGAAAACCCTTTTTCCCAAAGCCATTTACGATTGGCTTGGCGTTGTCGATCTCCTTTTCTGCAGCCTCGATATAATTGAGGGCGCGAGTCAGTTC
>Ga0181587_10004194_pt1 | contig 11921 bp, 15 predicted proteins | sample 071ome_27_FD_132463 | JGI IMG/M metagenome (GOLD analysis project Ga0181587, IMG submission 132463) | Coastal salt marsh microbial communities from the Groves Creek Marsh, Skidaway Island, Georgia - 071409AT metaG (megahit assembly) | ecosystem: Environmental > Aquatic > Marine > Intertidal...
AGATCGCTATATGCAAGCCGTGATGCAGGCCGCGCGTCAGGCAGGTTGGCCAGAAGACGCGCTGCATTTGGAATATTTCAGCGTTCCTGAACAGCCAGCACAAGAAAACCACCCCTTTACCCTGCGCCTATTGGATGGGCGCGAAATTTCTGTCAGCGCCGATGAAAGCGCCGCCGATGCGCTGGAACGCGCCGGTATTGGCGTGGATGTGAAATGCGCCGATGGCATATGCGGCGTGTGCCAATGCACCTTACGCGCAGGCGCGGTGCAGCATCGCGATTTCGTTTTGTCCCAAGCCCAACGCGAAACCCGGATGATATTGTGTTGCTCGCGCGCGGCACAGCCGGGGGGGGTGCTTGACATCACGCTGTGAACACCGCAGTCCCGGTGCCAGATCGCCCGCATACCGGCAAAACCACGATTGTGCAGGCGCAGAAACACGCTTAAGGTGATCGCATGACTCGCGGAACACGCCTTGGAAAAGCCGACTGGCTAGATGCTGGCCTTGCCGCCTTGGCGGCCGGGGGGCCTGCTGCGCTGCGGGCCGAGGCGCTGGCGCGGCAGCTGAACACCACCAAGGGCTCGTTCTATTGGCATTTCCAAGATGTGCCCGCCTTTCAAACTGCGGTTTTGGCAGCTTGGGCCGAGGCGCTGATTGCCCGCCTGCCCACAGCCACAGCCACCCCGCCCACCACCGCCCTGCGGGCGCTGGCCCAAGGGCTGGCCGCCCCCGCAGGCACCAGCCCCGCCGAACATGCCGAACGCGCCATTCGTGCCATGGCACTGTCAGATACCGCCGCCGCCCAAGCTGTGGCGCAGGTAGACCGCGCGCGCCATGCCAGTATCTCGGCGTTTTTGGCCCAAATTGGTGTTTCTAACCCCGAAATCGCCACGCTGATTTTGGCCGCAGCGCAGGGCATGCCCGCTGATGCCAGCGGCGACCCGATGGGCACATTGGTAGACTTGGTTTTGGCGCTGCGCTAAGGCCGCGATTGCCGCGCCAGCGCATCGACAAACCGCAGCCGCGCTTCGGGCAGGGCGCTGGCCCCCACCCCCGGTGCCAAATGATGCAGCAGGAAGTGGCCAGTCACCTGCAAACCCTGCATCACATCATCAAGCGCGCCCACCCCTTGGCCCTGCAAGCACGCAGGCAAGGGCAACAGCCGGCTGGCCCAGTCCCCCGCCCCTTGCCGCGACACAGCGCGCCCGGATTTGGGCGAAACATAGGCCAAATCGGTTGTCGCCCCCGTCACCGCGCAAGACCCAAGATCCAGCCCAAACCCCATGTCATCCAGCAGCGCCTGTTCCCAGCGCAGATAGGCCAGTGGCCACAGATCGGATTGCCCCAAAAGATCCAGCAAAGCCACGCTGCGGGCATATAAGCCGGGCTGTGGGGCGCGTTCGGGCAGGGCAAAGCGCAGCAAGGCCAGCACCGATAGCATGCCCGCCAGCGCCAGCCTGTCGTTCATCACTTGTGCCGCACGGCTGTGCAGCGGCTCGACGGTGAAGGTGCCGATATGGCTGTCAAGGCGCGCCCACCATGCCACGTCTAACTGTGCGCCGGGCTGCAAGATGGGGGCAATTTTGCGGCTGGTCCCACCCCGCACCACCCCGGCATGGCGGCCCTGTTCGGGGGTGAATACCTCGATGATGGCTGCGGTTTCGCCATGGCGACGCACCGACAGCAAAATGCCCTGCCCGCGCCATTCCATCGTGCTAACCCGCCAAGCTGGGGTCATCCAGCAGGTGCCGGCCCTGCCGGTCTTCTACCTCTATCACCCATAAATCAGGGTCACGGCCGCGATGGCGGGCCAATGTTTCGTCTATCTCGCGCTCGGGCCCTGCGGCCAATGGCCCCCAAATGCGGTGATCTGCCATCAAATCGTAGCTGCGCTGAAACAGCTGGGCTTGGCCATCCAATGTGGCCAATTTCACCACGATATCGCCTGCGTGATCATCCCCATGGGCCACAACATAGGCCGGGATATCGTGCAAACGCAGCCGCGCCAGATAGGCATCGACCCAAAAACGCGTTATCAGACTTGCCCCCAATTGGCCCCCCGATCAGGCGTTACCATCGCGGAAATCTAGCCCCATTTCGGAATAGCGTGCCGCCTCTTCCAGCCAGTTTTCGCGCACCTTGACCTGCAAGAACAAATGCACTTTGCGGCCCAAAAACTCTTCCAGTTCGGTGCGCGCGGCTTGGCTGACACCTTTGATGGTTTCACCCTTTTTGCCCAGCAAAATACCCTTGTGCCCATCGCGGGCCACATAAATCACCTGATCAATCCGGGCCGAGCCATCCTTGCGCTCTTGCCAATGTTCGGTTTCCACCGTCAGCTGATAGGGCAGTTCTTGGTGCAGGCGCAGCGTTAGCTTTTCACGGGTCATTTCCGCAGCAATCATACGCATGGGCAGATCGGCGATCTGATCTTCGGGGTAAAGCCACGGCCCCAAGGGCAGGCGCCCAGCCAGCCATTTGCGCAGGTGTTCCACGCCATAGCCCTTTTCAGCCGAGATCATAAAGGTTTCGGCAAAGCCAAAACGCTGGTTCAGCTCTTGGGTCAGGGCCAAAAGCACCGGTGCTTCGACCCGGTCGATTTTATTGATCGCCAGCGCCACCAACCGATCGGGGGGCATTTGTTCGGCCAAAGTATCCAAAATGCTGGAAACCCCATCGGTGATGCCGCGATGCGCCTCGACCAGCAGCACCACGATATCTGCATCCGCAGCACCGCCCCATGCGGCGGCGACCATCGCACGGTCTAGCCGGCGACGCGGCTTAAACAGGCCCGGCGTATCCACAAACACCAGCTGCGCCTCGCCTTCCAGCGCCACGCCGCGAATACGCGCGCGGGTGGTTTGCACCTTATGCGTCACAATCGACACTTTGGCGCCAACCATACGGTTGGTGAGGGTGGATTTGCCGGCGTTCGGCTCTCCGATCAGGGCGACAAAGCCGCAGCGTGTGGTCATATTAGGCCAATCCTGTGAAAATTTCCCCAGTCCTACGCCAATTCGCAGGCCGGGGCCAGTATCTGCGTATCATTTGCGCGCGGCGCGGGTGCTGGCCAATAAGGTGAACAGCCCACTGCCCACAATCAGCGCGGCCCCCGCCCATGTTTGCAGATCGGGCCGCTCGTCAAAGATCAGCGCCCCCAACCCCATGGCAAAAACCAAGCGCGTATACCGAAACGGTGCCACAACCGCCACCTGCCCCACCCGCATGGCCACGGTTACCGCATGATAGGCCAGCACACCAAACAACGCCGCCCCCACCAACAATACCCCAACCTGGCCCGTGGGCAGGCGGGGGGTTTCGCCAAAAACCACCATCAACACCACCCCCGCCACAATGACCATGGCAAAGCCCAAAACGCCCAGTTGCAAATTGCTGATGCTGGGGGGCGCGGCACGGGTGGCCAAATCGCGCCCGGCAAAGCCCACCATGCCCAGCAGCGCAAAAATTGCCTCGGGCGCAACGCCGCCCGCCGCCGGGCGGATCACCAGCAACACCCCACCAAAGCCAAACGCAATCGCCAGCCAACGCCGGGCGCCCACTGTCTCGCCCAAAAACAGCACCGCCCCCAGCGTGACCGCCAGCGGCAGCGCCTGCAAAATGGCGGCGGTTGTGGACAAATCGCCAAAGGCCAGCGCCAGCGCGAAAAAAAGCCGCCCCAGCACCTCGAAGCCCGAGCGTAGCAAAAGCCCCGGTTGCCACATCTGCGCCACCAAGGGCGGCTGGCTGCGGGCCACGCATAACAGCGCAAAAACCCCCATGCCCAACAGCCCAAACAGCACCAAGGCCAGCCCCATGGGCAAGGCCTGCGTGACCGATTTATAAAGCATATCTTCTAGGGCAAAGGCCGCCATGGCCAATACCATGAACAGGCTGCCGCGCAGGTTTCCCGCGGCGTCCCGGCTCACCCTGCGCTGTCCAGTTCAGCCAGCAATGCCTGTGCTGCGGCCTGTTCTGCCTGACGTTTGGAACCGGCCGAGGCCTGCGCGCTGCGCCCATCGCGCAAGGTAACGGTGATGGTAAAATGCGGGGCATGGTCGGGGCCGCTGCGCCCTGCAAGCGCATAAACCGGCGGTGGCATGGCGCGCGCCTGTGCCCATTCTTGCAAGGTGGTTTTGGCATCGCGTGCATCTGCATCCACGGTGCCAATGCGCGGCCCCCAAAGGCGCAAAACCATTTCTTTGGCCACGACAAACCCAGCATCCAGATAGACCGCGGCAATCACCGCCTCCATCGCATCGCCCAGCAGCGCCTGCTTGCGCCGCCCCCCCGACAGCATTTCCGAGCGCCCCAGTTTCAGCGCATCCCCAAGACCCAGCTGGCGCGCAACATCGGCGCAGGTTTCCTTGCGCACCAAGGCGTTATATCGGGGGGCCAATTGCCCCTCGGTGGCCTGTTTATCATGGGCCAACAGCGCCTCGGCCATCACCAGCCCCAGCACGCGATCGCCCAGAAATTCTAGGCGCTGGTTATCTTTGCGCGTGGGCGAGGACATCGAGGAATGGGTTACTGCCCTGCTCAGCAGCTCGGGCCGGGAAAACCGGTGCCCAATGCGCGCCTCGAGCGCCTGCAATTCTGCCGATAGCTTCACTCGATTGCCTTAAAGAAACGGTCCGCGCGCCATGTCCAGAAGGCCAGCATAGAGCTACCCCCAGACGACAGCAGCACGCGGTCGGCGCGGCCGATCAGGTTTTCAAAGGGCACAAACCCCACGCCGCCGGCGGCCTGCGGCACGCGGCTATCGGTGGAATTGTCGCGATTATCACCCATGAAGAAATAATGCCCCGCAGGCACCGTATAAACCGGCGTGTTATCCGAACCTTGGGTGGTGATGTTCAAAATGGCATGTTCGGTGCCATTGGGCAGGGTTTCAATCTGGCGCGATTTGGCGCAGATGCCGCCGTTGCCCACTGGCCCATTTTCGCAGCGCGGGCGGTGGCGGTAGGGGCCTTGCGGGCCGAATTCTTCTTCGAACTGCCCACCATCACGCAGGGCCACGGGCGCACCATTGATATGCAACACACCGCCCAGCACCTGCACCGTATCGCCGGGCAGGCCGATCAGGCGTTTGATGTAATCAGCCCCGCTGACGGGATGGCGAAACACCACCACATCGCCTTGCTGCGGCTGGCCTGCCAACAAGCGGGTATTTTCACCATCGAAAAAGCCGCAAATGTCTTTGGCGTCGATGTTGATACCGATGGCAGGGATGCGCACCGAGGGGCACGAGGCGTAGGAATACCCATAGGCCATTTTATTGACGAATAGGAAATCACCAATCAGCAGCGTGTCTTTCATGCTGCCCGACGGGATCCAAAAGGGCTGGAAAAACAGCGTGCGAAACACGCCGGCAATCAGCAGCGCATAGACCACTGTTTTTATGGTCTCGACGATACCGCCGCGCTTTTTGTCATCTGATGCCATAACGGGCTCCTGTTTTTCATGCTTGCCGCTACATGCGGCCCACGGGGTAAGGTGTCAAGGTAAGGGGGCGCGCCTCGATCACAACAAAGGCCTGCGCCCAAGGGTGGTCATCGGTAAGGGTGACATGCACCACCGCGCTGTGGCCCGGTGGGGTGATGGCATCCAGCCGCTCTTTGGCCCAACCGCTTAGCTCCATCACGGGCTGGCCGGTGGGCAGGTTTGATACGGCCATATCTTTCCACGAAATGCCCATGCGCAGCCCCGTGCCCAGCGCCTTAGAGCAGGCCTCTTTCGCGGCCCAACGCTTGGCATAGGTGCCGGCCACATCTTTGCGCCGCTCGGCCTTGCGCTGTTCGGTGGGGGTGAACACGCGGTTGCGAAACCGGTCGCCAAAGCGGGCCAAAGTGGCGGCAATGCGATCGATATTCGCAAGATCGGTGCCCACCCCCAAAATCATGCGCGCGCATCATCCATCAGGCGGCGCATTTCGGTGATGGCCGGGCCAAGACCGCGGAAAATGGCCTCGCCAATCAAAAAATGCCCGATATTCAGCTCTACCACCTGCGGCAGGGCGGCCACGGGCGCCACGGTTTCATAGCTTAGGCCATGGCCTGCATGCACCTCTAGGCCCAGATCATGGGCAAAAGCCGCCATCTCGGTCAGGCGGTGCAATTCGCCATCGCGCTTTTCGAAATGCCCCTCGGCGTGAAAATCGCAATAGGCGCCTGTGTGCAGCTCGATCACCTGCGCGCCAATGCGATGCGCCGCCTCGATCTGGTTACGCTCGGCGGCAATAAAAATCGACACGCGGCAGCCTGCATCGCGCAGGGGGGCAATGAAATGGGCCAGCCGGTTTTCATCTTGCGCCACGTCCAACCCGCCTTCGGTGGTGCGTTCTTCGCGCTTTTCTGGCACGATACACACCGCATGGGGGCGGTGGCGCAGGGCAATGGCCTGCATTTCATCGGTTGCCGCCATTTCAAAGTTCAACGGCACTTTCAGCGCCGCCACCAACCCATCGATATCAGCATCGGTGATGTGGCGGCGATCTTCACGCAAATGCGCCGTGATGCCATCGGCGCCCGCCGCTTGGGCCAATTCGGCGGCCCGAATGGGGCAAGGATAGGCCCCCCCGCGCGCGTTGCGCACGGTTGCCACATGATCGATATTCACACCAAGGCGCAGTTTTCCGGCAGTAGGCATGCAAAGCTCCCTTGCTTGGCAGGTAAGGGCCCGATCAGGGCTTGGGTTTGGTTTCGTCTTTGGCCAAATGCGCCTTTTTCTTCAATGCCGCCAGCTTGGCCTTCAACGCACCTTTGCGGCGGTTTTGATAGGCCTCGATCACAGGCACGCTGATATAATAGCACACGGTCGCAGCAATCACGCCGGGAATCACCCCGCCGATCATGTAGGGAAAGAAGACCTCGTCGTAGAAAATCTTCAAGCGGGTCCAATCCATGCTGTCACCGGTCAGGCCCGCCCAGATGTTCCATTTCAGGTCCTGCCACGCGAACAGAAACTTATCGCCCAACGAGCCGTGCAATTCGGCGCTGTTGGCATGGTTCAGCCCCAACAGCCAATAGCCCGTTTTCAACGAGGCCACCCCGATGGGCACATAGGTCAGCGGATTGCCAAAAAACGTGGCCAGCATGGCGGCAATGATATTGCCACGCAGCACCAGCGCGATGGTGGCAGCGGTTAGAAAATGTAGGCCATAAAACGGGGTAAAGGTGGTGAAGACACCGGCGAAAATGCCGCGCGCGATGCGGTGCGGGGGGTCTGGCAAGCGGCGCAGGCGGTGTTTGACATAGATTGCAGCGCGGGCCCAGCCCCCACGGGGCCAAAAGAATTCAAGCAAAACCTTCAAAAGGGGCCGCCTGTCCCTGCGCTTGAAAACCACCGGCTGTCCTTTCCGTTACTTCCTTGTGGCACCTAGGCGCGCGGGATCCCGAAACCGTGCCACCGCAGCCACATCACTTTCTGCCTCTAGGGCCGTAACAAGTGAATGAAGATGTTCAGCATCACGCAAATCAACACCAATCAAAAGACGATAAAAATCAGGTTTACGATCAACAAACTCGAGATCCGAGATATTGGCCTTCTGTTCGCCGATCAATGTGCAAATTCGCCCCAGCACGCCGGCATCATTGCCGATGGTCACCTCCAGCGAGGCGGTATAAATCGCGGGGTGTTTGCCCGCGTGCCAGTGCAGATCTAGCCAGCGTTCGGGCTGGTCTTCATAGGCGGTCAGCGCCTCGCAATCGATGGCATGCACCACCACACCGCGGCCACGATAGGTGATGCCCACAATCCGTTCGCCCGGCAGCGGCTGGCAGCACGGCGCCCGATCAAAGCTTTGGTCGGGCGACAAGCCAATCACCGCGCGGGTGCTGTCTACTTTTTCGCCCTCGCGCTCGCCCAATTCGGGGTAGATGGCGCGCACCAGTTCGCGCCCTGTCAATTCGGCGCTACCCAGCCGCGCCAGCACCTCGTCGCGGTCGGGGTAGCGCAGCAGGCGTGCAGCCGTATCAAGCGCCTTATCGGTGGATTTCTTACCCACATTTTCAAAGGCCGAGCGCGCCAATTCACGCCCCAACTTGATGAAACGCTCGCGGTCAGCCTCGCGCAGGGCGCGGCGGATGGCGGTTTTGGCCTTGCCGGTGGTGGCAATATCCAGCCACGTGCCTTGGGGCATCTGCCCTTCTGCAGTGATAATTTCCACCGATTGGCCATTTTTCAGCCGCGTCCATAGCGGCACGCGCATGCCATCTACCTTGCCACCCACACAGGCATTGCCGATGCGGGTGTGAATGGCATAGGCGAAATCAATCGGCGTTGCCCCTTTGGGCAGCTTCACAACCTCGCCCTTGGGGGTGAAGCAAAACACCTTGTCGGTATACATCTCCAGCTTGACCGCCTCGAGAAAATCTTCGTGATCTTCCTCGGCGCCCATCTGTTCGGTCAGCCCGCTGACCCATTTGGCGGGATCCACGGCAAAGGGGTTTTCGCTGCGCACACCGTCGCGATACGACCAATGCGCCGCCACCCCTGTTTCGGCCACATCATGCATTTGGCGGGTGCGGATCTGCACCTCGACCCGCTTGCCATCGCGCCCAGAAACGGTGGTGTGAATAGAACGGTATCCGTTCGATTTGGGCTGGCTGATATAATCTTTGAACCGCCCCGGCACCGCCCGCCAACGCTGATGGATGGCCCCCAAGGCGCAGTAGCAATCCATTTCGTTATCGGTGATCACGCGAAAGCCATAGATATCGGACAAGCGGCTAAAGCCCAGATCCTTTTCCTGCATCTTGCGCCAGATCGAATAGGGCTTTTTGGCGCGGCCAAACACTTGGGCCTCTATGCCCACTTTTTCCAGCTCGCCCCGCATATCACCGGTGATGCGGTGAATCACATCGCCGGTTTCTTTTTGCAGCATGATGAAGCGGCGCATAATCGAGGCGCGCCCCTCGGGGTTAAGCACCTTAAAGGCCAGATCTTCCAGCTCTTCGCGCATCCATTGCATACCCATCCGCCCCGCCAAGGGCGCAAAGATATCCATGGTTTCACGGGCTTTCTTGGCCTGCTTTTCGGGCTTCATGGCCTTGATCGTGCGCATGTTGTGCAAACGGTCAGCCAGTTTCACCAAAATCACCCGCAGGTCTTTGGACATGGCCATAAACAGCTTGCGGAAATTCTCGGCCTGCTGGGTTTCGGTGGAAGACAACTGCAAATTGGTCAGCTTGGTCACGCCATCTACCAATTCCGCCACTTCGCGGCCAAAGCGTGCCTCGACCTCGGAAAAGCTGGCTTTGGTGTCTTCGATCGTGTCATGCAGCAGCGCCGTGACGATGGTGGCATCGTCAAGGCGTTGTTCGGTCAAAATGGCCGCAACAGCCACAGGATGGGTGAAATAAGGCTCGCCCGAGCGCCGAAACTGCCCCTCGTGCATGTCGCGGCCAAAATCATAGGCCGCGCGGATCAGCGCTTCGTTTGTTTTGGGGTTATAGTTGCGGACCAGTGCGATTAGGTCTTCAACCGCAATCATTCTATCCGCATCCTACGACCGACGACAGGCTCAGCCCTGACCCTGTGCTTCCATCAATGCGCGAAGCAATTTTTCTTCCGACATATCGTCTTCGGCGGGGCGGTCTACTTCGCCACGGGCCATCAGAATGGACATGCTGTCTTCTTCCGGCTCGTCCACCTCGATTTGCGACTGATTCGATTCAATCAAACGCTCGCGCAGCTCGTCGGCAGATTGGGTTTCCTCGGCGATTTCGCGCAGGGCAACCACCGGGTTTTTATCATTGTCGCGATCCACTGTAATCGCTGCACCAGCAGATACTTCGCGGGCGCGATGGGCTGCCAACATCACCAGTTCAAAGCGGTTTGGAACTTTGTCAACGCAGTCTTCAACGGTCACGCGGGCCATGCAGGGCACTCCAACTTCTGGTAGCTATCAGAAAACGCGCTTCTAGCCCACAAAACCCACAAACACAAGGGGGGCAAACACACCAGCGCCAGCCCCACAGCCCCTAAGGCAAAGCGCGCAGTTCGGCGCGTGCGCCCTGCGGCAGGGCGGCGCACAGCTGCGCCACCGTCTGCCCCAAAACCGGGTGGCGCCATTGCGGCGCGATATCGGCCAAAGGCACCAAAACAAAGCCCCGCTCGTGCATCCGGGGATGGGGCAAGATCAATTGATCGGGGGCAAGCTGCTGCTGTTGGTCGGGGGCAAGATGCTGCCAGTGGCGATAGGTGGCCAAATCGGGCAAAACCGCATCGCCCAGCGCCAGCAAATCCAGATCCAGCGTGCGCATGCCCCAGCGCACCTGCCGCGTGCGGCCAAATTCGGCCTCGATGGCATGCAGGGCTGTCAAAACCTGCAGCGGGGCCCAATCGGTGCTGACTGCGATTGCTGCATTCACATAATCGGACCCGGCACCGGGGGGAAAACACGGCGTGCTATAGAGGCGGCTTTGCGCCACCACCTTTAGCCCCGCGGCCTGCACCGCAGCGATGGCGGCCAAAATCGTATCGGGCAAACTGGCCCCTGCGTGCGGCATATTGGCCCCAAGCGCAATCAGCGCTGCACCTTGGTTCATGGACGCATACCTATCCTTATGATCGGTTTAATAGACTTGTCTAGCAAAGGGGCAGGCCGTATTTAGCCCTAATGCTGTGGCAAGCACAATTGGCGCTCACCAATGCCTTGCGACGGATCATTTTAAAAGGACTGTTTTTGATGTTTTACAAAGACGAACGTCTGGCTTTGTTCATAGATGGTTCAAACCTTTACGCCGCCTCCAAGGCGCTGGGGTTTGACATCGACTACAAACTTTTGCGCCAAGAGTTCATGCGCCGCGGCAAGATGCTGCGCGCATTTTACTATACGGCACTGCTGGAAAATGACGAATATTCCCCCATTCGCCCGCTGGTGGATTGGCTGAATTACAACGGGTTTTCCATGGTTACAAAGCCTGCCAAGGAATACACCGACAGCCAAGGCCGCCGCAAAGTAAAAGGGAATATGGATATCGAGTTGACGGTAAACGCCATGGAGCTGGCGCCGCATCTTGACCATATCGTGTTGTTCTCTGGCGATGGTGATTTCCGCCCGCTGGTCGAAAGCCTGCAGCGCCAGGGCGTGCGCGTGTCTGTGGTGTCGACCATCCGCAGCCAACCCCCGATGATTTCCGACGAACTGCGCCGTCAGGCCGACAATTTCATCGAGCTGGCCGAGCTGAAAGACGTCATCGGCCGCCCCCCGCGCGACACCGATGCCGAAGATCTGAACAGCTGATCACAGCGCTCTGGCGCGGCCTTGCCTTGGGCCGCCCTACGCTAAAACCACGCGTCTTAATCGGCGCGCTGGTTTATTAGGTTGTGCTGGGCGATCACCGGTTCGGGCCAGGTGCTTTTGATATAGGCCAGCACTTGGGCAATTTCTTGGTCGCTCAACGTATCGCCATAGCCGCCCATTTGGCTTTTATAGCCATTGCCCACCAGCGCCTCGATTCCATATTTGACGATGGCAAACAGCTGGGCATCGGGATGGTGCCATGTGTGGCCAGTGGCATCATGGGGGGGGCGGCAAATAGCCCTCTTCATCGCGTATGCGCCAATTGGCTTGGCCTTCCAGCGCCGCACCATGGCAGGCAGCGCATTGGCTGTCGTAGATCTGTTTGCCCGCCGCAACATCAACAGCCGACCTGTAGGGCAGCAGCCCCGCCCCTGCGGCAACGGCAAGGCTGGGGCTGGCCAGCCACAGACATAAACCAAAAATGATGGTGCGTTTTTCAATCATCTTAGCAAACAGATGCCAGCGCGCAGCTGTGTGCACAATTCACATTTCTATCAGGTGCCAGATCTATCAGGGGCCTGGTTTTTCAGGTGCCCGTGGGGCTGGCCAAAGCCTGTATCATTTGGCCCATTTCTTCCAGCTTCACAGGTTTTGAAAGATACCCATTCATCCCCA
>Ga0181587_10004207_pt1 | contig 11907 bp, 7 predicted proteins | sample 071ome_27_FD_132463 | JGI IMG/M metagenome (GOLD analysis project Ga0181587, IMG submission 132463) | Coastal salt marsh microbial communities from the Groves Creek Marsh, Skidaway Island, Georgia - 071409AT metaG (megahit assembly) | ecosystem: Environmental > Aquatic > Marine > Intertidal zone...
GATAAAATTGGAATTACCAAATAAAATTAAAGTTGAAACGATGTACATAGAAGCTGATCTAAATTCGGGTCGTAGACCGCTAACAGGTAAACTCTTCGGAAGTAATGACGATTCCACGTGGGTAATTATCAAGGATTTGACGAGTATACCAAACCAAGACAGGAACACTTTAAATATCGGTTCAACCGTTGCCTATAAGTATATCGCATTTCTCACGGAAACTATTCCTAACGGAAATGATACAGTGTGGATCGATGAAATAGAATACTACGGCTACGAAGAGGACCCACCCGCTGGTGATTCGTCCCTCGATACCACCTTCACGTCCGTGATGAACACACCACAAACCACCGGTGCAAACGTGTACGTTGATGCCAAGTTGTCCACTGACTTTACGAACCAAGTCACGGGTCCCACACCCACCGGAACCGCCACGACACACAATGATACTGGGAAGTATTGGGAACTCACGGGTGCCCTCACGTCCAATGTGACCGTCGAGGCCAATACATTCCTCGAAGGTGATGCTCCTCACTCAGTCTCCGTATGGTTCAATTCTTCCAATTTGGAGGCTAATACCGCAAATACATGTGTCTTTTCGATTTCGGACCAGGAACACCTCAACTCCCAAAACCTCGATCTCCAATCGAACACGTGGCACAACCTGACCTACGCGTACCAAGGTGAAGGTGGCTCCAAGGTAACCTACTTGGATGGACGCAAGGTGGCCGAGGACCAAGCCGAAGATACCTTCGGGGAGTACCCACCGTTCGCAATGACGGGGTACTCACAGGGTGGGTATGTGGTGAGTGCGAGTAGTGAATCATCTGCCTCTTGGCAAGCTTGGGAAGCTTTTGATAAACAAGATACTGAAACTAGTGCATGGTTATCTTCGGGGGGTTATCCAAATACGAGTGGAAATGCAACAAGTGGTAGAAATTTAGGAACAAGTAGTGGTGGTTCTGCTACGGCTGATGGAGATTGGTTAAAAATCGAACTTCCACACAAAATTCGTTTAAACTATATCACCATGACAGGCTATAATAATGTCGGTGTCGATGATTTTGATGTTGTAGCGACAAACGACGATACAAATTGGGAAGTTTTACTCAGTGATACATTACCAAGTGCGACATACACCGTTCCGTACTCGTTTGTAATACCTTCGTCGGTGTATTATAAATATTATGCCATAATCGTAAAATCTCATCGAGGAACTGTTCATCCTTATACGGGTATCTATGAACTCAGACTCTACGGCCACCGCGAGAACGACCTGGTCCGCCTTCCCGATCCCACCAACGTTCTCAAGTATCCTCACGTGGCGCTCAGCGGTCCGGCCCAGAGGGGGTACACTACTCGTGACGCTCAGTTAGAAGTGAATAATGTTACGAATCAAACACGTGCATGGAAAGCATTCAGGGGAACATTAGTAGATAACAATGACTGTTATTTTGGATTATACGTAAGTGGGGCAGCTTGGTATTATAACACAGATGGAACATGGAACTCTGCGAGTTATCCTAACGTAAAACTATCCTCCCAAACACCGCTTGGTGATTACATAACTTTGGGTTTACCTCATAAACTTGTATTAAATTCATTTGATTTAACACCCCGAACAATTCCATCCCCCAACGCTAATTCAGCGACCCAAGCCGCCAACGAATCTCCACAATCATTTGAAATATGGGGTTCTAATGATAATTCTACGTGGTATCACATAAACACATACGACAATACATCAATAACACCCGGTACGAATTACGCGGTGCAACCAACTAGAACATTTACCGTTAACTGGGCTAATTCGACCGCAACACCAAACACACCAACCGCGTACAAGCATATTGGTTTGGTTGTAAAAAGTATTTTTGGAAACGATTTCTCAGGGGTAAGACAATTATTCACACTCGGGAGATGGAGACTCTACGGCACAGAAGAGAACTCCTCGGTTCCCATCCAGATCGGTGGTGGGAACATCGATAAGGTGGCCAACTTTAGGGTCTACGACAAGTTTATTGACCAAAACCAAGCCCTCGAGATTTGGGATGCCCAAAAGGACGAGTTCGGGCGGGCCAAGTCCTCCATGACGCTCCATAAGGGTCGCCTAGGCATAGGCACGACGGAACCGGAAGGAAGGTTGGCGGTGGCGGATGAACCCGATCCAGATGCGTATGGACTCCAAGAGTATCCTCCGAAACCTTTAGCTGGCTATAAGACACATATAGAGGGTCACGGGGAGTTTTGTGTGAAAGTGAGTAGTAATAACGGAGATTCTTACGCGGGGTGGAAAGCCTTTAATAAAATCTTCACCGGTGGTGAAGGATGGATGACAGGAGGAGATCCGGATACTTATACACAGGGAACGGGTCTACCCAATAGTGCAACAGCAGTGTTTAACGGCAAACAAGGTGAATGGTTACATATCGAATTACCTTATAAGATACGTTTAAAGAAGACTACCATTTTACAGCGTACAAGTAGCGATCATTCCAGACCCACTGGTAGTTTTACAATTTGGGGTTCGAATGACACATTTAACTGGGACGAAATTATAACCGGCACACACACTCGCACTGTCGCGGATAATGAAACAACCGGTGATCCTATAAACCGAGATATCGATACTTCAAAATTCTATTCATCGTATGCATTTCAGATACACAATATTATTGTAACAGGTGGAAATGAAGATATGGGTCATGTAGCTGAATGGAAACTCTTCGGATACCGCGAACAAGTGACGAAACAATCCGTCCTCCACGATGGCCAACTGACCCTCACGAAATCGTTAACTGTTCCCCGCATAGGTCCACCCCTAGACGCGGATGATACACCCCGTCGGGACCGACTCGTGGTGGAATACAACACTTCGTCGAACCCCACGTTCGAGGGGGCCGTGCGGGACACGAGTGGGAGGGGGAATGATGGGGTGTTCTACGGTGGGGCGTCGTACAATGCAACCAAGAAGGCTTTGGTGTTTGATGGGTCGGGTGATTATGTTGTTAGTGGTTATCTCGGTATTCCCACCGGTGCTTTCGTTCACTCTGTGAGTTTATGGTTTAAGAGAGATTCTATAGGATCAAATATGTTTCTCAGTACTATAGGCGGTGAATCTGATGCAACCAATGCAAGGTTTTCGATGATGTTACAGGATAGTCCAGATGAGGGTAACATACATCTTTCGATATCGGGTAGTAATTCATACTTTTCTAGTGGTATAACTACGGATGATTGGTTTCATGTAGTGTATACGTATAACGGTGGTGCACAGGGAAGTGCTTCAACAGCTCACAATGTTTATGTAAATGGGGTTAAAAAAGCCATAAGTGGGGGTACGGGTTCAGGAACACTCAATTTACCTGAAAATTCCAGGGTTGCACTCGGGAGTCATCCGTGGGGGGGTAGCAATTATCTCGATGGCTCCATCTCCAACTTCAAACTCTACGACACGGCCCTCACGGCCCAAGAGGTCAAGACCCTCTACGATATGGGTCGGTGCGACGAGGGCCACCACGTGGTGAACTTCTCGAAGACTCGGGTCGGGATTGGCTTAGGGGATGGAGAGGCTCCCACGTACACACTGGACGTCCGTGGCCAAATCAGGTCTCAGGGTTCCTTAGTGACTTCCTTCACCGGACAACACAGATGTTTCCCAGATGAACCGGTTGAAAAGGGTCTCATCGTTTCAGCTAAAAAGAATCGATTTGTGAAACTGAATGGGTTTGCGACCGGTCAAGAGGCGATCACGATCGATGAATCCCTCCCGATTGTTTCTCTTTCGAATGTGGCCGAAGATAAGGCGTGTTTTGGGGTTGTTTCTTCGATTGAAAAACCAACACCCAAAAGGATTCAGATTACAAATGGTATAATTTCCGACTCTAAAAAGGAAAGAGGTGACAACCGTGCCATAGTGAACTCTGTGGGTGAGGGTGCCATTTGGGTCGTGAATACCGGAGGACCTCTCGAGTCTGGTGACTACATCACAACCTCTAATGTTAAGGGATACGGACAATACCAGAGTTCGCAATATCTCACAAACTTTACAGTCGCTAAGATTACCATGGATTGTGATTTCAATCCAGCGATTCAACCAGTTTTACGAATTAAGAAGGATGATGATGGAATGAATATTCTCGACGAACATGGACAACTTCAATGGGAAGAACATCCCACGGAAACGGAAAAGGCGTACAAAATCAGATACCTAGATGCGAACGGTACAGAAACCGATGAAGCGAATGCTGTACACATCGCAGCCTTCGTGGGGTGTACGTATCATTGTGGTTGAATCCTCCGTTCCAAACGAAAAAAACTTCTTACAAAGTGCATCCCACTTTGTAAGAAAATAACCTCGTATTACAATAAGTATGCCCATTTATACTCCGTCGGGATTTCTGGACATCACGAACGCAACACTCAGGACCTCAAACATAGAATCTCAAAATATAAATTTTACGGGTTCCGGTGGTTCTATAAGTGTTGGTCCAGCGTTTGATTTTCAGCAGGTTTCAGCCATTGGAAATACGACACCGGAAACGATTCAGTTCACGAACGCGACAACAAGTTTCGTCACTTCCGGAAATGTTGAGGTTGGTAAGAATATTTCAGTTGTGGATGCCAACGTCTCTTCTAACATGAGTGTGGGTGGAAATGTTACCGTTTCGTCCAATTTGAGTGTAAGTGGAAATGTGACGATCGGTAAGAATCTGTTTCTCACGTCGAACACAACCACGAGTATCAATTCCAATGTCATCGTGGAACATTCTGGACCTCATCCTAGGGAACCAACAACTCCATTGTTGAAGAAGTTTCCGGAGGTTGATTTTGACGCCTCGAAAATGGATGGAAATGACACGGCCAACACGTACGTTCAAGCGGGGTACGTGGTGACCGCGAGTAGCCAAAATTCCGGCTCGGAGGTTTGGAGACTCTTCGACGATGGGGATTGGAACCAGGAAGCCATCAATAAATATACCACCGCATCATCTTTCCAATATAACCCCTCTTCAAATCCAAACTCTTTGGGGGATGTGTCGGGAGAATGGTTCAAGGTGAAGTTTCCGAGAAAAGTTATCATAAACAAATTTACACTCAACGTCGGTGACATTATCAACAACGGTCTCGCAGCCTTCAAAGTGTTGGGAAGTGACGACGACACGAATTGGACCGAGGTCAAGGATGTCAGTGGTTTGACCTCCGCGTCCTATACGACCGCGGCTCCCTTCGTGACCACCGTGGAATCTGTAAGTTCCGAGGCCTATAGATATTACGCGGTTGTCATCACACAACTTCTCGGCGTGAATCAAGTGACTATCCGTGAAGTCGAGTTCTACGGCTATGAGGAGGACCTTCCAGCTGGTGACACCTCCCTCGATACCACCTTCACCTCAATCCTAAACAGACCCCAAACGAGTGGTGTCAAAGTTTATGTGGATGGTGACACTCTCGATAACAAAGTGACTGGACCCACACCCACATCCACAGGTGCCACCTATGACTCCACCGGTAAATACTGGTCCATCACATCTAATGTGACCGTGGAGGCAAATACCTTCTTGGAGGGTGATGCCCCCCACTCCGTCTCCATGTGGTTCAATTCTTCCAATTTGGAGGCGAACGTTTCAAATACGTGCGTTTTTTCGGTGTCGGATCAGGAACACCTCAACTCTGAAAACCTCGACCTCCAATCCAATACATGGCACAACCTGACCTATGCGTACCAAGGTGAAGGTGGCTCCCGAGTAACCTACTTGGATGGACGTAAGGTCTCGGAAGACCAAGCTGAGGATACCTTCGGGGACTACCCACCGTTCGCGATGACGGGGTACTCACAAGGTGGGTATGTGGTGAGTTCGAATCATACAAGAAGTGGGTATTACCCATACGATGCTTTTGATAATGAAACTAACGACGATGACACGACATCGTCGCGGTGGTGGTCTTCTGCGGATGTTTTTAGTGGTTATGTATATAATGGTAGTACATCAGACCAATGTGGAACATTCCAAGGAGTGTATCTAAAATTGGAATTACCTTATAAGTTGATATGTAGTCATGTAAATCTTTGGCTTAGAGATTATAATAACGGAACTACACCTAATCCACAAAGTCCTAAAGACTTTAAAATTATCGGTAGTAATGATGATATTAATTGGGTTGAATTAAAAGATGAAGTAAGCTTTGTTGATACCGGTAATGTAGCTCACCCGGTTATCGTAAACGCTACAAAAGGATATAAATATTTAGCCATCGTTGTGACAAGGGTCAATAGTTCGACTCTCGTTAGTATAATGGACGTCGAATACTACGGCCACCGAGAGAACGACCTGGTTCGCCTTCCCGATCCCACCAACGTTCTCAAGTATCCGCATGTGAATTTCGGAAATGAACCTGCACGGAGAGGATACGTTATATCGGCGAGTGGTGAATATCAGGATGGCGCTGATTCCAATCATAGAATGTGGAGACCGTTCCAAAATTTATCTGGCGACGGTTCGTGGTTGACGGATGATAGCCCAGCAACTTTTGATAATGCCAGTCCGGATAGCGCCGCAACAAACGCCAATTCCTTAAGTGGAATAGTCGGGGTATCAGGTAGCCGTAATGGTCCATGGTTAAAATTAGAACTTCCTCATAAAATAAAGTTTTCGTATGCACATATCTATAAGCGTAATCATCCATCTTTAAATCCTGGAATTAAAACTGGATTTATATACGGGAGTAATGATGACTCTACTTGGACTACCATAGGTACCATAAACGAATCCTCTCCTTCATACACTGCCACAACACCTCTTATAGTTACAAGTACAGACACAACAAATGCTTACAAATATATAGTGATTCAGGTCACGTTAATGGACCAGCAGAATAGTGTATTCGGTTTAGGACAGCTGGAGTACTACGGCACAGAAGAGGCCACCTCCATCCCCATCCAAATCGGTGGCGGGAACATAGACCGCGTGGCCAACTTTAGGGTCTACGACAAGTTTATTGGGGAGGACCAAGCCCTCGAGATTTGGGATGCCCAAAAGGACACCTTCCGTGGAGTGAAGAACTCGATGACCCTCCACAAGGGTTACCTAGGCATAGGAACTGAGGAACCTGAGGGACGCCTCGCAATTCTCGATGAACCCCACAACTTGGAAGAGTTTCCTCCGAGGGCTATGACTGACTACGAGACATACTTTGAAGGTCATGGTGTGTTTAAGGCGAGTGCGAGTAGTGAATATACCACAACCCCGAGGTTAGCATGGAAAGCGTTCAACAAAAGTTCAGAAAATATAGACGACGGGTGGATGATTGGTGTCGCCGGATATGGTGGAGCAAGTTCTGGAACTGCTTCAGGAACTACACCTACTCATAACGGCACGGAGTTTTTAGGTGGGATTGGTGGCGAATGGATTTCCCTCGAGTTCCCGTATAAGGTTAAACTTAATGGATTAAAGATAACATCGTATTTCGATGGCACTTTTAGGGGTTTAAACGATGGGTTTTTACTCGGGCGTAATGATAAAAATTCTGAGTGGACACGAGTTTACGAAATCACAAATTTATACGCCGTCTATGGTGTAAGAGATACAGCTCAATTATCCGCTGAAATTAGTTTCACAAACGATACTTACTATAACGAATACGCGTTAATTGCAACGTCCACTACGGGTCATAGTAATTGGACGGCTATGGAACTCAAATATTTCGGCACCCGTGAGCAGCGCCAATCCGTCCTCCACGATGGCCAACTGACCCTCACCAAGAACCTCGACGTTCCCCGCATAGGTCCACCTCTAGACGCGGACGATACACCGAGGCGTGACCGGCTCGTGGTGGAATACAACACTTCGTCGAACCCCACGTTCGAGGGAGCTGTAAGGGACACGAGTGGGCGGGGGAATGATGGAGCTTTCTACGGTGGGGCGTCGTATAGTGCGACTGATAAGGCTTTAAAATTTACGAAAGCTGGTACAACTGTTTCTGGTACATCCACACAATGGACGGAAGTGTATATTGGAGATGGTTCATTTTTTAATAATCAGTTAGCGGTGAGTTTCTGGTCTAAAATTGACGAAAATGTTGATACATCAACCCATTATGCCGCTTTATTCGCCCTTGGTGATAGAAGTCAGAGTGGAGACAATACAGAATTTTCCATATTTTATAATCACGTGAGTCAAAGCAGAGAAGATTTTTTTGTTGCAACCGTCGGTGGATCCAATAATATAAATCTATATCATGACCCAGATGTTTCTATCGGTTTATGGTACCATCTGACTGCGACCTTTAATGGTTCCGAAGTGAAATTTTATGTAAATGGTTCATTAACTGGAACAGCTTCGTTAAATATTCTTAACATTCCTAAAACAAACTGTGTAGTACGACTTAATGGTGATGCCATAAGCGCAAATTCTACACACCAGGGTCAGGCCACGTCCCTCTCCAACTTCAAACTCTATGACGTCGCCCTCACCGCCCAAGAGGTCAAGACCCTCTACGATATGGGTAGACTGGGTAACGCCATCAAGACACCTTTACAAATTGAGGCACCTGTCGATATACGAGGAGATATCCGGTACATAACGAATATACGTCCACTCCCAAAACAAACTATGTGGGATCATGAATCGAACGGACATTTCACGAGAGGTATTTATCCCATAACAGGTACACAGGGTGGTTCGAAGGTGTATAACATGTTATGCGAACCTGATTGGTGTGGAGGTGGATGGATGTGTGCAGCACAACTTCCCAATGGTAAGGATGTCGTAACTACACCCGTTAATTTGTTTACAGCTGAATACGGTGATCCATCAAATCTTACATGGAGTAACGATTTCGCCGTTCCCATGAATATATTTTCGAATGACAGTGGCTACGATCTTGACGTCATGTTGGTATTACTCGGAGGAACGCAAGCTGGTAGAGCTGGTGCCGGTGGTGCTCGAAACGGAGGTATATATAGAGGTGTAAATCTCACACAAGCACTGAATACCGGCTGGCCCACGAATGGTGTGTATCCCGCGAATATAAGCACGAGTGGGTTAGCATCCAGTGCCGATGGGTATAATTTTGTTTCGAGAACGCCATCTGGGTATAACTTTCAGCCGTATAAAGCTAACGGTGGCTGGAGATTATCGTTCTCTTCCCTTGCTGGTAACGACATGGCGTATAATGATGCTGATATAAACACTATGGGGTGGTTAGTGCATACTGTTGGTAATGTTATACATTATACGTACTCGTATGTACATGGGGGAGGAGGTGCACAAAATCAATCTGGTGGAAATACAAGTTGGGCCGCAGTTAGATTCTTCGTGCGACCGAAACGATATTAATGTCTACGTATAACAAAAGATGGATAACGATATGCTCATGTACCAAATAAGGACACAGAGAGATAAGTTACTCGAAGAAACGGATAAGTACGCACTTCTCGATTGGCCACACACATCCCTCGTGAAACAAACCGAATGGCTCGACTACCGCCAAGCCCTCCGAGACCTCCCTTCCACCACCGAGGATCCCGCGAACCCCGTGTGGCCCGAGAAGCCACCTCTACCCAAGGGAGAAACTTTCACAAAAAACGTCATGGGTGAGATTGTACAAAATATAACTTTAATTGAAGCTCTGCAACACGAAGTCACCGAATTAGAACAAGAAAATAGACAACTTCGTACGAAAGTTACAAATTTAGAAAGGAAATCGACCGATCTCGAACTCGGTCTCATCGAATTGAGAAGACGTGTCGGCGCTTAAAAATAAACTCTCACTATAATATAAAATGTCTGGTGGTATCGCCCAACTCGTCGCTGTCGGTGCTCAGGATGTGCACCTCGTCGGCCAGCCCGAAGTCAGCTTTTTCCGTTCTACCTACAAGCGTCACACGAACTTCTCCCAAACTGTCGAGCGTCAGGTCATTCAGGGCAACGTCTCGAACAGTGGTATGTCCACCATTCGCTTTGAGCGCAAGGGTGATATGCTCAACTATGTGTACCTCATGCCCATCAAATCTGATGGCAGCCAATCGAACATTGTCCCCGACTGGACCACTGCCATCTCCAAGGTGGAGCTCCTCGTCGGTGGTCAGGTGATTGATGACCATGATTCCTTCTACTCGACTATGATCGCTCCCACCCTATCGGCCACTTCCTCTTCCAAGTCGGTCGCTGGTGACCTCTACGGTGGTTCCACTCACGAGCGTTTCTACCCCCTCCGCTTCGCTTTCTGTGAGAACTGGCAGACGGCTCTCCCCCTCATATCTCTCCAATACCACGATGTCGAGCTCCGCATCACTTGGGGAACTGGTGCTACTGAGTATAAGTGGGAGGTCTACGCCAACTACGCGTACCTCGACACCCAGGAGCGTGAGGTCTTCGCTTCTCAGCCTCAGAATATGCTCATCACCCAAGTTCAGAAAGCGATCGCTTCCAGTTCTAAGATCCAGGAACTCAACTTCAACCACCCTATCAAGTATCTCGCGGCGGCGAACACGAGTGCCGTGAACATCGTAACGGATACCAACAAGCTCAAGCTCCAGATCAACGGTACTGATGTCGCTGACTACAAATTCGGTAACCCCAACTTCACCTCGGTTCCCCTTTATTACCACACTTCCCATGGTAACTCGACCCCTAGTGCTAAGCTCTTCACTTATCCCTTCTGCCTCGACACTGGTAAGCTCCAGCCCACGGGTAATCTCAACTTCTCCCGCCTTGATTCGGCTCGTATCATCAGCGACACAGCTGTGAACACCGATGACATTTACGCCGTCAACTACAACGTTCTCCGTATTGAGAATGGTATGGGCGGTCTTTTATATTCTAACTAAATAATAACTATGTTTTGGAAGATTGTTTTCCTCCTTGCCATCGTTTTTGTATTGACGTACGATCCTAAGTCCAGGACACTCGAAAAGTTTGTCGGTCAGCCCACACCACCGACAGATAAGTCCTGTGAAAACACGCATTACGAAGCCGTTCAATTTGCTCAGTCGCCATATGAGTGTCCTATTCCAGGGAAAGCTATGATGGGTGCAATTGCTTAAAAAGAAAACACACCATAGAAATATATGATCCCCGTCAACCGTGACACTCTTATGATGATCGCCACTATTATATGTGCCGCTGGTATCATCTTTCTCTTCAAAGAACTCAACAAGACTAAAGATGAGTTGAACTCATTCAAGGACTTTTCGGTACAGGTCGTCAAACATTTGAAACCACCCACACCTGAACCTGTATCTGAACCAGTAAAGAAGGAAGAGACTAAAGAGGAAAAATCGAATGAATAAACATATCGCCTTATTATAACTTGCGAATGCGCAATGAAAAAGTACAAAGCGATAGCTGTACCGGTTAGCTTCGCCGATGGGAAACCACGATTTCTCACGGTGAGAGACTACCGGTTTAAAGATTGGATATTTGTCACAGGTGGTTGCAGGAGACGAGAAATTTTCAATCCCCTCCGTTGTGCTCTCAGGGAACTCGAGGAAGAGACTCGAGGTGTGGTTTCCCTAAAAAATGGTGAATACACTGAATTTAAGTTCACAGTTAGAGAGAGTTCCACAGTAGAACTCGAATACAATGTCTTTATATTTTTTGTAAATTTTTCAAGATCAGAACAACAAAATCAAATAAAGAAATTTTATGATGAAAAACATAAAACAAATTTGAAAAAAATTATGAAACAACCCATCAGAAAAACATATGATGAAAACGATTTTATGAGTTATGATACACTTGATGAATTTAACTCAAGAAAGCGTTGGAAACTCATAATCGATAATGTCATTAAGAATCCAAAATTTTACGCGTGTATAAGTTCTTTGAATAGAAAAACCTTTTCTATAAAATAATGAAGTCCAAAGCTTACATTTTAAGACAAGTCGCAGAACTCCTCGAAAAA
>Ga0181587_10004221_pt1 | contig 11884 bp, 13 predicted proteins | sample 071ome_27_FD_132463 | JGI IMG/M metagenome (GOLD analysis project Ga0181587, IMG submission 132463) | Coastal salt marsh microbial communities from the Groves Creek Marsh, Skidaway Island, Georgia - 071409AT metaG (megahit assembly) | ecosystem: Environmental > Aquatic > Marine > Intertidal...
CCCGAATTAGGTGATCCAAAGTCACGGCTGCCCGTACCCCCGAGGAACGAAATCAACTGATTGTCAGTCGGGCTCGCGATTGAATCGTATCCTGTAACGAACACGCTTCCGCCATTTGTTACGAAGTCAGTTAAATTTGCGAAAACCCCTGAATCGGTGTGACGATCGCCATATGCATTTCCAGACGCGCTCCAGTAGATCGCAGCGTACTCCGACAAATCGCCTGACAGCGCGGTGTTTGTTCCAGAATAATATCCGCCTGAAAAGTCATCCAGCACGATATCTACTTCGTGACCAGCACCCTGAAGCACAGTCGCGATATCTGAACCGACGCTGCTGTCTGAGACGAAGAGGATTTTTCCTCCTCCACCGACAGAAATTGGGCCCTCAACACTCGGCGCATCATTGCGGCCTTCGACCGTAATGCTGGCAGTATTGGCAACAACTCCACCGTTTCCATCCGTGACTTCATAGTCAACCGTGACCGTCGCACTTTCACCGACTGCCAGATCATTGTACTGGCCAGGATCAAGGCTGAACGCGCCGCTTTCTGTGTCCACTGTGTAGGCCACCGTGCGACCATCACTGGAACTTACCGAAACATTGGCAACATCCAGATCATCCGTAGCATCAACATCCGCAGCGGTCGCCAGAAGATCAATCGCAGCCATGCCCGCATCCTCATGCGTTGCCGGAGCTACAATCGCCGAGGCTGTCGGATCGTCGTTGGTGCCGTGCAGTGTAACGGTCACAACTTCGGTATCGCTTGCACCGTTGTTGTCTGTCACGGTGACGGTGTAGCTCTGGGTCAGGCTTTCACCTGCTGCCAAATAGGCCAGATCGTCGTTCGAGACCGAGAAGTCCCAATCAACGCTGCCCGCCCCGTCGCCCGTTGACGCATCTGCAAGAGACGCGGTCATATCACCCAAATAGCCCGAGCCATTTGCGGCCACGGAAACTGTGTGCGTGTCGCTAAGATCAACGTCAGCAAAATCAATCGAGCCGCTGTCGGTCAGGACAATAGCTGTGCCTGAAAGGCCGCCACCGCCGCCCCCGAGCAAGCCATAGTTGCCCGAGCTGTCGCGAACAGACAGCTCAAGTGATGCTTCACCGCCGCCTTCAAAGAAGAATAGTTCCAGCGTGTGGTTACCCGGAGACAGGGTTTCCGTCGCCACCGTTGATTCGATTTGCCGCAGCAGAGGTGCTTTGGTCGATTACATTGTCGCCGTCACCTCCTGTGACAGGTTTTTCGACGATGTCTGTCTTCTTACCTATTGCTAGTCCCTTGCCCTTGCCGGCCATGGTGCGCACTCCCTAAAGTATTAAACTACAGACTAAAGGGTAGCATACTTTCGCCACAATCTGATCATTATTTTGACCAAACACGCGGAAATGCGCATTGGGGGGGGATTTTGATATATTTATTAAGTAGTTGAGAAATAAGCCCGGCTCATGAATCGACACCAATAGGCCTGAGACAGGAGTGCTGTTGGCAAAATGGAAACAGTTCTGTGAATCTGTGTCGATATGAAACGGAGCAAAATCGACTGCAAGTGCGATGGATGACACTTAAATTGAAGTTAAAAGCGCGCACATAAAAAATCGAAATGTATATCCCAAGGGGGGGTTGGTTCTGATCCTTTAAGCCACCGCCACGTGCATGCGGCGCATCAGTTGCGTTGTGACCATCGCGCCGATCCACATACAGAACAGCGCAAGCCATGCGGTGCCCTCAAAGATCGAGCCTCCGGTCACGCCCGCACCAATGGCACAACCACCCGCCAGCATGCCCCCGAAGCCCATAAGTGCGGCGCCGGATAGGGCGCGGCGCATGTTGGCTTCACCTTCGAAGCCTTGAAAACGGAATTCGCCTGAAAGGACCGAGGCAAGGAACGCGCCGATCACCACGCCGGGGACGAGGCCGACGTCAAATTCAAGCACTGCCGAGCGGTCGAGGAAGAACATCAGCGTGTGCGCCGAGGGGCCGGTGAACGTAGCGCTTTCGATCTGGACCGGATCAAAGGCCACAAGGCTGAGTTCATAGGTTAGCACCCAACCTACGGCGACTGAAAAGCCGACGCCGGCGCCAAAGATCAGGCGGCGGGCACTGATGCGGTTCTTGCGCGCCAGAAATAAACCAATTGCGGCGAAGGCCAGACCTATGGCCAACCCGCCATATTCGGGCATATGAATTGCGGCCAACAGGTCCATATTACGGCCGCCGGACGTGATCCAAATGCCCGCAAGTTCATCGCGGACGGGGGCGAGCCAGCCCTTGAGGCTCATTTGTGCGACAACGGCGAAGACCAGCCCCGACACCAGAGAACGCAGGTTACCGGTTGAGGCCAGCACCAGCAAACGGCCCGAGCAACCGCGCGTGAGTACCATTCCGACACCGAAAATCAGACCACCGATGATGGCGCCGGACCAGCTTCCGGGGACGGCCATCATGCGGGCATCAGCGGGATTCATCAGGCCCATGATGCTGGCAAGCTGCACCCAGACCACGGCAGTTGAAAACGTCAGGAACCAGACGGTGACTTTATCATCAAGCCGCCCTTGGGCGAATTCGACAGTCGCTGCGCGCAGGCAAAAGCGCGAGCGTTGCGCCGAGACGCCGAAGATCAGACCAGTGATCAGGCCTAAAATAGCGGCGGCAGGGGCTTCGCCGATGGCTTCAACAAGTGTCAGTACGTCCATGTGTCTTGTTCCTTTCAGACGCGCCTAGCTCTCATGACCCATGGTGCTGGTCTTTGATGCAGATCAGAAACATCATGATTTATGCATGTGTTGTGCCAGAAATTGTCGGAAATGCTATATTCAAAGAACACGAATGCGCGTAAGAACGCCGCATGTTCAAAATATTCCACCTTGAAAACGCACAAGACCTGCCGTTCTGGCGCAGGCCTGTGACGCTGTTGTTCCTGATGGCATTGGCGATGCCTGTGGCCTTTAATACGTGGTCGGCGCTGCTGAACAACTTCGTGATCGAGGTTGGCAAGTTCGACGGATCAGACAACGGCTGGCTGCATACTGTCCGCGAAATTCCGGGGTTTCTGGCGGTTGGCGTGATTGCCATCATCATCTATGTGCGCGAGCAGGTGCTAGGTATGGTCTCGTTGATCCTGCTGGGAATTGCGACGATGTTGACGGCCTATTTCCCTTCATTTGCGGGCATTTTGACCATCACGATGCTCAGCTCGATCGGGTTCCATTATTACGAGACAGTAAATCAATCGCTTCAATTGCAGTGGCTACCCAAGGATCGGGCGCCGCAAATACTGGGCTGGTTGTTGGCGGCGGGGTCGGTTTCGACCTTTATCGCCTATGGCATTATCGTCGCCCTGTGGGAGCCCTTAGGGTTGTCCTATAACATCGTATATATGGTCGGTGGTGGCGTGACCGCTGCGATGGCTGTTTTTGCGCTGCTGGCTTACCCGCAGTTCGAGACCCCAAATCCTCAGGTCAAGAAGTTCATCCTGCGCAAACGTTATTGGCTGTATTACGCGCTTCAATTCATGGCTGGCGCGCGGCGGCAGATTTTCATCGTTTTTGCGGCCTTTATGATGGTTGAGAAATTCGGCTTTGAGGTCCACGAGGTGACGTCGCTATTTCTGATCAACCTTGTCATCAACATGGTGGCGGCTCCCTTGATCGGGAAAGCCGTGATGATCTGGGGCGAGCGGCGGGCGCTGGTGTTTGAATACGCAGGTCTGGCGACGGTGTTCTTGATGTATGGCGGGCTTTATTGGTTCAGCTGGGGCGTTGTGCTGGCGTCGGTCCTTTATGTGATCGACCACATGCTGTTTGCCATGGCGCTGGCGCTGAAGACCTATTTCCAGAAAATCGCTGATCCGGGGGATATTGCGCCCACGGCGGCGGTGGCGTTCACCATCAACCATATCGCGGCCGTGTTTTTGCCGGCCAGTTTGGGATACCTGTGGCTGGTCTCACCGGGGGCGGTGTTTGGATTGGCGGCAGGAATGGCGATGATTTCGCTTCTTTTGGCGCTGCTCATCCCACGCCATCCTGAAAAGGGCAACGAAACCGTATTCCCCCGGTTCAACTCGGTCGTGCCGGCCGAATAATGGCGGGGCAAGAGGCGCGCTTTCTGACAGGGTCGACCATGGGACACGTGGTGCGCATGACCCTGACCGGCGCAATCGGGATCACGTTCGTATTTATCGTGGACGCCGCAAACCTGTTCTGGATTTCGTGGCTGGGGGATCCCCGGCTGGTAGCAGCCATCGGGTTTGCATTTGCGATCCAGTTTCTGTCGGTGTCTGGTGGTGTCGGACTGATGATCGCCGCGACCGCTTTGGTGTCGCGCCGCATGGGGCAAGGCGATCATTCCGGCGCACGCGAGATGGCGACCGCGACGATGATCATTACCACGATAATCCAGTCTATCGCCGCGTTGCTGATTGTTCTGTTCCGCTGGCAACTGCTGGACTTTGCCGGAGCAGAGGGCGAAACCCGCGATCTGGCTGCGCGGTATTTGTTGTTTACTGTGCCGTCGCTTGCGATGATGGCATTCGGGCTGGTGGGGTCGGCAACTCTAAGGGCCTATGGCGATGGCAAGAGGGCGATGTTTGTGACGCTGACCTCGGGATCGGTCTCGGTGTTTGTGGACCCGCTGCTTATTATATGGGCCGGTCTTGGGTTGGATGGCGCCGCCTATGCGCTGATCCTCAGCCGGTTCGTTCTAGCGGGCAGGGCTGTATACTATGCATCGTATGTTCATGATCTTTTGGCTCGGCCCAACTTTGGAGCGATCCGCGAAAACCTGAAACCGTTCCTTGTGATTGCGATGCCAGCAATGATCGCTCAGGTCAGTACCCCGTTCGGAGGCTACCTGCTGACCTCGGTCATGGCGCAATTCGGCGACGCGGCTGTGGGCGCATGGGCGGTTGTGAACCGGCTTTATGTCATGGCCTTTGGCGGCATATTTTCGCTGGGGGGCGCCATTGGGGGTATTTTGGGGCAAAACTTCGGGGCAGGTCTTTTTGACCGCGTGCGGACGACGTATCGGGACGCTTTGGTGTTCTGCTTAGTCTATGCGCTGATTGCCTGGGGTGTGCTGGCCGCAGCAACACCTCTGCTGATCACGGCGTTCGGGCTGGATGCTGCGGGGGCGGATATTCTGAAGTCCTTCACGCGGATTGCTGCGGCGTTCCAAGGTGTGATGGGCATGGTGTATGTCACCAACGCGGCCTTTAACACGCTGGGCAAACCGGGGCGGTCGATGGTGGTGAACTGGACACGCGACGGCGTTCTGATCCTGCCGATCGCGTGGTGGGCATCGTCGGTTTGGGGGGCAACTGGCGTTGTCTACGGTCAGGCTCTTGCTGGCACAATGATCGGAGCGATTGCCGCGATTTGGGCGTGGAGTTTTGTAAAAGGCTTTCACCACGGCGACCGCGCAGACCTTGACCTGACAACGCGGCGGGGATACCGCGACCTGAACAGATACCGGAGACGATGATGCCAACCTATACCGCCCTGACTACCCTGACCGGAAAAGAAAACGCCGATGCGCTGGGCGAGGCGATGGAGCGACTGATGCCCGAGCCAACCGGTGTGGGCGTGTTCGAGATAGAAGATGACAGCGGCATCTGGGAAATCGGTGGCTATTTCACCGAGAAACCGGATTTGGCGGGGCTGGCGCTTTTGGCATCTTTACATGGCGCAAAGGACTTTGTTGTTTCGGAAGTGCCGGAAACAGATTGGGTCGCCAAGGTGAAGCGTGAACTGGCCCCAGTCGAAGCGGGCCGTTTCTTTGTATACGGCAGCCACGACGCAGACAAAGTACCCGAAGGGGCCGAGCCTTTGTTGATCGAAGCGGCGATGGCATTTGGTACGGGGCACCACGGCACCACATTGGGCTGCCTGCGCGCGCTGGATCATCTGGCGAACCAAGGCTTTGTCGGTAAAAGCGTGGCTGACATCGGGTGTGGAACGGCTGTTCTGGCGATGGGTGCGGCCCGTATTTGGCCCGATACAGTCATGGCCAGTGACATTGACATGGTCGCGGTCGAGGTGGCCGAGGCCAATGTGATCGCCAACGATTTGGTCGGACGGGTCATCTGCCTTGAGGCAACAGGCTTTGATCACCCCGATCTGAAAGCTGCGGCCCCCTTTGATCTGATCTTTGCCAACATCCTGAAAGGGCCGCTGATCGACCTAGCGCCGGACATGGCGGCGAATCTTCAGTCGGGTGGTTATGCGATTCTGTCAGGGATTCTGGTGCCGCAGGCCGAAGAGGTGATTGACGCTTATGCACGTTCTGGCATCAATCTGGTCAAGCGCGAGGACATTGGTGACTGGACGACGCTAATCCTTCAGCTAAATGGCTGAAAGTAGGCAGGTTTTGCCCCATTTTGGCCATGTTGTCTTGCTTTCGACACATTTAAGCGCCATAAATGTCTCAGTTCGTGGGGGCCAAATGTGATAGGTAAAAGATGGCACATGTATCGTACCGCTTCGTGGCTCCAAACCAGCGTCAGGCAGTTTCTGCCTACCGTCCCTCCTTTCGCTCTGACAGTGACTATCGTGTAAACGGCTACATTGCCGTTGCGCCAAAATCGAAAGAGCCCGTGGTCTCTTTCGGTATCCTCTCATTCGGCGTTGTCGCGTTTGTCCTGTTCAAAGTGTTGCTGGTCGTGCTTCTGAATCCTGCGGTCTATCTTGTTCGTGTTGGTTACCTGTTTGAAGGGAACGCAATCGAACAATTTGCTGCCCGTCTGCTGTCTTTGGACCCTGTCACCGAGTTTATCAGCCAAGCAATTCTGTTTTTTGTGTGAGTGGTGAGTAAACTTTTACGAGTGGGTAACGAGTGACCGTGTCGTAACGAGTTTTCCATGTTTCGGAAAAGAAAAGCCGGCGTCCCTGGGGGCGCCGGCTTCGTTTTGCATCGAGGGAAAAATTTAAATTAGCGACCCGAACGCGCAATCGCGTCGATGTCACCGCGGCACAGGCCGATATCTTCCAGTTCATGGTCGGTCAGACCGTCCAGAGCCTGACGGGTGCGGCGCTCGTCGTTCCATTCTACAACGGAAGAAACCAACGAAGCGAAGAAAGACGAAACGAAGCCGCGGTGTGCGGCGTGCGAGGGTGCGCGGTAGATGTCAAAAGCGGCCATTTGAGTGTTCCTTGGAATGATGTGGATAACTTGATTAACGGCGCAATTAGTGCGCGAAATATGCCAACACAATTGACAAGAAATCATGTCCCATATGCGGTTTGCGCATAGGTCGAATTCGTGTGATGGAATGTCGAAAACAACCCGAAAATGCGCGGATTGGCCCCTTTTTTCATTGGAGATTTAAAATTTGCGGGATATTTGCGGCACCCAGTTTTGCGACAGAGGCGATTTTTTCTGTTTGAGTGAGCCGCAAGGTGGCTGAATTTGGACCATTGATTCTAATTCGCCGGTAAATTGCGCAAGCTTCTTGGCAAATGTTCTCGTTTCGTGCTACCTGTCGGAAAACAACAAAACAGGCGGGCGGTATGCGGGTCTTGGGGATTGATCCCGGATTGCGGAACATGGGCTGGGGCGTGATCGAAATGGTCGGCTCGAAGCTGAGCCATGTGGCGAACGGTGTCTGCCACAGCTCTGGTAGCGATCTGGCCGAACGATTGTTGTCACTGCACCAGCAACTGACCGATATTTTTCACACCTATCGGCCGGAACAGGCCGCTGTTGAACATACCTTTGTGAACAAGGATGGTGCTGGCACGTTGAAGCTGGGGCAGGCGCGGGGCATCGCTTTGCTGGTGCCTGCGCAGCACGGGGTGCCGGTGGGCGAATATGCCCCCAATCAGGTGAAGAAAACGATTGTTGGCGTCGGGCATGCGGACAAGGTGCAAATCCAGCATATGGTGAAAATGCAGCTACCCGGTGTAAAGCTGAACGGTGCGGATGCTGCAGACGCCTTGGCGATTGCGATGTGTCACGCGCATTTCGCCCGCGGCAATGCGTCGGCGTTAAAAATAAAGGTGGGCGCATGATCGGGAAACTTTCGGGCCGGATTGACTATCGCGGGGATGACCACGTTCTGCTGGATGTTAGGGGCGTGGGCTATATCGTTTACTGCTCGGATCGCACGCTAATGAGTCTACCTGCCGTGGGCGAGGCTGTGGCTTTGTACACCGACCTATTGGTGCGCGAGGATTTGCTTCAGCTTTTCGGGTTTACCTCGTTGGTCGAAAAGGAATGGCACCGACTGTTAATGAGCGTTCAGGGCGTCGGGGCCAAAGCCTCGATGGCTATTTTGGGTACGCTGGGACCTGACGGGGTGAGCCGCGCCATTGCGCTGGGTGATTGGAACGCGGTGAAAGCGGCTAAAGGGATTGGGCCGAAAACAGCGCAGCGGGTTGTGAACGAGTTGAAAGACAAAGCGCCGGCTGTGATGGCGATGTCGGCAGGTAAAGCGCCCGAGCCGGTGGATGTGCCCGATGCCGAGGTGATCGAGGCACCTGTGAAGTCTGCCAAGCCCACGGCGGCTGCGGCCCCGTCGGTCTCTGCGCAGGCCGAGGCATTGTCGGCCTTGGGAAATCTGGGGTATGCTCCGGGCGAAGCAGCATCGGCCGTCGCACAGGCGTTGGGCGACGACCCTGCGCTGGATACGGGCGGTCTTATCCGGGCAGCGTTGAAGTTGTTGGCTCCTAAGGGATGATTACCGAGCGCTCATCAGGCCTGCCAGCCTTCTTCTCGATGAGCGCCCGAAAGGAAGCGAAAAGCTACGATGACCACGCCTGATCCAACAGTCCGTCCTGATCCCTTGCCGGAAGACAATGATCGCGCCTTGCGGCCGCAGCAGTTGGACGACTTTGTCGGACAAGCCGAGGCCCGCGCGAACCTGAAGGTCTTTATCCAATCCGCCCGTCAACGGGGCGAAGCGATGGATCACACGCTGTTCTACGGCCCGCCGGGTTTGGGGAAAACAACACTAGCGCAGATCATGTCCCGCGAATTGGGGGTGAACTTCCGCATGACCTCGGGGCCGGTTTTGGCCAAAGCGGGGGATCTGGCGGCGATTCTGACCAATCTGGAAGAGCGCGACGTGCTGTTCATCGACGAAATCCATCGGTTGAACCCCGTGGTGGAAGAAGTGCTCTATCCCGCGATGGAAGATTTCGAGCTGGATCTGGTGATCGGCGAAGGTCCGGCTGCGCGGACGGTTCGGATCGAATTGCAACCGTTTACGCTTGTGGGTGCAACGACGCGCTTGGGGCTTTTGACCACACCCTTGCGGGATCGTTTCGGGATTCCAACACGCTTGCAGTTTTACACCGAGGACGAGTTGCACCAGATCGTCAGTCGCAATGCGGTCAAGCTGGGGGCGCCTTCGGACGAAGGGGGCGCGCGCGAGATCGCGCGACGGTCGCGGGGAACCCCGAGGATCGCGGGGCGTCTGCTGCGGCGTGTGGTGGATTTTGCCGTGGTTGAAGGCGACGGGCGGGTCACGCGGGATCTGGCAGATCATGCTCTGACGCGGCTTGGAGTGGATGATCTGGGCCTTGATGGGGCGGATCGGCGGTATCTCAAACTGATTGCCGAAAACTATTCGGGTGGTCCGGTAGGGATTGAAACTATTGCGGCGGCACTTTCCGAAAGCCGAGATGCGTTGGAAGAGGTGATCGAGCCATTTCTATTGCAGCAGGGACTGATTCAGCGCACGCCGCGCGGGCGGATGTTGGCGCAAAAGGGGTGGACGCATTTGGGCATGCGGGCCCCAAAAGCGCCGGGCCAGTCCGATCTGTTCGGCAAGTGAGTATTTTTGCCAAGAAGAAGCCGGATTGAGTTTTTACGGCGGCTGAGTCAGAAGGGACGCGAAGAACAGGAGCGCCTATGACACCTCAGGATATCGAAGCCCTCTTTACCCGATCCGATGGCAGATACGGGTTTGCCCGCTGGGGGCGTCCGATTGCGCCGATTGTGTTCGGGGTGCAGGATGAAACGCTGTCGATTGTCAAAGGCGCGCTCGAAGCTGTGGTGACTTTGGCCGGGCATCACATGGCCGAGACAGACCCCGAATTGGGTTCGAACCTGATGATGTTTTTCTTCCGAGATTGGGACGAACTGCTAGAAGTACCCGATCTGGACAAGCTGATCCCAGAGCTTGGGCCTTTGGTGGGAAAGCTGAAAGCGGCGGACGCGAACCAGTACCGTCTATTCCGGTTTGACCAAAATGGCGCGATCAAGGCGGCATTCGTGTTTTTGTGCATGGACACGGCGATGTCGAAACTGCCCGCTGAAACCCTTGCATTGCAGCAGGTGGCGCAGACTGTGTTGCTGTGGTCCGATACCGCGTTCCGCAGCCAGTCTCCGCTGGCAGTGACCGAGGGTGGTGCCACGATTTTGCGCCCCGATATTGCCGATGTGATCCGGGCTGCCTACGATCCGGTATTGCCGGTGGCGGCGCAGGATGCCAGCCATGCACTGCGGATGTTTGCAAGACTTGGGGGCGCAGCATGATCCATCACTTTCTTTTACGTGTGTATTACGAAGACACCGATCTGGCAGGGATCGTCTATTACGCCAACTACCTGCGCTTTATCGAGCGGGCGCGCACCGAATGGGTGCGAACCCTGGGTGTGGATCAGACCGCGTTGAAGCGGGACGAGGGGATCGTTTTTGCTGTCAGGCGGGTCGAGGCGGATTATCTACAGCCTGCCAAGTTTGATGATGAACTGGTGGTGGAAACCTCGACCTTGCAGGTGACCGGCGCGCGCATCGTGTTGCAGCAGGATGTGAAGCGCGGTGACGAGGTGCTGTTTTCTGCACAGGTCACGCTTGTGGCGCTAACCGAGACCGGCCAGCCTTCGCGTTTGCCGGCAAATCTTCGGCTGATGTTGCACTGATCCGCCGGTTTTCGCGTCTGTTATTGCATATCTGTTGGCCTATGGCCTGAATTCGGATAGTTTGCGGCAAAACGGCCGTAAAACGGCGAGCGGAAAGAGCAGACTTATGGAAACGGAAACCCTTGCCCTTGCGCAGGAGATTGATTTCTCCATGTGGGCATTATTCGCGCGTGCCACTTTAACAGTGAAACTTGTGGTTTTGCTGCTGATCCTGTCATCCTTTTGGTCGTGGTCGATCATTTTTCAGAAAGCGATCCTATATCGTGCCGCCCGCCGAGAGGCGGATGCGTTTGATCGGGCGTTTTGGTCGGGGGAACCTTTAGAGGATCTTTTCGAGGACATCGGGTCAACGCCAGACGGGCGGTCTGAACGGGTTTTCGCGGCAGGTATGATCGAGTGGAAACGATCGCACCGGACCGACGGGGCGTTGATCGCGGGGGCGCATGCGCGGATCGACCGGTCAATGGATGTGGCGATTGCCAAGGAAACAGACGAGCTACAGAAGGGGCTACCCATTTTGGCGACGATCGGGTCAACTGCGCCGTTTGTGGGGCTGTTCGGCACCGTGTGGGGGATCATGAACGCTTTTGTCGAGATTGCAGCACAGCAGAACACAAACCTTGCCGTTGTGGCGCCCGGTATTGCCGAGGCGCTGATGGCAACGGCTTTGGGCCTGTTGGCTGCGATCCCTGCAGTGATCTTTTACAACAAATATAGTGCGGATGCGGATCGGATTGTTGGAGGCTATGAAGCCTTCGCCGACGAGTTTTCAACGCTGCTAAGCCGTCAGTTGGACAGCTGATCATGGGGGCGGGCGTAATCAACAGCGGATCAAGCGGCAAAGGCAACCGTCGGCGCAGACGGAGGAGGTCGGCTCCGATGGCCGAGATCAACGTCACGCCGTTTGTGGACGTGATGCTGGTTCTGCTGATCATCTTCATGGTGGCTGCGCCTTTGATGACGGTGGGCGTGCCGATTGAGCTGCCCAAGACGGCGGCCAAGGCTTTGGCGACGGATC
>Ga0181587_10004228_pt1 | contig 11871 bp, 9 predicted proteins | sample 071ome_27_FD_132463 | JGI IMG/M metagenome (GOLD analysis project Ga0181587, IMG submission 132463) | Coastal salt marsh microbial communities from the Groves Creek Marsh, Skidaway Island, Georgia - 071409AT metaG (megahit assembly) | ecosystem: Environmental > Aquatic > Marine > Intertidal zone...
CGCCAAGGAACCCCCTTCTGTGCTGAGGGCTGCCAGTTCACCCAGAACGGTTGCTTGGAAACCTGCAGTTCGAAGTCTTGCTGTGATCATTTGTGCCTCCATGGCGTGGAAGGACTTGAAAATCGTTTTTAACTGTACCATGCCATTATCAACGCGGTAAACGGAGGCCGCCACCCAGTCGATTTGCCATTTTACCGGCCATTTTGCCACCCATCTTACCCATCATCTTCTGCATCTTGCCCATTTTGCGCATCATTTTCTGCATCTGACCAAATCGCTGAAGCAAGTTGTTGAGTTCTGCCACACGTACACCGCTACCGTTTGCAATGCGCTGCCTGCGCCGGCCATTGAGGATTTGTGGACGCTGCCGCTCTTGAGGCGTCATAGCACAAATCATAGCTTCCATTCTGCGGAACTCCTTCTCTTGCTTGGACAAATCGGCACCTCCGATCATGTCGCTGCCTCCTGGTAACATTTTGACGATCGATTCCAACGGGCCCATGCGTTTCATCTGCCTGAGCTGATCGAGAAAATCGTCAAGGGTGAATTCCCCTTTCCGCATCTTCTCCTCAAGCTTCTTGGCTTCGTCGATATCGACGTTTTCTGCCGCTTTTTCGACCAGACTGACGACGTCGCCCATTCCCAGAATGCGGGTCGCCATGCGCTCCGGGTGAAAGGGCTCGAAGTCCTCGAGTTTTTCCCCGGCCCCGGCAAATTTAATCGGTTTTTGAGTGACCGACTTCATGCTGAGGGCCGCACCTCCGCGTGCATCACCATCTAGCTTGGTTAAAATCGAACCGCTGATGGAGAGGGCCTCATCAAAGTGAGAGGCCACATTGACTGCCTCTTGGCCGGTTGCCGCATCCAACACCAAAAGGATCTCCTGAGGGCTGATTTTGTTTTTCAGCTGAACCAGTTCCTCGACCAGAACTTCGTCGATTTGAAGCCTTCCCGCAGTATCGTAAATAAGGACGTCGCAGCCCTGCTCGGCGGCGTGGGATTGTGCCTTTTGTGCAATGACCAGCACGTCCTTTTCCCCTCGACAAACCAAGGTGGGTATCTCGAGTTGTTTGCCAAGGGTTTCGAGTTGATCCATGGCTGCTGGACGATACACATCAGCAGCCACCAGCATGGGCTTCCTGCCTTGCTTGGTCAGCCATTTGGCCAACTTGCCACTGGAAGTGGTTTTTCCGGCACCGTGGAGACCCACCATCATGATACTCGATGGTTTGGGATCAATTTCCAGGGAAGCATGCGTGGATCCGAGCAACTCAACCAATGCATCGTTGATGATCTTGATGACCTGTTGACCCGGGTGGATGCTTTGAATGACCTTCTGTCCGATCGCCTTCTCCTTGACATCTTCAATGAACTGCTTGGCCACCTTGAAGTTCACGTCGGCATCCAATAAAGCCATGCGAACTTCCCTCAGGGAGTCCGATACATTGGATTCACTGATCTTTCCCAAACCTCTGAGGTTCTTGAAAACACCCTGTAATTTTCCCGACAACGACTCGAACATGGTCTCAAGCTAAGGGATCGTTGTCGGGGTGACAAGCTGACAACCCGCGATCCCAAACAAATTTTGGACTTTTCTCTCGGTGGGCAATCCTTAGGTTGAAATAACCTTCGCGCATGGCTCGATACCTTATTTCATATCGGCAGATCCTTGGTGCAGGGATGATGCTTTGGACTTCGGTGGGGAATCTCCTCAGCGACCCGGGCGAAGTGAGCTTTTCCCGCCATATTTTACCGATCCTTTCCGATCATTGTTTTCAATGTCATGGTCCAGACCCGGCTCATCGCAAAGGAGGTTTGCGCCTGGATCTGCGTGAGGAAGTCTTGGGTGATGGTGCCAGCGATCCGGTTGTCATCCCCGGTGATCCTCAGAACAGCCTGCTCCTTCAGCGTATCCGGTCTGTCGATCCTGATGAGGTCATGCCTCCTGAAAAGGCGCACAAACCATTGAGTGAGGATCAAAAACAATTGTTGGAACGGTGGGTGACTCAAGGGGCACCCTGGGAAAAACACTGGGCCTTCATGGTTCCCAGGCGTCCGGATATCCCAAAATCCGCATCGCACCCTGTGGACTATTTTATTCGGAAAAAGTTGGGTCAAGAAGGGCTGTCCATGTCGCCTCAAGCTTCGATCCGAACGCTTCTGAGACGGGTGAGTTTTGACCTCATTGGCTTACCTCATTTGGAAAGGGCTAACCAAGAACCACCCAAGGAGCTCCGTTCTGATTTTTGGGAGAGACACGTCGACCGCTTGTTGGAGTCACCACATTTTGGTGAAAGGATGGCCATGTGGTGGCTGGATGCCTCGCGCTATGCGGACACCGACGGGTTTCAGTTGGATGCCATCCGAAGCAATTGGGCATGGCGAGATTGGGTGATCCAAGCCTTCAATCAGAATATGCCGTTTGATGAATTCACTCGCTTGCAGTTCGCAGGTGATTTGATGCCCGGGGCGACGCCTGAGACGATTTTGGCCACCTGTTTTCATCGCAACCACATGACCAATGGGGAAGGGGGGCGAGATCCGGAAGAATCTCGGGTAGATTATGTCATTGATCGGGTCAATACCATGGGAACCCTCTGGATGGGACTCACCCTTGGGTGTGCCCAGTGCCATTCTCACAAGTTTGACCCTGTTAGCCACGCTGAGTACTACCAACTCTCAGCGTATTTCAACAACATTGACGAGTCAGGTGCAGCTGGTAACAAGGCACACCCTTACCTTGATTTTGAGTCACCGCTGGCAAAGGCACACTGGCGGGCTTCCGCCTATTCCCTGCAGAAGGCGCAAGAACGGTTGGAACGTCGCGAAAAGCTTGCCAAGGATCGATTTGGTCCCTGGCTCGATGCGATCATCCAACAACCCAAGGAACGATTTCAGCCATGGATCAAGGTGATACCCACTGGCCTTGAGAGCCAGCATGGGACCACACTGGAGAGTGACGTGCCTGGAGAAATCGTAGCCAAAGGCATCAACCCTTACCACGAAGATTACCGGGTGATCTGGCAACCGACACAGGCCCGAATCACAGGGGTCCGTCTGAAAGTCTTCAAGGACTCTCACCATGGAAATGGGCGCTATGGTCGAGGTGTCAGCGGCGAGTTCATTCTCACCAATGCCAAGTTGTTCCGCCGGCAAAGAGGAAGGCAGCTCTTACACGAAATACCGCTTTCCGAAGCCATTGCCGATTTTGAAGCCAAGCCAAAGGCTGGTGAACGTTACGGGAAAGTTCGGGATACGCTAGATGACGATCCAAGGAACGGTTGGACCACTCACGATGATCCAGAGAGCTCTTTTCGCGAGGCCATATTCGTTTTGAGGGATCCGCTCACCCTGAAGTCGAATGAAGAGTTGGTATGGGTGATGATGCATCGCTCCACTCTAGGGGATGCCAATATCGGCAAATTTGCCCTTTTAATGACGACTCAGGCAGGTCAGGCGATTCGTTCTCTCGAGCCCAGCCCAGTGGAACAATTCATCCAACTCGCGCCCGCTCAAAGTGAGGCGATTCCTCCAGCCCTCAGAAAAGATCTTTATCAACAATTCCTTGCGGGAGACTCCCTTTATCAGCAGGAGAAACGTGTTTATGACCAATTTGCCTCCCACCACCGGGAAATGGAAGCGGGTCACAAGGTTCAAAAAGTCATGGTGTTGGGTGAGAGGAGTGAACCTCGTCAAGCCCATGTGCTCTTGCGAGGCGTGTGGGATCAGAAAGGGCAGCCAGTGGAACCTGGTGTGCCTTCGGTTCTCCAAAGGGAAGGATCCATGGTCCCCCAAAACCGGCTGGAGTTGGCAGATTGGCTTGTATCGGGCCACCACCCCCTCACGGCAAGGGTGCTGGTGAATCATTTGTGGCAGTTGATATTTGGCGCAGGGTTGGTGCGCACTCCCGAAGACTTCGGGCTTCAGGGGGAGCCTCCAACACATCCCGATCTGCTGGATTGGTTGGCCGTCGAGTTGGTGGAAAGTGGTTGGAATATCAAGCACATCCTTCGGTTGATGGTTACCAGCGAAACCTATCGCCAGAAAAGCCATCTCACGCAAACGATGATGGAGATGGATCCAAGTAACCGCTGGTGGTCTCACGCCACCCGACGTCGCCTACCCAGCTGGATGATTCATGATGCTATTCTTCAGAGCTCTGGTTTGATGCATGCATCCCTAGGCGGACCTCCTGTGAGACCGTATCAACCCGAGGGGGTGTGGCAGGATATTTTTATGGGACGACTGAGGTATGAGCCAAGTCCGGGCGCATCCCGCTATCGAAGGATGATTTACGCCTTTTGGAGAAGGTCCAGTTCGCCCGCCTTTCTTTTTGATCAGGCCCAACGCCGGGTATGCGAAGTCCGGCAGCGATTGACCAACACACCTCTTCAAGCACTCACACTGCTCAATGATGAGAGTGTTCTGGAGGCTTCCCAATTCTTATCGGCTCAGTCTCTGAGAAATGACTCGACCAGGCAGGGGATTGAGTGGATGGCTGTGCGCATTCTGGGCCGTCCCCTTGCAGATGAGGAGTGGACCCTTATTCACCAGCAATATCAAGATGTGCACGATGCATTCAGCCAGCGTCCATACGATGCCAAGGCTTACATCACAATCGGTCAACAGCTCCCTGACCGTTCACTGGATCCTGTTCATCACGCGGCGCTCATGTGGGTTGCCAACATGTTGTATAATCTTGACGAGGCCATGACGCATGAATGATACGAACTCATTGACTGAAACGCTCGGGCTGGATGTTACTCGCCGATACTTTTTGGGGAAAGGCGCCGGGTTGGGGGTTGGAGCCATTGCCTTGTCCATGATGCGACAGCAGATAAAGGGTCAGGATCATGGCGGGACGCATCCACATCCAGCGGTGGGAGTCTTACCCGCACGTGCCAAGCGCATCATTTTTCTGACCCAATCGGGTGGTCCTTCTCAAATCGAACTCTATGACCACAAGCCCGGCTTGAGCCGCTGGGCCGGAAAGGAGCTCCCCCCCAGCGTGCGGCAGGGACAGCGGTTGACCACCATGACCGCCAATCAAAAGCAATTGATCATGCCTGCCCGAACCACTTTTCAAAGATGTGGGCAAAGTGGGGCGACCATTGGTGAGTGGATGCCTCATCTGAAAAAGGTGGCTGATGAGCTCTGCTTCATCAAATCCATGACCACTCACGAGATCAATCATGCGCCTGCCATGACGCACTTTCTAACCGGGCACCAAATCCCCGGAAGGCCCAGTTTTGGAGGGTGGGTCAGCTATGGCCTGGGTAGTGAGCAAAAGGATTTGCCGTCGTTCATGGTCTTGCTTTCCAAAATGAGGCGACCCACCGATCAGCCCCTTTATGATTACTATTGGGGTAGTGGATTCCTGCCCTCCAGGCATCAAGGCGTCAAGTTGCGCAATGCTGGTGATCCCGTCCTCTATCTCAAGGATCCTGATGGTTTGGATCGCTCGTCCCGTCGAAAAATGTTGGATGCCTTGATGGCGTTGAACCAAAGGCGGCAGATGGAAACAGGGGATCCCGAGATAGCAACCCGCATTCGTCAGTATGAAATGGCCTATCGCATGCAAAGCAGTATTCCCGATTTGACCGATCTGAGCGATGAACCGGAGTCGGTCTTTGATCTCTATGGGCCGGACGCCAGGAGGCCAGGGAGTTATGCCGCAAATTGCATCCTGGCTCGCCGATTGGCCGAAAGAGGGGTTCGTTTCATACAACTTTTTCATCCCGACTGGGATCATCACAGCCGTTTGAGTTCATGGTGTGTTGCCCGTTGTCATGATACCGATCAAGCCAGTGCTGCCTTGATTACGGACCTGAAGCAACGAGGTATGCTGGACGACACGTTGGTCGTCTGGGGGGGAGAGTTTGGCCGAGGTGTCGCGGGCCAGGGTGATTGGAATAGCCCTGAAGGAGGTCGAGACCACCACCCAAGATGCTTCACCATGTGGCTTGCGGGGGGAGGGGTCCAACCGGGGATGACCTGGGGAGCCACCGATGATTTCAGCTACAACGTCGCTCAGGATCCGGTCCACGTGAATGACTTGCACGCGACCTTGCTCCATTTGTTGGGAGTGGATCACGAACGGTTTACCTACCGGTACCAAGGGCTCGATTTCAGGCTGACTGGGGTGGAAAGCTCGAAAATTATTCATCCTATCCTTGCATGATCAAAGGTGATGGCTGGCCGGGATGCATCCTGTCGTGGACAGCAAAGGGGCTCATGATAGGCTCTGGCACACCCTTCAAATCTCATCGTATGCATTGCTTTGTTGGAAGCTACCGTATTATTTGTTCGCTTATTCCATGAAAACTTCACTCGCCACAATCAATCGAACCATTCAGCAGGTAACTTTTATGGCAACCTTGAGCTGCCTTTCTCTGCTGAGTGTGGAGGGCTCTCCCATCAAGGTATTTGTCTTGGTAGGACAATCCAACATGCAGGGGCATGCTCATGAGCGCACGCTTGGCGCTCTTTTGGAAGATCCGTTGACGGCACCTATTCTCGGAAAAGTTCGGGATGCCCAGGGAGCCTCCACCAGCTTGGATCGTGTTTGGGTGTCCTCGCTTTCATCGGGCGGTCTTCTCAAGGGCTCACTTCGCATTGGATTTGGGGCTTCAGATGAAAAAATAGGTCCAGAACTTGGCTTTGGAGTGCGCATGTCCGAGGCTCTTAACCAACCCATTGTTTTGATCAAGGCAGCTTGGGGGGGGAAGAGCCTTCACACGGATTTTCGTCCCCCGGGATCAGGCCCTTATCGCTTTAATGAGACCCAAATCCAACAATTGAAAAAACAAGGAAAGGATGTGGAGGAAGCGCAAAGCATGCGATCTGAGGCAAGTGGCGTTTTTTACCGTCAATTCATGGATCATGTGCATCAAAGCATGAAACTTCTCAAAGAAGAGTCTCCATTTGGGGCTGATAAGGAATACACTCTTTCAGGTCTCATATGGTTCCAGGGATGGAATGACATGGTCGATCGTGGTGTCTATCCTCAGCGGGGACAGCCAGGAGGCTATGATGATTATTCAAGACTCCTTGAGCAGTGGATTCGAGATGTTCGACAGGATTTGGATGCCCCTCACCTTCCCATTGTGATCGGGGTCATGGGCGCCGGCGGGCCCGTTGCCTTGTATCGAGAAGATCAGCAGCGCTACTCAGCCACTCATCAATCTTTCAGGGATGCGATGGCAGCCCCTGCCCAGCTTGCTTCACTTAAACCCACGGTGAAGGCTGTTTTGACTGAGAATTGCTGGGACATGGAGCTCACTGAACTGAGGTATCGGGAACGCTTCATGAACCAAGAAATTCAGACACGGCTTAAAAGTGATGATGCTCGCCAGCTGGGTAAAGACGAAAAGGAAGCCCTAAGGCTTGAAATCCGACAAAAGAACTTTTCGCAGGAGGAGTGGGAAAGGCTGCAGTCGGGCGTTTCCAATGCTGAGTATCACTATCTGGGATCGGCCAAAATCATGGTGCGAATCGGGGTTTCTTTTGCGCAGGCCATGCTATCCATGCTCTAAAAGAGGCTCCCGATGGGGCTCTTTCCATTGATTGTAGTCAAAAAGAGGTCCGACACCCTTCAGCGCTTACAGCCGTTCTCGCTTGGAAGAGTATTTGCCGTTCCTTCTTTGTCGAGTGCGCTGCATCTCGACGGAAAGGGCACTGTTGTGATTGGTGCGAGACAAATACATCCCTACCAGCTTGGAACGATTCAGCCCTTCGGATGACTGCATAGAAGCTCTCGTATCCATCAGAAACTGGAGTAACTTTCTTATCATGTCTTGAATCTATCATGGTGGGGGAACCAGATCGATCCTTATTTGTGACTCAAACCAAACCCAAACATGTGAAAATTGCTCTCGCTGTAAAAACACATCGCCTCTTGATGTTTTTGATAAGGAATTATCAGGACCATGACTCACCGTGGCATTGATTGTGCTAAGGGATGGCAGGTCTTTGCGACCTCTTACCTGATACGCATGAACCTTTTCGGTCTATATCTCTTTGCGGCGTTTACGACGGTTGTTTTGTTCGTCGGTTGGGAAATCCGTCGCCATTCTTCACGTCAGCGGTTGAGGCAACAAAGGATTGTGGAATCGACGGTGATATTCGAAGATGAGGAACCTCCATTTGAGCCTTCTTCCGGAAAGGCAGGGACCAGTGTTCTCTCCTGGTTTCATATTGCCCCACAACGCAAGAAAGGCCAGTGGGTTCAGGTCAAGGGCTGGTTGGATGTGGATACACCATTTTCCTTTCAACTGGAGGCCTGTGATCACCAAAGCCTTAAGGTGTGCATGCTTCAGTGCGGCAGTCAGTTAGCTCAATTCGATGCAAGCTCAAATGGCCTGATGAAGCTTCTGCCAGGCATGTTCGCCATCATCCAACGAGATGAGAAGGGGCATTACATGTTGGCTGCAGGGGCCAGCCACACTCCAGTGGAAAGAGACTTTTTCCAACAGCAAGATGCTATCTGTGCCATCGAGAACCACTTTCCTAAGCGGCATTGCCCCGAACTAAGATTGTTTTATCGCTTTGAACCTCCAACCTTTGAGTTTTGTGATCCTCATTGCGAACTTTTGCCCGAAGTTTCTCCACTGGAAGGGGACATTTTAGTGTCTCATGTCTGAGCAGTGAGCATTCAGATAAGCTGAGTGAACATGCCGTCTTTGAGCTTTGGTTCAAACCAAGTACTTTTGGGGGGCATGATTCCGTCTGCGTCTGCGATGGCCATCAAATCGACGATACTGGTTGGATGCATGGAAAACGCGATGGCGTAATCTTCGCTATCCACCAGCTTTTCCAAAGCACTCAGTCCGCGGATGCCTCCGACAAAACTGATACGTTGGCTTTTGCGAGGATCCTCGATACCGAGCAAAGGGTCCAGGACATGGTCTTGGAGAAGCGACACATCCAGAGCTGCAACGGGATCTGTTTCCGGGATGGAAGGAGAGCCAAATTCAAAGCGATACCATTGATGGGCCATGTAAATGCCAATTTCATGTTTTTGACGGGGTTCCACCGGTTGATCGGCATTCTCCAGGGTTCCGAGGCCCTGGAATGCTGAGAGGATTTCCTCGGGCCGCTTGCCGTTGAGATCTTTAACAGCCCGATTGTACGCCAAAATCTGCATCTGATCATGGGGGAAGAGGACCGTTAAAAACCCGCTGCTCTCTCCTTTCCCTTGGCGCGTTTCAAAAATTCTTCCGGCAGCAGCACTCCGGTGGTGACCATCAGCGATGTAGAGGCGGTCGATGAGCTCAAAGGAAGATTCGATCTTGGCGATCAGATCATGCTCTCGAAGGGTCCATGCAGTGTGTCTGACCCCGTCCTTTCCGGTGAAATCGACATCTGGCTCTCCAGCGGATTGCTCACTGAAGAGCTGGTCCAATTCGGGGTTGCAGCGGTAAGTGAGAAAAACGGGGCCTGTTTGGGCATTCAAGCTCTCGATATGCCGCACCCGATCATTTTCTTTATCGGGTCGGGTAAACTCATGTTTTTTAATAGTGCCATCCAGATATTCCTGGCAGGAGGAGGATGCCACCAAACCCATTTGCGAATGTCCCCCCATGATTTGCCGATAAAGATAATAACAGGGAGCAGATTCTTGAAAAAGGGCTCCTTGTTCCCTGAGGGCTTGAAAACGTTGGGCACCCTTTTTATACACCTGATCTGAATAGGGATCGGTATCCTCCGGTAAATCAATTTCCGGTTTGCTCACGTAAAAGAAACTAAGAGGATTGTCTGCCGCCTGAGATCGGGCCTCCGAAGAGGATAAAACATCGTAGGGCAGCTCACAAATCTGCTCTGCCAGGGATGTTTGAGGTCGAATTGCTCTGAATGGTTTTACCGTTGCCATGTCATCTCATCCTAATGCCACTTCCAATGATGAGGTCAATCATGGAGTCAGAAAAAACCTTTCACCTGAATGACATTTCCAAATTTGGACCATGATGCCCTCAGACTTGCATGTGCACCGGGAGAATACTTTCAGGAGACTTTCTTTTGTTTTTCCCCGCTGTTCAGGTTGGTATGTGTGAGGCTGGTGCCAAAGTAGGCAAGGGTGATGCTTGATAGTGCATAGAGGCCTCCCATCGGAAAAAATAAGAGCCAGATGGCTGGGCGATAATCCGTTTTACTGGGTAATGGGGGGGCTTCTTGTCTCAACTTAGAGAACCAGGATGCAAGCCTGAAGTAGAGGTTTTGAGTTTGCTTTTGTTGAACTTCCTCAATGATTCCATAGTCTAGGTCTTTGTTTTTTAGATTTCCATGCCTGCGTCTGTCAGCAGATGTTTCACTGGATAATTGGGCAATGTCCGCCGCCAAATGGTGCTCAGCCTCAACCCATGCATCCCTCAATACGCTGTTCAAGGTTTGATAGGGATCGCTGGAAGAAGCATGCTCTTGAATGGATTTCTTTTGGCGCTCATAGGCGATGGCTGCCGATGCTCTTGATTCTTCGGCCAGATTTCCCGAAGCCATCTGGCTGGATTTTAATTGCTTCTGCATTTCAGTGATACTCGTCGGTTGAAGGCAGACTTCTTCCAGTTCCTCAAGCTGCTTCATGCATCGGGCACGGTCACTAAGCAAAGCTTGCTTTCGGTGTTTTGATTGCTCCTTGATACGGTTGGCTTGCTTCCTTTTAGAGTTAAAAATGGACCCAGTGACCTGGTTGAGTGATTGCTCCGTCTCTTGCTCAAGACGTTCCAGGTCTTGATTCAATGCCTCTAATCTCACAAGAATTCCTTGAAGGCGTGTTTGTTCGCTCAGGGGTAGGGAACTTTTGATCCATTGTTTTTCTTTCATAATATCCTCCTTCAAATCGTCGCTCTGATGACTCATTTGTTTCTGCTTGCTCTCTCTCAGTTCGATCATCACTTCTTCCTCAGGTGAAACCTTCATGGATTTGATTCTTTGGGTAACTGAGGCCCGAGTGGCTTGCTGTGCCTTTTGAATCATCTTTACTTCCCTCTGAAATTGGTCCGTCAGATCCAACAGCTGGTCGGAGTGGTTCCATTTGCGAGGAGATGAGTCCTGCTCCCACCTTTGAGAAACACGAATCGCTTCGTCGCAGGTTTTAAATGAAATCAGCGAATGACATTCTGCTACGATGAGCGCTGCTATCATGATAAGGCATCCAATCCCTAACTTTGGAAGGCGGGTCAACTTCCTCCCTGGGTTCGATAAGGAGGCGCCCAGTGGGGTTAGAGACAGAAGTAAAAGAACGAGACTGCTCCATCCCAGGAAAATCATGATACTTTCGGAATGTTGTCCTGACTGGAAACCCGTCATGAGGTAGTGAAGTCCCACATAACAGCCATGAATGAACAAACTGATCGTCAGCATCCAACTCAAGGATAGGAGAAAGCGACTGATCGTGTGGCGACGGGTCAATGGATAGGACGTGTGTTTCATGATGTGTCTTCAAACAAGATCGATGCCAATGAGTGGGTTCAAGTTGTAAGTAGCTATTAATAAACATTTAATAACGTTTTAACCTGAAGGGGGTGTTCAATTGGTGGACCTTTGATAATCAATAAATGTCCACAGATGTGCAAAAATGCAGCATAGCTTTCACCTCAGATGTTTCAGTTTTGTGGATCGATACCTTTTTACGAAACGATGGGCTAAACGCTCGTTTGGAGTGCCGTCATCTTCGAGATCCTGCTCAGACTTTTCGGATCTCCCGTCATTTGATAAACATCCTTCCTTAATGAAGAATGTGAATTTTCACCCTGAAAACGATCTGATGCATGGGGTTATCGAAGGCTTTTATGGACCCCCATGGAGCCATGAAGAGCGCCTCACGGTTTTGGATTGGATGGCTGCCTTTGGGTTGAATACTTATTTTTATGCGCC
>Ga0181587_10004233_pt1 | contig 11869 bp, 11 predicted proteins | sample 071ome_27_FD_132463 | JGI IMG/M metagenome (GOLD analysis project Ga0181587, IMG submission 132463) | Coastal salt marsh microbial communities from the Groves Creek Marsh, Skidaway Island, Georgia - 071409AT metaG (megahit assembly) | ecosystem: Environmental > Aquatic > Marine > Intertidal...
CCTTTGGCCATCGCGCCAAGTTGGCCAAGGTTGTTGGCATAAAGCGTCATAACCGACTGACGGGCTTTGACCGCCGGATGGATTTGCGTTTGCGCCACAGCGCCACCAAGGCCGACACATGCCACGATCCCTGCTGTGAGTAATAAAGTGCGGGTGTTCATTTCGATTCTCCCTGAAAGGTCTTGTCAGGACAGCATATTATGTAATTTTTATTTTGTAATTGTTAGATTTTTGCGCTTAGTTGTTACTTTATGAACAATCAAAACTGGGATGATTTTCGCTACATTCTCTCGGTCGCCGAGACCGGGTCGTTGAACGCAACGGCCAAGGCCCTTGGCGTGACCCATGTGACCGTCATGCGTCGGATTGCAGCCTTTGAGGCGCGATACGGCCAGCCACTGTTTCACAAATCACCGGGTGGCTATCGCCCGCTGCCAGGGGCAGCGAACATTCTGGAGGTGGCCAAAAACGTCGAGGACGCAGTCTTGTCCGTTGAACGCACCATCGCAGGCGCGCAAGAAAGCATTTCGGGCACTGTGCGGATCGCCTCGACCGATAGCGTTTGCGAAGTGCTTTTGCCGGACGTTGTAACTACGATCTCAACCACATATCCCGCGTTAAACGTCACGGTGCTTAGCGGAAACGCGCATCATGACCTGACGCGCCTGACCCCAGATATTGCCATTCGTCCTGCCAAAAAGCTGGGCGCCGATCTGATGGGCGACAAGGCAGGAGAGGTGGTGTTCAAGACCTACGCGGTCTCATCCGAAGTTAAGGGTTGGTTGGGTCTGACAGGTAGTCTGTCCGGGTCCGTTGCCGCCGAATGGATTGCGAACCATGTTCCCGACAGCATGATTTCCCACAGGGCAGACAGCTTTTTGGCCTTGCGAGAAATGGCCGCCAAAGGCTTGGGCAAAGTATTGATGCCCGCCTTTCTGGGCTGCCGGGACCACAGGTTGATTGAACTAGAGGCCGGTCCAGATATCCCAGCGGCCCCGCTCTGGGTCGCGTCGCAAACCGAGATGTACCAGAACCCGCGGATCAGCGCAGTGCGGGACATACTGGTGGCCGAGTTAGCCAAAGCGTTAGCCGCGTAGGCCTAACCGCCCTCGTGGAAAAAGGCATAGATCGTTTCGGCCAAAGCATCTGACACCCCGTCCACCGCTTTCAGATCGCTCAGGTTCGCGCGGCTGACGGCCTTGGCTGATCCGAAATGCGCCAGCAACGCCCGCTTGCGGGTGGCGCCGACGCCGGGCACATCGTCTAAAGGCGTTGCCCCCACCGCCTTGGCGCGCTTGGCGCGGTGGGTGCCAATGGCAAAACGGTGGGCTTCGTCGCGCATGCGCTGGATGAAGTACAGAACCGGATCGTTGTGGCGCAAGGCAAACACGTTTGCGCCGGGGCGGTAGAATTCCTCTTTTCCGGCATCACGATCGACGCCTTTGGCCACGCCGACCATCGGAATGTCGCTGACACCGTATTCGGTCATGATCTCGGCCACCGCCGACACCTGCCCCGCACCGCCGTCAATCAACAACAAGTCGGGCCAGAGACCGTTTTCGCGGTCGGGGTCTTCTTTCAGCAGGCGTTTAAAACGGCGGGTCAAAACCTCTTTCATCATGCCGAAGTCATCACCGGGGGTGATGCTTTCGCCCTTGATGTTGAACTTGCGGTAGTGGTTTTTCATGAACCCGTCAGGTCCCGCGACGATCATCGCACCGACAGCGTTGGTGCCTTGAATATGGCTGTTGTCGTACACCTCGATCCGTTGCGGCGGGTTTTCCAGACCAAAGGCATCTGCCACGCCGCGCAGCAGTTTCGCTTGCGTTGCAGTTTCAGCCATCTTGCGTGCCAGACTTTCGCGGGCATTGCGAAGGGCGCCGTCAATCAGTTCGGCTTTCTCGCCACGCTGGGGAACGATGATCTCGACCTTGCGTCCTGCTTTTTCGGACAGGGCCTGGGCCAAGAGTTCCGGCTCTTCCACGGGATGGGACAGAATGATTTGCTTTGGCGGTTCCTTGGTCTGGTAAAACTGGCCAAGGAACGCTTGCAGAATTTCGGGTTCTTCCACATCGGCAGACAGGCGCGGATAGTAGTCGTGGTTGCCCCAGTTCTGGTTCGCGCGGATAAAGAAGACCTGAACGCAGGCCTGCCCCTTTTCCACATGCAGCGCCACAATATCGGCCTCGGCCACAGTGCGGGGGTTGATGCCCTGATTGGTCTGGACCTGTGTCAGCGCCTTGATCCGATCGCGCAGAGCAGCGGCACGTTCGAACTCCATCGCTTCGGACGCTTCGCGCATTTCAACAGCCAGACGTTCTTGTATCTCGGTCGAGCGACCGGACAGGAAGCGCTCGGCATCCTTAACCGTCTGGGCGTAATCCGCTTTCGAAATTTTATCGACGCAAGGACCCGAGCAGCGTTTGATCTGATAGTTCAAACAAGGTCGCGTGCGGCTTTCAAAAACCGAGTCCGTGCAGTTGCGCAACATAAACACCCGCTGCAACTGGGTGAGCGTTCGGTTCACCGCACCCGCGCTGGCAAATGGGCCGTAGTAGCTGCCCTTTTCCTTGCGTGCCCCGCGATGCTTTTTGATCATCGGAAAGGCATGGGTATCGGTGACCAGAATATTCGGAAAGCTTTTGTCGTCGCGCAGCAGCACATTATAGCGGGGCTTCAATTGCTTGATCAGGTTCTGCTCAAGCAGAAGCGCCTCGGTCTCGGTGCGGGTGGTCAGGAACATCATCGACGCGGTTTCGGAAATCATCCGCGCAATGCGCCCCGAATGCCCAGTCGGGCGGGCATAATTCGACACACGCGCTTTCAAATTTCGGGCTTTTCCAACGTAAAGTACCCGCGCCTGAGCATCGAGCATACGGTAGACGCCGGGTGATCCGTCGAGGGACTTTAGGTAGTCCCGGATCACCTCATATCCGGTCAAAGTTGTCTGGTTATTTTCGGACATAATTCAAACTAGATGATTCCCTGTCTGGCTGCACGGATTCCGTGCCGACTGCAATACAAAAGGTTTCCACGGAATCTGTGGATAAGTCTGGGGGAAAGTTTAACTATTGGGGGATTTTCCATTGTTTTATGGGGGGTTCGTTACTTTGCCTAATTTTTAGGCACTTTCTTAAGTATTTGATTTAATTATTTATTTTTCTTCTAAACACGCAAATCACTGAAATCATTAAGGTTTTGTAAACAAAATGTTACATGCCCGTGAAAAGTGCACAACTTTGGTTCGTTAGCCCTCGACGCCTAGCACATCAGGGGTTTGCCAGGCCAAATGCTGCCCCCCGTCAACGCAGATTAATTGCCCCGTAATTGCAGGGGATTTCAGGAAAAACTCCAATGCTGCAATGATGTCCGAGACATTTGCGCCCCGGCCCAAAACCGTGCTTTTGCGCTGCCGTTCGAATTGCTCGAGCGTCTGCCTTTCGCCCTCTAACGTGGGACCCGGACCAATCGCGTTGACGCGTACCTTTGGGGCAAGTCCTTGCGCGGCAGTTTGCGTGAAGGCCCATAGACCCATTTTGGCGATTGTGTAGCTCATAAACTCGGGGGTCAGTTTGCGCACGCGCTGGTCGATCATGTTGACAACCAAGGCCTGGGCAATCGGTTCCCCGCATGCATCGATCAGTGGATCAGCGAATTGCGCGGCAACCGCTTGGGTCAAAACCATCGGGGCGCGCAGGTTGCTTTCGATGTGCCTGTCCCAGCTTTGGCGCGTGGCGGTTTCGATGGTGTCATATTCGAAGATCGAGGCGTTGTTGATCAGACAGGTGATCGGCTGGCCAATGGCCTTGGTTGCGTTTGGCACCAACTCTTGCGCCTGATCTTCGAGCAGAAGATCAGCCTGTAGCGCAACAGCCTTTTGCCCCATCGCCAATATTTCATCCACGACCTGATCCGCGCTATCCTTGGACGAGGCGTAATGGACGACAACATCATATCCGTTCCGACCCAGAAACAGAGCCATTTCCCGGCCAAGCCGTTTACCGGCCCCCGTCACCAAAGCTGCTGGCATTTTGATCCTCTAGATTACGATAGACGCCAAGTAGAGGACATATAGGGCGAGGAACAAAAATCCCCACAAACGATTCAGGTCCCAGCGTAAAAAGACGAAGGGCGCTAAAAGAACCGATGCGCCGAGCATCACCCAAAGGTCAAACATTAGGAACGAGCGGTCCACAGGAATAGGACCAACAAAGCTGGCGATGCCGATGATGGCCAGCAGGTTGAACATGTTCGAACCGATGACATTGCCCAAAGCGACCTCGGCCTGACGTCGAAGCGAGGCCATGACAGTGGTCGCCAGCTCGGGCAAGGATGTTCCGATGGCAACAAGTGTCAGGCCAATCACCGTTTCGCTGATGTTGAACATACGAGCGATATCCACAGCACTATCGACAAGAATATCTGCGCCAAGCGGAAGGCCGATCAGACCCAGCGCGAGATAAAAGGCGATCATCAAACCCGACATTTCCGGGTCAACTCCTTCAATCTCTTCGGTGGGGTCTTCGGCAATTTTCATTGCTGTGGCCTTGCGATACTTTTGTGCGTCGCGGGCGGAATCAAAAAGTACAAAAGACAGCGCGGCAAGGAGAACCAGACCGTGTATCCAAGTGAACACTCCGGTCATCGCAAGCGCAATAAACAGAAGCGATCCACCGATCATGAAGATATAGTTTTTCTTGGTGTCGCACTGACTTGTGTAAAGGGGCGACAATAAAGCCGGAACACCCAGAACCAGTAGAATATTAGCCGTGTTAGACCCGACAACGTTGCCAAGCGCAATTCCAGGGGCATGGTCGTCTATGGCGCTTATGGCGATCAGCAATTCTGGGGCCGAAGTGCCAAACGCGACGATGGTCAGGCTGACAATAACGGCAGGAATACCGATGCGCAGGCTAAGGTTCACGGCGCCTTTGACCAAGGCGTCGCCCGCCAGAAGCAGGATCACAAGACCGAGTGCCGCAAGAAGCCAAGACATTCAGATTAACCCCGACCGCTGCCGCAGCTACACGGACCCTTTCCTATATTAAAACGACCACATTTTTTGCAACGGGCAGATTGCAGGCGCTTCTGACCGGGCAGGGTCAGTTTGCCGAACATCGCCAGTACGATCATTCCGATCAGAAAAAAGGTGACGATCTTAACTAACACGTCAGAGGCCAAACCGCGCGAAGGAGGCGCGCTCTTCTATGCCGGCCAGCATGTCTTGGGCCAAACCCATACCGAACCGCTGCATTAGCGGTTTTTTGTATCCGTAAGGAACCAGTTTGACCTTTTCGCCGTAGATTTCCTTTATCTTGGGCACCAGATGGCCGACGCCATCGGCAAGACCCAGTTGGATGGCTTTCTCTGCCAGCCAGAATTCGCCGGTGAACAGATCACTGTCTGGGTCCAGACGGCTGCCGCGACGGGTGCGGACCTGATCTTTGAAAATCTCGTGCATGTCCTCCAGCAGGACTTTCAGGCGGGTCACGTCTTCGGGGTTTTCCGGCTTGAACGGGTCCAACTGGCTTTTGCTTTTGCCCGCGGTGTAGATGCGACGCTCGATCCCGTGGCGTTCGATAAACTCGGCCGCGCCGAAACCGCCGGAAATAACACCGATAGAGCCAAGGATCGAAGCACGGTCGGCCCAGATTTCATCTGCGGCTGTGGCCAGCCAATAACCGCCCGAGGCCGCCACGTCTTCGACGAAAGCGTAAACCGGAATTTTCTTTTCATCCGCCAGCCTACGGATACGGGCCGCGATCAGCGAGGATTGCGTTGGCGACCCACCCGGCGAGTTGATGACCAAGGCGACCGCTGCAGGCTTGCCGCGCTTGAACGCTTTTTCGATCAGGGGCGCGGTTGTCTGATCCGACAATGCGCCACGTAACCCGCTGCCGATGGCGCCCGACAGGCGCACAACCGAGACAATCGGGGAAGATTTTACAAAGGGGATCCAACGTTTCATGTTCAAGGATTTAGACATGTCACCGTGCACAAACAAGGGCGCTGCGGCGATTAGTTTCGCAACCGCCAACCCGTGCGGAAGATCCAGCCAATCACACCCATGCAAAGCACTAGAAATCCGAAGATTGCGACCAAGCTGACCCCGATTGGCACGTCTGCCATTCCGAAGAAGGCCCAACGGAACCCTGAGATCAGATAGACCACCGGATTGAACAGCGTCACCGTCTGCCAGAACGGGGGCAACATCGAGATGGAATAGAATGACCCGCCAAGGAAGATCAACGGCGTGACAATCAGCAGGGGCACCAGTTGAAGCTGTTCAAAGTTCGACGCCCAGATGCCGATGATAAAGCCCAGCAAACTGAAGGACAGGCATGTCAGAACCAGAAACAACACCATCGCTGCGGGATGGGCAATTGTGATGTCCACGAACAGGTTGGCTGTCAGCAAGATGACCACGCCTATAAACAGCGCCTTGGTTGCCGCCGCCCCGACATAGCCCAGCACGATCTCGATGAAGTTCACCGGAGCCGACAGCAATTCGAACACCGTTCCGATGAATTTCGGGAAGTATATCCCGAAGGACGCGTTCGAAATCGACTGGGTGATGACCGAGAGCATAATCAAACCCGGCACAATGAATGCGCCGTAGCTGACGCCTTCGACCTCATCAATACGCGAACCGATGGCGGCCCCAAACACGACGAAATAGAGCGATGTCGAAATGACTGGCGAAATGAAGCTTTGCGACAGGGTTCTGAAAAACCGGGTCATTTCGTAGATGTAGATGGATTTGACTGCCTGAAAGTTCATGCCGCGTTCTCCTTCACCAGACCGACGAAGATATCTTCGAGCGAGCTTTGTTGCGTTTGCAGGTCTTTCAGGGCCAAACCGCTGGCGGCGATATCTGACAGCAGCGCGGTGATCCCCGTGCGTTCGGCGCGGGTGTCGTAGGTATAGATCAATGATTGCCCGTCTGCCCCGATTCCAAGGTTATAGGCAGACAAAGCCTCGGGGACGGTGTCGATGGGGTCGTGCAATTCGACGGCCAGGGTTTTCTGGCCCATGCGTGTCATCAAATCGTCTTTGCCTTCAACCAACAAGATTTCACCCTTGTTGATGACAGCAATGCGGTCTGCAATCGCCTCGGCTTCTTCGATGTAATGGGTCGTCAGAATAATCGTCACACCGTTTTTTTTCAGCTCGGCCACGACGTCCCACATATCCTTGCGCAGTTCGACATCCACGCCTGCTGTCGGTTCGTCCAGAAACAGAATGTGCGGCTCGTGTGCAAGCGCTTTTGCGATCAGGACGCGACGACGCATTCCGCCGGACAATTCACGGGTCCGGCTGTTGCGTTTGTCCCAAAGCGATAGCTGTCTGAGGATGGTTTCGACAAAAGCATCATCGCGTTTTTTCCCGAAAAGTCCGCGGGAAAAGCTGACGGTGCTGATCACCTTTTCAAACGGCTCAAGCGTGATTTCCTGCGGCACCAAACCGATCAGGCTGCGCGCCGCGCGATAGTCGCGTGCGATATCATGCCCGCCGACGGAAACGCTGCCTTCGCTAGGGTTGGATATCCCGCATATGGTGGAAATGAGCGTGGTTTTACCCGCCCCATTCGGTCCGAGAAGGGCTAGAATCTCGCCCTCTTCAATCTCAAGATTCACACCTTTTAGCGCCTGAAACCCCGAGTCGTAAGATTTCTTGAGATTTTTAACTGATAAAATAGAGGCCATAACATTTCCCGTAATCGCGTTCGGGGAATGTAGTGCGAATAGTCCAAAGCAGAAAGGGCTTAAGCGAAAAGCGGGTCAGTTTTCGACCCGCCATTTCAGTTTAGATATAGTAGCAGTCCCGAAAAACGTGGTGGACGATCTGATCACGGGTCAAACCACGCGCTTTCAGCTGCTCGTCGGTCAGCGAATTCAGAAACTCTACCTGACGCACGCGCCCGTTCGTATTGACGACTTCCTCAAGAAAAGCGAGAATCTTTGCGAAAACGCCGTTACCTGATGCTTGGGTATTTGCGGTATAGTCTACTGCGGCCATGTCTATCTCCTTGTGTGTTCGTGTTGGAACAACAGGTAGTGCACTTACGATCCGGTCAGTAGGTATGATATCGGCAAAGCCGCATTGCATTTGCTGCAATGCGGCATCAGCCTTTGACCGCTCCGTCGCTTAGGCCAGACACCAGATATTTCTGGGCAATCAGGAAAACCACAGTGATCGGAACACCCGACAGGATAGCCGCTGCTGCGAAATCGCCCCATAGGTATTTGAACTCGTTCAGGTAAAGGCGCGAGCCGACCGCAAGGGTGAGATTATCTTCGGACCGCAACAGGATCGACGCCAGAGGGTAGTCGTTGATAACTCCGATGAAGACCAACACGAAGACCACCGACATGATCGGCACCGCCAAGGGCAGGAAGACATAACGGAAGGTTTGCCACGGCGTTGCACCGTCGATCGAGGCCGCCTTGTCCAGCGATGAGTCGATGCTGTCGAAATAGCCTTTGATCGTCCAGATATGCATCATCACACCGGACAGATACACAACGACCAGCGACCAGTGGCTGTCGATACCAACAAGCGGCGAGATATCCCCCAGCGTGTCGAACACCGCATAAAGCGCGATCAAGGCTAAGGTGGTCGGGAACATCTGAACGATGAACAGCGAGTCAAGCAAAGCAGCCCGCCCTGCAAACCGGATGCGGCTAAAGGCATAGGCCGAAATCGTAGACACCGCGAGAACGCCGAATGCGGCAATCAGGGCAATCTTGACCGAGTTCCACATCCACGTCAGCACTGGATAGGGCGGCTGCACCACGGTTCCGTCGGCGCGGGTGTAGTCCCAGCCAAAGGCCAGATACCAGTGCTCAAGCGTGGGGTTGCGGGGGATCAGCTCGCCCACAGTAAAGTTGCCTTCGCGGAAGGAAATCGAGATCACCACAAGAAACGGGAACATGACCAGCGCAAGGAACGCCAGCATGAACGCATGGGCGAAGATCTTTTTCAAAAGCAGCGTACGTTTATTTTCAACGATCATTGGTCAGCCCCTCGCTGCTGCGCGACGCATGGCAACGAAGTTCGCGTAGGCAATGATCGAAACCAGAATGAAGATCAAAAGGGTGATTGCGCCTGACAGGCCGAACTGAGTGCCCGAGTCCATGAAGGCGATGCGATAGGTGAACGAACCAAGGATATCGGTTTCACCTGCCGGAATGATGGTGCCCGGAATATCAGGACCGCCGCGCGTCAACAGCAAAACCAGGACAAGGTTGTTGAAGTTGAACGCAAATGACGCGAGCAAAAGTGGCAGGAAGGGCGGGATGATCTGCGGTAGCGTGATTTTCCAGAAGACGCGCAGCGGCCCGGCGCCTTCGATGGCGGCGGCCTTTTTCTGATCTTCAGGGACCGACTGCAGGAAGCCCATCGCAAGTAGCATCATATAGGGATAGCCCAGCCACGTATTCACGATCAGGATCATCGTACGCGCCAAGTTGCCGTCGGTGTTCCAGTTCGGGCGTGCGCCAAAGATGGCTTCAAGGATCATGTTGATCTCGCCGAAGTTCTGGTTGAACAGGCCACGGAAAACAAGGATCGAGATAAAGGCAGGCACGGCATAGGGCAGGATCAGCATAATGCGGTAGAACGCTCTGAATCGCATATGGGGCCATTGCAGAATAACTGCCAAAAGCAGGCCGATGGCAAAAGTCAGAACCACCGAGCTGACCGCAAAGACGATCGTCCAGACGAAGATCGAGGCCATCGGGGCGCGAATGCCTTCGGACTTGAAAATGCGCTCGAAGTTTTGCCAGCCGATATTGGTTCGCCAGCCGGGTGCAAGTTTTTCACCCGCGTCATTGACGTAGAACCCGATGGAATGGTCAGCGGTCAGAACATTACCGGATTCGACGTGGATCAGTTGATCGTTGTCGCCCAGAACATATTCGGGCTTGGAGCCGCCAAATTCACGCAAGCCGATCATCTGCATGACATCGCCGGACGGCAGGGTGACTTGAATCTCGGCCAAGGGACCGCGCAATTTGATAGCGTCGCGTCGCTCTAGGAATTCGGATGGGGCGGGTGCCGGTTGCGCTTCGACAAGTTGCTGGGTGCCGTCCATCGTGACGGGAGCAGACAAGTAGCCGGTGTCGCCATCTGTCAGGTAGACACGGTAGGCGTCACCGTCCTGAGTTAGCTGAAACGGCAGGGCGTTCTCTTTATCGACGATGACCGACGACAGGATGACCTCTTTCGAACGCTCGAAGGTCAACAGGTTGAACGAGCCGTAGTTCGTGAAACCCAAGTAAATCGTGTAGAAAATCGGGAAGATCACAAACAGCGCCATGGTGGCGATGCCAGGATAGATGAAACGCGCAAAGTAAAACCGGCGGAAGCCGAAAACAAAGAAAAAGCCCAGCGCGACAAGCATCACTATCACACCGAACATCGGCTGCCCGACCATGTAGACCACCCATGCCACATACAGCAGAAGCAGTGTCATGCCGTAAACCAGCGCTTTGCCGATTATGTTGGATAGGGAAAAGGACGTGTCGGAAACAGCATCGGTGGTGATCGTCGTCATCAGCCGGACTCCGCTGGTAAGTCAAAGATGTGCGGGGCGCATTGTGCGCCCCGCACGTTTGAAAGGGGAATTACTCGCCCAGAATACGCGCAGCAGCGTCGTTCAGAGCGTCTTCAACTGAAGCTGCACCCGAAGTGATGTTGGCCAGAGCCGGACCCATCGCACCCCAGAAGGCACCCATTTCAGGGTTCGACGGCATCGGGACGCCAACCGCTGCGTTTGCAATGGTTGCAACGACCTTCGGATCTGACTGAGCCGCACCAGCGGTTTTGTCGACGAGCGCACCCAGGTTGCTGTTTGCGTTCCACGCTGCCAGACCTTCGTCGGTCAGGATGTAGTTCTCGATCAGTTCAACCGCGAGATCCGCGTTTGGCGACGCTGCGTTGATTGCAAGCGCGGTGACACCTAGGAACGGCGGTGATACCTGACCGTTGACGGTTGGTATCGGAGCAACTGCGATGTTGCGGCCTGCGCCTTCGTAGCCAGCCCATGACCAAGGACCGTTGATGACCATAGCGACTTCACCGTTGGCCATTGCTCCGTCCATGACGCCATAATCTACGCCTTCAGGCAGAACGCCGTTGTCGAACAATGCGCGAAGAGCTTTACCGCCCATCATTGCGCCTTCGTTGTTCACGCCGGTTTCCGAACCGTCAAACGCGCCGTCTTTTTTCTGGAACGCGTAGCCACCGTTTGCCATCAGCATCGGCATGGTGAAGTAGGTGTTGTTATAGTCCCAAAGGATCGGCGCAACGCCTTCCGGTGTTTCCATCGAAGCAATTTCTTCGAAAGATGCCGGTGGGGTGGCGATCAGGTCGGTGTTGTAAACAAGCCCGATAGCTTCAACGTTAACCGGGTAGCCCCAGATTTTTCCGCCGAACGAAACGGCATCCCATGCGGTGTCCAGAACGCCCGACTGGAAGTCTGCGCTCGGGTTGACCGGCGAGATCAGACCGCCCGCGGCCCATTCGCCAAAACGGTCATGCGCCCACAGAACGATATCAGGTCCGTCGCCGGTTGCTGCGGCTTGCTGGAATTTGTCCGTCAGAGGGTCTGCAACCTCGACCGACACCTCTACGCCCAGATCGGCGGTGAACTGTGCAGCAATTTCTGCAAGTTGTGCGTCGCCTTTGTCGCCACCCATCCAGATGGTCAGTTTGCCCTCTTCCAGTGCAAATGCCGGAACAGCGACAGTGGTCAGCAGTGCTGCTGCCAGAGTAGTTTTCAACGTCTTCATGGTTTCTCTCCTCCTGAAGGTTTTAAGGCACCGTCGGCGATTGCGCGTCGGCGGTGCAATTCTTAGTTGGCAAG
>Ga0181587_10004248_pt1 | contig 11852 bp, 10 predicted proteins | sample 071ome_27_FD_132463 | JGI IMG/M metagenome (GOLD analysis project Ga0181587, IMG submission 132463) | Coastal salt marsh microbial communities from the Groves Creek Marsh, Skidaway Island, Georgia - 071409AT metaG (megahit assembly) | ecosystem: Environmental > Aquatic > Marine > Intertidal...
AGCTTCGACCGTTTGCTTCACCCATACAACTTCAGCTTGGACTAATATCGAACTGAGAAATAAACCAATAGCAGAATTAACAAATAAATTCATCGGCCACGGGAGATAGAGCAATCGTATCCGATACTAAATCAAAAAATCGCCTCTTGTTAGAAGCCCTCTCAGAGAAAAAAGGGGTTTTGATGAGTGTCAACTAAGCCTCGATGAATAAAGGGAAAATAAGAGTGATTTTCCGTCATCGATTCTACGATGCAGACGCCCAAATCAGAAAGGAATGACTTACGATAAGATCGCAAAAGAGCTTAAGGAAAGAGGCATTAAACCCCGATCAGGTTGTTTAGCTGATAGTGTGGATGACCTGACTTGCGAGACTAGCGATGGTAAGGAGTTCATGCATTTTGCTTTTGCCGAATAACTGCCCCCGCCCATTTTCAAACAAAAAACCACCAGCTCACACTGGTGGTTTTGTAGTTCTTTTTCTACCCAATTATTCTACCCAAAACCCTATGAAATAAGGGGTTTTAAGACATTTCTTTTTTAGTAGCGGTAGTGTGCGGGTTTGTAGGGCCCCTCAACGGGAACATCGATGTAGTTCGCTTGTTCTGGAGTCAGCTGAGTCAATTTTGCCCCAATCTTCTCGAGATGGAGACGAGCAACTTCTTCATCGAGCTCTTTCGAGAGAACCTCCACACCAATGGGTCGAGTCTCTCGAGTTTCCCAAAGTGCAATCTGGGCTAAGGTCTGGTTGGTGAAGCTGTTGGACATCACGAAGCTAGGATGACCCGTCGCACAGCCCAAGTTGACCAATCGCCCTTCGGCAAGCATGTAGATGCTATTGCCAGCGGGGAAGGTGTATTTATCAACCTGAGGCTTAATGTTGAGTTTCTCAATGCCTTCGAGCTGCTCAAGCTCAGCGATCTGAATCTCATTATCGAAGTGACCGATGTTACACACAATGGCCTGGTCCTTCATCTTCTCCATGTGTTCAGCTCTAATGATGTTGAAGTTTCCGGTCGTCGTCACATAGATGTCTCCCCAGCCAAGGGTGTCTTCCACGGTCAACACCCGAAATCCTTCCATCGCCGCCTGCAGCGCGCAAATCGGATCCACCTCAGTGACCACCACCTGAGCGCCTTGAGCACGGAGAGCCTGCGCACATCCCTTACCCACATCTCCATAGCCACAAACCACCCCCACTTTCCCTGAAATCATAACATCCGTCGCCCTCTTGATTCCATCAATGAGAGACTCCCGACAACCATAGAGGTTATCGAACTTCGACTTTGTCACCGAGTCGTTCACATTGATCGCTGGAAACAGAAGCTTGTCATCGCGCTGCATTTGATAAAGGCGATGCACTCCAGTGGTTGTCTCCTCGGAGACACCTTTCAGTTCCGGCACCCAACGGTGAAAGATGTCAGGGTGCTGGGCATGAATCTGCTTGAGAAGGTCCTTGATGACTCCTTCCTCCAGCGAGGAAGCAGGCTCATTGACCCAATCGCTACCATTTTCTAGCTCATAGCCTTTGTGAATGAGAAGGGTCGCATCGCCTCCGTCATCAACAATCAACTGAGGCCCAAGCGGCTGGTCTCCATCAGGATTCGGAAACTGCAGCGCCTGCCAAGTGCACCACCAGTATTCTTCGAGGGTCTCACCCTTCCACGCAAAAACGGGCGTCCCAGACTGCGCGATCGCTGCGGCAGCATGATCCTGGGTCGAGAAAATATTACACGAACACCAGCGAACGTCTGCTCCCACCTCCTTGAGGGTTTCAATCAAAACGGCCGTTTGGATCGTCATGTGTAGGGAACCCATGACCCGCACGCCATCAAGCGGCTTACCCGGTCCGTATTTTTCCCGAGTGGCCATCAGACCGGGCATCTCATGCTCGGCGACATCAAGCTCCTTACGGCCAAAGTCGGCCAATCCAATGTCTTTAATTTTATAATCTGTGCTCATTGCTTTTCGTTGTTGAGAGAATTTGATTTGAAGACCTTTACTTGAAGGCACGTTTCAGAGCCGTGACTTTATTGAGAGCCTCCCACGGAAGCTCTGCATCCTCTTTTCCAAAGTGCCCATAGTTCGTCGATGCCGAGTAAATCGGGCGAAGAAGCTTGAGCTGCTTGACGATGTCGGCAGGTTTGAAAGAGAAAACTTTTTTCACCGCCTCTAGGATGCGGGCATCGTCCCCCGTTCCGAACGTATCAATGTGAAGACTCAGTGGCTCCGGATGCCCAATGGCATAGGCAAATTGGATTTCGCAAACAGGAGCGAGGCCCGCTGCGACTACGTTTTTAGCAACCCAACGCCCCATGTAAGCCGCCGAACGGTCAACCTTAGAGGGATCCTTTCCAGAGAAAGCTCCACCTCCATGGCGACCCCAGCCTCCGTAGGTATCCACAATAATTTTACGACCCGTGAGTCCGGAATCTCCCTGAGGACCACCAACCACAAACTTACCGGTTGGATTGATGAGATACTCGGTGTCTTTGGTGAGCATCTTCTTGGGCAGAACCTTTTTAATCACCTTCTCGATGCAGAATTTCTCGATAGTCGCATGGTCAACTCCTTCAGCATGCTGAGTTGAAATGACGACATTAACAATCCGGGTTGGTTTCCCGTCAACATACTCTACTGCCACCTGACTCTTCGCGTCTGGGCGCAACCATTTGGCCAGACGGCCTGCTTTACGAATTTTGGTGAGTTCGCGACCAAGGCGATGCGCAAACATGATGGGCGAAGGCATTAATTCCGGTGTCTCATCACAGGCATATCCAAACATAATGCCCTGATCACCTGCGCCTTGTTCCTCGGTTTTTTTGCCCTTGGCCTTTTTGGCATCCACCCCCTGCGCGATATCAGGCGACTGAATCGTCAACAAGTTATTGATGAAGACTTGATCGGCATGAAACACGTCGTCGTCATTGACGTAGCCAATCCCACGAATGGCGTCGCGGATAATCCCTTCGACATTGATCGCTGAGCTCAGGGGCTTTCCCGCAAGTTTGGGAATCGTAATCTCGCCTCCCACGACCACTTGATTGGATTTCACAAAGGTTTCGCAAGCGACACGGCTGTGCTTGTCAACAGCGAGACAGGCATCGAGAATAGCGTCCGAAATGGTATCGCACACCTTATCAGGATGGCCTTCTCCAACTGACTCGGAGGAAAAAATGAATGATTTACTCATGGGTCTTATTTGATATATCGTTAAATCGCGATGCGTTGATGTGTCGTTTAGATCTCCCAAGCTATGGCGTCAATTCTCAATTCTCTTAAAATGATCGCAGACCCAACCCGTCTGCGCATTTTACTCCTACTAGGTCAAGAATCCCTCTCGGTCGCCGAGCTGCAACAAATCTTAGGGATGGGCCAGTCACGCATCTCCACTCAGCTCTCCCAGCTCAAGAAAGAGGGGCTGGTTGTCGACCAACGCTCGGGGAAAAATAATATCTACTCCTCAAAAGTCCCTGACGAACTTGCCCATATTGTCAACGAAGCCGGTAAAGAGCTCCCCGAGATGGAGAAAGACTCCGCGTCCTTGCGACACATCATCAACAAGCGCAAAGATCACGTCAGGGCTTATTTCGATGATCTCGCAGGAAAGTTTGGAAAAGAGTATGTCCCGGGGCGTTCCTGGAAGGGCCTGGCTGAAGCGATGCTTAAGATTCTCAACTACGAGACGGTTGCGGACCTCGGAGCTGGTGAAGGAACACTGGCTCAACTGATCGCCCAGAAAGCAAGCAAAGTCATTGCCGTGGATAACTCGGAGAAAATGGTCGAGTTCGGCCAATCTCTTGCCAGAGAGCATCAACTCACCAATCTCGAATACCGACTAGGCGATATCGAATCCCCGCCGATCGAGAACGATTGCGTTGATTTGGCAATCTTTTCTCAGGCCCTTCACCACGCCGCTCAGCCACCAAAAGCCCTCCGCGAAGCTCGGCGCATTCTCAAACCCGGCGGCCAACTCATCATCCTCGATCTCCATCTCCACACCTTTGAAAAAGCACGAGAACTTTACTTCGATACTTGGTTAGGTTTTTCGGAGGTCGAGCTAGCCGAAATGATGCATCACGCAGGATTTCGAAACATTGAGACCGCCATCGTCGATCGAGAAGAAGCCCCCCCGTACTTTCAAACCCTTCTAGGGTGTGCTCAAAAATAGAGGCCTTCGCCTCCCAAAGCCCTAGAGGCTTTCTGGTTAAAAGCTCCCAAGAACTCCCCGAAGACGAATTTCGAGCTCATCGCGATCAAAATCACTTGCGATGCATCCCAAGATGCGTCGAGTCAGCTCGTGGATGATCATACTGATACGAGCGTGTAGGTGATCCCGACGCATTTCAGTTTCTCCGAAAAGCATCGAGCAAGCCATAATCTTCGTTTTTGACACCACTCCGTCCGCAGGATGGGTGGCTTCGTTGAGCCTCTGTCGGACGAGGACTAATTTTCGCTCCGCTTTTAGGAACTCTTGTTTCATTTCGCGAAACTCTACTAATTCTTCACTCAAAAAGTTAGCAACAGCCCTCCAATGCGCAGCACTCACTCGACTTCCCCCGATAATCATGGCGACCTCTTCGACAACAAATTGCACCTTTTTGAGGGGAATTTCATCTGAAAGCACGGGTTTTAGGTCATTTTCTTGCGAAAAATGGCTTAAAATCTCCTTACTAATTTCTTCTCCTGACATCGGAGAAGAAGCCTGATTCGTTTGTTGCCCGAACATGGACCGCGCGATCGAGGCTGTGAACGGACTTTCATTGATATCCTCTTGAATTTCTGGCTTTTTACGTCTCATCGTCTTCGCTTTAACACTCAAAAGGGTCACCGGTGACCTTTCAAAAAAATTAGCATAAAATAATTTTTAAACCAGTTTTTCGTAGTTTTTAGCTAATTTTAAGGGTTTATTTAGTTAAGATAAGCGAAATAGCTTGCATTTTTAAAATTTTTTACTAAATTTTCGCCATGAATTCTCCTTCGAAATTAGCCACTCTTGGTGATGAATTTTGGGCGCTTGGATTAGACGACCTCGTGAGCCTCCAAGAAGTCTTGGAGAAAATCATCGAGGCTAAGCAGGCTATGGAGGGAATTTCTGAGAAAATTGGCCAACGCCAAGATCGAGAGACCTCGGATGACCTGCGCGTCATTCGTCACTTTTTAGACAACCCAGATCTTGAACTATCGGGACCCGAAAGCGTCCTTTTAGGAGTCTTCTTTAAACACCGCGAAAATATCGAATTACTTGAGACCCGCACACTCAACGTGGCTTTAGACAGCTACGGGCGCAAACCCTCGAACACGACGAGTACCGTTGAGAATCTCGAAAAGAAAGGGCTTATGGAATTTGTCACTGGTGAAGACCTTCACTCCCACAAGACTTTCCGCCTCACCGAGCTGGGCCTCAATGAAGCCCGCAATCTCGTCGGGCGACTCAAGCGAAAGAGTTTTTCTGCCGTTGGCTAGTGGTCTCTTGCCGTCATTTGCAGCCGCGAAATGAAGCGCTCGTGTCGGCGACTTTCGTTTTTGCGGAAAAAATCACCAATTTACCTTTCGGAATAGGCTTTTAACTTCGCTAGACCCTCTGCTATCCCCTCCTGCGTCCCACCGGGGAGAAAATCTCAACAGCTCTATTAAGATTATGCCAATCAATATCGAAATGCCCAAGCTTTCCGACACGATGACCGAAGGAACCTTGGTTCGCTGGCTCAAGCAGGAGGGTGACGAAATTGAAATTGGGGACATTATCGCTGAAATTGAAACCGACAAGGCGACCATGGAAATGGAGGCTTTCGACGAAGGTGTTCTCTCTCAAATCTCGGTCGCTGAGGGTGGAAAAGCCCCTGTCGGAGAAGTCATTGCAGTTCTCCTAGAACCTGGCGAAGAATCGGGCGCCGCGACTCCCGCTCCAGCGGCGCAAGCAGCTCCAGAACCCACCCCCGCCGCGCCAGCAGTTGCAGAGAGCCAAGCTCCACCAATGATCTCCAATGCCCTTGCTTCGGCAGCAGCGGCCCTAAAATCGAGTTCTCAAACCACTTCCGGGTCAGAGCGCATCAAGGCATCTCCCCTCGCTAAGAAAATTGCGGACGCGGAGGGCATTGATCTCACGTCCATTTCTGGCACAGGCCCTGGTGGACGCATCGTCAAAGCCGACCTCGCCGGTGGCTCCAAGGCCGCTCCGGCCAGCACTCCTGCTCCTACAAGCTCTCCAGCTCCGAGCCCAGCTCCAGCCCCTGTTGCAATTTCTCCGGTGGCAAGTGGAGAGGATCAAACAATTCCGCTCACCGGAATGCGCAAGATCATTGCTGATCGCCTTCTGACTTCTAAGACAACCATTCCGCACTTCTACCTTCACCTTGAGGTTGACGCGGCTCCCCTCATGGACCTGCGCAAACAAATCAACGCTCAGGCTGAGGCAACGCACGGCAATAAATATTCGGTCAATGATTTTGTCGTCAAAGCCTTGATCAACGCCTCTGTTGCAGTCCCAGAAGTCAATGCTTCCTTCAATGGTGATTCGATCGTGCAGTTTGCTCATGTGGGCGTCTCCGTCGCGGTCGCTGTCGAGGATGGGCTTGTCACCCCAGTGGTAAAAAATGCAGAGCAAAAGTCCCTTCTTGCCATCTCAAAAGAGATCAAAGATCTCGCCGGTCGCGCAAGAGATAAGAAGCTTCTGCCCAACGAGTTCGATGGCGGCACAGTGACCATTTCAAACCTTGGTGCCTGGGGTATCGAATCATTTGACGCCATCGTCAACCCACCTCAAGCGGCCATCCTGAGCGTAGGAGGCATTATCGAAGAGCCAGTGGTCAAAGACGGACAGATTGTTCCTGGGCTTCGCATGAACTTGGGAGTCAGCTGCGATCACCGTGTTGTCGATGGAGCAGTGGGCGCGAAGTTTATTGCTGAAATCAAACGACTTTTAGAAAACCCAGCTCTCATGCTGGTCTAAGCCCTGCATTCATCGAGAGGAATGCTCATTGCCTTTAATAAGCCATACGGCGTTCTTAGCCAATTTAACACAAATCCCGGCGAACCAACACAACGCACCCTTCAGGAATTCAAGTTTCCTCCAAAGGTTCTTCCACTTGGTCGGTTGGATATGGATTCTGAAGGCCTGCTACTACTGACCGATGAGAAAGCCCTCGAGGATCGACTGCTCAATCCCCGACACAAACATCGGAGGCGTTACCTCGCCTTAGTGGAGGGAGAGCCCTCACCCAAACAACTCGAGTTATTACGAAGCGGAACTCTGGTTATTAAAACTCATCGGTGTCTCCCCTGCAGAGCTAAAGCCCTCCAAGAGGCGCCACCACTTCCTGAGCGCATCCCTCCGGTACGAACCCGTAAATCCATCACCGATACCTGGCTCAGACTTGAGCTGCGAGAAGGCAAAAACCGGCAAGTGCGAAGAATGACCGCCGCAATTGGCCATCCCTGCTTACGACTCTGGAGAGAGGGCATCGGAGCGTTTCCTTTAGCGGATCTTCCAGTGGGAAGTTGGCGAGAATTATCCCCCCAAGAACGCGAAGCAGTCTTCTCCCGCTAAGCCAAGTTCAAGATTATCCCTCTTCTTAAAGGCACTCAAAGGAGGTGGCCAGTATTACTCGCCTTTCACCGTTGAACTGCCCTCAAAGCACATTGCCGAGCTCGATTCTCACCCTTAGTTCCCTTCCTGGCGGATGACTTTTAAAAAGGCTTCGAGGTATTTCTCAGCCTTCTGCTCACCAATGCCCTTGACTAACAATCCCTGCTCCATTGTTTGAGGTCTTAACCGAGTGAGATGTTCGAGAGTTTGGTTCGAAAAAATAACATACGCTGGAACTCGTTGTGATTTGGCAAGTCGATCTCGAACCCCTTTTAACTGCTCAAAGAGCTTTCGGTCGAAATCAAGGTCTTCGAGTTGCACAGAATCCTCTGAACTTTGAGATGGCCCACTCGACGGCCACTCAAGAGCGTAACTCGTTTGACCCTTCATGACTTGCTCACCCCTTAAGGTCAAAGTCACGAGAGGATACTCTCCCATTTGAGTCACAATCAGCCCACCTTCTCCTAAACTACGCGCCAAGGCATTCAGGTAGGCAGTGCCTTTGTGTTTGAGAAGACCATAAGTTTTTAATTCGTGCAGGCGCACCCTCAAGACCTCCTGGGATTTACTTCCTAAAAGCATCTGGATAATCCGGCCTCTCCCAAAGATGCCCTCCCATCCTTCCAAAGTTCGACGCGACATCCGCGCAACTCCGCTTAAAAACTTACGCACAACGAGATCTTCTTCCTCTGTGGGAGCTCGGCGTTCACTATTCTGCTCACCTCGGCAAATATCGCAACTCCCGCACAACGGCGCTTGGGTCTCACCAAAATACTCAAGAACCCACTGCTGGCGACAAGTATGAGAATAACAGAGCTGAACCATTTTTTCCAGCTTCTCACGATCCCGCTTCTCCTTGAGCTCAATGGCCTGTTCATCAAGGATAAGGTCACTTGCTAATACCTCCGGGCGCAGCAAACGGGTGCCTCGGATCCGCGAACGAGAAACGTCAAAACGCTCAATCCAACGACCACGCGCCAAGACACCAAGCGCCGCCCCGACCGACATTCCGTTTTTTGCCCCTATCGATTCTTTAACCTCATCTAAGGTACGAAGACTTTCGTAATTTTCATCAGCATCATTTAAAAAAAACTGATAAACATCTCGAATCAGTCTCGCCCCTGGATTGACCCCCTCAATAAAAAACTCCTGAGTCCTTGTATCAGCGTAGTTAAAAAACAATTCGCAAACAGAAGCCTCTCCATCTCGCCCAGCACGACCAGCCTCCTGATAATAAGCTTCAATACTCCCTGGTATCTCAAAATGGACAACAAAGCGAACATCTGACCGGTCAATTCCCATTCCAAAGGCATTGGTCGCCACCGCAATATCCGCCTCTTTTGAAATAAAGGTATTTTGCGTCCTTTCACGCTCTTGATCAGTCATTCCCCCATGATAGGCAATACAGCTCATTCCCCAGGAATGAAGTGTCTCAGCGACCTCTTCAACCTTCTTGCGGGTAGCACAATAGACGATCCCAGTCTTGTGTTCTGATAAGACCTCTTTGAGCCGAGCATACTTTTGAGCCACCTTTTCAACCGGCGTAATATGAAAACTCAAGTTGGGTCTCTCAAATCCACTGATCCGCTCAAAGGGCTCCCGTAGCTTGAGAACCGCGGCAATATCCTCTCTCACAATGGGAGTAGCCGTGGCCGTGAGCGCAACGCATTGAGGGCGACCTAAACGCTCAAGAACTCGCCCAAGCTTCAGATAATCGGGTCTAAAATCATGCCCCCACTGACTCAAACAATGGGCTTCATCCACGGCAACCATTTCAATCGGGACCTCTTTTAAGGCATCCATGAAGGCGTCTGAGCGAAATCTCTCAGGGGCAATATAAACTAAGCGGTATGAACCTTTCTTCATCCCCTCTAGCCGCTCCCGTTGCTCTGCCCAAGTAAGTGTCGAGTTGATTAAAGCAACCGCGACCCCTTTTTCTTGAAGGGCATCAACCTGATCTTTCATGAGTGCAATCAGCGGGCTGACTACGAGCGTGACCCCCTGTCGACAAAGCGCAGGAAGTTGATAACAGAGCGACTTACCGCCCCCTGTTGGCATGACAACCGAACCGTCTCGGCCAGAGAGAATGTCAGCAATGACCGACTGCTGCCCATCGAGGAACTCTTCGAATCCAAAAACCTCTTTCAGGACGATACGAGCATGTTCGAGAGAGGGCATAGAAAGAAAACTGTTCAAACGAACTTTATGAGGTGAAAAAAGAAAATCAATTTCTTTGCACGCATTCAGCAATCAGGCACGCTTCTTCTAAGACATTAAAAATGAAAAAACGTTCCCTCATCGCAACTGTAGCCCTTCTCGCAACCTCATTCGCCTACGCAGGGGGCGAGGGTTGGATGCATGATTTTGAAGCCGCTAAGGCCAAAGCAGCCAAAGAAAACAAAGATCTCCTGATCGATTTCACCGGTTCTGACTGGTGTGGTTGGTGTATCAAACTCAGAGAAGAAGTTTTCGATCATGAGCCCTTCAAAGTAGGGGTGGCAGACAAATATGTCCTCGTGGAACTCGATTACCCTCGCGACAAGTCAAAGCTCGACGAAGCCACAATCAAACAAAACGCTGAGCTCAAAGAAAAGTATCCCATCAAAGGCTACCCGACCATCCTCCTCGCTGATGCTCAAGGGCGCCCTTACGCCAAAACTGGCTATCAACAAGGCGGACCTGAGTCCTACGTCAAACACCTTGGTGAGCTTCAGAATGCCAAAACAACCCGCGATCAAGCCTTCGAAAAGGCAGCGAAAGCTGAGGGAGTTGCCAAGGCAAAGGCTCTCTTCGAAGGACTCCAAACAATTCCAGAGGATTTCCAATCCCTTTACTCCGAAACGATCGCCGAGATCGTGCAACTCGATCCTAACGACGAAACTGGACTCGCAGCCGCGCAAAAAGCTCGTGACATTCAAAAAGAGTTCGAAAGCAACCTCACCAAAGCCTACCGGTCCGGAGATATGAAGAAGGCCATTGAGGTCATCGACAACCATATCGAAAGCCAACAACTTGAAGGCGAAGAAAAACAAAAGATGCTGACAAATAAAATCAACGCGCTGATCCCCATGGGTGAGTGGGACCACCTAGAAACCGTGCTTGATGAAATTGTCGAAATTGCACCAGACAACCAAATTAGTAAGTCAGTGAGTGCCTTCCGGGAGCAACGCCTTCCAAAGATCAAAGAGCAGATGAAGGCCAAAGCAGCAGAGGACAAGGCTGAATAAAGCGTCTTTTGTTCATCAAATTGACCCATCAACGCGCAAGGCCAAGGCCTTGCGCTTTTTTGTTCCAGAACAACAGAACGAGCACGATCGCAATGTATTCCTTACAAAAAGAAGCTGGAGATGGAATCTCCGAAGCGCAAAAGAAACGTCACGGAGCTATTGCGAGCTTTGGAAAGCTTCATCGGTAAGAGTTTTTAAAAAAGCGACGAGAGCTGATTTGTCAGCCTCAGAGAGACCAAGACCTTCTGGATGTTTTGCAAGATTTGGATCCAGAGTCGGGCTGAGGTGAAAGCCAGAGTCGTAGTGCTCGATGACTTGCTCAAGGGTCGCAAAGCGACCATCGTGCATATACGGCGCGGTGAGGGCCACATTCCTTAACGAAGGCGTGCTAAACTTAAAGCGGTCGCTCTCTTTTTGAGTCGTCACTTCAAAGCCCCGGTCATCCCCCTCCATAAGGCCATTGTGGTGAAAATCATGATCGGTAAACAGAGCCCCACCATGACAATGAAAACAGTCCGCTCCCCGCTGGCCGAGACGAGGCTCATACTCAGTAAAAAAGAGCTCAAATCCACGTTGTTCTTCTTGAGTCAATGTCGCCTCTCCCCGTATCGAACGGTCCAACTTGGAATCAAAGCTTAAGCGAGTTAACAAAAAATTCTCAATGGCCAGTCCGAGGTTCTCTGGCGTGATTTCTCCTGAACCAAAGGCCTTTTTAAAAAGTGGTGGGTATGACGGATCCGAACGAAGCTTACCCATCACGTTCTCCAAGGATTCATCCATCTCAAGGTGATCTTGGATTGGGTGCAAACTTTGAGCTCGAAGCGATGAGACACGACCATCCCAAAAGAAACTCTTCTTCCAGGCGAGATTGAAAAGGGGCATTGAGTTGCGCTGGCCTTTTCGACCCTCAATGCCAGTGCTCACTGGGTTTGGATCGGTCATTGTCTTTCCTTGGTGGCACGAGGCACAAGAGATCTCCCCGTTGCGAGAGAGCTTCGGCTCATGAAAGAGCTTCTCTCCAAGTGACACCCGAGAAACAA
>Ga0181587_10004270_pt1 | contig 11814 bp, 7 predicted proteins | sample 071ome_27_FD_132463 | JGI IMG/M metagenome (GOLD analysis project Ga0181587, IMG submission 132463) | Coastal salt marsh microbial communities from the Groves Creek Marsh, Skidaway Island, Georgia - 071409AT metaG (megahit assembly) | ecosystem: Environmental > Aquatic > Marine > Intertidal zone...
AAATCATGGCAAAGCCTTCTCAGACACTATCCGCTTTAAACGAAATATTTAGTGGTTTTTGTGGGCTGTCTCTTGACTGAATCGACAAGGATTCTTAGAATGCCCCGCTCATCGCGGAGCACCGCGATTTGATCCTGAACGTCCCCTTCGTCTAGAGGCCTAGGACACCGGGTTTTCATCCCGGCAACAGGGGTTCGAAACCCCTAGGGGACGCCATTTCTCTTCCGCTCATTGCTGGCAGACTCGATTAATCGTTGCAGGTTGCAGACCGATGGCATAAATCGCATACTCCTCCAGCTTTAACCCGCCCGATGTTTGATGCGAGTATATGACAGCCGCAATTTCAATCGCCAATCTAAGTAAAACCTACGCTAATGGTCATCAGGCTCTCAAGAGCATTTCCATGCAGGTGAACCCCGGTGACTTTTTCGCGCTATTGGGTCCAAACGGCGCGGGGAAATCCACCACCATCGGTATCATAGCTACCTTGGTCAAAAAAACTTCCGGGAAGGTCGCAGTTTATGGGCGCGACGTGGAAACCTACGAGTTCGAAACCAAGCAAGATCTCGGCGTCGTGCCCCAGGAAATTAACTTCAGTCAGTTTGAGAAAGTTGGCGATATCGTAATGACGCAGGCGGGTTATTATGGATTGCCGAGAAAACTGGCGGCTGAAAGAACAGAAAAGTATCTAAAGAAACTTGGGCTTTGGGACAAGCGTACAGTGCGCTCAAGGACGTTGTCAGGAGGTATGAAAAGACGCTTGATGATCGCCCGGGCGCTGGTGCACGAGCCGCGACTACTGATTCTCGATGAGCCTACAGCGGGAGTCGACATCGAGCTCCGTCGATCGATGTGGGAATTTCTGACTGACATCAATAAAGCTGGAACGACCATAATATTGACAACCCACTACCTGGAAGAGGCAGAACAACTGTGTCGAAATATTGCAATTATCGATGAGGGTGAAATCATCGAAAATACCTCAATGAAAACTCTGCTGGCGCAATTGGACTCTCAGGTGTTCATTTTCGACTTGGTTAATGAGTTATACGAGGTACCAGAGCAGGCTCCTGATGGGGTCACGTTACACAGAATTGACAGTCATTGCCTGGAGGTCGAGGTAGCAGGATCCCGAGATCTGGGTGCTATTTTTTCCTTTTTGGGAGACCGAGGCATTCAGGTAACCAGCATGCGAAACAAGACCAACAGGCTTGAACAGCTTTTTCTTGCCAAACTCAAAGACGAGTAGTCAGCATGTCGCGAATATCGATTAATCACAAGTATATTGCTTTCGAGACCATAGTAATTAAAGAAGTACGGCGCTTTGCTCGAATCTGGCTGCAGACGCTGGTGCCGCCCGCCATCACCATTGGATTGTATTTTGTGATCTTCGGGAATCTAATTGGCAGGAGAGTCGGAGAGATGGGGGGGTTCCAATACGTGGATTTTATCGTCCCTGGTCTGATTATGATGGCGGTAATCCAAAATTCATACTCCAACGTGGTGTCTTCCTTCTTCAGTCACAAATTTCAGCGCAGTGTAGAGGAATTGCTGGTAGCACCGGTACCGAACTATGTCATTCTGTCGGGTTTTGTCGCGGGTGGCATGGCGCGCGGTCTCGCTGTTGGCGCAATTGTTACTGTAATGTCACTCGCCTTCACCGATCTGAGTATTCAGAGCCCCTTGCTTACTGTGTCGGTTATACTGTTGACGTCAGTGGTCTTCTCGCTTGCGGGTTTTATAAATGCTTTGTTTGCCAATAGCTTCGATGATATCTCGATCATACCAACCTTCGTACTGACTCCACTTATTTACCTGGGTGGAGTGTTTTATTCCGTCCAGTTATTACCAACATTCTGGCAAAGTGTCTCTGCGCTGAATCCAATTTTTTACATGGTCAATACTTTCCGCTACGGCATTCTCGGAGTCTCTGATGTTGATCCCTTTTGGGCGTTCGTCATTCTTTTGGGATTCGCCGTTGGGCTATATGTAGGGTGTATCCTCATGCTCCGGCGCGGCACTGGATTGCGGAGTTAATGTTGAAGAATAAATATAGTGGGGATATCCATGAGCAATAACCCCCTTGGCGAAAAGTCTGACTATCCGCGTCAATACGATCCAGATCTTCTCTATGCAATTCCGCGCTGGGCGTCGCGTTCGCTGCTAAATATCGATAAACGTCTTCCAATTGAGGGTTTCGATTTCTGGCGGGCCTATGAGCTTTCTTGGCTTGATAAGCACGGAAGGCCTCAAGTAGCGATGGGTGAGTTTTATTTTGATGCCAGGTCAGAAAATCTGGTCGAATCTAAATCCCTGAAGCTTTATTTAAACTCCTTGAACAATGAAAAATTTACCAGCTCGGATGAATTCAGTAGAAGAGTGGCTAAAGATCTTGAAGATTTAACAGTGTCTGAAGTTCAGGTGGTAGTTAGACAGTTGACCGACAGTCCGTTAAGCCTTGTCCATATCCCACCGGGTAAATGTATCGATGACCTGTTGATCGAAAATTCTGGGTCACAGCCTGACCCTAAAATTCTGAAATTAACAGGTGGAAAGACCGAGCACTCTGCGCTGTATAGCAACTTGTTCCGCTCCAACTGTCCGATTACCGGTCAACCTGATTGGGCAACGGTAATGGTTCAATATACAGGACCAACTATCGATGAGCAGAGCCTGGTGGCCTATCTGTGCTCTTTTAGACAGCATGCCGGATATCATGAGGAGTGTACGGAAATTATATATCGGGATTTGATGTTCGAATGCGAACCTGACTCGCTGGTCGTTGGAATGAACTTCGTGCGTCGCGGTGGAATTGATATTAATCCATTTAGAAGCAATCAGCCTGTCAGCCCTGACCGATTGACCTACAGATTCGTGCGACAATAAGCCACTATTCGATCATCAGCAGGATTTCCCCGGGTGTTACGCGGTCTCCCTTCGAGACGTGCACCTCAATTACGGTGCCGCTTATATTGGCGTGTATTTCAGTTTCCATTTTCATGGCTTCCGTAACCAACACCGGCTGCCCAGCCTCTACCCGTTCACCTTGATTGACCAGTACTTCAACAATATTGCCAGGCATGGCCGCGGTGACATGGCCAGGCGCGGTCGCCTTGGCGCGTTTGTCGCTCTTATCAGCGACATATTCGTTGAGTGCTTCAAAGGTCACTTCTTCCGGCATGCCGTCGAGCGAAATATAAAGTTTTCGCTTGCCGCCGCCTGAGCTACCCACGCCCGTGATGGCCACTTCGTAGCTTTCACCGTGTACGTCCAGTTTGAATTCCGTTGCTACGGAGCTTACTTCACGCTGCTGGCCGGACTGAGGCGGCTGCAGGATTTCCGGTTGTAGCGTTCCCTCAGCTCTTTGTCTGAGAAATTCTCGTCCCAAATCCGGAAACATGGCATATGTCATAACGTCGTCTTCCGAAAGGGCGAGATCTCCTATTTCGATGCGCAGCTTATCCAGTTCGGGCTCTAGTGAATCAGCAGGGCGCTCCTCATTAGCTTGTTCGTTGCCAATGGCCTTGCGCTGCACCTGCGGATTGACTGATGCCGGTGGTTTCCCGTAGCCACCCTGAAGGTAGCGTTTCACTTCGTTGGTTATCGTTTTATAGCGCCCTCCAGACAGCACATTGTAAACCGCCTGAGTTCCAACTATTTGTGATGTCGGTGTGACAAGGGGGGGGAAGCCAAGATCTTCCCGCACTCGCGGTATTTCGGCGAATACCTCGCGGATACGGTCAAGAGCATTTTGCTCTTTTAACTGGTTTGCAAGATTAGACATCATTCCGCCCGGAACCTGATTAATCTGAACGGCAATATCTTCACGAGTAAATTCATTTTCAAACTGATGATATTTCTTGCGCACTCCGCGAAAGTAGTCGGCAATTTCGGTTAACAGTTCCAGATTCAGTCCGGTGTCGTAGTCTGTCCCTTGCAAGGCGGCAACCTGGGACTCAGTAGATGGATGCGAAGTACCACCAGCAAATGAAGATATTGCCGTGTCAATTCGGTCTGCGCCCGCTTCGATCGCTTTCAGCTGACACATGGGGGCCAGGCCCGAAGTCGAGTGGCTGTGGATCACCAGCGGCAGATCAATCCTAGACTTGATCGCACTGACGAGCTCGTACGTTGCATAGGGTGTCAGCAAACCAGCCATATCCTTGATTGCTATTGAATCCGCGCCCATAGATTGCAATTGATCGGCCTGCTTCACGAACAACTCCAGAGTGTGCGCGGGACTGGTGGTGTAGCAAATAGTGCCCTGGGCGTGTTTACCGGAATGTTTCACCGCTTGCATTGCGGTTTCGATATTGCGCAGGTCATTCATCGCGTCAAACACGCGAAAAACATCAATGCCATTTGCAACTGAGCGTTCCACGAAGGCAGTGACTACGTCGTCTGCGTAGTGACGATAACCTAGCAGATTTTGGCCACGCAGCAGCATCTGTAATCGCGTATTAGGCAGTGCCTGACGTAATTTACGCAGCCGCTCCCATGGGTCTTCGGCAAGAAATCTTATGCAGGCATCGAAAGTGGCGCCGCCCCAGACCTCGAGCGACCAGAATCCGACTCGGTCTAGTTTGTCACAGATGGGCAACATGTCTTCAGTGCGCATACGCGTAGCTATGAGCGACTGATGTGCATCGCGCAGTATGACGTCTGTTATTTCGATCGATTTGGCCGCAGGCATCAGTAGTTCTCCTTAATTACCACCCGGCATGTGCAGCAGCTGCCGCGGCCAGTGCTAGCGCAATCTCTGTAGGATGGCGCTTAGCGGAATAATCGAGCAGTTCTGGATGTGCAGGAACGAAACCGGTATTGAAATTGCCAGACTGGAATTCATGCTGGTGGAGTATTTGCTGGTAATAAGGTGCAGTAGTGCGGACTCCATGCAGACGCATATCATCAAGCGCGCGCTGCGCTCGAGCTATTGTCTCTTCCCAGGTTAATGCCCAGACTATCAATTTTAGGCACATCGAATCGTAATACGGAGGAATCTCGTACCCTGTATAGATGGCTGTATCGACCCGTACGCCGGGACCGCCGGGTGCGTAGTAGTGTGTGATCCGACCGAAACTGGGAAGAAAATTATTTTTGGGGTCTTCAGCGTTTATACGAAACTGCATGGCAAAGCCACGAAAGCGGATATTCTGTTGTTTATGACTGAGCGACATGCCTGCGGCAATTCGAAATTGTTCGCGTACGATGTCGATTCCAGTGATTTGCTCGGTAATCGTATGTTCAACCTGGATTCGGGTATTCATCTCCATAAAGTAAATGTCTTCACCAGCTAACAGGAATTCAATAGTGCCGGCATTTTCGTAACCGACTGCCTTGGTCGCACGTACTGCAAGCTCACCAAGGCGCTTGCGCTGTTCTTCTGATAATTGTGGGCTTGGCGCAATTTCGATCAGTTTTTGATTGCGACGCTGGATTGAGCAGTCGCGCTCATACAGATGAATAACGTTTCCGTGACGATCCGCCAGTACTTGCACTTCGATATGGCGCGGATTGACGATACATTTTTCCAGGAAAATGTCTGCCGAGCCGAAAGCTTTTTCTGCTTCTGATATTACCCGCGGATACTGCTTGCGCAAATCATCATCACTTTCGCAACGTCGGATGCCGCGTCCACCACCACCAGAGGTCGCCTTTATCATCACAGGGTAACCAATTGCCCTGGCAAGGTCGATCGCCTGTTCAAGGTCTTTGAGGTTTCCCTCCGACCCCGGTGTGACGGGAATGCCTGCCGCGCGCATACAATCCCTGGCCTCAGTTTTGTCACCCATTTTCTGAATCACCGACGAACTGGGCCCCACGAAGGTAATTCCTTTTTGCTCGCATAGCCTCGCCAGGTCGGCATTCTCCGAGAGAAATCCGTACCCAGGATGAATGGCGTCGCAGCCAGTTTCGAGTGCCAGGTTGACAATCCGGAGCGGATCCAGATAGCCAGCCAGGGGATCTTCTCCAAGTGAATAAGCTTCATCAGCCCGTTTTACGCATAGTCCATAACGATCGGGTTCGGTATAAATCGCAACCGAACGAATACCCAATTCATTGCAGGCACGCACAATGCGCAGCGCTATTTCGCCACGATTGGCGATGAGAACTTTTCTAAGTGTTTTTCCATTCATTTGCGATCCGCAGGGGTGGCCATCAAGGCTCGCAATCAGTCCCTAGTAAATCCAGCGACGTAGATTACCAGAAGAGCCTCGCCTTAACACTGAGATTCCTAACAAATACTCATTATTTCCTTACCGATGAGATTGCTTTCAAACGCTGCGCCTTGTATTTACCCGGGCACTAAGCTACATTTACGCGCCCTGCAGGGTATGGCTTGAGAAGCTCGGCATTTTACTTTTCAACCCTTCCCTGGGCTTGCGAAACAAGCCTGTCATCGACGTATATCCGCGCATGACATAGAGAGTCCCCCGGTGAGGTGTCCGAGCGGTCGAAGGAGCACGCCTGGAAAGTGTGTATGTCGAAAGGCATCGAGGGTTCGAATCCCTCCCTCACCGCCAATATCCTGATTTTTTCGCATCTACTGATAATCCCGATATCTTCAGGGGAGAAATAATTTCCGGGCAGATAACGGTTAAAGTAAGAAGAACGAAATTACCAACGGGGTTTGGCAACTGAACAATCTAGTATTAGCGATGTTCCGATTGCACCGATACGATTAAGGACTATGTTTTGCCTCGCTAAGTAACCGACCATCTCGAGCTGTGCGATTTCTTCTGTTTTTGTTCTCATTTGTGTGTCACGCACTTGAAACACCTGCCCTCGGTAATGCAATCTGACCGGGATTATTCGTTCTCATATATGTTACTGGTATACCTGGCGCTAATTTGAGCAACGTTCACATAAATAGAAAAGATCGTAGGCAGAGTGTTGTTACGTGAAGCTCCAGCCCATGGTGTTAGGGTTTCAGGCTTCTGTATCGATACTCACTAGGCTACTAACAGGCAGTTTGCCCAAGTTGTCGAGGCAATATGCTATATCACTCTCGTCGAGCGTGAACGGCCAGACCGAAATACGCTTCCGCTGTCGATGCTAGCCGTTTCGCTTCTGGTAGACATGGGTATTAGGGCATATTGGCATCAGCCAGAAGGGCCGGGAAGGATGATTATTGGCAATGGCCAGTACCCGGTGGTTCACATTGCTTGTGAAGATGCAGAAGCTTATGAGTGAGCCGCCAGGGCAATAACATCAGTCTGGTGACTGAAATAGAACGTGCAAATCTTGGCTATCAGGTTCTCGACGCTGACGATGAATTGGGAGTAAGTTGGCAAGTTTATCTGGCACCGGTGAGCATAATGCCATGCCAGCGACTGGTGGCTGTCGCCCATCGACTTGGGTGCTAAGCCAGCGATACCATTACCGTTACCGGTCAATAAAACACAAGAACTACACTGCCTTATGACTTAGTGGTGACCTGCCCATCTAATAGCCACGTCGCAATTGATACGATATTATCAATCGAAACAGCACTCGCAGGAGAGATGGAGATGAAAACATTTGTCGCGATTGGGACTATTCTTGGCGGCTTGTCTGCGATCTCGTCAGCGCAGGCTGCGGACGCCGACTGGCCTCACTACGGAGGCGATCTGGGCTCTTCCAAGTACTCGCCCCTCGATCAAATCAATGCGACGAATGTTGATCAGATGCAGATCGCCTGGCAATGGGATAGCGTTGACAATGCCACCGTGGAAAACAATCTCGCGCGCGATGTTCGCAGTGTACCTGCAGGATGGAAGGCAACACCCATCGTGGTTGACGGTGTCATGTACGTTCCAACTTCCTTCGGAAGGGTTGTGGCTCTGGATCCAACAAGCGGTGAGCAAATTTGGATGTTTGATACCCGAGCCTGGGAAATGGAGGGGCGACCAGCCAACCTTGGGTACAACGTGCGCGGGGTTAGCTACTGGGAGGAGGGTGATGACAAGCGCATATTTTTTGCCAGCTACGATTCCTTTTTATGGTCTCTCAATGCCAACAGTGGTCAACCGGTGAATGGCTTTGGTGATGGTGGAAAAATCGATTTGACTCTGGGTCTGGGCCGAGATATCGATCGAAATCTCTATGGGGTTGTTGCCCCACCATTGGTGACCAACGGTGTGGTTGTGGTGAACTCTATTGTTCATGACGGGCCTCAGAATAAGGAGATGCCACCCGGTCATGTGCGCGCGTTCGATCCGCGCACAGGTGAAGCGGTTTGGATGTTCAATACTATTCCTCAGGCTGGCGAATATGGCAGTGAAACCTGGGAAGACCTGTCCTGGGAATATACCGGAAATACTAATTCCTGGACCATTATGAGTGCCGACGAGGAACTTGGCCTGGTGTATATTCCAATTGGAACCCCAACTAACGACTGGTACGGTGGACTGCGGAAAGGTGACAACTTGTTCGCGGAAAGCCTGGTCGCCGTGCGCGCAGACAGCGGCGAGTATGTCTGGCACTTCCAGGCGATTCATCATGGAGTCTGGGATTATGACCTACCGGCAGCTCCAACGCTGATCGACATAACAGTGGGCGGTCGATCAATCAAGGCCGTGGCGCAAATATCCAAGCAGGGCTTTACGTACGTGTTTGATCGTATCACCGGTGAGCCAGTATGGCCCATCGAAGAACGGCCGGTGCCGCAGAGCGCAGTGCCGGGCGAGCAACTGTCTGCGACCCAGCCAGTGCCGACCAGGCCAGCGCCTTTTGAGTATCAGGGCATTAGTGACGCAACGCTTATTGATTTCACGCCCGAATTGCGCGCTGAGGCATTGCAGAATATAGAGCAGTTTGACTATGGCCCCCTGTTTACCCCGCCATCTCTGCGAGGCACGATTCAACTGCCTGGCTGGATGGGCGGGGCTGAATGGCATGGCGCGGCTTTCGATCCCGATACAGGTCTTTACTACATTCCGTCTGGTACCTCGCCAATCGTCGTGCAGCTCCGTGAGGCAGATCCCGAGCGCAGCGACCTAGTCTACCGACGGGGTGGTGCCCGTGGGGTGGCTGGTCCAAGCGGGCTACCCCTTACCAAGCCACCTTACGGGCGCATTACAGCTATTGATCTTAATACGGGTGATCACGAATGGATGGTGCCCCACGGCGAGGGTGTGCGGCAGCAGATTATCGACATGGGAATTATCGATCCTGGGCCGGTAGGCAGCGTAAGTCGGGTAGGACCAGTCTTGACTCGTACTTTATTATTCGTCGCCCAGCAGGATGGAGATCGCAACCTGATCAGAGCATTGGATAAAGCAACAGGAGCTACTTTGGCGGAGATTGATCTTCCTCTGCCACCCCAGGGAACGCCGATGACTTACATGGTCGATGACCGCCAATATGTTGCTATTGCAGTTGGTGGTGGCACTGACGCAAGACTGGTGTCGCTGGCGCTGCCATAGTACGAGGTGATTGAAATGGGTCATAGATCTGCAGGCAGGGCTCAGAAAAAGCGTCGTACCGGGCAAGGCCAACCAGTTCACATATAAAAAGCAATAAAAGGAGAAAAGTCATGTTATTTTCAGAGTATCGTTTCGCCGGCCGTCTGGGTCCCGCGCTTCTTGCGATTCCGCTTGCGGTTTGGATTTTCGCTGCCGAGGCCCAGCAGGGGACCGGGAATCTGGTCACCGGAGAAGGAATTCCAAATCCCAACCCGGTGATGCACAAGCAATGGGGTGACCTGCCGGCTGGTCGACAGTGGGGTTCGACCGCTGGTATTGATATAGACCCGACCGATGGCCAGGTTGTCGCGTATGAACGCTGCGGAGCGGGCAGTTTTGGTTCTGGCGTACCCGTTAACTGCGACACCAATCAAGTGCCGCCAATTTTCAAGTTTGATCGCCATACGGGCGAGGTGCTGGCCAACTTTGGAGCCGGCATCATGATGACCCCCCATGGCATTCACGTGGATCATGACGGTAATGTGTGGGTAGCTGACTTCGCTAATAATGAAGCCGAAACGAAAGGGCACCAGGTGCACAAGTTTAGCCCTGAAGGCGAGTTGCTCATGAGCCTCGGAGTGGCCGGTCAGCGCGGGAATGATAGCCGTCATTTTAATGAACCCAATGATGTGATTGTGGCGGCGGACGGCAGTATTTTTGTTGCCGATGGGCATAGCGGGCAAAACATGCTTACTGAGGGAGCGGTCGAAGAGGGAAAGCGTAACGGGCAGACTGCCCGTGTGATGAAATTCGCTCCTGATGGTACTTTTTTAAAAGAGTGGGGCCAGCTAGGCGCAAAACACGGCGAATTTAGAACTCCTCATGCCCTTGAATTCGATTCCCAGGGGCGTCTGTGGGTAGTGGACCGCGGCAACCATCGAATCGAGATTTTTGATCAGGAAGGTAACTATCTGGATTCTCGCTACGCCTACGGTCGGATCAGCGGAATTTTTATCACCGATGACGATATGGTTTATGCTATTGATTCTGAATCGAGTCCTTATCGCCATCAGCCTTGGCGGACCGGAGTACGGATAGGGCCGGTTGATCAGGACATCGTAACGGGATTCATTCCTGGTCATGACAGCGAAGAGAGACTCTATCAGGGAGCCGCAGGCGAAGGAGTTGCTGTCGATTCAGATGGAAACGTATTCGCAGCCGAAGGTCCGGCCTCTCTCGGGCCCGCCGGTGGTGCATTTACAAAATACACTAAACGCTATTGAGCAGGCCTAAAGCCTGGAGTTGCAGTAATTTATTAACGTGTTTCCATATAATGGGGCGCTGCGTAGTCTTACTGCTGTGTTATCATAATCGACGGTAGCTTTTGTCGGTTCCCTCGCAATGATAAGTTACGAACCCCGCCAGGCCCGGAAGGGAGCAACGGTAGTTTCTGATTCATGTGCCGGGGTGTGGCTGGCAAGAGCTACCGCCTTTTCTATTCGTGATTGATTAGCCGGATGAGTTATCAGGTACTTGCCAGAAAATGGCGACCGGGAACATTCAGTGATCTGGTAGGGCAGTCCCATGTCCTGAAGCCACTCACTCACGCCCTCGACAATGAGCGCTTGCACCATGCCTATCTGCTAACCGGTACGCGAGGGGTCGGTAAGACCACTCTTGCGCGAATTCTGGCAAGATGCCTGAATTGTGAGAAGGGTGTCAGTTCTGCACCTTGCGGTAGTTGCGGGTCATGCACTGAGATCGCGGAAGGTCGGTTTGTAGACCTTATCGAGGTAGATGCTGCCTCTCGAACCAAAGTCGAGGACACCAGGGAATTACTCGAAAACGTCCAGTACGCACCCACGCGGGGTCGTTTTAAGATCTATCTGATAGACGAAGTGCATATGTTGTCGACCCACAGCTTTAACGCTCTGCTCAAGACCCTTGAAGAGCCGCCGCCTCACGTCAAGTTTTTACTGGCGACCACCGATCCGCAGAAGCTTCCGATCACAATATTGTCGCGCTGTCTGCAATTCAATTTGAAGAAGTTAACTCCACAGCAGATTAAAGAATATCTTGAGCAGGTTCTGCACAAGGAAGGTGTTAAGTTTGAGGAAGCCGCCTTGTGGCAGTTAGCCATGGCGGCAGAAGGCAGTATGCGCGATGCCCTGACCCTGTTAGACCAGGCAATCTCTTTTTGTGAGGGCAGAGTAGAAGAAATCGGTGTAAAAGACATGATTGGTACGCCGGATCAGGGGGTTGTTTACCAGCTGCTTGCTTGTCTGGCAGATCGGGATGCGGGCGGCATGTTGGAAACAGCGCAGACGCTTGCTGAAGCTGCTACAGACTTTCAGAAGCTCCTGGAAGCACTGATTTCTGCGTTGCATCGTTTGGCGGTCGCGCAGGTGCTCCCGGACGCGATTGACAA
>Ga0181587_10004274_pt1 | contig 11808 bp, 7 predicted proteins | sample 071ome_27_FD_132463 | JGI IMG/M metagenome (GOLD analysis project Ga0181587, IMG submission 132463) | Coastal salt marsh microbial communities from the Groves Creek Marsh, Skidaway Island, Georgia - 071409AT metaG (megahit assembly) | ecosystem: Environmental > Aquatic > Marine > Intertidal zone...
GATATGGATATGGATGATGCCTATGCTGTCCAAAAGGCGATATGCGCGGCCAAGCTGGCTGCCGGACGCCGGATAATCGGCTGGAAGATAGGGCTGACCTCGCGCGCTATGCAGATGGCGCTCAATATTGATATACCGGATAGCGGAATTCTGTTTGATGATATGCTGTTTGACAATCAGGCACAGGTGCCGCCGGGCCGCTTTATCCAGCCGCGCATCGAAGCCGAAATTGCCTTTGTCATGAAAGCCCCGCTGGCCGGCGAAACAGTCACCAGAGAGCAGCTGCTGGCAGCGACTGATTTTGTTTGCCCGGCGCTGGAGATTCTGGATACCCGCATTGTGCGGGCTGATCCGGCGAGCGGCCAGACGCGCTCGGTGATTGATACGATCAGCGATAATGCGGCCAATGCTGGGCTGGTGCTGGGAGATCGGCAGCACGCGCCGGAGCAGGTAGATTTGCGCTGGGTCGGGGCGATTGTCAGCCGCAACGGTCAGGTAGAGGAAACCGGGCTGGGTGCGGCGGTGTTGAATGATCCGGTAGAATCCATGGTCTGGCTGGCGCGCCGTATGGCCCAATATGGCCAGCAGATAGAGGCCGGCCAAATCGTGCTGTCCGGGTCCTTTATCCGGCCTGTGGAATGTCCGCCCGGCACAGTGATTGACGCCGATTTTGGCGCGTTCGGGTCAGTCAGCTGTCACTTCGGCCAGGGCTGAGGCTGGGGCCGGGCCTGCCGCGGTGCTGATGAACCGAACAGATTTTCCATCCCTGTGTCATGCGCCGGGGCTGGTGCGCCTGCATGGCCATCGCGGGATGCGCGGGCTGATGCCGGAAAATACCCTGCCCGGCTTTGCTGCCGCCTTTGCCGCCGGGGTGCAGATTGTTGAGCTGGATATACTGGTAACAAGGGATGATGTTCCGGTTGTGCTACATGACCCGCAGCTGAGCGGCGCGCAAACACGCGATGCGACAGGGCGCTGGTTGGAGGCAGACAGCCCGCCCATTATCACGCTGAGCTATGCGCAGCTGGCAGGGTATGATGTTGGCAGCCGGGATCCGCGTGCAACAGACGGCGAAAGCTGGCCTCAGCAGGCCCGGCTGGACGGTGTGCCGGTTCCGAAGCTGGCTGATATTTGTGCGCTGGCCAAGCAACCGGCCCATCAGGAATGTTGGCTGAATATAGAGATTAAATCGAGCCCGCTGACCAGCCATCTGACCCCGCCGCCGGACCGGCTGGCTGAGCTAGTAACAGCCGAAATCCGCGCCGCCGGGCTGGGCGGGCGCACATTGCTGCAATCTTTTGACTGGCGGATATTGGAAGCTGCACAGGCGATAGCCCCTGAAATTCCGCGCTCTTGTGTGACCTATTATCCAGATGACGGGGCGGCAGATGAGATAACAGTCTATCCAAACTCCCCTTATATGGGCGGGGCGGTATTGGAAGAGGCAGCCAGCAAGGATATCAGCAGCCGGCTGCCGCGCCTTGTCCGGCAGGCCGGGGCGGTGCATTGGGCCCCCTATTTCAAGGATATTACCGCCTCTCATGTCGAGGCAGCACAAGCAGAAGGGCTGATCGTCTCGGTCTGGACGGTTAATGAGCGCCAAGATATTGAGCAGATGATTGATTTTGGCGTGGATGGTATCATCACAGATTATCCGCAGCGCGCCCAGCAGCTTCTGCAACAGCGCGGGATGCGCTGGACTGACGCAGAACCAGCAGCTGGCTGAGTGTGGTTTTAACTGCCTATTTTTTCACCTATTTTTTTTGGTCATATTCCCGGTGGTGTTCCCGGTCGTATTCCCGGTTTTATTCCCGGTCTTATTCCCGGTCTTATTCCCGGTCGTTTTCTGGCAGTTTTGCTGGCGCTTCGGACAGTAATCTGGCTAAAATGCCGGGAAAAGGCAGATCGGAGCCCCCGGCGGGCCGGCCGGGCCTTATAAAAAGGGAAGGAAAACAGGCACGATGGCAGAAGATTACCGGCTGGAAACGCTGAGCCTGCACGCTGGCCAGACAATAGATAAGGAGCATGGCTCACGCGCGGTGCCGATTCATCAGACAACCTCCTATGTTTTTGAGGATTCCCGCCATGCTGCGGCCCTGTTCAACATGGAGCAGGGCGGCCATCTTTATTCGCGCATTTCCAACCCAACCGTCGCGGTGCTGGAACAGCGCATGGCAGCGCTGGATGGGGGCGTGGCCTGTATCGCGACCAGCTCCGGCATGGCCGCCCTGTTCGTGGCGATCCTGACCATCTGTTCGAGCGGCGATCATATTGTGTCTTCCTCCCAGCTTTACGGGGCCAATGTCAATCTCTTGAAATATACGCTCCCCCGCTTTGGCATTACCACCAGCTTTGTTGACCCGACTGATCCTGAGGCCCTCAAAGACGCGATCCGGCCGGAGACGAAAATGGTGTTCGCCGAGGTGATCGGCAATCCCGGGCTGGATGTCTTGGATGTGCCGCTGGTAGCTGACATCTGTGATACCGCAGGCGTGCCGCTGGTTGTGGACGCAACCTTTAATACGCCTTATTTGATGCAACCGATTGCGCTGGGGGCCAATCTGGTTATCCATTCGCTGACCAAATGGATAGGTGGGCACGGGGTGGCTATTGGCGGGGCGGTTGTCGATGGCGGCAATTTTGACTGGTCGCGCGGCGGCAAATTCCCGACCATAGCTGAGCCACATTATGCGATGGGCGGTATCAATTTTTTTGAAGAATTTGGCCCGGCAGCCTTTACCGCCAAAGCCCGGGCCGAGGCGATGTATAATTTTGGCCCCAGCCTGTCACCACAAAATGCCTTTTATCTGCTGCAAGGGCTGGAGACTTTGCCGCTGCGGATGGAAAAGCATATCCAAAATACGCACGCGCTGCTCGATTGGCTGAGCCAGCATGAACAGGTGGCCTGGGTGCGGCATCCCGACTTGCCGGATCATCCCGGGCATCAGCTGGCGAAAAAGCTGCTGCCCAAGGGGGCCGGGTCAATTATCACCTTTGGCGTAAAAGGGGGAAGACAGGCAGGGCGCGTCTTTATTGAATCGCTGGAGCTGGCCAGCCATCTGGCCAATGTCGGGGATGCCAAGACGCTGGTCATCCATCCAGCCAGCACCACCCATTCGCATATTGATGCTGAATCCATGCGCCAGGGCGGGCTGAGCGATGATTTGATCAGGCTGTCAGTCGGGTTGGAAGCGATAGAGGATATAAAAGCCGATTTTCAGCAAGCCTTGCGGGCCGCGGCCAAAGCCATGCCACAAGCGAAGGGCTGAGCGATTATGCGTATCGATTATCGAGGCAGCCCGGCTCATATCGCTACCGGTGGCCGCACCCCAGACCCGAAAGCCCCGGCCCTGCTGATGCTGCATGGCAGCGGCCAGAGCCATGTGACCTGGCTGCTGCAAAGTCGCTGGCTGGCCTATCATGGCTATTCAGTCTATGCGCCGGATTTTCCGGGCCATGGGCTGTCTGGCGGGGGCCCGCTGGCTTCTATTGAGGAGATGGCCGACTGGACCGCCGGGTTGGTAGAAAAGCTGAAGCTGGAACAGGTTGTTCTGACCGGCCATTCACAAGGCTGTCTGGTTGCTCTGGAGACTGCCAAAAATATGGCCGTCAGAGAGACCAGCATCTGCAAGGGGTTGGTGCTGATAGCAGCGGGCCTTTCGATCCCGGTCAATGAGGCGCTGCTGGAGACAGCCAAAACGGACCCGCAAAAAGCGGCCCGCATGATGACCGGCTGGGGCCATGGGCAGGCTGCCCGGCTCCATGATCATAGCCAGCCCGGCCTGTCGCATCTGGGCTTCAGCCGCCAGCTGATGGCCGCTAATGACCCGGCAGCCCTGGGCGTTGATTTGGCCGCCTGTCAGGCCTATCGGGGCGGGACGGAGGCTGCCGCCGAGCTGGACCTGCCAGCTCTGGTTATTCTGGCAGAAAAAGATCGGATGACCCCGGTCAAGGCCGGGCGGGCGATGGCCGCGGCCCTCAACCGATCACAGACAATAGAGATACCAGAGGCAGGCCATATGCTGCCGCCGGAACGGCCAGAGGAGATTAACCGGGCCATTGCCGGCTTTATGGAACAGGTTTTTAACTTTCAGGGGTGAGCTGTGAGCGAGGGAAGTGAATTTGCCAAAATTGCGGTGCTAGGGGCCGGCACAATGGGTAGCGGGATCGCCGCCCAGATCGCCAATGCCGGGCTGGAGGTGCTGCTGCTGGATTTGCCTGCCAGACCGGGCCTGGACAAATCCCCTGCCGAGAGGGCGATAGACAGGCTGCTGGCCAGCGAGCCGCCGCAGCTGATGCAAGCCGATTTTGCCGGGCGGATTACCGTTGGCTCTATCGAAGATGATTTTGATCAGCTGGCCGGGTGCGATCTGATCATTGAGGCGGTGGTCGAACAGCTGGACCTGAAAAAACAGCTCTATGCACGGCTGGACAAGCTGGTCAGCGAAGATTGTATTATCACCTCCAACACTTCTACCATTCCGGTTCGGCTGCTGACTGAGGATTTGCCAGAGGCGCGCCAACGCCGCTTTGCCATCACCCATTATTTTAACCCGGTGCGATTCATGCGCCTGCTAGAGCTGGTGCGCGGCGAGAAAACAGACAGCCAGACTATCGACAGGCTGGCCCGTTTCAATGATCAAATTCTGGGCAAAGGGGTGGTGAGATGCGCCGATACGCCGGGGTTTCTGGGCAACCGGGTGGGGGTGTTTGCCTTGCAGGTGGGGCTGCATGAAGCCTTGCAGATGGGCGTTGCGATAGAGGTCGCTGATGCGCTGTTCAGCCGCCCAATGGGGATTCCGAAAACTGGTATTTTTGGCCTTTATGATCTGATCGGTATTGATCTGATGTCTGATGTCGCAGCCTCCTTGCGCTCTATCCTGCCAGAAGAAGATGCGTTTCAGGCGGTGGGGCATGACCCGGCCCTGATGCGCGCCATGATCGCAGATGGCTTTACCGGCAATAAGGGCAAGGGCGGCTTTTACCGAGAGACAGAAAATGGCAGGCAGGTTCGGATAATCGAAGCTGGGGCAGATGGCAGCAGCTGGCGCCCAGTCAGCCCGTCCCTGCCTGATCTGGCGATCAAGGCCGCGGCGGCACAGGCCAGACAACAAGAAGCTTTGCTGGTGCTGCTGGATGATAGCTCGCTGCATGGCCAGTTTGCGCGGCGGGTGCTGGCCCGTATCCTGTGCTACGCGGCCAGCTTGCTGGGAGAGGTCACCGACAATCCGCAAGATTTGGATGATGCGATGAAGCTCGGCTTTAACTGGCAGCGCGGCCCGTTTGAGATGATCGATGCGATCGGCCCGGCGCGCCTGGCCGAGATTGCGACAGAGGCCGGGCTCACTTTGCCTGCCTGTATCAGCGCAGAGGCCGGGCCTTTCTATCGCGCCAATCAGGGGCAGCTGGAAATTCGCCGGGCGGGCGGGCTCTACCAGCCGGCACTTTTGCCCGAGGGCGCCTTTCGCTTGCAGATGGCACGCCAGGCGATGCAGCCCATCCTGTCTAACCATGCGGCCAGCCTCTATGCGCTGGAGGGGGATTTGCGGCTGGTGGAATTTCATTCCAAGGCCAACGCGCTGACAGCTGACTCCATGCAGATTGTGCGCGCCGCCGCGGAGGATCACGGGCGCGGGATTATCATTCATAATGATGCCCAGCATTTTTCCGCCGGGGTGGATCTGAACGCCTTTCGTGCCTTTATTGAGGCAGCTAACTGGACCGGCATAGATGCCTTCTTGAATGATTTTCAGCAAGCAGTTCTGGCCTTGAAATATGCGCCAGTTCCGGTTATCGGGGCGCCGTCCGGGCTGGCACTGGGCGGCGGTTTTGAGGTATTGGCCCATTGTGACCGGCTGGCTGTGCACGCCAATTCAACGCTCGGGCTGGTGGAATCAGGCGTAGGCCTGTTGCCTGGCGGCGGCGGTGTAAAAGAGAGCTTTCTGCGCTGGCTGGCGACCGGGGCTGAAACGGACAAAGCGGCCTGGAATTGCTGGAAACAAATCGGCTATGGGCTTGTTGGAACCGCCCCGATGCAGGCCGCGCGCTGGCAGTATTTTTTGCCCGGCCGCGATATTCAGGTGATGAATAAAGACCGGTTATTTGCCGCGGCCAAGGGGCTGATAGCAGAAATGCAGCAGAGCTACCGCCCGCCTGAGCCGCCGCGGGCCCGTCTGGGCAGCCCGGAGTTGAGCGAAAAAATGCAAGCCTTCATGGATGAGGGCGTGGCGCGCGGTGATTTTACCGCCCATAACCGCACCGTGGCGATGATGATCAGCACTATCCCGGTGCGCCAGCCGGGCGATGCGCCAGAGGTGAGTGAGCAGGAATTGATGGACCGCGAAAGAGCCGGCTTTGTCAGGCTGGCCCAAACCGCCCAGACGCATCAGATGATCTCTGCCATGCTGGACGGGACGGCCAGCAGCGCTGAAGATAGCTAGCTATTGCTGCAGGCGGGCGCGCAGCTCAAATTTCTGAATCTTGCCGGTGGCGGTTTTCGGCAATTCGCCAAACACCACTTTTTTCGGCATTTTGAAACCGGCCAGATGCGCGCGGCAAAAGCCCAAAATATCGGCTTCCTCTGCTTCGGCCCCGTCTTTCAGCTCAATAAAGGCACAAGGGCTTTCTCCCCATTTCTCATCCGGCATGGCGACCACAGCGGCAAAGCCAACTGCCGGATGCCGGTAAAGCACGCCTTCCAGCTCAACAGATGAGATATTCTCGCCGCCTGATATGATAATATCCTTCAGCCTGTCCTTGACCTCTATATGGCCGTCCGGATGGCGCACCGCCAGATCACCGGATCGGAAATAGCCGCCTGCCATGCTGGCTTCGGTGGCCTCGGCATTTTTATGATAGCCTTTCATCACCGTATTGGATCGGATAACAGCCTCACCCAGCGTTTCGCCATCTGCCGGCACTGGCTGGCCCGTTTTTGTATCGAGGACTTCCAGCCCTTCAGTATGTGGGAAGCAGACCCCTTGCCGAGCCTTGATCGCGGCACGGGCTGAAAAATCAAGCTGATCCCAATCGCGCAGCCAGGCACTTTGCACCGTATGGCCGAAAGTTTCGGTCAGCCCATAGACCTGCATGACCTCAAATCCCAGCTCTTCGGTCTTTTCCAGAATAGCAGCAGGAGGCGGGGCCCCGGCGGTCATCACCTTGACCGGCCAATCCGGCTTTTTGCGAATCGCCGGGTCTGCATTGACCAGCATTCCCAGAATGATCGGCGCGCCGCCAAAATGGTCAATCCGGTAGCGATGCAGCAAATCAAAAATCATCTCAGCATTCAGCGTTCTGGTCAGCACCGCCCGGCCGGCCAGCAAGGCCAGCATCCAGGCGTGCCCCCAGCCATTGCAATGAAACATAGGCACTGTATAGAGATAGGTCGGATGGGCGGGCACATCCCAGGCAGGCACTGTGCCCATGGCCATCAGATAGGCCCCGCGATGATGATAGACCACCCCCTTGGGCCTCCCGCTGGTCCCGGAGGTGTAGTTCAGGCACATGGCCTGCCATTCATCTGCTGGCAACTGCCAGTCAAAATCTGCATCGCCGGTCGCCAGAAACGCCTCATAATTCAGGCTGCCCAGCCGTGTCCCGGCCGCCGAGGCGGGCTCCTGCTGATCCACAATATCAATCACCGGAATATCAGCGCGGGCTGATTGTGCCAGTGCCGGGCCGACCCGGTCTGCAAAGGCGGCATCGGTTATCAAGAGCTGACTGTCCGCATGATCGAGAATATAGCTGAGGGTCTCTGTGTCGAGCCGGATATTGACCGTATTGAGAACCGCCCCAGCCATGGCAACCCCGAACTGGGCTTCAAACATTTCCGGCGTATTGGCAGCGATCAGGGTGACCACACCGCCGGGGCGTACCCCGGCTTTTTGCACCGCACTGGCCAGCCGCACCGCCCGCCCGTAACACTCTGCCCAGCTGGCCTGTCTGTTGCCATAGATCCAGGCATCATAGCTGCCGAATATGGTGGCAGCGCGGCGGATAAAGCTCAGCGGGGAGAGCGGCACGAAATTGGCCGGGCGCGGGTCCATGAACCCGTCATTGATGCTATCCAGATTTTCGCTCATCAGTCGCTCCGGCAAACAAGAAAAGGCTGTTTTCAATCAGACAGGAAAACCGCTGGTTTTTCAAGCAATGCATAAAAACTGGCCAGTTACAGGCCGGTTTTGCCGCACGCAGCTATGCTGGCGGGCCTGTCGGCATACAGGCGGCGGTAAAAAACAGATGAAATTCGCTGAACCCTTGCTATAGTGCACAGAAAACAACCTCGTCTTTCCTGCAAAACAGGCGGCAAGCCAATGGCGCATCTTATCTTCATCCTGAACGGCCCCAATCTGAACCTGCTGGGCAAGCGTGAGCCGCAAATCTACGGTTCTGAAACGCTGGCAGATATAGAGGCAAAATGCCGGGCGGCGGCTTCGGCTGATAGCGAAATCGATTTCCGCCAGACCAATCATGAAGGCACCTTGCTGGAATGGGTGCATGAGGCGCGCGGAAAAGCAGCTGCGATTGTTATTAATCCCGGCGCCTATGGCCATACTTCGGTGGCGTTGCTGGACGCGCTGAAATCCTTTGACGGGCCGGTTCTGGAAGTGCATATCAGCAACATCCACCAGCGCGAGAGCTTCCGTCATACCTCTTTTGTCAGCTTGCGGGCTGAAGGGGTGATCGCCGGCTTTGGCACAGATGGCTATGTGGCCGGGTTGCAGCGGGCGGAAAAGCTGCTGCGGGCCAAATAATCAGGGCCAAATGACCTGAAACAAATGATCTGGAACAAATAATCAGGACCAGCTGATCAGTGGTTATTGCGCGGTATCGTATCCCCGATGGAGCGAAACCCCTCAGCATCCTTCAAAACCATACCATCCTTGAACGGGCGCACCTGCTGGCGGAAAATAGCCTGCCAGGGTGACTGGCTTTCTGGATAGGGATAGCCGCCCTGCTCAGCCAATGCTGCTGCCCGCCGGGCCAGCTCTTCTGGTTCCACCAGCATATCAGCCCGGCTATTATTTAGATCAATACGCAGCCTGTCGCCAGTTTCCAGCAAGGCCAGACCACCGCCTTCTGCTGCTTCCGGGGAGGCATTGAGGATAGAGGCCGAGCCGGAGGTTCCCGATTGCCGCCCATCGCCAATACAGGCCAGCGCGGTTATGCCTTTTTTAATCAGATAGTCAGGCGGGCGCATATTCACCACCTCAGCCCCGCCCGGATAGCCAATCGGCCCAGCCCCGCGCATCACCAAAATAGCCTGCTCGTCAATCTTGAGGGCCGGATCATCAATGCGGGCGCGAAAATCCTCTGGCCCGTCAAAGACCATAGCCCAGCCTTCAAAGGCGTTTGGATCCTCTGGGTTGGACAAATAGCGCTGGCGGAATTCGCTGGAAATAACAGAGGTTTTCATCATCGCAGACTCAAACAGATTACCGCTGAGATTCAAAAACCCGGCCGCCTCTTTCAGCGGCTGGTCAAGCGGGCGTATCACCTCTTGGTCCAGAATTTCTGCCATCTGGCAATTTTCTGCCAGACTTTTGCCATTTGCTGTTATCGCGTCCGGATGCGGCAACAGCCCGCCCGTGATCAAAGCCTTGAGCACCGCCGGAACGCCGCCAGCACGGTGAAAATCCTCTCCCAGATAGTCACCAGCGGGCTGCATATTTACCAGCAGCGGCACCTGATGGCCCAATCTTTGCCAATCATCATTATCCAGCTCAACACCCAGATGGCGGGCGACCGCGTTCAGATGGATAGGCGCATTGGTGGACCCGCCCAGCGCAGAACAGGCAACAACTGCATTTTCAAAAGCCTGTCTTGTCATGATGGTTGACGGGCGCTGATCCTCCCAGACCATGTCAACAATACGCAGGCCAGTGGCATAGGCTGTCTGGCCGCGCTGGCGATGCGGGGCTGGTATCGCTGCTGAGCCAGGCAGCTGCATTCCCAGCACTTCAGCCAGCGAATTCATCGTTGAGGCCGTGCCCATCGTATTGCAATAGCCGACAGACGGGGCAGATGAGGCGATCAACTCAGCAAATTCTGTATCATCTATCTTGCCAGCTGCCTTCAGCTGGCGGGCGTGCCAAACAATCGTGCCGGACCCGGACCGCTTGCCATCCAGCCAGCCATTCAGCATCGGCCCCACGGACAGGGCAATCGCCGGAATATCCACTGTCGCGGCTGCCATCAACAGGGCCGGGGTCGTCTTGTCGCAACCGATCATCAGCACCACCCCGTCAATCGGATAGCCACAGAGCGATTCAACCAGACTGAGATAGGCCAGATTGCGATCCAGCATAGCGGTGGGCCGTTTGCTGGTTTCCTGTATCGGATGCACCGGCACCTCCAGCGCGGTTCCCCCGGCAGCGGTAATACCATCGCGCACCCGCTTGGCCAGTTCCATGTGATGGCGGTTACAAGGGCTGAGATCAGAGCCAGTCTGGGCAATCGCAATGATCGGCTTGCCGCCTGCCAGCTCATCGCGGGTCAGGCCATAATTCAGATAGCGTTCGGTATAGTTGGCGGTATGGTCGACATCCTCTTGACTGCCAAACCATTGGCGCGACCGTAATGTTTCAACCGCCCGTTTTTTGCCTTTCACATTCTTTCTCCCTGTCTTCTGCCTTTTCACCGGCCCTTTTCAAAGCCGGGTTGATGTTAACAGCAAAATCTTGCGGACAGGCAAAAAATCATCAGCCCTCAGAACAACCAGCCGGGCTGGCTGGAGATAGAATGATAACCCTGAAACTGCACAACCCCCTCATAGCCAAGATTGCGGCCAATCCCGCTATCCTTGAAGCCGCCGAACGGGCCGCGGAAATCCTGCGCCGCCGGGCCATGCCCGTTCAGATAGGTATAGCCAGCCTCCAGCTGGCGGGCCAGCCGCACAGCCCGGTCACGATCCTCTGTCCAGACCGAAGAACAGAGGCCAAAATTGGAATCATTGGCCAGCTGCACCGCCTCATTCTCGGTATCAAAAGGCATGATCGGCAAGGCTGGTCCAAATTGTTCTTCGCGCACAATATCCAGCCTGTGATCTGGGTTATAGACCAATGTCGGTTTCTGGAAATAACCACGCCGATACAATTCTTCATCCGGCACTTCACCACATTCGCGCAGCTCTGCCCCGGAGGCGCGCGCCTGAGAGATCATATTCTGGACTATCTGCTGCTGTTTTTTATTATTCAGCGGCCCCATTGTTGTCTCTGGCAATAGCCCGTCGCCAACCACCACCTTTTCACAGGCGGCTGTCAGCCCGTCCACCACCTCATCATAGCGCGAGCGATGCACATAAAGCCGCTTCAGAGCCATGCAAATCTGGCCGCTCGACATAAAAGCACCCAGATACATATTCTTGAAAACACTCTCATCAAGATGCGCATCCGCACAGACTATCGCCGCATCATTGCCGCCCAGCTCCAGCGTGACCGGGGTCAAATTCTGCGACGCTGTCCGCATCACGCGGCGGCCAATATCCACCGAGCCGGTAAAATTAACAAACCGAACCAGCGGATGCGAGACCAGCTCATCCCCAATCTCACCCGCACTGCCAGTCACAATATTGACCACCCCGGGCGGCAGCATGGAGGCGATTTTGTGCAAGGTCATGCTGGGCGCGAGGGCCGAAGAATGGGACGGTTTGACCACCACTGTATTGCCAGCCATCAAGGCTTGCGGCAATTTCGCCCCCAATATGGAGAGCGGCCAGTTCCAGGGCACAATCAGCGTGGCAACACCGCGCGGCTGGCGGGTGATAATGGTATCAAAGGGCGGGCCATGCTCAATCTCATCAGCGGC
>Ga0181587_10004276_pt1 | contig 11807 bp, 10 predicted proteins | sample 071ome_27_FD_132463 | JGI IMG/M metagenome (GOLD analysis project Ga0181587, IMG submission 132463) | Coastal salt marsh microbial communities from the Groves Creek Marsh, Skidaway Island, Georgia - 071409AT metaG (megahit assembly) | ecosystem: Environmental > Aquatic > Marine > Intertidal...
CAACGAGAACCTTCAGTCAAGACTAGCTGAGGTGGAAAAGTGTCGAGTTGCCCTTGCTAAACGAGCCTTGCGATTATGGGAACAAATGCGGGCTCAACCAAGCTTACCTTCCTGAACTAACCAATCCACCACTCTGCGTTCATGCGGTTGGGCGAGCATATTATGGAGTCTGCCTGCAGCTATAGCGGCACGCCGTCCAGGCTCTTCTTCTTGTAAAATCTGTTTCACCTCTTCAGCAAGCCTAAGACCAGTCGCTTGGCCTTGTAAATATTCAGGATTGGGCGGATCATCCTTTAGTAAAAGATTGGCCATTCCAAGATAAGGGACCTTCACCAACATTTTGCCAATGATATAGGTCAATGGATGAGCCCGATAAGCGATGACACCTGGTATGCCAGACCAGGCACAGGCAAGCGACATGGTACCCGAGCTCATCAAGGCAACACGGGCAGATAGTCCATTAGGCCTATCCACAAGCCGAACGATTTTGGATACCTTGGAGCGCTGGGCTAAAAGACCCTCCGCTAGTTGCCGAATCTTGGAATCTGAAATTGGCAGGACCGCTGAACATTCAAAACCCTGGCTTATCAATTCTTCCAGAGCATCAAAGAAAACAGGTAATATTCGGCCAACAGGTTGTATACGACTACCCGGAAGTAAAAGAAGATCACCATTGGGATCAAATTGCACGGGAGAGATGTAAGAAGGATCAGCAAAAGGATGACCAACAAAAGTTACCGGTAAGGAAACATCCTCATAGTATTGGGTCTCAAAAGGAAAAATAACCCCCAACCCGTCCAGAGTCTCAGCCATGGAAAATCGACGCTTTGGCTTCCACGCCCAAAGTTGTGGACTGATATATTGCAGGACCACCACATCTCCTCCCCCTTTTTGTGAAATACCACGATCTTTAAGGGCACGGGCAAGCCGAAGATTAAATCCTGGATAATCTACTAGAAGAACACATCTCGGGCGAAACTTAGCAATCCATGAAACTGTTTTTTCAAAAATATCTCGGAAAAAATTATAATTTCTTAAAACCTCAAATAAACCGACCACTCCATAATTCGCCAAAGGAAATAGGAGATCAGCACCCGCTTGTCTAACTTTCTCTCCAGCCAAGGCACAGATTTTTAAATTTTGATTTCTGGCTTTTAAGTCGATAACAGCACGAGCGGAATGCTCATCACCTGAGGCTTCGCCTGCAACCACCAACAGGTCGACAGTGCCCGACACTTCTAGAAACTCATTGGAATGGTTCAATCGTTCCAACTGGATTGAATCTCACGTGTGATGTTAAGAGCCACCTCAAGAGCAGACTTGCCAAAACTACCATCGGTTTTGGGTGTGGTTGTTTCCCTCACACAGCTAAGAAATGATTCCAACTCAAGAGCTAAGGGCTCCCCCTGTTCCACTGGAACTTCATGCCGCTCCAAGGAGGGACCCGATTTTTTAATCAAATGACCTTTTTGGTTCATAAAGTCTAAGGACAAATAGCCCGTGTCCTGGAAGACTCGTATCTCCCTGGCTTTTTTCTCACTCACCCGACTGGCACTCAGGTTCGCCACGCATCCATTGGTAAAGACAAGGCGGGCATTGGCAATATCCTCCGTGGGCGAAAGTACCCGCACTCCAATAGAGTCAACTTTTTCGATCGTTGAATCGACTAAAGCCATTGCAATTCCAATATCGTGGATCATCAAGTCCAGCACCACTCCCACCTCTGTACCTCGAGGCTGAAAAGGGGCCAACCGTTCGACGGTTAAATAGCGAGGTTTCTCAACAGCTCCCTCCAGGAAAGTCATAACTGGATTGTAGTGTTCAATATGTCCAACCTGTACAAGAACTTTTGATTCCTGAGCACTGTGCAAAATAGCCTCAGCCTGTTCGGAAGAAACACAAAGCGGTTTTTCCACAAGCAGATGGCATCCATGCTCAATCAATTCGAGGGCAACCTCAGCGTGTAGATCGGTTGGACAGACCACAGATACGGCATCACAAGATTCTCCAAGTTCATCGATTGAGGAAAACCGCCTACAATTATACTCCGAACAAATCTGCTCGGCTGCTTCATCGTTAGGCTCAAAAATGCCTACCAGCTCTGAACCAGAAAGAGCATGGTAGAGCCGGGCATGATGCTTTCCCAAATAACCGACTCCAGCCACTCCGCATTTTAAAGGATTTTGGATGGAATTATTCATAAAAAAAGAAAATAAAAGTTTAAGCTTCCTCGATACGCCCCTCAGAGAGAAAAAGCTGTCGATCAGTCGCTTGAGCAAAAGAGGGATTATGAGTTACTAGAATCAAAGAAGCGTTTTCCTCTGAGCATGTACGAAGTAAAAGCTGCATCACCTCATTTCCAGTTTTCTCGTCTAAGTTACCCGTAGGTTCATCCGCCAAAAGTACTTTGGGGCTGTTAATCAAAGCACGGGCAATTGCAACTCGCTGCCTTTCTCCTCCTGAAAGTTTAACTGGAATTTGCCTAGCTTTGTCAGCCACGCCCATTTGCTCCAAAAGAGAATGGGCACGGTCCAAAATTGCACTTGCAACATTCCCTAGAATCCTCGCAGGTAGAAGAACATTTTCGAGAACATCCAATTCCGGCACAAGATAATAGGCTTGATAGACCACACCAAGAAAAGATGCACGGGCAGACACCTCAACAGAAGTAGCTGAGCGATCGCAGCGCATCCATTGCTCACCCCAAAGTAATTCGCCTGAATCTGCAGTTTCAATGCGAGCCAATAAGTTAAGCAAGGTGGTTTTCCCACACCCAGACTCTCCTCGTATACTCAAAGAAGAAGCCATGGGCAATGAGAGATCAATTTTTTGCAAAACCTGTAATTTTTGATTAGCAAAACGGAAAGTCTTACTGAGACCACGTGCTTCCAATATAGCAGCACTACTCATTACGAAGTGCATCTGCAGGGTTCATCCGTGCCGCCCTCCAAGCAGGAATTAATCCGGCAAGAGTGGAAACCAGAATGGCAAATAAACCAAAGGTCAAAAAGGTGTTTGCACTCTCCGCTGACTCCCAAGGATAAGGCACACTTAAGCTGTAAAAGTCGTAAAATTGAGCGACTCCACTTTTACCCTCATCACCAGCAATACGTACAACAATAAAAGTCATGATTGCATCGCGGTAACAGATAAATAAGAGGGCCAGAGCACAGCCCAGCACCGAGCCAAGAAGCCCAATTAGAAAGCCTTGCAAACAGAAAATTGACCCAACCGAGGCTCGGGAACCACCCATGGCTACGAGAAGCCCTATTTCTCTGATTTTTCGCAATACTGTCGTCATTAATGCAATCGCTATGGCAAAAGCGGCTACGAGCCCAATGGGAACCATGATTAAAATCATCAGATATTCCTCAAACTTTAACAAATCGAAAAACCATGCATTTTCAACAAACCAAGGAACAAAGGCCCAATTGACTGAACGGGGCAATTCCAACTCCTTGCAATAGGCAAGTAATTGTTTCTCATTGTTTGCAATTTCCGTTGAAAATTTAAGGAACATCCCATCACAAACTCCCTTCTCAACTCTGAGGTCCTCCAATAAACGATAGGTTCCGATCATTGCTTCTGCATGGAAACCTTGCCAGGGAACCTCAAAGATTCCTCCAACCCTAACCTCTTTGGGGGGCAGAAGTTCGTTATTTTGTGACTTTTCAATGATTGCGGGGGAAAAGACCTCGATCGTAGATGAACGAAAAGTTTGATATGTATACTCTGAGCCTACCTGGGGTGGAATAAAGTTTGGCAGGATTTTGAAAACTGGGGTACCCGGCCCCGCATCCAATCTGCCGTCGTTCTCTATCATGTTGGTCTCAAAGCCAAGGCCGTAAGATTTTAAGACCCATTTATCCTTACCTAAGTAGGATAGTTTCCACTCAGCGGATGGCACATTCGGAGCTAGTTCGATTACCTCAAGACCAAAAGCTTTTTCATTTAATTCACCCGAGTTGCCAATATGTAAAATTGCAGCCGGACGAACCCCCAGTCGATTGGCCACATATTGACTAATAAAAACTACATCATCATCCAGATTTTTACTTTTAGGAACTGGGGTTACATCCACTGCACCATGAGCTTCCATGGTCAATTTCCCATTATCAAGGAAGTTATCAAGAGGAAGAACAGATGGCCCAGAAGAAAAATCTATTCCGATCGAAAGAGGAACCGAATGGTTCTCTCCTTTTTGAACAAGTAAGGGTCCTTGTAGGTAGGGGGAAATAGCCAAAACTTTCGGGTCAGACAACAGCTCTTTCTGTAAAGCAGGCCAAGCTTTTGTACGACTCAGGGGAATGACACGAGCGTGCCCTTGGGCATCAATAATATCTTCCCGAAACTTCTGCTGAAAGCCCTTCATGAAGGCCACAACCACAATCATCACATTGACTCCCAGAGCCACCCCTACCACCGCTAGCAAAGAGAAAAAAGAAACCTTTCGCTGAGTCGGGAATAACTGTTTCCAGGCAAGAAAAAGCGTCCAAGGGACTTTCACTAGATATTAAAAATTAAGAAAGCAAACATTCTCATTCAATCCTTGGAACTAGGTCTAGTGTGGTTGGAGTCCAGCAAATTAAGATTAAAATTTTCAGGAATCAAATCTCCAATTTTTTCGGAAAGTTCGTTCATGGTTTCAGGTTGTATTTGAATTGCTGGAATGGGAAATTCATCTTTCAGGAAATAATCATAGCCCAAATACAAAGCAAAGACAGCAACGATAAAAAGCACAACTTTGAGCAAGCTTCTGAGGATCAAAAATATTAAGAGAAAAGCCACCAAGATCAGCACCAAGCTTAATAAAGGGTTAGTCGATAATTGACTTAGCAAGTCCTGCATAGAAGTAAAGTGTTGTGTAGGGATGATATTATCTCAATTCAAAAAAAGACATCAGCGAAGAATCTAGTTAATCTAGGATAACTGCATCCAAAGAAGCATTAAGCTCACTAGTATTATGTTTCTGTGCAAATTCGGATTTAGCTTCCAAGAAGTCCCGCTCAACTAATCTAGAGATTGCAAATAGCTTTTCTGATACATTCTTCTTATGGTGCAGTTTTTGATTCCAATTGTTTCTTTGGCTCGTTTTCAGGAAACCTGATTCATCGGGCAATCTTTCGTTCAATGCACCATATCTTGCCATTTCCTTCGCCAACTTAAGCTCGCCTCGCCTGCTTCGGGTGGCGATCAGTTTTGCGTCTACCCACTTGGACCTGATCTTTAATAAATTGGATTCGTCTTCTAAATAAATAATTTGTTTCTCGATATCTTCGAGTTCATCAATAGCGGACTCTAATTTTTCTGACTTAAACCCATCAGAAAACTCATTTTCTTTAGGCCCGCTAGTCACAGCATTATGCTGGCAGGAACATGCTAAAAACAAAATAGCATGACCAACAAGAAAACCAGAAAAGACTTTCAAAGAATAGCCCTATTTCTGTACCCAAGTACCCGAGGATTTTCGAAACCAATGTCCTTTTTTTGCTTTGGCTGCGATACCCTGAGAAAACTTTCTAGCTACTGTTTCCTCGCTACCCCCTGTCTTGCGGGCTAACGATTGAAATAATGATTTCCTATCATCATTCTCAGCTGCAACAAGTTTCATGGCTTGAGAATCATCGAGTTTTCTAAGATGTAAAAAACCATCAACCCCCTCCCCCACACTCCCAGAGTCTTTTGCCGAAATAACATCAGCCAATCGGTTCTTCATACGATCTGTAAAATCTGCGTAAACTGATAAACAAGATAAACTAAAAAAAAGAAATACAAAAATTCGCGTGAAGTGCTTCATGGTGTTCATTCAGTGTCTCCGTACAAGTCGTCCAAGAAATTATTCACTTCTTTTTCGACTTTGATTGTTATGTTGTGATCCAAGGTAATGTGATGCTCCGTTTTAACCACAGTACATGAGAGAAGCCAAAAGCTAACTAAAAGAGGGAGTATCGGGAATGATTTCACCTGTTTACCTTAATCCAAAATTGGCAATTCTTTCAAATACGATTTTTCGAAATTATCGATCTAAAGCAGAGTTTCCTTGCCTCGAAAAATCTAATTGATCCAGGAGTGTTTTCAGTCCCCCAATGATTCTTGGTCTGTACTCAACAGAGATCCTCTTTCTTTCCACCATTGATGCGCCAACCACATTCATCTCAACTACTCTTTCACCATCCTCCAAGAGCTTAAAATTCACTTTTAAGCTATCAAGATCCAAATCAGCCAGGGCTTTCTCAAGAAGTTCCATATTAGCATATTCTGCTTGGTCAGGATTGAGCCCATCGGTGAGCACTCCATGCAAATTTAATGAGAGATGTGCTTGATCCGATGAATCCAAGCTTAAAGATCCCCCATAAAAATCCCAACCGGTAACAGGCAGTTTTCTCAGGGACACGACCCCTGATAAATTACCATCCATATCAGCATCCAAATCATCAAATGAATTTAATATTTGCTGAGAAATTAAACCCCTGGCTTCAATTCTTAGTTCAGTACCATCCATCACTTCCCCCACTACCACTCTATCCATCATAACTGCACCCCCGAAAAGTTCGATTTCTGCCGAATCGATCACTTTGTCTCCATTGGGCAACACAGCAAAACCCACCTTGCCGTTTGGAAATTCTCTCCCAAAAGTATCCAAATCGAAACTTAAGCTTTGGGAGCCATTAGTCTCTAATGGATCGAGTTGAGAAAACTTTAAATTTCCACGAATTTTTTTAAATTTATGTTCTTCTTCATCATGGACTACTATTTCGGAATCTAAGAGCAAAAGGCTCAAGGAATCATGGGTTCCTTCGGACAATTCAATTACCAGATTGGCTGGATCCATGGAGAACTTAATATCTTCAAGCTTTCCTTCAATTTTAGAGAAATCAAATCTCATGGCATTATCTTTGGTAAACGAAATCTGCACATCTTCAATTTTTTGATCTTCACCAATAAAAACCTCCCGGGCAGAAAAGTTTTGGATTTTAGCGAGATCAGGCAATTCATCGAAATTTACCTCACCCGAGTAACTTAAACCTTCCATATTAATACCTAAAGTTGGCAGGGATGCATTCGCTCTTAACAAATCTATTTGGAACCGGTTCTCACCCAACCATTTCACGGTTAATTGACCATCATATAAATTAAAAAGACCCGACTCAAAATGTACCGCGGAAAATCTTGCATCTAATCGTTCCAATCCAATGACCGCTCCCTCAGCATCATGTGAAAGTTTTATAGTATCCATACTTAGCCCAACAATTTCAGCATTGGGCAAAATTCCTCGCGTCACCAATGTATTTAAACGACTATTCAATTCCAACTTATTGGATTCCATACTTGCACGAAGATTAAAACCATTTACTTCAAGGTTCTCGCCCCATTTTAGATTGGTATACAAGTTGAAAGCCCAGCCATCCGCTGATCTGGGTGTAAAAAACACAAGACTTCGAGGAAGGGAAAGAGATAAACCATAAACATCCAGAAGGATATCACTGGCATTTAATTCAAAAAATTGGTCAATAACTCCATCCTCCATCACTCGACCTGTCCATTGTGTAAAACCAGAACCGGCTTCAACCTTTACCGGCATGGTATCCGGAAAAATATCATCAGAAATCATGGGAACCGAATCAAAAAAAGGAATCAACTTTTCGAGTTCTGGTATACGTACCTGTGCACTAAGAAAAATATCCGAATTTTCCAAAACTGAGGTAATTTGTGCGGACCATGGCATTCCAGAAAAGTTCCCATCGGCCCTGAACTGAGCAAGCTGATCATAAAGATCAGCCTCCAAGGATATTGATCCTTGCAGGCTCTTAAAATCATCATGCACATCAATAGAACCATCGCGTAATCTGACAAAACGAATGGGCGGCGATGATATGGCAGTACTAATACTTTCCTCCAATGAACTATTTGTTTCGAACTTTTGGGTGTTCAACAATACCTTCTCCAAAAAACGAGGGAGGTGTACCTGTATCTCTGGCTTGGACAAAGAAACTGCATTAATTCTGCCAAATGCAAGATCGGCTGGCTGGTAAAGAAAATTCAACTCATCAATCGAAGTATTGATATCCTGTAAGTCTAAAGAAAAGTTTCTAATTTTAGTGGCTTTCATACCGACCTCTTCGACTGAAAACTTGGGTGTAGGTAAGCCTCCTTTTTCAGCTAATTTCTTAACCGAAAGATCTAGAATTTGGGGAAGAAAAAAACCAACCAAAAACAATATGCACATTCCTGTAACAACTAGGTAAAGTGCAATAAGCCTCTTGGATAGTAACTTCATAAGCTAAGTTTGTGATAAGTAGCACAAACTAGTTTCGTCAGCAATCATTCATCCACTAAGCAACCCAAGCCGGTTGCTTAGGAACTTATGCGTTTCGAATGTAAACTTTTGCGTTTCCAGAAAAGACAGCTTCTGCAAGGTCTAAGTGTGCAGGAGCACTGATTGGCTCACTAGCCGAGGGTGCTGCAGCCTGACCAGAAACCAAAATTGCTATTTTGCCATACAGGTTCGAACTTTCACCATCTGCAGGTGCAATGACTTCACCTTCATTCAACCATCTGCGTAATTGCATCTGTCCCCAGCTATTGTAGGGTTCCTTAGCGCCAAGAAGATTTTCGGCAAAACGCATGGCTGCGGTTTTCCAAAGACTGCCTGATAGCTCAGGAGATTCAGTCATGATCGCCTGCATGGATTCGGTGGTTAGCCAAAGGGCAGTTACCGGAGAGTCGGCAATGACATTTGCGGTGCGGGGCACTCCACCTAAAACAGCCATTTCTCCAATCACAGCACCTCTGCCCATAATATCGACCACAATATCACCAATAGAAACACGGACACTGCCTCTCGTGATGACAATCATCCCATCACCTTCATCACCCTGTCTCATCACGATATCACCAGAATTGTATGCCCTTGGTTCAGAAGCCTGCAGTATTTTGGCAATAAGATCACCCGGCATACCTTTCAACCAGTTTACTTCCCGCAAAACTTCTTCTGGTTCAGGAAGTCGTAATTCCAAAGGACTTTCCATGACCTTTTTCATGCGCTCCTCAACATCGGTAATCATGCGAGTTGCCTCATCTGCTTCCAGCATCCCCTCACCCTTAAGCTTTTTAATCGAATTGCGCTCATGATTGAGTACTGAACGAATTGCGTCTTTTGTCTCAATTCCTACGGTAGCCTCAGGATAATTTTCGTGCATATTTCGAATATATTCGAGACCACGAAGCCTGTTCTGTCGGATTTCATCCTTGAGTAAACGTCCCGTTTTTTTCTGCTTTTCCTCATCACCACTCTCATCCAGCTCCTTAACCAAGGAGTCTACCATCTTCGCCATGGTTTGCTGGGCAATGACAAAAGCTTTAGCGGAATCATAACTTACAGTGATTTTGTCAGAAAAATAACGTTTCAGGAACGGTACATCCTTGAGGGCTTCAGTCAGCTTAGAGACAGTACAAATTGATTCAAGGTAGGAGCGTTCTGTTAATGGAACCTTACCCTGTAAGTCCAAAAATTCACTCAAATTATTATCGAGTTGAGCAACCGCTCGGGCACTCAGCAAACCGGAACGAAATTGTGACCAGTAACTACTTCTTTCTTTTTCCAATAAACGACGCCTTATTTCAGCTAAGGTATCCATTCCTGAAAGCTCCTGTGCAGTTAGAGGGTATGAGACTGGTTCAGGTAAGAAGTCACGAACTAATCCCCAATTTGCCCCGCTCAAAAAGCGATCATCCTTAAGAAGGTCCATTTCCCCTTCACATCCCTTAGAAATATTGCCTGATGCATTGGAAAACATCAGTTTTTTAACAGCGGGGAGATCTGTAAGTCCCAGTTTATTGACCAAGGACTTAATAGTTGTTGCGTTCACAAGTAGAGTGAGCAGCACAATACCAGAAATCAAAAAGAGAAATTGATCTCGAACCCGAGCGGAAATTCCCACAAGTGATGCCTGAGCAATGGCACCCCCACCTTCTCCAAGAATCACTACACTCATTTCTCCATTAATTAATTTCGATCTCATATCAGCCACCTCTTTGGTAGTTTTTGATCCGAGAAAACGATCTGCCAGTGAAGTGGGTTGTGAAATAGATGTTACCTTGCCTCCCTGTACGGAGATTTCAGCGTGGCTCAAGGATGCACCCTGATAAAGATTAGGGTTTTGTTTGGTAACTAATTGTTGGCCTAGCTTACTATCCACAACAAACACTGAGGTGGTGGCTTCTTTATACCCGGTACCTGAATCCTCAATTGTAAATTCATACCTAAGGTTTTCAGAATAAACAACCAAGGCAAGAGCCAGACCGATGGCTCCGCGTAAAGCACCCCACCAAACAACCACTGCATCTTTACCCGGGAGTCCATAACCCGCTTTTCTCATGAGTGGGTAGAACATTCCCATATTAATCGCCCTAACCACATGAATAGCCAAATAAACAAGACCAAGGATCGCAAAATCCATTCCAGTGGGGTGAGCTTTTTGGGCGATGACTACACCAACCACGATGAAAATGATGACATTCGCCGCAAAAGCAGTGAACTCCCAAAATTCATGCATAAAATGCTCAACCTCCGGGCTAATCCGAGTTCTCCCCACACCTGCCATAACAATACCCAGGGCAACAAGACCCAGTACACCAGAAACGTGGAAGAAATGTTCGCAAATAAAGAAAACTGCATAGGCTGTTACCAGCACAACGGTAATTTCGATCAATGGATCATTGAATACCTTTCTTACCCACATGATTGCAACCAGCCCGACCACAACTCCAACCAATCCACCCGCTGCTCCAATTTTCCCAAACCCAATCGCTGCACTGCCAATAAAGCTCCCCGTTCCTAGAAAAGCCTCAGCACCCGTAACCACACCAATTAAAAGTACAAAAGCAACAATGGCAGTACCATCATTCAACAACGACTCTCCTTCAATTAGAGTACCCAGTTTCTTACTCGCCCCGAGTTCCTTAAGCAAAGCGACCACTGCAACTGGGTCAGTCGCACTGACTACCGCCCCGAACAGCATCGATGTGAGCACCAGAAAAGCCCCTGCATCAACATTCCAATCTTCAAGCACGCCACCTGGCCCACCAAAGACAGTAACCATCCCCATAAAAGCCAGACCAGACATAACCGTGGCGGTTACGATTCCCGGACCTGCTAAATAAAAGGCATTTAAAAACGATTTTTTAAAGGTATGAACATCTAGAGCAAAACCTGCTTCAAAGATAAGAATGGGAAGAAAGACATACAAGATAAGATGGCCATCCAAATTCCCTCCCCAAGAAATCGCTCCACTCAAGGTATCTACAAACTTGCCCCATAAACCAGCTGCCTGCTCAACATGAGCATCTCCATGATCGTGCCCACCATGAGGTCCGTAAGCACGGTTTAAGGCACCCATACCAAGACCAATTAAGAGTAAAAGCACGGTAAAGGGAAGAGGAACCCGCTGAAGAAAATGTCTCGTTGCGGCTCCAATAACCAGAGAAACAATTAAGAAGAAAAGACCATACAGATAGTCATGCCCCCCGGCGGAAGCTAGAATGATAGGAAGATTGGTGGTGATCATATTCTGGTAAAGATTTGTAGATTAGTTGGAACCGCGTAGGACGCGGGATGGAAAAGGGCGAGAAGAATGCCCGGATGCTTCCTCGCTTTGCCGCTTGGGAGGTCGACCAAGAAGCTCGCTCAGGGGATCATTTTTAAATCCATTACTATTTGCAGAAACCGTTGGCATAGAATTTTGCGAGACGGGAGCGGAAGATTGGGATGCGTCTTTGGTGGGCAGCACCTCAAAACTTTCTGATTG
>Ga0181587_10004277_pt1 | contig 11805 bp, 10 predicted proteins | sample 071ome_27_FD_132463 | JGI IMG/M metagenome (GOLD analysis project Ga0181587, IMG submission 132463) | Coastal salt marsh microbial communities from the Groves Creek Marsh, Skidaway Island, Georgia - 071409AT metaG (megahit assembly) | ecosystem: Environmental > Aquatic > Marine > Intertidal...
CGGTGATCCGACTGGCGGGTAACACTGCCTTCACCATCATCGGTGCTGGTTTCGCTTCCCCAGGCCAATTCAAATTTGTAGGATTTCTGCTGGCCCATTGCAAAAGATACGGTTTTAGTAGCTTCGCCAAGGGCAATAGGAAGAACACCGCTTGCCAGCGGGTCAAGCGTGCCACCATGACCGGCCTTTGCAGCGTCAAAAACCCGCCTGACAATCGCCACTGCGTTGGCCGAGCTTATACCTTTTGGTTTATCAAGATTAACCCAGCCATGAATTGGCTGTCCACGTTTGCGTGCCATCGCACAATCAGCCTTGGCGGATGGCGGCAAAAAGCTCGTTCATCCGCGCTGCATTTTCAAAGCTTTCATCGAGCAGAAACCGCAGGCGTGGAGTGCGCCGCAAATGCACTTTTTTGGCAACCAGTGACTGGATCAGAGGTGCCAACCGGTTCAAGGCTGGCAAAACAACCTCGATATTGACCCCACCAAGCGGCATTGTATAAACCCGCGCATTGGCCAGATCTGGGCTGACGGTAATTTCCGAAATGGTGATTGACACATTGGCAAGATCAGGATCAAAGAAATCCTCGCGCATCAAAATTTCCGACAACGCATGGCGCAATGTTTCACCAACGCGTAATTGACGCTGGCTTGGCCCTTTTGCAGATTGTGGACGACGCGATTTTGACGGCATGACCCTCATCCCTTTAACCAAATGTCAGGACAGGCCAAACCGGCGCATCCTGTCACCAACTTAGCCGGTGTTAATCGAGTGTTCGTGCAACTTCACGAAGTTCGAAACATTCGATCATATCTTTTTCCTGAAGGTCGGAATAATTTTCAAATCCCATTCCGCATTCAAAACCTTCGCGCACTTCTTTGACTTCGTCTTTAAAGCGCTTCAGGGTTTTGAGAGAGCCTTCATGAATCACCACATTATCCCGCAGCAAACGAACCTTGCAGCCACGTTTGATAACGCCTTCGGTCACCATACAACCAGCAATCTTGCCAATTTTTGATACACCAAAGACCTGACGAATTTCGGCATAACCAATGAAATCTTCTTGCGTATCGGGGCTAAGAAGGCCGCCCATTGCCGCTTTGACTTCATCGATCAGTTCATAAATGATCGAGTGATAGCGAATTTCAACACCATCACGTTTTGCCAGATCACGCGCCTGCGGAATCGCCCGAACGTTAAAGCCAACCACAATGGCATTTGATGCGGCGGCAAGGCTGATATCAGATTCGCTAAGCGCACCAACACCGGCCGATAACAGACGCACCTTCACCTGTTCGGTTCCCAGTTTTTCCAGCGCAACGCGAATGGCCTCAAGCGAGCCATGAACATCGGTCTTGATCACAACCGGTAATTCTTCGGCCTCACCAGCGGCAATTGCCGACAGCATCTGCTCGACCGATCCACGCGCACCGCGCGCGGCCTCGTGATCACGGTTGCGGCGTGTCCGATATTCGGCAATTTCACGCGCACGCGCTTCGCTTTCAACAACAACACAACTATCGCCTGCCATCGGCGTGCCGTTCAGACCCAAAATCTCAACAGGTTGACCCGGACCTGCTGATTTCAGAGTTTTGCCGCGATCATCAAGCAACGCACGAACACGGCCGCTTTCGGCACCAATGACAAAAATATCACCTTGCTTCAAGGTGCCGCGCTGAACCAGCAAAGTGGCAACCGATCCCTTGCCGCGCTCGACCTTTGATTCGACAACAACACCTTCGGCCGGACGATCAGGATTGGCCTTCAATTCGAGAAGTTCGGCCTGCAACATGATGGCTTCTTCCAGCTTGTCGAGACCCATGCATGTATGCGCTGATACATCAACACATAAAACATCACCGCCAAAATCTTCGGTGATGATTTCATGCTGCAACAAATCGCTTCGCACGCGCGCTGGGTCGGCGGCGGGCTTGTCACATTTATTGACAGCAACAATCGTTGGACAACCTGCCGCCTTGGCATGGTTAATCGCCTCGATGGTTTGCATCATGACCGAATCATCAGCCGCCACAACCAGAACGACGATATCGGTGATATTCGCGCCGCGTGACCGCATTTCGGTAAAGGCTTCATGGCCAGGTGTATCAATGAATGTAATGACATTATCGGCCACTGTTTTGATCTGATAAGCACCGATATGCTGGGTGATTCCTCCTGATTCACCCGCCGCAACATCGGTACGGCGAATGGCATCAAGAAGGCTGGTTTTACCATGGTCAACGTGACCCATAATGGTCACAACAGGCGGACGTGGTTGCAGGCTTTCCGCCGGATCATCATCACCACCAAGGCCAATTTCGATATCCGACTCAGATACACGCTGAATCCGGTGCCCAAATTCGCCAGCGACCAATTCAGCGGTTTCACCATCAATCGCTTGTGTTGCGGTTGCCATGATGTTCAGCTTCATCAGCTCTTTCACCACATCAGCGGTACGCTCGGCCATCCGGTTTGCCAATTCACCAACGGTAATGCTGTCAGGAATAATCACATCACGAAGCTGTTTGACCTGTGGCTGTTCTTCGCGCATCCGCGCCCGCTCACGCTGGCGCTTGACCGACGCAAGCGAACGCTGGCGACGGCTATCATCACCCGACAAAGCCTGCGTAATGGTCATCTTACCTGATTGGCGACGACCCGCAGCTTCGCGGCGTGGTGCTGGGCGGCGTGGTGCCATTTCTTCAGCTTCACGGCGACGGCGATTTTGCATTTCGGTTGGCGTTGGACCAAATTTATTGGCCGCTGTTGCCGCATCGCTTGGCGCATCTTCAGTAACCTGACGGCGCGCAGCATGGGCATCGGTATGTTTTTTATTCTCTTCACTGCGGCGACGTTCTTCACCAGCCTCGATTTCCTGCAATTCAGCAAGTTCGGCAGCGCGGCGCGCAGCAATTGGATCAAGCGGCACTTCGGGTTCGGGTGCGGCTTCTGGCACAGCGGCTTCAACCGGTGTTTCAACCGGTGCTTTGCTTGGCGCATCAGCCTTGGCAAGCCCTTCTTGCAGAGCGCGAACACGCGCGGCACGTTCTTGCGCTGTCAGACGATCATCAGCGGCAGGTGCCGATGGGGCTGGCGCGGCAGGTGCGGCGGCGGTTTGTACAGGTTCGGTTACAACTGGTTCAGGCGCTGGTGCCCCACCGCGCTGCGGTGCTGCCGGAGCGCGTTTGCGCCGGACTTCAACTTGAACCGTTTTGCGCGCACCACCAACTGATGGCCCGGCACGCAGCTTGCTGGCGTCAATATTGCCAAGCGTCAATTTGCTACCTGAGAGACTCAGTTTTTTTGGTTTACTGCTATCGTCAGTCATTTCGAACCTTTCTTGGTATTCACCACCGCATAATCTCGCATGCGCTGGTCAAACCGTTACGCCTAGGTGATACACCGGTCAGGCAGGTCATTACAACCCGCTGTTGTATAAAACCCGTCTAAACGCATGATATCTTCATGAACCGTGCGTACTAATTTTCCTGAGCCATTGCCCGCCGATGCCCGCAACCCGACAAAAGCCAAACTATCACGGCCACATATGCGGCCAAGCTCGGTTGCGCTGAATGACTGGCTCACCCAATCTACATCAAGCTTGGATTTCATTTTCGCAAGTTCGCGCGGCGATGCATCCGCCGCCGCAAGCAAGCCTTCAAAATGGCCTTCAGATAATAATTTGCCGCCACCACCAAGAAGCATGCCAGCGCGGCGTGCCATTGATGCTGTGGCAATGATGCGCGCCCGCAACCCAACGGCAATGGCGGCAAGATCGGCATCAACCGATTTCAACCCCACGCCAAGAGCGCGTTTCAAATGACCTTTTTGATCGGCTTTGCGAATGACAGACTCTTCGGCTGTCACCCACGCGCCACGGCCGGGCAGACGTCCTGCAAGATCGGCAACAGCATAGCCATCCGGTGCCGCAACAAAGCGAATTAGCTTGTGCGGGGGAAGCGTTTGCCCAGTTGCGATACAGGTGCGCTCAGCCATGACAGATAGCCCCTCATGGCCTAGCTGTCAGACGAAGCCGACGCATCGTCGGTGTCTGTGCTGTCAGCGGTTTCATCTGTAAACCAATGCGCCCGTGCAGCCATGATAATATCACCAGCTTCGCCATCATCGCTAAGACCATGCTGACCTAAAAGCTCGACAAGCTCTTCATTATCAAGACCGGCAAGATCATCAAGCGTGCGGATTTCATTTTCGGCAAGGGTCAACAACATGGCAAGGCTGATATATTCAAAGGCACGAAGATCGTCAGCGACCTTCATTTCATCAAGCGCTGCATTGATCCGGTCGGATTCACGCTCGACAAATTCGATGGCGCGATTCTGCAATTCGCCAGCGATATCTTCGTCAAAGCCCTGAATCGCGGCTAGCTCTTCCAATGTGCTTTCGGCAATTTCTTCAGGGAAGACAAAGCCTTCAGCAACAAGAAGATGCGCAATCACATCATCAATATTCAACGCATCAATAAAGCGTGTTGAACGGGTTTTAAACTCTTCTTGGCGGCGTTCGGATTCTTCGGCCTCGGTCAGAACATCAATATACCAACCCGACAATTGCGACGCCAAACGCACATTCTGGCCACGACGTCCAATCGCAAGGCTCAATTGATCGTCCGGAACAACAACTTCCATCCGGCCAGCAACCTCATCCATCACCACCTTGGCGACTTCGGCAGGTGCCAACGCATTCACCACAAAAGCGGCTGGATCTTCGATATAGGGAATGATTTCGACTTTTTCGCCCTGTAATTCGCCAACAACAGCCTGAACACGGCTGCCGCGCATACCAACACAAGCACCAACCGGATCAATGCCCGGATCATTTGACAGAACGGCAATTTTGGCACGGCTGCCAGGCTCGCGGGCGACCCCTTTGATTTCAATAATGCCATCATAGATTTCAGGCACTTCTTGGGTAAACAGCTTGGCCATAAATTCATTACAAGCCCGCGATAGGAAAATCTGGGGGCCGCGCGGCTCTTCACGAACATCAATGATATAGGCACGAACACGATCGCCTTGGCGCAGGTTTTCACGCGGGATCATTTCCTCACGGCGAATCACCGCTTCGGCGCGACCAAGATCAACCGTGATCGAATAGCTTTCAGCCCGCTTGACCGTACCAACAACAATTTCGCCAATACGGTGCTTATATTCTTCAAACTGACGTGCGCGTTCGGCATCACGCACTTTTTGTGAAATAACCTGTTTTGCAGTTTGCGCGGCAATCCGGCCAAATTCAATTGGCGGCAAAGATTGGCGCCAAAACTCACCTGCAGCCAATGGCGGATTTTGCTTGGCGCCTTCAGCAAGACTCATCTGCATCGATTCATCTTCAACTTCTTCGACAACTTCGATCCAACGCTCAAGACGAATGGCACCGGTTTTGCGATCAATCATCGCCCGGATATCACGGTCTAGCCCATATTTCGCCCGACCGGCCTTTTGGATGGCTTCTTCCATCGCCAGCATGACTTCTTCGCGCTCAATTGATTTTTCACGCGCCACCACATCGGCAACTTGAATTAGCTCGAGGCCAGGAATTGATGATGTATCCATAGTCGTCTCACCTTTGGTTTGTCTTTGCACCATATGTGGCGCGGCATTTATTACGAAAATTCTTTGTTCTTTTAACCTTTATTCATCGCCGCTTCGGTTCTAGCTGCGCCGTTCAAAAATTTCACTTGGATCGATCCGTGCCGATTCAATATCATCAAAGGCAAATTCAAATCTGCCAAAGCTTGTTTCAAGGCCAATCTTGCCATCATCTGTCAGGCCGGTAAGCCGGCCTTGAAACCGCCGCCGTCCATCAAGCATCATGCGCAATGTTATTTTCGCCAATTCACCATTGAAACGCTCAAAATGTTCAATCCGTGTCAAAGGCCGGTCGATGCCAGGCGAACTCACTTCAAGGACATAGGCAACGGCAATGGGGTCATCAACATCAAGCAATGTCGAAATATGCCGACTTAGCATCTGGCAATCTTCGACCGTCATTTCACGATCTTCTTTCGGCTCGGCCATGATCTGCAACTGGTTGTGACCCGTTTGCCCACCTGAAAACTGCACCCGCACAAGTCCAAAGCCAAGCTCGGTAACCGCATCTTCGATAATCTGGCTTATCTTGGCTTCGACCAAAATGCCTCCTAAAACCCTGACTATTGGCATGCCCATAGAGGCAATTGCCGTAACGCTAACCTAAAGCTGTATTGCTTTTTAAAAACCGGCCAAAGCCCCTTAAAAAGGACAATAAACCCCTCAAAAAAGGCAATAAAAAAGTGGGCCAGTGGCCCACCGTCTGACTACGACAGCTTTATTTCGTCTTGTTATATGCGGTGACAGGCAAAAAAGCAAGAGGCAAGAGGCAGCAAGCCTGTAATGCCAATTTGTCGTTCAGTCCTTTCCAAAGTGATCGGATCAGTCGGCAACGCCGCAACGCTGAAACAGAAACCATGATGATTGGCGTTCGGCGCGATCGGCCTTTTTCATGTAGCGCGTTTCGGGCAATTCGGCAGGTCGTTGACGCCAATCTTGGGGGCTGCGCGCTGTCCACATAAAATCAGCATGTGCGGTGGCAGCCTGCAAAAGCCAGCTTTTTGCCGTAGGATCATCACTTGCCAGAACCAGCCGTCCACCCGGCCTGATCATCACCGCAAGCTGGTCAAGAAGCGCGGTTTGCAGAATGCGCCGCGCCGCATGGCGTTTTTTCGGCCAAGGATCGGGAAACATGATAAAGGCACCAGCAAGGCTTGTCGCCCCAAGACTAGGCATGATCAGCCGAACATCATCTGGCCAGATGCGGATATTACCAAGCTGTCGTTCATCAATATGACGAAGCAGACTGGCAACACCATTGATGAAAGGTTCAGCGCCGATGAAATCGCAATCAGGCATCGCCGCGGCAAGGCCAGCCAGATGCTCACCACCGCCAAAACCAATTTCAAGATAGCGATCGGCCTTGTGGCCAAATTGATCATCAATCGGCCGCGCCGGATCAAAGGCAAATTGCGGCAAAGCTTCATCAAGAAGCCGCTTCATCGAGGCACGAAGCGGGCGGCCTTTGCGCCGACCATAAAAACGCGGCCCCAGCGGCATCCCGTCAATTAAAACCCCGTTCTTGGTAACAGCATCGTGATCGGCCATTGCAAAATCTGTCCCATATGTGAACGCGTATTTGATCGGATGTTTGATCGAATATTTGACCAGCTATTTCGGCAAGTGATATCCTATTGTGCCGCTGCGCGAAGCGCGTCAACAAGATCGGTTGCTTCCCAGCTAAATGTGCCCGCCCCTGCTTCACCAGCAATTCGGCCAAAATGCCCATAGGCGGCAGTTGGCGCATAGATTGGCGCATTCATGCCAAGATGCTGGCGAATACCGCGCGGCGTCAAATCCATGCAATCGCGAAGCGCTTCTTGCAGTTTTTGATCATCAATGGTGCCCGTGCCATGTGTATTCGCATAAAGCGATACCGGCTCGGCAACGCCAATCGCATAGGCGATCTGAATTGTGCAACGCGATGCCAATCCCGCCGCAATAACATTTTTTGCCCAATAGCGGCTAGCATAGGCAGCCGACCGGTCAACCTTTGTTGGGTCCTTTCCCGAAAAGGCACCGCCACCATGCGGCGCCGCCCCACCATAAGTATCAACAATGATTTTGCGGCCAGTAAGACCCGTATCACCATCCGGCCCACCAATCACAAACTGTCCGGTTGGGTTTACCAGCAGATCATCACCTGACACCATCCAACCATCGGGAAGAACATTGGCGATCACCGGCGTCACCAGTGCCAGAATATCGGCTTGTGTCGCTTTTTCAGAATGCTGCGTTGATAGAACCACCTTATGCACACCCGTTGGACGGCCGGCATCATCATAAACAAGGCTGATCTGGCTTTTTGAATCAGGGCCAAGGATTGAATCGGCATCCTGTTTACGAACCGTTGCAAGATCTTTTAGAATCTGATGCGAATAATGAATTGCCGCAGTCATCAAGACATCGGTTTCATCACAGGCATAACCAAACATAAGCCCCTGATCGCCAGCGCCTTCATCTTTATTATCGCCTGAATCAACACCCATCGCGATATCGGTCGATTGTTCATGAAGGTAGTTTTGAAATTCGAAATTGGCGTGATGAAACTTGTCTTGCTCATAGCCAATATCTTTGACCGCCGCCCGCACTGCCGGTTCGATCTCGGCCATGATCTGGGTCAATGTAGACTTGCTTGCCCGCACTTCACCAGCCAGCACAACACGGTTTGTCGTTGCCAAAGTTTCACAGGCAACACGCGCTTCTGGTTCATATTTCAAAAACAGATCAAGAACCGTATCCGAAACACGGTCACATAATTTGTCGGGATGGCCTTCTGAAACAGATTCAGATGTAAAGATATAGCTCATGGGTGGGATCCTAAATTCCTGTTGATTGTATCTATTGCCTGATGGAACGAGAGAGGTCAAGACATGCAGCACTGCCAATAATCAAGAAAATAAGTGCAAAGAATCCCAAATTACCGAAACGGGCAAATAGCGTTGGCGCTAGGGCCGGCGGCACTGGCAGATCAAGAACACCCTGCCTGCCAAGCCCGATCTGTCCAAGAATACGGCCATAGGAATCAAAACCGGCAGTGATGCCCGTATTGGCAACCCGCATCAGCGGCAAGCCTTCTTCGACCGCGCGCATCTGGGCTTGTACAAGATGCTGCCATGGCCCTGCACTTTGGCCAAACCAAGCATCATTGGTGATATTGATCATCATATCTGGGCGCATCTCTTGACCAATGACCGCGCCGGCAAAAATCACTTCATAGCAAATCAGCATTTGTATGCTGCCATAACCATCAAGACGCATCAGGCGATTATTTTCGCCAGGTACAAAATCAATCGGACCAACAATTGGCTCAAGGAAGGGAAGCCATTTCCGAAATGGCATATATTCGCCAAACGGCACAAGATGGCGTTTGTCATAGACAGCTTCAATGGCACCATCATGGTCAATCATAATGGCCGAATTCAGCAAAGTGCGACCGCCGCCAAATCGCGGAATACCGGTAATCACCAAACCATCATTTTGCGTGGCATTGCGAATGGTTGTGTTGAGCAATGCTTGATTGCGGCTAGCAAATCCGGCAAAGGCGGTTTCCGGCCAGATCACCAATTTTGGCACCACATCACCTTGACGCGACAAGCTGACAAGCCTGTCGAGATGGCGCTGGCGTTTGCTTCGATCCCATTTATCGGCTTGTGGTATCGCCGGTTGCACAAGCCGGATCATTGATCCCGATGATGCCGAATGGGCATCAGATGAATTGGCAAGCCGCATCGCCCCAAAGGCGGCAAGCATAAGAGGCAACATCAAAAATATCGCGGCAAAACGCCGATGCCCCAAAACCCAGAATACCGGTACCAATGCAAAAAATAGCGCAATCACGCATAGCCCATAGGCACCAATCACGCTGGCCGATTGCAGGCTGGCAAGATCAACAGCAAACAAACTGCCGGTCAGATTCCACGGAAATCCGGTTGCCACAAAGCCACGCGCCCATTCGCCAAGGCTGAAAAAGGCAACAAACCAGAACAGGCGCGCCACCGGTCGCCGCCCGAATGACCATGAAACCATTGCCGCGCTAGCCCAAAAAACCGCCAGAATAAGCGCCAATGCCAGCGCCATAAACGGCGCCAAAACCCAAAGTGATGGGGTGTCAACAATCAGCGAATGCGACACCCAATAGGTTGATGCCAGAAACCATCCGGTCCCCGCCGCACCAAAAATCAACGATGCCTGCATCCGGCTTTCAGCTTTTAAATAGGCAAGAAGCGGAATCGATAAGGCAAAAATTGCTGGCAATAAAAACAATGGCGGCAAGGACAGGCTGGCAAATGCGCCGGCAAGCAAATGCCAAAAAAGCATAAGGGGGCTGGTTTTAGTCCGGTTTGCTAGAGCTGGTTTTGACACGCGGCAATCCACGAAGTTTTAACAAAGTGACACGGCGCGGGTCACCTTCAAGAATTTCAAATTGCAACCCGCCGCGATGACGCACAACCTCGCCGCGACCGGGCACCCGCCCAGCAAGCGCACAAACCAATCCGCCAAGCGTATCAATCTCGTCACGTTCATCATCATCAAGCAAAGGGCCGGTAATCGCTTCAAGAGCCTCAACTTCAAGCCGGGCATCGGCAATGGCCGTGCCATCGCCCTTTTGCTCAAACCGCAATTGCGCTGTGGTGTCATGCTCATCTTCAATTTCACCAACAATTTCTTCGACCAGATCTTCGATCGTGATCAAACCATCAACCCCGCCAAATTCATCAACAACCAGCGCCAAATGGCGGCGGCGCAAACGCATTTCATGAAGCAGATCAAGAAGCCGGATTGTTGGTGATATAAATAGGGCAGGCCGCAAAAGACTCTCAACTTTTGGCGTATGGCCATTGCGAAGATGGGCAAATAAATCCTTGATATGAATAATGCCAACAACATCATCAAGCGTGTTGCGGTAAACCGGCACGCGGCTGTGATTGGCATCGCTCATTTGCTGGATAATGTCATCAAAGCCATCGGCAAGCGCAACCGAGACAATATCGGCACGCGGAATCATCACATCGGCAGCGGTGATGTCGCGAAGCCCCAGAAAATTCTGTAATAACGTGCCTTCATGGCTGTCAAAGCTAGTCTTGTCATCAAGCGATTCCTGAAGCAATTCGGTCAGTTCATCACGGCGCGATGACGGACGGGCAAATGAGGGGAAAAATCTCCCAAGAAGCGTCATCATTATCCAGCCTCCCGCGTGCCAAGCGCAAGCTCATCATCAAGATAGGGGTTGGCAATCTTCATCTGGCCAAGAAGGGCAATTTCCAGCGCTTCCATTTCATCTGCCATCTGATCATCAATATGGTCATAGCCAAGCAAATGCAAAACACCGTGGGTAAACAAATGCAATAGATGGTCACCCGCTGCAATGCCCGTCTCGGCGGCTTCGCGCATCACCGTTTCACCAGCAATGGCAATATCGCCGATGCCGCCATCCATTTCCGGCATATCATCATCCAGATACAAATCATCACCTGCCGGAAATGACAAAACATTGGTTGATTTATCAAGGCCGCGATGCTGCAAATTCATTGACCGCATATCATCATCATTACACAGCAAAAGACTGACCATCTGCGGATCAAGCGATAGCCGCGATGCTATATGATCAAGCATCACTGGCGCGCGTTTTTTCAAATCTGCAATCAGGGGGCTATGCCAGCTAGAGGGGTCAATGCTGACTTCAATCAAGGCACCAGCCTCAGACGTCCATTCATCGCTTAAAAATTGACTATCCTCTGGACTGTCAGGTTCCAGAGCGCTATCGCCGTTATTCATTTCACTCGTCATGAGCTATTTTCATTCCCCGTTGCAAAAAGCGACCGCAACAACGCGCGCCTGTTTCTTGCTCTATTTGGACGTATTCTGCTGCTTTTGTCCAGCTTCATACGCTTGCAAAATACGCGCCACGACCGGATGACGAACCACATCTTGGCCAGACAGATGGATAATGCCAACGCCTTTAATATTGTCTAAAAGCGAAACCGCCTCGGCAAGGCCGGACGGTTGACCCGCTGGCAAATCAACCTGACTTAAATCACCCGTAATGACCATATGTGAATCCTGCCCAAGCCGGGTGAGAACCATTTTCATTTGAACAGGCGTGGTGTTTTGCGCCTCGTCAATAATCACATGCGCTGCGGTCAAGGTGCGGCCACGCATAAAAGCAAGCGGTGCAATTTCAATCTCGCCACTA
>Ga0181587_10004279_pt1 | contig 11804 bp, 10 predicted proteins | sample 071ome_27_FD_132463 | JGI IMG/M metagenome (GOLD analysis project Ga0181587, IMG submission 132463) | Coastal salt marsh microbial communities from the Groves Creek Marsh, Skidaway Island, Georgia - 071409AT metaG (megahit assembly) | ecosystem: Environmental > Aquatic > Marine > Intertidal...
CGCCATAGAGCTGAGACTCTTTGCGAAGCTGCTCCCTTCTGCGTTCCGCCTCTTGAGGTGAAATAAGTCCTGCTCGAAGATCTGCATCGATCGACATCTGCTTTCCAGGAAGTGAATCGAGTGCAAATCGCGCCGCGACTTCAGAAATACGACTGGCTCCCTTTGCAATTACCATAAGATTGATAACGGTGATAATGGCAAATACCACGACCCCAACGAGCAGCTCTCCTCCGACAAGAAACGTCCCGAAAGATTCAATAACCTGCCCCGCATCGCCTTGACTTAAAATCAGTCGTGTTGAAGCTACATTCAACCCTAAACGAAAAAGTGTCGTTAGCAATAAAATAGTTGGAAATGCAAGAAGCTGGACTGCATTTGGCAGATACAAGACAACGAGGAGAAGAAAGAAAGCTGAGGCAAGATTAAGCGCAAGGAGAATATCAAGTACCGCCGTCGGCAAGGGTACCAACAATAGGCATGCTATCGCTGCAACAAAAAGCGATACAAACAATTCACTGATTCTTGGCCAACCCTTCGTCATTTCATTCCTATCGTAAACTTCTCTTCCCTCTAGAGAACCATATCCCTACCTGTCTTTTCCGTCTCCACCTCAACCAAAGCCATCTCGAATCTGTATGCCGAATCCAATCAATAAAATGGCTAAAAATCCGAGGAAAACAAGCGCTACAGGTCCAGTTGCAGCCAATTCAAGCTTCTTAATCTTCGCCTCGATTTGCATTGCTCTCTGATTCGCGACTGCATCAGCCAACTCATTTAACTGCCGAGTAATTTCTCCTCCGTGCTTTGCTACTTGCGCAAGTGCTAAAAAAGCATGTTTTAGCTCCGTCTGTCCCGTTCGGATTCCAATCTCCGTCAAAGCCTCTTCCAGTGATACTCCAGACTTCACTTGAAACTGGACCATTCGCAACAGTTCTGTTACGACATTATGACTATCACGTTCATCTGCCATCTGGACAACACGAGCTATGCATGGACCAACATCAAGTGAACTACTCACCCCAATAGCAATTTGTTCGATAACGAGCGGTAGATAAAAAATGATCTCTTCATATCTTGATTCAGTGCGACGCTCAAGAATACTCACAGGGATCTGAAGTCCAATTAAGACACCAAGCACTAAACTGACGAGTGGAAACATGCCTGTGCCATAAAGAAATCCGGCGATAGTACCGAGAATCGCACCTGCAAGAGGAGCAAAAAATCTGAGTCGATGAAAAGAGTTCTTCAATTTGACGTCAAGAATTCCTGCTCGAAAGAGTTTCTCCTCCACCGTCAGCGCTTGTTTCTTTGAAGCCGCCTGCTTTGTTTGCTCCTTGATAAGCTCAAAATCTGACTGGGTAAGACGTTGCGAGATCTGCGAATCTTCTCCATCACGCGCCATCAGAGTCCGAAACGCATCTTTCTTTCGTGCTCCGAAAGTCATGTACAGAACCATCCCGAGCGCACTAAAAGCGAGCATCCCAATCAGTATTCCTGTAACGAGCAATGTATCCATTCTTCTCTCAATTCTTCCTAAACTTTCATCTTCGTTACCTGAGATATCCAAAAGATCCCCAGCCCGATCAGTATTCCACCTACCTGCCACACCAACCATCCAAACGGGTCGTTCATTGCCCCCATTATTGATTCTGGATAGATAACGTAGAGATAGACCTGAAGTGCGCCCAAGATAGCGATAATAAACCAGATTGATCCACGCTGCATTCCAACAGCAGCCTGAGCAGAGAGACGAAAATATTGGCGCTTTCGAAACTGCTTCGCGAGACGGTCGAGAGTATTTGAAAGTGCTCCCCCCCCTACCCGTTGCGCGAGAAGAAGCGCTTGGACGAATAGCTCAATCTCAGGATGAAAAATATCTTCGCCAAATGCTCCTATAGATTTCTCTTCAGGCACACCATACCTAACCCGAAGCATCATCGTTTCAACTTCTTTTCTTACAAGAGATCCACGATCCAGACCCTTTGCTGCCGACTCTAGCGCTTGAAGAGGGTTCATCCCCGTTTTCAACAGCCCCACAAGGGAAAGAAGCATTTGTGGGTAATCGGCATCAAAGGCTTTAAAGCGTCGAGAGACACCTAAATTCAGCGCCCAACGCATCACCAATGGACCAGTCAACAAAGAAAAGAACTGTATGAGTAAATGAAAATATTGACTGACTATTCCCAAGGCAATCAGACTTAGAAACAGTTCAGCACCTCTAAAGAGTAGAGGAGACAGATTCCACTGAGCATACTTCAGTTTTTTTTCAAGGGTAAGTACCGAACTCGAGCGCTTTTTTTGAGGAGCTTTATAGGCATACTCTAGTGCTCCTTCGCTCTGACGAGGACTACTGTCAGCACGCTTTGATGCTTGACTCCCCAAATTCCGCATTTGCGATGAAATAACAGCTGAACGGCTTCGCGATACAAAAAAAACAAGCAGGACTCCCATGAGGGCCACACTGAGCCCAATCAGAAGTACGATAAGGATAGATTGATTCATATCGACTCCTCAAATGAGGCTACTCATCGTTAAAAATTACTTCGATCTCCCAATACAAGCTCTTCTGGAGAATCACCTAGGTAGATGCCATCAGCTGCCAAGATCTCATCGTAGTTACTCGACCAAGAATCGACCCGCCACACTGGGTTTCTCCCAGTCTCTATGAGGGTAAACATAGGCTTCACCTGTATCACTCCCTCCACATAGTGTCCTACCTCAATAATCTCACCGATCCTCGGCTTGCCAGTTCCCTTCTCTCGGAAAAGCCAGACAACACACTCAATGGCCAGCGCTATTTGTTGTCGAATAATTTCAACAGAGACAGATTTCTGAGCTCGACCCAGTAAACTTTCAAGACGAACAAGCGTCTCACGTGCGTTCCTTGCATGGATAGTTGACATCCCAACGTGTCCTGTCTGAGCACTCTCAAGGAATGCTTCGGCAGCATACGGCGTCCGCATCTCACCAAGAATAACCCGTGTTGGCGTCATTCTAAGGGTTGTCTTGATATGCTCTTGCAGACTCACCTCTCCAATTCCTTCAACGTTCGCGGTACGAGATACCAGAGAACGGAAATAGGGATGTTGAAAGTTTAATTCGGGGGTATCCTCAACAGAGATAATTGACTCATCTGGCCCAAACTGACTCGCCAAACACTTAATAAGCGTTGTCTTACCAGTTCCAGTCTCTCCAGCAATCATCATTGTTACGAGACCACTACGAGTGAGACTGGCGAGATAGTTTACAATCAGTGGCGGGGCCACTTCATAACTGATCAGACCATCAAGAGACACATCACGCACCCTTGGAATCCGAATAGCCAGGAGAGGTCCACGACTTCCACAGACGCTCTCATGAACGGCACAAATTCGAATTCCATTCGCCAATGACGCATCGATTGTATGTTGTTGGGTTGAAAGCGACTTTCCGAGTCGAAGAAGTAGCCGGTCAATAAAAGCAACATATGCTTGATGGTTAGGAAACTGTAATCCTGTTGCTTCACTGACCTTCCCGCGCTGCAACACGACTGTACGCCAGTCATAAACGTGAATATCAGTCACTTCTTTATTATCGATGAGCGGCTGCAATACCCCCCACCCCATGATATCTTTTTGGAGGTGAATGATAACGTTGGCACGCTCAATATCATCGAGAGTTTCCGAACGTGTGCGTAGAACCTTATCAACTGCGGAGACAATTGAGGCCTCGTCCACATGCTCAAGACCATCTTCGCTCTGCGCTTGATTACCAAATTCACTTCCGATCTCACGTCGAGCCTCTCGAAGAACGGTAGTCGCAAGAACTGACAACTCCCCCTGCCCACTGCCACGTCTCGGAGTGCTTCGATGAGACGGTTCCTCATGTCGACTGGTGGCTCTACTCGTACTGGATCTGCTATCGGCTATCTGTGCACTGCGTCTAGAAAAAGAAACCTCTTGTGTCTCGCGCTGATTGTGATCGCTCTCAGCTCCGCGGTGAGGTGAAGCCCCAGTTCCCGCTACTGTATTTTGACGGGTGGTACGCGTTGAAAAGAGACCAAGAATTGAGTCTTCATCACGATCTTTACTCATTTTCTTCCAAACCCCTTTAGAAACCCTTCATTATACACTACAAGCACTACGCCTGCTCAGCGAAAATACGACGCATTTCCCCTATTCCTTTAGATTAGGGAATGTCTGATTCGGGTGCAAAATCTGGAAACGGCGTTAAAACAAAACAGCGTTAACCCAAAACGTCGTTCAATGGTCACCGCGCAGCAAGCAAAAGCTCACTATTCAAGGGGTATCTGGTAATTTCTGATGGTTATTCTAGGGAGTCCGCAGGAAGGAGCTGACCGTTAACAAGGTAGAATTTCTTCCCGTCAACGATAACGGCACCCTCATTCTTTACTTTCTCTCTGGCAACCGGTCGTCCGAGCAAATCTGGAATGGTCCCCTCTCCACGACCCTGAGTTGCCTGAGAATCGGCATCACCCCGAAGAGAGAGACTGAGAGAACCTGAGGTAGAGGCAAGCTGTATCTTCTTCGCATCCTCTGCTGTCACCAATAGGGTTACGGTATTGGGCACGACACCCGCCGTACCATCTTGATTCGTTGTCTGGCTATCGGCAGAAAGCACCTCAGCGTTTTCTACAATCGGAATAATGGCTGGAGAACCATTTACCCGAGTCGACCAATTCACATCCACCCGCGCTCCTGGCCGAGCGAAACCACCAACGCTGGTTAATGAATCTGTACGGATCGTTACTGCTCGAAACCCCTCAGGTATCTTAGCAGTCAGCACGTTCGCTGGTCGGATCGTAGTGATATATTCCTTATGAAGAGGCTGACCGGGAACAATCAGCGAGCGGGCATAGCTCCCTTGAATCTCATCGAACCCCCGAACAGCTCTCTCAGACACCCCTACCTGCGGCCGAGATTCTGAGCGGAACATCCTTGGCTCAAGAGCACTTCCGGCTTGAACCTCTTGGATGGGAACCAGCACCTCAACCATCTTCATCGGCGCCACCGGCTCCACGACTGCAACGGGCTGGTTAGAGGCGACAGGAGCCCCTTTCTTTCCAGACTGTATGAGGAGAAAGGCCACACCTCCCGAAATGATAAACAGCACCAATCCTACGAGTATAAGGACCTGAGGACCGCTTCCCCCACGGGATGGTTGTGTTCTTCCAAATTGACGAGCCATTTCAATGCTTTTTTCAAATAATGGTAAGGCTCACGAAGGTGCGAGCCAAAAAAGAGTCCGAGCTCGGCAACGTACCTGTATGCCGAGCCCTTCATGATTTAGGCCAGTCCTCGCCTCCATTCACCGACAGTGTCGGTTTTAGCAGACGAGGCAAAAGCAACCGACCTATGACCCCGCTATTTGACTACCAACAACACTAAATCTTTCGCTCACTTCATTACCGAGAAAAGTGAGTGCCCCGATAGCAACAACGGCGACAAGAGCCACCAAAAGAGCGTACTCAACAAGGCTTGCCCCAGCTTCTTTTTTAACAATTGCTTTCATCTCTTTCTCCTAACATAGCGAACAAGAACAACTCTTGACTTCGCAGATTAAAATTCAAAACGCTTCACGCCCGAGCGAGCGAAACTCTCAACCTTTGGTCAAAAGCTTCTATGGCATGCCGGGGCTTCACGAAAAACAGCCACAATACATCCCAAACCACCGCATGAAACCCCCTTATTCTCCCACATCTGTGGGGTCGGCAAAAGATGGGAATCCCTGCTCATTGGTACGGCGCTTCAAGACTCTACTCAACCAACTGCCACTGCCTGCCCCGTCAGATGATTGCGACCTCCTATCAGCTCCATATCCCCCTGTTCCACGCCCTCCAGAGGCTCCAGCTCCTGACTCTATTATCCCTATCTCTCTTGCTACCTCCTCAAGGGCCTCTCTCGTTGCCTTCTGTCCCTTGCTGTACAGCGTTCTGCCACTTCCAGGCCAGATCGCAGCTTTTGGATCATTCGGAATTGGTGGCAACCGCCACGGAAGCTCACCCAGACCATGAACTGGCTCTAACTCTGCTTTAATCTGAGGCAATCCCAGTAAGTCTCCAGAATATGGATTAACGAGAAAAACAATCCGGTCAGTGCTCCCGACCAAAGCCTTGACGAAAGTGAGATATAAATCAACAGCCGTGAGCCCTAAGATAGTATCATCTATCACGATCAAAACGACATCAGCGGCACGAAGAAGCCCCCCTGTGGCAGGCCCCATTCTTCCCCCGGTATCCACGATCACAACATCGTTCATAAGCCGCGCGCGATCGACAATCCTCTGAACGAGACCCATTCCATCCGTATGACAAACCAGGTCCATCGATTCCGCCATTCTGTCAGGCGGCATCAACACCGACACATCTTCACTAATTGGTATTGATGCTTCTTTCATCGACTCTCGGGTGATCTCTTGGCTGCCGTTGACCCAAGAACTGACTATCTTTGCTTCAGCTCCATTCACGGTTAACGAACGACTTAAATCTCTCGTTTCTACATCGAGATCCCAAAGAAGGGTTCGTTTCCCGTAAACACTACACACCTCACCGAGAGCAGCAGCTATAGAAGTTGCACCTACCCCACCCTTGGCATGAGTAACAGCAACCACCCGACCTTCTCGAGCTCGACCTTCCTTCTTAAAATCAGCATTGATTGCCACGAGCTCTTGCAAGAGGTCTAAAGGTCCAGCACTGTCTGGAAAAACTTTGCGAACTCCAATCGAATGCGCGGCGCGAAACGCCCCACCACCGTACGTGCTATCTGAAACAAAAAGAATAATCTGAATCCATGGAGCAGCAGCTTTTGCTTGTCGAGCCACCACTGTTGCCTGCTCTCCAAGCCCAGCTCCTAGCACAACAACGTCGGCTTCGGATACTCGCTCTAAAAAATCGCGATCACTGACAAGCTTTACTTTGAGGTCGAGCATTTCGATGTCACTCTTCGTAAAGAGCTCTATGCGCTTGGCACAAAATGCCTGTGCCTCTGTGGTGACATCAACGATAAGCAACTTCATTCGAAAAAACCTATTAAAATAAGCAATGTAAATAAGATGCTACTATAGCTGTAACGTCTCGACAATTTAGGATTAAGCCTCTCCCCATCTCACGAATAATTGCCCTACACGACAATGATTATGGGGAAAAACTCATAAAAAGCGCATCTAGAGGCAAAAAAGAGCCACATTGCGATGGATAAACGAGACCACAAACCACAAGCCCTGTCAGAGCCAAGGAGAGAAGTATAAATAAAACAATAGTTAAAAATGTCTTCGCGTTAAAACGGATACGCTCCAAACCAGTTCGGGGTCTGTTATTAGCTCTGGAGTGAAAAACTGGCTCCGACTCCCCAAAATCACCAAATCCAGAGGGAGCGGAAGACCCCCTCCACAGGGTACTGCTCCTTCCGCGCTCTGCTCCTTTCTGCTGCCCAGAGACGGGCAGCATGGCAGCAATATCGGTACCCTCTGCCATTGAGGTCCTACGCTCAAGACCAGACTCATGCTGATCAATCGGTAAAATATCTCTCACCTTAACCCGGGAGGAGTGCGTTCCCCCGGATGAAGCTCTTTTTCCCTTACGAGGCTTTTCTGCCAAGAGCGCCCTCTTCGGGGACCCCTCTCTGAGGCTTCCTTCGTTAGCCTCAGAGTACCGAACGCTGTCTCGTGAGAGTTGTTGTTGAAGCGCTAACAAGTCATGAAGCATGGCTTCGGAAGATTGGTAGCGTTCCTCTATCGCTCGAGCCATAGCCTTGAGAATGATTCTCTCTAACTCTGGCGGACACTCCGTTCGTATAGCACTTGGCATTCTTGGCTCAGTCTTTAATCGCTTCATCATTGTTGCATAGACACTTTCACCCCTGAATGGCTGCTCTTGAGTCACCATTTCGTAACCGAGAATGCCAAGTGCATAAATGTCTGAACGCCAATCGACGTGCGAGTTGAGCATATACTCAGGACTCACGTAGTCAATTGTGCCGACCACTCCACCGTGCTCGGTTAACTTCTGCCCACTGCCCGTACGAGCTATTCCAAAATCAGCTATCTTGGCTCTCCCAAGTTCCGTAAGGAGAATATTGTCTGGCTTCATGTCACGGTGAACAATCCCCGCATCGTGAATTGCTTGAAGTCCAGCACACATGTCTATTAGTAGACCTACAATTTCTCTGATCGGAATCGGCGTAGGATCCTCTCCAAGTTTATCTGCAAGGTCCCCCCCACCGACGTACTCCAGCGTATATCCTGTTATCTCTCCATCACGTATATAGTCGAACGCACGGACCACATTTTCATGAATTACACCGTAAGAGGCAAAAATCTCATTTCGAAACCGTCTTAGTGCCACCCGATCTTGCGCAACTTCTGGAAATAAGACCTTCATTGCAACAAGTTGATCGTCTTCCTCTTTGTCGGTACAGGCATAGACCACCCCCATACTGCCCGTGCCGAGGCGGCGAGTGACTTTGTATCGAGATGCGATAATTGTTCCGGAACGGATATGAATCAGTTTTGCTTGGTTCATATACTTAGTTCAGAATACCATTACTCCCTACAGGGCGTGACCCCGCGAAATGAGACAAACGGAAAACTGCTTCTTGCCGAAGAAAATAGTATCACCATGACGCACGGTGCTCTTGTCCCCAGATAGCGACTCCTCTTCGCCAGTATCTCCTCGGATAATTCGGGTTCCATGTTCTGAAAGTTGATCAAGAACCTGTAATTCTCCAAAATCAGCAATGCGAACAATGGCATGCATCGGACTCACGCTCTCATCATCAAGTACGAGAAAATTTCCGGAAGCGGGTGGTTCAGAGGTAATGATTAAGCGCCCCTGTCTCAGCTCAAAAAACTCGCCGTTTTCCTCCTCATCATATGAGACCAGAAACCCCATGATTCTCGACTGTTTACTCCAGATAATACCTTGCCGAATCCGATAGGCAGCTGGAGGAGTCACGGGTTGAACCGGAGTGGCAATCCTTGCGGCAGATGGTGTTCTCTCCCTCTTTCCACCTGCGTTACTACTCTTCGTTCTTTCAGAGGGTGCAACTCCTTCATCCTCGCTCAGAGGCTCCTGATAGTGTGTAAACTGAGGCTTTGGCGGTTTTCGCTCCTCACGTGGAGTTGAAGAAGAGCTTTCTCGGAGTGTTCTATTCGTTTCATAACTCTCTGTTGCCACTCCTGCTGGAGCCTGGAATGCATCCGGATCCTCAACTGGATCTTGAGTCGTGTCGGCTGCACCCATATCCTTCGCCAGTCGAGCTCGAACTTCATTCGTAATATCTGGCGTCAACATGACGGTACGATTTCTCGCTCTCGAACCCTTGCCGCTCTCCGCTGCGTCCTCTTCTTTGACTCGTTCGTTCTTTCGATCTTTTTTTGAAGTCATTCCCTTCTCCCTAAAATCTGATTTGCAAAGCAATGGCCATTCCCGCTGTCAGTACAGCAATAAGAGACAGAATACCCATTATGATTGTTGTCTGAAAAAGCGCCGCGCCATCAACCTTTCGTCGAGGCTGTGATGCACTACGTAACTGTTGAACAAGCCTCTGACTGGAGTATCCAAAAGGCTGCTCTGAAGATAGCTCGCCATGTAGCGGGATGATAATAGCGGTAATATTGTCATATCCACCTCGCTCCTTTGCGAGTGTAACAAGACGGTCGCAAGCATCCGATGGAGAACAAGAGCTAATAATTGAAGCGATCTCTCCTTCCTCAACGAGGCTATAAAGCCCATCGGAACAGAGGAGCAAGATATCTCCCGGGCTACTATCACTTTTCGATGTACTCGGATTAATCCAGTACTGGATGAGATCAATGTCTAATCCAGGATTTGCACCGAGACATCTTGTGAGAATATGCGCTTTTGGATGGGACAGCGCTTCGTTCTCATCGATCTCGCCTTTCTCAACAAGCTCCTGTACATAAGTATGGTCTACTGTGAGTTGCTGAATTGCTCCATCCCGAACAAGATAGGCACGTGAATCACCCACATTTGCAATGACAACCTCTGCGCCAAATACCTGAACGGCCGTGGCGGTCGTGCCCATTTGCGCAAATGATTGATTTTGTCTTCGAAGCACTACCCGACGATTTGCTTCTTCTAGAGCACTCTTGATCGATACCATCGGAGAACGCGCCGGCTGATTCTGAAGCTCGCGACGAATTGCATCTATTGCAAGTTGAGCAGCGAGATCGCCTCCTGTCTGTCCTCCCATTCCATCGCAGACAAGCCACGTTATTCCAGACGGCGACTCGATCGAAGCAAACCGATCTTCATTGAGTGTTCGTTCACACCCAACATCAGAAATAGCGGCTGGTTCTAGGTATGATTCGTGGTCACTTTGCATTATGAGCTTGCTGCCTCTTCACCGTGTTTATTACCCCCATCTGTAGCCTCTTTGCATAGTTCCTTGCAGACATCTGCTCAAAGACAAATCCAATGGTCATGCTAAAAAGCATCCAAAGAGCCTTTGCGCTGGAGAGCACCACAAACGGAAAACCCCATATTTGGATTCAAGTATTTGAAGATACGGTCCATATTTTCAGCTCTGGTGGCAAAAGTCGGTCTTTTTTCTGCAAATACCGTTTCAGCGGAGCTCGAAAAATACATCAGGGAAGCCCACTACTGCTCTACGCGAGAAGAGCCAAAAAGAAGACATTAAACTTTGTTCTAAATTCGATAGGATTCTGGTCCGACGCTTCTCCGCTCAACAGCCTCCCTCTTTCAGTTGCTGCTTCAGTGCGAAAGCGAAAAGCGTTCTCCAAAAGATCATTCTGAGAAATGCGGAACGTGCTCCGTGATACTTCCTTCATTTTGTGCTTCGCTCTGAAAAGAACCACGAGCGAGACAACGAAAAGTTGATAGGGAGTAATTTTCCTGAATAAAAATCCAGTCAGTGTAACGGGGCATTGCTGCTTTTTTCGTACGACTCAAATCTTGAACCTACCAGCAGGTAGCTCTCTTCCATCACTTACGCCTTTAAAGGCGAGAAAATCTAAAAACTTGAGATTTAGAGCGTGAATCGGCACTATTCCACGGGATGAATTAAAATGTGGAAGGAATGAATCATGGTAAAGCTTTCAAAACTCTATACTCGAGCCGGGGACGCTGGCGAGACAGGGCTCGTTGGAGGTAAGCGAGTGGTGAAAGCAAGTCCTCAGGTGCATGCGTATGGTGATATTGATGAGCTCAATAGTTGGATCGGCATGATCAGAACGCAACTGAGAGGGCAAAGTGCCATAGATGCTGATACCGCCCTCCACGAAATTCAACAAGAGCTCTTTGACATTGGCGCTGAGTTAGCGACTCCACATGAGTCTGAATGGAAGCCTCCTACCATCATCACAGAGTCAGAGGTAGCAGCTCTCGAAAAACAGATTGATGTATGGACTGCCTCGGTTCCAGAACTGAAGTCTTTTCTCCTTCCAGGGGGCTCTCAACTCATGAGCACCATTCACATTACGAGAACGGTATGTAGACGTGCGGAACGCTCTATCGTTGGCTACTCGCAAGAAGAGTCAGTAAGACCTGTTATTCTCATCTATCTGAATCGCCTCAGTGACTGGCTTTTTGCATTTGCCCGTCATTGTTCTGAGATTACAGGTGAGGCTGAACATTTATGGGATTCTACTCGGTCTGTGCCAGAAGAATGAGTGCTACTCTTTTAAATATTTTCAGGTGGAATCAAAAGAGTATTCATCCCGTATTCATGAACAAGACTACCACCCGTAGCACCCGTAAAGATTGATAACAGGCATAAAAACAGAGACATCAGGAGTGCGAGCGCAGCGAAAGTCTTTTCATGCCG
>Ga0181587_10004280_pt1 | contig 11803 bp, 9 predicted proteins | sample 071ome_27_FD_132463 | JGI IMG/M metagenome (GOLD analysis project Ga0181587, IMG submission 132463) | Coastal salt marsh microbial communities from the Groves Creek Marsh, Skidaway Island, Georgia - 071409AT metaG (megahit assembly) | ecosystem: Environmental > Aquatic > Marine > Intertidal zone...
CTGGCAGATCGTAAAAGCTCCACCCTTCAGGACAATGATCGCCGGTGGCTGTAGGCCCACTGAGTGGTCCCTGACACTTGCTGCGATCGAAGGCGCCCAGGTGTCCACTCCCGAGGGATACCCACACAACCCCGTTTTTGTCTATATCGGCACCGCGGGAACCGAATCCCGGCAAAGGTACATTATATTTCTCGCCCAATCCCGAGACTGGGTCAAACCGAACGATTGACCCTGGATACCCGAAGGCGTTGGATCCCCACACCGAACCGTCGGCGGGGTTGGGCATAACGGCGTAAAATCCGGCATTGACCCGCATATCCTTATCGGGATCCTGAATCTCGTCGGGTTCGGTCCATTCGTCCACCCGGCCATTACCGTTGGTATCCAGAATTAGCGGCGACCATCCCTGCGATGCCGCCGTATCACCAGTTTCCAGGAATTGTCTGGTATTGAGCCAGCCCACAACTGCGCCGCCCCCGCTGGTCCAGAGCGTGTTGTTATCGTCATATGCGAACTGCAGGTGATGGGTGCTGAAACAGGTGTCAACAAATGTATAGTCGCCGGTGTCTGGTTCATATACCGCAAGGTGTCTGCCTGTTCTGGAAGTGGGAAAAAGCTGTGCCGACGGATGATCGGAGCCTTCCCGGCAGAAATCAGGGTTTTCAGGACCCCGGACTCTGGCCGTGAACCAGACTCGTCCGTCCTGATCTAGCATCGGATTGTGGGCATTGGCCTGGCTGTCCCAAATGACCTGGTCACCCCAGTAGGGAGACGGCGCGTTCGGGGGAGTAGAGGCTGTAGTCGGAGTGTCGGCATCGCGGACTGGTGCCACAAAATATGAAGAAGTGTTGCTTTCTGGATACAGGATAGGGAACTCATCAGTGCTGAGTTCCGGTGCGCCAAAAAGGGGGCCATAGCCGTTGACCGTCGGATCGCGACGGTCGGTCCCGGATAGGTCATGCATGTATGCAGTCGGTGTCGACCAGTCGCGCACCGTAATCACTGCATTGCGTTCCAGTCCACTTGGCCGCTCCGGTTGACTGGCCGGATATTCGCCGGCGGCCACGCGTTCGGTCCACTCGCCAAGGTACTTGAAGGGGATACTGTTAAGTCGATCGGTCAGTTGCCCAACCATGCCAGCTCCGGCCTGACCAGATGACACGCGTCGCAACCAGGCTTCAGCATGGGTTTCGAAGTCGCCGAGTGATTCTGGAATGGTACGGGTTGCTTTATTGCCGAGCTGATGACATCCCACACAGCCCATATTTTTCATCCAAGTCAGATAAGCATTCAAGCCGCCATCGACATTCCGCAACTCTTCTTCGGTTGGCAAACCCATCATCGAGTACCAGTATGCGGCCGGATAGACCTGCGCTGCTTCCAGGGGGCTGGAAGCGGTATCGACTGAGATATCGATTGTTGCGCCGGGGCGAGCCAGAGTCCTGGAGGAATCGAGCAGACCGTAGCCGCGCACCCAGACCTGGTAGCCGGCATCCGGCAAATCCGGAATCAGAAATCGGCCCTGATCGTCAGACACGACTATCTTTGCGTAAAAAGTCTCAAACTCCCCGGTTTCCGCGATTACCCAAACCCCAGCCTCCGGCCCCGCAGGTCCGCTCACTGTGCCGGCGATATCGTTACTGTCCATGGATATTTCTGTCGATACTACTGAATCAGTGACGGAACTCGACCCTGATGCGCCATTATCGGCTGGATTATCCTGGTTGCAGCCCGTGATCATTAGACTCAACAGGCAGGTTACCAGGAGGGATCGTCTATGGTTCTGATAAAACATGGCGCACGCTCCTTCATTCTGGACCACCGGGGTAGTCTAGGTTTCTTGGCTTTAGGCGTCGAACAGGCTAAGCTCACCTTACCTCAAATGCCTGAAACTGGACAAGAATAAAAAAGCGTCTTCCCGTAAGGTCGACATCAGGTTTTACAATGGAGCCCGGACTGTGAGCCCGAGCGCGATCTGACAGTCACTGCATCGCTACAGGAAAGACCGTTGTCCAATTCAATTCTGTTATACACGATCCAACTGATTGCCATCATGGCCTTGATACTGCTGGCTGTCGGTTACCTGAAGGCGCAACCACTTGCAAGGAGCGCTCGAGTATTCGCGCTGACTGCGCTGTTTGCGATACTGTACGTGCTCGATGGCATGTCGGTGGCCCATTCTGATTCCAATTTCTCGTTTCAACTTTCGCGATGGGAATTGCTCATTCACACCGCTGTGCCCGCAATTCCCGGTCTGTTCATGATTTACAGTTTTTTGGAGTTTCAGGAGCAACGCCGGTTTCCTGTCGCGCTTGGAGTTTTATTTGCCATTCAGATCGTACTGGAGGCAACCCTGGTACTAATCTTTACCGATGTGGATTTTTCGCTTGAATTCCTGAATCTCGGACTGGATACCCTGCAGCTTCTTTTCGTCGGCTTCGCCATATTTTGGACATTGAACGGTTGGAGAGCTGACCTCGTCGAAGATCGACGGGCACTGCGTTGGATGATCATTTCTCTCCAGGGAGCGCTTATATTTTTTGTGGTGGTGGTAGAAAATTTTCTGGTGTCATCTGGCCTCATTGACTTCGCTGAAGCCCAGTTTGTTCTGATCTCGGCAATCGCCATTCTTGTCAGTCTCATGGTTATAGTCACTATGAGGTTTGATTATGTATCTTTGAGCACGGTAATTAGAAAAGTCACAGTGTTGACCGATGATGATGGGTCAGAAAGTTCTGCGGAATTTGACATTGACAAGTTTAATCGCCAGTTTCGAGATGTGAAGCTGTATCGGGAAGCGGGGCTGACGATCGCAAGTCTGGCTAAAAAATTACACCTGCCAGAGTATCGATTGCGTGCATTTATTCACAAAACCCTGGGTTATCGTAATTTCAATGCGATGCTTCATCAGTATCGAATTGATGATGCTTGTGAGGCGCTCTCCAACCCTGAAAATCGAACTGTGCCAGTTCTCACAATAGCGTTAACCATAGGCTACCAATCCATTACCCCGTTTAATAATGCTTTTCGTGAAATCATGGGTGTAACGCCATCCGAGTACCGTAAAAGAAAGCTGAGCGGTGATTAGGCTGCAAACCTCAATGGGTTTTTCAGGGCTGCAAGCCAGTGAGGTGCCAGGTAAGCAGGCACTTGCGATGCAGCTATGGATTTGCTCTGATTGCTGGGTTATCCTTTTCCGCACAGCGCCCTGTACAAGAACGCCAACAAAGATTTTCTGTCCGAACTCGGACCGGAATTTGACCGACCTCAGAGTGAATGCACGGGTGTTGGTAAGTTACCTCAGGCGAGAGACTGACGAGGCTGCCACCACTTAAGGGTGAGCCCGTCCCGAAATCAAGAATAAAGGGAGGACACCCGGGGTGAACGAACTGCTTTACAATTTCGCCGTATGGCTTGACTCGCACGAGTTAGGGACCCGGCTACATGAATCCTATTACATGTACAACTGGGTCGAATCAACTCATGTGCTGACACTGATGTTGTGTCTGGGCATGCTTTTTCTCATCGATCTCAGGATGGTCGGTTTTGCCTTTACCAATATTCCTGCCAGTGCCATGGCTCGTAGATTAAACACTCCCATGTTGATTGGTTTCACAATCATGGTAGTTACAGGTATCGCGCTGTTCTATGCTGTGCCGGTGCGAAGCACTCAAAGCATCTGGTTCCGGATTAAACTGATATTGTTGATTGCGGCTGCAGTTAATGCCTTCTTATTCCACAAAAACATGGTCAATGCGACCGGCGATTGGGATACCCAGGTTCGGGCTCCTTCTAATCTCCGCCTTGGAGCGACTTTGTCGCTGGTATTCTGGGCACTGATTGTAATTTGCGGGCGCTTTATTGCTTATGACTGGTTTGATTGTGAATACACGGAACCGGGAATAATGCAAGTGCTATCCGGATGCATCCCGGGCCAGACCATTTTCTAATAAAATCAACAACTCGCCGGCCGCGTATGGGTGACCGGCTAGCTTAGGGGAACAGAGCGATGTCAACAATGGATGCACCAGCCTCGATAATAGGGGCTTATCGTCGGACCATAATTACCGCAGGGGTTGTTTTAGTCGCTCTGGTGTTATCGTTTGTTCCGCTCTGGCCAGTGGCGGATTGTGTAAGTGCAAACAGCAGTGAATGTCTGGTCACTGTAAGAGTGCATGTGTGGAGTGGTTTGTACGACTTTTTTCAGTGGCTGGAAACCACACCAATGGGTGTTATCGGCAAGACCTGGGGCGCAGCCTTCGCCCTGGTTGAAGCCGTGCACTTGCTGGGAATGGCACTTCTCGGTGGATCTGTTTTTGTTTCCGATGCACGTATCCTGGGTCTGGGATTCAAGGATGTCCCCTGCCAGGAAATTCTGGACAAGGCCCATACAGTTTTTTTCTGGGGATTGGTGACAGCTATCTCTACGGGAATCTTCATGGCTTGCGGTGTTGCGGGAAAAATTTATTATCTGCCCGTTTACTGGTTCAAAATGCTGGCCTTGATTACCGGAATTTTATTTGTGTATTTTATCAAGCGTCCCATGCTGCGGCGGGGGGTAGATAATTTGAGCCCGCTTACGGCGCGGTTGCTCGCTGTGTCGTCAATTATGGTCTGGGTAACGGTGGCAGCGACGGGTCGGTGGATTGGTTTCGCCGGCTAGTTTTGGAGCCGGATTTATTATATCGGTTGGTCATTTGAGCAGCCAATAGAGCAAATAATAATGGTGTAATTCCTATGAGTGAAGATAACAAAAAAGGGAAGAAGTTTGATGATCTTGAGATGGCGAGTATTGCCGCCTGTGGGACGGTCATCGTCTTCTTAGTCGTGTATTGGGCAACCCAGATCCAGTCTACCTACTCGCTGCTTTCCATGGCTTACGGTTGGTAACTCAGTCGCTCTCCGTGACTGATGATCCGGGATTTTACTGGCCTGCCTGAATCGCCGTTTCTACCATTCTGCAATGGTCTCGATCGACCTGTCGGGGCTCCTTTCGTCCTACATTCTTTTGAATATTGCCAGTTGCAGTGAGTGCAGTATTCGCGATCTTGGTATTCTCATTTTTAGTTCGAAACCGTTCGATTTAAAATATTCTTGCAGGTCTCCCAGAGTGTCAGGATTCTGTTGCATCGGTTCGCCGAATAGCTTGCGTCTTAGTTTGCGTCTCAATGTGGTTACGGATATCGTAGAAAAATAGGAAATCACTACGTACTGATTGGATACACGACATAACTCTCTGATCAGCATCTCTTTCTGCTCAGGTTCTGCAAAATGATGTAACAACCTGAAACAGATACAGCAATCAAAGCGCTTTTCGGCAAAGCTCATGGCCATTATATTCTGTTTTTCAACTATTGCTTGCAGACCATGTCCGTCGATCGCGTCCCGGGCTAGCTCGACCGCTGCGCTGCCGAGATCGATGCCCGTTACCTGATATCCCCTCCGCGCAAGCCAGACACTGATACGGCCAACACCACAAGGCGCGTCCAGGACTGATTTAACGCTGTTATCAGGGAGCCTTGCGAAAGCGTCTTCCACAAGCTTCATTTCAGATTTGTGCTTTTGCGGTTTTCGTTTTGAATAAAGCTCAGCGCTAAGAGCATCGTCCTTTACACGTTCCTTGTTGGACAAATTATTCAGCAGGTCGAGTGATCGATTATCTGTCATGGGATTTTTCAATTAACTGGTGCATCAATCTCGGATACGTTGCCATGTGATGTTCCATGAAAGCGTACAGTTCGTCGTTTCGCAAATTCCCGGCATATTTGAGGAACTGACCAAAATCCCGTTTGATTGCAGAGCTGACTGTGAGACACATTCTTGATCGCTCGAAGTCGATGAGGTGCGTCTGTTTTTTTGGCAAGTCCAGGTAAAGATGCTTGGAGTAGAGTGCGCCGTGGCTAATTCTTCTATTATGCATCTTGAGCAATTCTTTTCCTGCTACATTAAGTACATTAGTAAGATTGCGGTGTTCTGGATTTTGCTCGAGCAACTCCGCAAGAGACGGGTATTCTAATCCTCGGGTAATCAGTATCGCCTGTCTTTGCCTGCCAATTTTGCGTTGACCAAATCCAACAAGGTCAACGCAAGGAAGCTGAAAATGCTGGTTACGCAAGATACCTTCAGCCTCATAGGCGAAGGTAAGTTTTCCCAATGGGCTCATCGGCCTCCTGCGTAGCTGATTTTCCTGGCGTTTGACAAAAAAAACTTCAGAGCCAGCTGGTGACTCAACACACAGTCTGCTTACAGCGCTCCATCCACCTTTTCTGATATTAACCTGGTCAACGAATTCTTCAGGAAGGCTCCAGAAATCATGGAATAATTGCAGCCCACTATCTGCGAGCAGAGCTCTAAATTCGGTTGACAGGTACAGGTCGCCATGATCACGAGCAGTCATCAATGAGAGTTTTGGTTGGTATACTGAAGAGAACGATGCCATAGGTTGAAGCGCTTTGAAATTCACATCGCTCTAACTTGAGCTGGGTTACTGCGGCGGAGAAAAAGCTTAATATTCGGTAGTATACCTGTCAAATTCAATTTATCGGCGCTGCAAAGCGTGATAGTTAGAATTCGTATTCCAGCATGAAGCGATAGGTATTATCGGGTGTCGTTTTATTCATGGGGAAAAGGATCCCAAGTTCCCAGAGCAATTTCTTGTTGTTACCAATTCTTTCGAGCCCCTGGAAGACGGGCCCTAAAGCAGAGGTGAATTCGTCTTCATACCACTCTATAGCCGGTTCCAAATGTTCCGACAGGCGATAGCGCAACTGCGCAGCCTGGAATTGAGAACAGAATCCGCCGATGAAACTGATTCAGGAGTTATTGGTAGAAATTCATGGCAGACAGCTCCTGAACGGGCTTGGCTCCCCAAGCTTTTCGCTGGAACGCGGATGGGGTTTCCATGATTGCAATGTATTGCGAGACACCGGCATGTGAAACGACACTCCCAGGTCGTTTTGATCGCGGGTTGCTGACCTTGGAGGCTTGTATAACTCGTTGGAAACGGTAGAGTAATAGGCTAACGGATTATCGCTATATTGGCAGATGCACAAATCACTCGTCATCATACTGGTTGCCGTCGGACTGACGTATAGCCTCCAGGGGACAGCCCAACAGTCTCGAGCGGATCAGTTAATGGTCGATGCCGATAGCTATCGGGCGCAGCTGGAAGAACTGGAATTGGGGGCGGATCGATACGACCCGAGTTTGCTGGAGTCTCTGGAGAGTCTGGCCGGTGTGATGGTGGGGCTCGATCAGTTCAATGAAGCAGATGAAATACTTGATCGAGTAATACAGATACTGCGAATTAATGAGGGCCTGTACACGGACAGGCAGTTTCCGTTCCTTGTGCTGTCGATTAGAAATGATGTTCGGCGAGGAAACTGGCGCGGTGCCAATGAAACGATGGATCATCTGGTCCGGCTTTACACCCTTGTGCCCAGGCAGTGGGATGAAGAGCTGATCAATGAGTTGGTCCAAATCAGCGATCTCCACCTGGAGGGCGTGGCGGGAGACCTGGGGATCCGAAAGGATTATCATTTTCGAGCCGCGGACCGTATTTCTTGGACTGCTGTGCGAATTGGCGAGAGGGTTTGGCCAGGAAATGATTTGCGTCTAGTAGATCTTTACTATCACCTGCTGAAACAGAATCACTTGAAATATGTCACCCTGATTCAGGGTGGCGAGGTCGCTGCTGATCTGCGGCAAATCGCACCCAATACAGGTTGGATGCGGTCGCGAAGAGGCGTTGTCGAATCGTATTACCGGTTAGGGCTGGAAATGCTGCGCCGGATGCGGACCGTTTATGAATTACAAGACCCTATTGACCTGGAAGCTACAGGGATGGTCGATCTGTACCGAGCAGACTGGCAGGTACTGTTCGATGAAGGCACTCCAGAAAACAGTTACGAAATGGCGTATGAGGGATTGCTAGCTGCCGGAGTCGAGGCCCAGGTTCTGGATAATTTTTTCAGCGTTCCTCAGATTTTGCCCGTTAAAAATTTCTATCCATCTGTCGGGCAAGCACAGTCTGCGCTGACGGCGATATCCGAGCAATTGACAACCGGACAGACCTCTCCGCCCAGTCTTCTTTTTCTTGAGTGGGCATTCACAACGCCCAACATACAGACACCAATAGAGGAGCCAATACTACTGCAGCGTGAGATCAACGGCATGATCACGGCCGAGTTGTCAGTCAGGCTCGATGGGACAGATAAGGTCTCTCGCTGGATTCGGAGTCGCTACATCAGCCAGGTCAGCGTCGTGGAGGAATTTGACTGGCTCAATAACTCCGCCCGTCAGGCTCTATCCGTTGATGAACTGGCCGAACGATTGCACTACCTGAATTTCCGCCCGGTTCTCGAAAAGGGGATTCCGCAAGCTTTCCAGGGCATTCTCGAATATCGCTATTTTCCGCAGAGAGGAGAGTAGCCGGGTCCAGCGACAGACGGACTAGAGTTCGGACCGAGGCTGTTTATCCTCGAGCACGTTCTGATTCATCGTTTGGGAGGGAGATTCAGAGCCGGGTTTCCCGACAATTCGCGCCGGTACACCAACTACAGTGGTATGCGGGGGCACGTCGTTCAGAACCACGCTACCTGCACCGATCTTGGCTCCGACGCCAATTTCAATATTTCCCAATACCTTGGCGCCGGCTGAAATCAACACGCCAGAGCGAATTTTTGGATGGCGGTCTCCTTGCTCGTTCCCCGTACCTCCCAGGGTTACCGATTGCAGGATTGATACGTCGTCTTCTATAACGGTGGTCTCACCGATGACAATGCCGGTGGCATGATCAAACATTATGCCTTTGCCCATTACGCATGCCGGATGAATATCCACGCTGAAGGCTTCTGAATTTCTGCTTTGAATAAATAGTGCCAAATCTTTTCTTCCATTAGCCCAGAGGAAATGCGCCAGTCGATGAGCCTGAATGGCCTGGAACCCTTTGAGGTAAAGAATCACTGGCAGGTAGCTATTGATAGCGGCGTCACGTTCGAAGACAGCCTGGATATCACTGGCGGCATGCTTAATAAATTCTGGCGATTCAGCGAAAGCATGCTCGAAAAGTTCGCGCACGGTAATCGCAGGCATTACTTCGTCGGAAATCTTATTGGCCAGTATGAAACTCAGGGAGGTTTCGAGACTGGTGTGGTTCAGCACGCAGGCATGTACGTAGCTGGCCAGCAGTGGCTCGCGGCTGATGACATGCTGGGCTTCTTCTCTCAGCTTTTCCCACAGGGCTTCGGGCATTATGCATTACCTGAATTGAGCGTCCGTAAAGCGCGTCCGGCACAGGATATTCTGGCATGACGTAAATTGAGGGCCGGTATGGTAACAGGTTCCCCAAATCAGGACAAAAAACCACTCGAGCCTGAATACATTTCAACTGTCTTGCATTGCACGGTTCGCGTGCCATTGTGGTCTTCTCTCCGGTTGAACCCCGGACAGAAGTTGGGTCATACTTGCACAGAAGCAGCAGGAAACACGTCTAATCATGTGCTCAGTAAAGTCTCTTACAGCAGTTTTAACGACTCTTCTGGCTTCGTCTTTGTGCCTGGGCCAGGAAGTCAGTGATACCCTGAAGTTCTGGCTGGAAGTGGCCGAAGTTGACCGGGAGTTTTCCCGGGCAGCCACCGAGCAGGGCCGGGCTGAAGCGTATCTTGATGTGCTGGGTGAGGGGTCGGTGCTATTTCGTAATGGTCCGGTCGACGCCAGAGAGCTTTATCAGCGCAGCCTCGCAAATTATCGGCTGGATCAGCTTTACTGGCGAGATCATTTCATTGACGTTTCCCGCGCAGGTGATCTCGGCATCGTTGTTGGCCCGAATGTGTTTACCCCGAGCCAGGATGGCCCTAACGGAGGAGTACTGCAACAAAGTTCCAGTTATCTCGTTAACGCCTGGCATAGGATAAACGGTCGATGGACATTAATGGCTGACATGGTTGTGGGAATACCAGGTTTTCTGAGCATGGATGTAGACGCAAATTTTCAGGATACAGAGGCGGTTATAGCGGAGACTGCTCATCCGGAATTTACCATTACCAATACCATGGAGAGCCTGGCCGAGGCCGACGCTCGCTTTGGCATCAATATTAACTTCCGAGGGGGGCAGCGTTCGATAGAGCGCTTCGCGTTACAAAATGTGCGTGTTTATCTGCCGGCCATGGGAGCTGCTGTAGGCATGGAGGCGGCAGGCGCCGCTTACGGAAGGTACCTCGACAACAGGGTAACAACTTCCAGTCCTATCGAACTCACCCACCTGGGTGGCTACCTTGCCGAGTCCAAAGAGCTCGGCTATACCTTCGGCACAATGACCAGTACCAACCAGGGGGTTGGTACCAGTTTTCGTGTCAATTATCTGAGGATCTGGCGATTCAGCCCGATTGGTGAATGGAAAGTGGCAGTAGAGCTTCACAGGCCATACTAGCCGATCATTAATTGATTAGACTTGCACCACGTTTATCAGATTGTCTGGCAATACCCGGGTAGAAAGCGACTTTAGCCGATAAACGAACAGCGACAGGCCGCCTATCATGGAAAAAATCCAGAGCATAGAAAAGGTCGGATGTTCAGCAAAGGTGCCCAGTTGGTAAATTACGGTCGCCGTTACGTAGGCCAGCCCGGTGCTCCAACTGAAAACCAACAGAGTCCAACGCCAGCCAGCTTCCTTGTTTATGGCGCCGAGCACCGCGACGCAGGGTGCGTATAGCAACACGAAAACCAGATAACAGAATGCCGCGAACGAACTGGAAAATAAGCTTGCCATATTGGTCAAGGTTTGTGCTTCCACTCCCTGTTCCTCAGCCACGGCGGCGGAATCACTGACATCGCCGATCGATATTCCCAGTGGGTCAGTTAAGGTCTCGCCGATTGCCAGCAATTCGTCTCCAATGGAAGAAAATGCCGCCGCAGTAGTTTCGAGCAGATCCGGAGCTGCAGTCGGTCCGTTGTTAGATTCGGATTCGCTGTAGAGGGAATCCAGGGTGCCGACAATCGCCTCTTTTGCAAACATGCCGGTGAATAAGCCAACGGTTGCAGGCCAGTTTTCCTGCTCGATTCCCATTGGAGAGAAGGCGGGAGTGATTGATTTGCCGATTACGCTCAGAACCGAAGCCTCGGTATCTTCATTACCAAAGGTGAAGTCTGTGCTGATCGAATTGAGGAAGCTTAGTACGATGACCACGCTTATGATGGTTTTGCCAGCGCGCACCATGAAACCGCGCAGACGAAACCATGTGGTAATCAGTATGTTGCGCACAACGGGCACATGATATGCCGGCATTTCCTGAAAGGAGGGTGTTATCTCACTAGTGAAGAGCTGCTTGCGAAAAATCCAGCCGGTAAACACCGCGAGGCCTATTCCCAGAAGATAAAGAAGAAAGACCAGGTTCTGACCACTTTGCTGGAAAAATGCGGCTGCAAATAGTGCATAGACAGTCAGCCTGGCCCCACAGCTCATGAAAGGCGCCATCGCTATAGTTAGCAGCCGGTCGCTATCCCTGGTAAGGCTGCGGGATGCCATGACGGCCGGCACGTTGCAACCGAATCCCACAATGAGCGGCACGAAAGCATTACCGGGCAAACCGATACCGCTCATCAAGCGATCAATAACGAAAGCTGCCCTCGACAGGTAGCCTGAATCCTCCAGAATCGACAGGCACAGGTAGAGAAATGCGATTACCGGGATGAACGTTGCTACCAGCGTAATGCCGCCGCCCAGTCCCTGTGCCAGCAGAGTAATGATTAGCGCCGGTGCGGAAATTTGTTCCAGTACCCAGGTTGTACCATCAATTAATATCGC
>Ga0181587_10004281_pt1 | contig 11799 bp, 9 predicted proteins | sample 071ome_27_FD_132463 | JGI IMG/M metagenome (GOLD analysis project Ga0181587, IMG submission 132463) | Coastal salt marsh microbial communities from the Groves Creek Marsh, Skidaway Island, Georgia - 071409AT metaG (megahit assembly) | ecosystem: Environmental > Aquatic > Marine > Intertidal zone...
ACCTCCGCCCACCGCACCCCAAAGCGGATGGCTGAATATGCGGAAACCGCGCGTGATCGCGGCATTCAAGTGATTATCGCTGGCGCCGGTGGCGCGGCGCATCTGCCGGGGATGATCGCGTCCATGACGACCCTGCCGGTCTTTGGCGTGCCTATTGAAAGCCAAGCGCTGAAAGGCATGGATTCGCTGTTGTCGATTGTGCAAATGCCCGGCGGTGTTCCCGTTGGCACGCTTGCGATTGGCAAGGCCGGGGCGATCAATGCAGGTCTTCTTGCCGCCAGCGTTCTTTCTTTGCATGACCCGCGCATTGCTGAGAGCCTCGCCGTGTGGCGTCAAACCCAAAGCGATAACGTGGGCGAAACCCCGGAAAATGATGACGCCCATGGCTAATCCTCTTCCCGAAGGCGCGGTGCTGGGCATTCTTGGCGGCGGTCAATTGGGTCGCATGACGGCAATCGCCGCCGCTGAACTTGGTTATAAAGTGCATATTTTTGCCCCCCAAGGGGACGCGCCAGCTTGTGATTTTGCTTATGCCACGACGCGTGCTGAATACACCGATGAAGATGCCCTCAAAACCTTTGGCATGGCCGTGGACGCGGTGACCAGTGAATTTGAAAATGTACCCGCCTCAGTGATGGACAGCCTTGCTGCATTTGCTCCGGTTAGCCCCGGGCGTGCGGCGTTAGAAGTCGCCCAGCATCGCATCGCCGAAAAGACGCTCGCGGCTAAAATTGGGATTGCGGTGCCACGATTTGCGGCGGTCACCAACACAGCAGATTTGCAGGCGGCCATGGCGGATATGCCCGATGGTGCGATCTTGAAAACCTGCCGCCTCGGTTATGATGGCAAAGGCCAAGCGCGGCTGACATCAGGCGATGATCTGGACGCGGCTTGGCAAAGCCTTGGAAGCGATGATTGCATTCTTGAAGAACGCATTGCCTTTTCCGCAGAAGCCAGTTTTCTCGTTGCTCGCACCAACGATGGCCACATCAAGGATTTCCCCGCCAGCATCAATCACCATGAAAACGGCATTCTGTCCCAATCCCGCGCGCCAGCAGACCCGTCTGTTTTATCTGACGAAAGCCTGAAGCAAGGGCAAGCGATGGTCGCCGCCCTTGCGGAAGCCTTGGAACTGGTGGGTGTTTTGGCCATGGAGACGTTCATCACAGACCATGGGTTGATCTTTAACGAAATCGCCCCGCGTCCACATAATTCGTTTCACTGGACCATCGAAGGCACAAAAACCAGTCAATTCGCGCAATTGGTTCGCGCGGTTATGGGCTTGCCGCTCGGCGATACCACGGCCATGGGAAGATGGCAGATGGATAACATCCTTGGTGAGGATATGACCAAACTTGTCGCTGCTTTAGGTCAAGAGGGTGTGTTTGTTCACCGCTATGGCAAAGCCGCCGCTAAACCAGGCCGAAAAATGGCGCATCTCACCCGCAAACTGGATTAAGCCCACACCCTTGCTTTAAGACTGCTGGCCTAGGGTTTCCAATTCAAATGGCGTGGCTTGGTAAAGGTCGTGTATCCAATTTGCCATAAACAAATAAGCAAATGGTCGCCAGAAATTCACCGGTGGCTTGCTGGGATCATCATCCGGAAAATAATGTTCCGGCAAAGCGGTTGAGAGACCTTCTGCGGCATCACGGTGATATTCCGCGGCGAGGGTTTCAGCATCATATTCCAGATGGTTGAGGATAAAAATATCGCCATTCTTTTTGTCGCGCACCATCCCCGGCCCTGCCACCGCGCTATCCGCCAACAATTCCAACGCGTCGCAAGCCACGATCTCACCTCGATCATTAAAGGTATGCCGCGATACAGGCATGGGGAAATTATCGGTGAAACCTTTCATCAGGCGCGATGTGTTTTCCGTCACCTCATGGTCAAAAACGCCGAAACGTTTTGCGTCAAGCCCATGTTTTGGGATGCCATGCAAATGGTTCAATAACGCTTGCGCCCCCCAACAAATTCCCAAACGGCGGAAGCAGTGGGTTTTTGACCAATTCATAATCTCAACCAGTTCAGGCCAATAATTCACCTCGTCAAATGGCAAGGTTTCCACCGGCGCGCCGGTGATAATGATGGCGTCAAAGAATTCAGTTTTAATATCATCAAGGCTACGGTAATAGCGCCGCAGATAGCCCGGCTCTGTGTTGCGCGGGGTGTAGCTTGCCGTGGTCATCAAGGTGAGTTCCAACTGCAAAGGTGAATTGCCCAATAGACGCGCAAACTGAATTTCTGTTTCTTTTTTCTTCGGCATCAAGTTCAGCAACAACAATTTAAGCGGCCGAATATCCTGTTGCATCGCCGCATCGCTGAAAATGAGGTCGACGTTTTCTTCTTCAAGCACAGCACGTGCGGGCAAATCATGTTGAATTTTAATGGGCATGATACATTCTTTTTTGGCTATTGCCTCACGGTGAGGCTAGTTCTTCTGGTAAAAAACGAGGCGTAAGTTTAAGAGGGATGCCGCATGGGCATTCGACCCAGAATTTTACCTGCCATTTTTAGGCCCATCTGCGCGGCTTTCTTAGCCGGTGCCGTCACTTTTGGAATCATGGCCACTTCGCGCAAGCGTTGATCAAGGAACGATTCGATCTTTGTTCGATCCGCATTGGCATTCGCCACCCAATAGAGCAAGGTCGCGGAATACACCCCAGCCAAGGTTGCTCTTTTGGTGTAGAAGGATAAATCCACTGACCGATCACCCGTCAGTCGCCAAATTCGATCCACCGTCCGATAAAGCGTCGATGCCGCGACTTGCGCGTGTTGCGGTTGTGCCAACAGTTTCAGCCCTTGGGAAACCGCATCTCGATGCGCTTCGGCATTGTCCAATCGGCACAGAATTGCTTCACGAATAATCGCGCTGATCTTTTCAGGGCGCGGGTCAAGCGAATCAAGCGAACGCGCCATTTGCAAGTCTGCCAAATCGGTAAAAGCATCAACTGCCGCCGCGTCAGAAGGAAGAACTGTTTTGGCCTGGTCATAAGACAAGCCAAGGTCTTCCGCCGCCGCGCGCAAACTTGCATCGCTCCAGCCATCAAACGGCACATGGACAAGCATCGCCGTCACCAAGGCTTCGCGTAAATCCAATTGGGTCTGCCCCGATTTATGATCAGTTTTCGCCATAACACACCTAATATCTCTGCTTATTATATAGGCGGTTTCCTGAAAATTTCAAAGACAACATCGCCATGATCTCAAAACTTGCCAATTCTGATGATTGTGGTATAAAGCATGCTTTCCGGCCATAAGGCCATAACTTTTTCCATCTTGAAAGGATGTGAGAGCCAGTGTTTGTTACCGTCCGCGATAACAATGTTGATCAAGCCCTTCGTGTGCTGAAGAAAAAAATGCAGCGCGAAGGTATGTTCCGCGAAATGAAAAATCGTCGTTCTTATGAAAAGCCATCAGAACGTCGTGCTCGTGAAGCGGCTGAATCGACTCGCCGCGTGCGCAAATTGATGCGTAAACGCTTGGAACGCGAAGGATTCTAATTTTGCTTGTGAAGCAAACTGGGGAAAGCCGCCGCAAGGTGGCTTTTTCTTTTTCCGCCAACGAATCGGATTAAACCATGACCTGCCCTGATCTCACCATTCGCGGCTATGACCATAAGGACCATGACGGCCTAGCGATGCTCTATCGCCTTGCCTTCCCCGATGACCCACCATGGAATAAGCCTGAAGATATGATCGCCAGCAAAATCGCCTTTGATCTTGAGGGATTGCTTGTGGGCTTGATCGGCGGTCAAGTGGCGGCCAGCATTATGGCTGGGTATGACGGTCATCGAGGCTGGATCAATGCCCTTGCCGTTCATCCTGAACATCGAGGCCAAGGTTATGGCGCGATGATGATGCGCCAAGCGGTGGCTTTATTGACCAAGCGTGGCGCGGTTAAAATCAATCTTCAAATTAGAGGCGATAATCATAGGCTTCAGCGTTATTACGAAAGCCTTGGCTTTGAAGCAGAAGATCGGCTTTCGATGAGTCTATTGACTTCTCTTGGCGAATCTTATCGCTAGACGTCCTGATCGCTAAACTTTGAGGATAAAAAAAGCGGGCCTGATCTAAACCAGCCCGCTTTCTTTTAAGTTAGTGGCGCATCAATTGATCTGCGTCAGCAAACTATCGACACTGGCTTTTGCATCGCCATAGAACATACGCGTGTTTTCTTTATAGAAAAGCGGGTTTTCAATGCCTGAATAGCCTGTGCCTTGCCCTCGTTTTGAAACAAACACTTGCTTGGCTTTCCAGACTTCCAACACCGGCATCCCTGCAATAGGTGAATTGGGGTCTTCTTGGGCGGCTGGATTAACAATATCGTTTGATCCCACCACAATGACCACATCCGTGCTTGGGAAATCGTCATTGATTTCATCCATTTCCAGCACAATGTCATAGGGCACTTTGGCTTCGGCCAAGAGCACATTCATATGCCCCGGCAAGCGCCCTGCCACGGGGTGAATCGCAAAGCGAACCGATTTGCCTTGCGCACGCAACCGGCGGGTCAATTCTGAAATCGACTGTTGGGCTTGCGCCACCGCCATGCCATATCCGGGAACGATAACAATGCTATCAGCATCATTCAGAGCGGACGCCACCCCATCAACATCAATCGCGATTTGCTCACCTTCAATTTCCATGGCAGGGCCTTTGGCATCACCCCATCCGCCTAGGATCACCGACACAAAGTGACGGTTCATCGCCTTACACATGATATAAGATAAGATCGCTCCCGATGACCCGACAAGCGCGCCGGTCACAATCAGCAAATCATTGCCCAGCAAGAAGCCTGTGGCCGCCGCCGCCCATCCTGAATAAGAATTGAGCATGGACACCACGACGGGCATATCTGCACCGCCAATAGCCATCACCATGTGAACACCCAGCACAAAGGCCAATGCGGTCATCACATAAAGCGTCCACGAACCGGCGTGATTCATATACATAACCATCAACACCAGCGACCCCACCACAATGGCGATATTCCACAAATTTCGGCCAGGAATGATCAAGGCTTTCCCGCTGATTGATCCGGCCAATTTACCATAGGCGATAATTGATCCGGTGAAGGTCACCGCACCAATAAACACGCCAAGGAAAATTTCCACTTCATGGATCACCCGTTCGGCGTTGGTGGCAAAATCATGCACCGATAAATCAGAATTGATCCCAATAAACACCGCCGCTAGGCCAACGAAAGAATGCAAGGCGGCCACCAATTGAGGCATACCAGTCATTTCGACGCGATTGGCAACAATCGCCCCAATGCCTGCGCCAACGACGATTGAACCAATGAGCATGGTGGATGGCGCTACATTTGACCCGATGATAGTCGCGGCGACCGCAATCGCCATCCCAATAATGCCATACCAAACAGCACGCTTAGCGCTTTCCTGATTCGAAAGACCGCCGAGCGATAGGATAAAAAGGACGGTGGCTGAAATATAAGCCGCGGTTTGAAGTCCGAATGTCATTTCTCTATCCTCCGGCCTTAAGATTTATTGAACATCTGCAACATGCGGCGCGTCACCATAAACCCGCCAACAATGTTGATTGTTGCGATTAACACCGAAATCCCTGCAAGGATGGTGATGATCGAATTGCCTGTATCGAGCTGCAATAAAGCACCAACAATGATGATGCCTGAAATCGCATTGGTCACGGCCATCAAAGGCGTGTGCAACGAATGGGCAACCCCCCAAATCACTTGGAAGCCAACAAACACTGCCAGCACAAAGACAATAAAATGCTGCATGAAATTAGGCGGCGCATAAAGGCCAATGATGCCCATCACAGCCGCACCCAACACCAGCAATAGCGTTTGTTGCCGCCCTGCCTTTGCCATCGCGGCAGCTTCTTCAGCGGCGATTTCTTCGGGGGTTTTTTGCGGGGTTTTTTCGGCAGGTTTCGCCGCGATCGCCTGTATCTTTGGCGGCGGCGGCGGGAAGGTAATTTCCCCGTCAAACGTCACGGTTGCGCCACGGATGACGTCATCTTCCATATTATGGACAACCTGACCATCCTTTTCCGGCGTCAAATCTGACATCATGTGGAAAATGTTATTGGCGTAAAGCGTTGATGCTTGCGTGGCCATGCGTGACGGAAAATCAGTATAGCCGATGATGGTAACGCCATTCTTGGTGACGATTTTTTCATCCGCCACGGTCAATTTACAATTGCCGCCCTTTTCCGCCGCAAGGTCAACAATGACCGATCCCGGCTTCATGGCCTCAACCATATCCTTGGTCCATAATTCCGGCGCTTCGCGATTGGGAATCAACGCCGTGGTGATGACAATATCAACGTCAGGGGCTTGCTCACGGAATAGCGCCAATTGCTTTTCACGGAATTCTGGGCTTGAGGGAGCGGCATACCCGCCCGTGGCGGCGCCATCTTGCGAATCTTCAAAATCAAGGAAAAGAAACTCAGCGCCCATCGATTCAATTTGCTCAGCCACTTCAGGGCGAACATCAAAAGCGCGAACAATTGCGCCCAATGATTGCGCGGTGCCAATCGCCGCCAATCCTGCAACGCCAGCCCCAATAACCAAAACCTTAGCCGGTGGCACTTTGCCCGCGGCGGTCACTTGTCCAGTGAAGAAACGGCCAAAATTATTGCCCGCCTCGATCACCGCGCGATAACCCGCGATATTCGCCATGGAGGACAAAGCATCCATTTTCTGAGCGCGAGAAATACGCGGCACCATTTCCATGGCGATAACATTGACCCCTTGTTTTTGCGCTTGCTTCAGCCCGGCTTCATCGCCACCCGGGTTGAAGAAGCCGATCAAGGTCTGGCCTTTTTTCATCTGCTTGAGTTCATCGGGGCTGGTGGGTCGAACTTTCGCCACCACATCAGCTTTGGCGTAAAGGTCTTTGGCGGTTTTGACCACCGTCACCCCGGCATCCGCATAAGCCGCATCTGAAAACCGCGAGGCTTCACCTGCGCCACTTTCGATATAACAGTCATACCCTAGTTTTTGGAGCCGCTGAGCGGATTCAGGCGTCAGCGCCACCCGCGCTTCCCCTGACATAGTCTCCTTTGGAACACCCAATTTCATTGTTTTGCCTACTCTTTGTTTCCTCAATGTGTGTTGCTACGATACGATGGCTTCGTGATCATAAATATGCGCTGGTATACCAGAAAATTGTGCCGCTTCTCGTTGCCGCTTGGCAAGGGCTTTCTCATCAAAATCGTCAATCATGCCCTCAAAAAGTTGATGCCAATTCACTTCAGCCTGCAGATGCATGAAAACCGACCCCAAACCAATAGCGGCGCGATCCATCAAAACGAATTCGCGCGGCGGTTGCACGCCACCAATTCGTTTCAATTCTTCATAAACCTTCATCGCCACTTCACGTCCGTGGGATCCTGATCGCATCTCTTGAATAGGACGGGCTTTATCTTCCAATAGGGGGGTGTAGATGAATTCTGCCCAGATGTTCAGCACATTTATCGCGTCTTGATCTAGCCCCGTGAACCCCCAATTTTCATATGCTCTTACCGCAAGATCATTATCGCCATCACGCAAAGCCTTGTAAAGGTCGATCACCCCGCTGACGAAATTAGGCCGGAACAATCGGATGCAGCCGTAATCCAAAAGATTCACCGAGCCATTCTTGGCGATGGTATAATTGCCGGGATGCGGGTCGCCATGGATGACGCCATAATAATAAAACGGCACATACCAGGTGCGGAACATATTAACCGCCACGGCGTTACGCGCGTCTTGATCGGGCGTTTCTTCGATGAACCGTTTTAGCCTCATGCCATCAACCCAAGTCATGGTCAGCAATCGGTCTGTCGACAAGTCTTCAACCGGCGAAGGCACATTAGCACCAGGTTCATCCTTCAGCATATGAGCATAAAGCCTCATATTGCTGGCCTCGCGGCGATAATCCAATTCTTCAGCCAAGCGTTCCGCCAATTCTTGATGAATCTCACCCGTTGAAATGGCGTTGTCATAGCGTTCATAGAGCGACAAAATTAATTTCAGCTGCCGCAAATCACCTTCGACGGCATTGGCCATATCGGGATATTGCAATTTGCACGCAAGGGTTTCGCCTTGATGACTGACCGCTTGATGCACTTGGCCAAGGGACGCGGCGGCGGCGGCAGTTTTTTCAAAATTGGCGAATTGGCTTTGCCAATCTGCGCCCAATTCTGCAGCCATGCGGCGTTTGACAAAAAGCCAACCCATAGATGGCGCGTCGGTTTGCAGATTGGCCAATTCTTCAGCGTATTCACGCGGTAAGGCTTCTGGGATGGTTGCCAGTATCTGCGCGACCTTCATCAACGGGCCTTTTAATCCACCAAGGGCGTCACGCAATTCAGCGGCGTGTTTTTCGCGGTCGACTTTCAGGCCAAGATAGCGTTCCCCCGCCATCTTAACCGCCAGATTGCCCATGGTTCCCGTGACTTTGGCGTAGCGGCGGAAGCGCCCTGAAACACTAGCGTTATCCGAGGCCATCAGCCCTGCTCCTTTGCCAACATCGCTTCAAGGTCATCAATCATGCCCGCGATCATATCAAGGCCAAGCCCCCAGAATGTTTCTTGGCGTGCATCAAGGCCAAACGGCGTCAGCGCAACATCGTGGCGGTTGACCCCGCCAGCCCGCAATAAATCGAGGTAGTTTGCCACAAAATCACTTTTATCTTCGGCTTGGGTGTAGACTTGCCACAAGGCGTTGACCAGACAATCGCCAAAAGCATAGGCGTAAACATAGAATGGCACATGGATGAAATGCGGAATAAATCCCCATATCGGGCGATAGGTTTCATCCATGTGAATTGCCGGGCCTAAAGCATCGGCTTGGGTTTCCATCCAGAGATCAGCGATCTGTTCCGGCGTTAATTCCCCTTGTTTGCGGGCATCATGGAAGCGCGTTTCAAAATTATGAAAGCCAATCTGACGGACAACGGTATTGAGCATATCTTCAATCTTATTGGCCAGCAGCGCACGCCGCTGAACAGAGTCTTCTGTCAGGCTAAGCAATTTCCGAAACACCAGCATCTCGCCAAAAACCGAAGCGGTTTCCGCCAAGGTTAAGGGGGTTGAACACATCAAATGACCCCGTGGGGCGGCTAAAACTTGGTGGACGCCATGCCCCAATTCATGGGCAAGAGTCATCACGTCACGGGTATTGCCACTGTAATTCATCAAAATATACGGATGCGCTGAAGGCACGGTGGGATGACTGAACGCGCCAGAGGCTTTGCCATCTCGGGTTGGTGCGTCAATCCAACCGCGCTCAAAAAACCAGCCTGCGATTTCCGCCATGCTGGGATCAAATTCCCGAAATGCTGATAAAATCAAATCCTTGGCTTCATCCCAAGAAAACTTGCGGGGGTCTTCGCCCGGAACCGGAGCGTTGCGATCCCACCAAGGCAATTGCTCTTTGCCCATCCAACGGGCTTTTAGAGCATAATAACGATGGGTTAAATCTGGCATGCGGTGCGTCACCGCCGTTGCCAAGGCATCCACCACCTCATCTTCAACATCATTGGCCAAATTGCGCGATGATACGGGGCGGTCAAAGTGGCGCCATTTATCATCAACGCTTTTGTCTTTGGCGATGGTGTTAAAGATCAGCGTCATCAAACGGCTGTTTTCTGTCAGCACTTTTGATCGTGATCGCCCTGCCTTTTCACGCACTGCCGGGTCAGGGTCGGTCATCATATCAAGCACTTCGGCCTCACCGACCATGGCATCGTCGATAGGAAATTTCAGGCTTGCCGCGGTTTCATCAAAAAGACGTATCCAAGCCGCCCGCCCAGAAGGTTGACGTTCCAACAAAAGCGTTTCCATGTCTTCCGACAATTGATGCTTCCGAAAGGCGCGAACAATCCTTAGCCAAGGTTGCCAATAAGCCAGTTTTGGCTCAGAAAGATGCTGATCCATCACCGCGTCATCGAGATTGGCCAATTCCAATTCAATAAAGACCAATTTAGCGCTGATCTCACTTTCCAATTCGCGCATCATCTGCGCTTGCCTTGCGGTTTCCGCTTCGCTCATATCAGCGGCAAAAGCAAGATCGGTAAAACTGGTCATCCGGCCTAATTTTTCGCTGATTTTTTCATAGGTTGAGATCACCTCAGCCAATTCGGATGCGCTGGCTTGATGGAGGGAATTTTTCCACGCCTTGGCCAAGCGATCCGCCGCATCGCGAACAAATTGCTGATCCGCCAATAAATCATCGGCGTTAAACCCTTGGTAAAGATCGTCCAAGGACCATTCAGGCAAGGAAGATGAAAGGGTGTCAGGCATGGAAAACTCCAAAGTTTCACATCATAAATTGGCGGTCAGACCTTCAATATAACCTTGCCGAGGCAATCGGCAATATGCCAAAGGCGCGACAAAATCACCTAAAGCCAGCCTTTATGTGCTGTGCCGCCTCAATATGGGCTGATTTGATGCTGTCCAGATGAATTGGGAGTATTGGCCTTGCTTTTTTCCTCTGTTAAGATTTGCTAATAACTTGGAAATCATACGATGCCCGATGCCGCTGTCATAAAATCACTGCCGCGCCTGTTCTTTGATCAGGTGGCGTCGCATGGGTCGCGAAAATTCATCTGGAATAAAATTCACAACAATTGGATTGGCTTGACCTATAACGAGGTTGCCCAGCAAATCCGTGACATAGCGTCTGGCCTAATCGCGCGGGGGATGAATGCAGGCGACCGAGTGGTGATTATCTCTGAGAATCGCTTAGAATGGGTGGTCGCTGATTTAGCCATCATGGCCATTGGCGCGATCAGCGTTCCAGCCTTCACCAGCAACACCGAAAACGATCACCTTCATATCTTAGAAGATAGCGGCGCGGTGGCGGTGATTTGTTCGACCAAGCGATTGGCGTCGATTGCGGAAGGTGCCGCTGAAAAATCCGCCCAATGCCGTCTTATGATCATGGTTGAAAAATCGCAGACCATCCATCAACCCGCAGGACTCGCCATTATTTCTTGGCAACAATTGATGAAAGATGGGCATCATTACGCCATCGATCTGGACGCGCGGATCAACAAAATCAAAAAAGACGACACCGCTTGCCTGATCTACACATCGGGCAGCGATAGCCAACCGAAAGGCGTGATGCTGAGCCATCGGTCTATCCTGCATAATATTCAATCCGCCGAAGAACGCTTTCGCGGGCTTGATTTGGGTCATGAAACATTTTTGTCGCTCTTGCCGTTGAGTCATGCGTATGAGCATACCACCGGGCTTTACCTACCGATTTTATTAGGCTCTGAGATTTATCATCTCACCGCGCCAGATCAATTGGCGCAAACCCTCAAAGAAGTCCGACCCACGATGATGACCGCCGTGCCTCGACTTTGTGAAATTCTCCATGATCGCATCCACCAATCCATCAACAATTCTGGCGGCTTTGCCCAGCGATTGGCGCATATGGCGTTGAAATTAGGACACGCACGCGCCACCAACACTCGTCTTCCTTTGATCCAGAGCCTCATGGATCGCTTGCTCGATTATACGGTTCGCCGCAAAATCCAAGCGCATTTTGGGGGGCGGTTGAAAATCATGGTCTCCGGCGGGGCGGCGCTTCCGCCTCGTGTTGGGCGGTTTTTTCTCGCCCTTGGCCTGCCGCTGGTGCAGGGCTATGGCCAGACTGAGGCCTCACCGGTGATCAGCGCCAGCCCCCCTGATGATATTCGCATCACAAGCGTTGGCACAGCTCTCCCCAGGGTGCGGGTCAAACTAAGCCCAACGGGCGAAGTGCTGGTGCGCGGTGATCTGCTGATGCAAGGCTATTGGAATCGCCCCGAAGATACCG
>Ga0181587_10004291_pt1 | contig 11779 bp, 13 predicted proteins | sample 071ome_27_FD_132463 | JGI IMG/M metagenome (GOLD analysis project Ga0181587, IMG submission 132463) | Coastal salt marsh microbial communities from the Groves Creek Marsh, Skidaway Island, Georgia - 071409AT metaG (megahit assembly) | ecosystem: Environmental > Aquatic > Marine > Intertidal...
GGCTGGATGGCCGGCATGGGCGAGATGGACAAGCGCGCCTTCATCCTCGCAGGACTGGCGGGACGAGGACTCCGTTTCGGCGCAGAGGCCGTGCTCATCGGGCTGTACGGCGACCGTGCCCTGGAGGCCATCGTTTGGGTGCTCGACAACGAACTCCTTCTGGCCCTGTTGCTGATGGTGACGGGCGGGTTGGCATGGTTGGCATGGCGGTGGTGGTCCCGACTGGACGGCACTGCGCAACCCCCGACGGCATGACCATGCCATGGCTCAACGTGCGTGATGCCGTACAAAGGCAACGGTTATGAAGCGGACGACGGTGGGCGAATCACCGCTCGCGTGGTGTAGTCAGGTCCATCATTACGGGTTTTCATCCCGTCGACCCGGGTTCGAATCCCGGCGCGAGCATCTCCACCCTTTTTCGCAATTTTTGGGAGGTGATTCCCGTTTTTGGTGAAAATTGGTAGGGTTTCTCCAATTCATCTCGAAACATGCTCGCGAGGGATTCGAGCACACCTCCTTCAACAAAGAAAACGCTGTGCAGTGCACGGTTTGGTGTGTTGGCAGGTGGGTCAATCCTCGATCGTCAAACCGGTCAACTCAGCACTCAACGCCCACAGACGCTCAACATCCTCGGCCTTGCGTGCCCGACGGGCGTGGCGCCGAAGCTTTGGAGGGCCCGCCAGTTGGGTCAGCCCCTGTGCACCAAAGTATGCTGCAGGCTCCACGTTGGGCTCCATCGCTGCACGAAGCGTGGGCCATGCGCCTTTGGTGGCGCTCATGTTGAACGGTCGAAACAACATGTTGCCCACGGTTGCGCCGAACGAATGACGTTGCAGATGGGTACGGGACCAGCCCGGGTGGGCCAGCGTCGTGTCGTAATCCACCCTTTCGGCCAAGCCGCGAATGAAGAGCTGGTTGGCCAATTTGCTTTGACCGTAGGCTTGCCAAGCCTTGTACCGGCGTTGGTGCCAGTTCACGTCGTCCCAGTGCATCCGCCCCATGTCACCGGCGACGCTGGTGACCGCTACCACCCGAGCGCCGGTCGTGCTCTTCAGCAGCGGGTGAAGGTGGCAGGTGAGGGCAAAGTGGCCGAGGTGGTTCACGCCGAACTGTTGTTCGAAGCCCTGAACCGTGCGTCCCAGTGGGGGAACCATGACGCCAGCGTTGAGCACCAGACGGTCGAGACGGTCGTGGCGTTGCAGGAAGGCCTCGGCGAAGATTCGGACGCTGTCGAGGTCGGCCAAATCCAATGTCATGGCTTCCACGTCCCCGTTCGGCACCAACGCCCTCAGGTCGTTGTGCGCCGCCTCTGCTTTGGAGGGGTTTCGGCACGCGAGGGTCACGTGAGCTCCGCGTTCCAACCATTGACGGGCCGCCTCGTAACCGATGCCGGCGTTCGCTCCCGTGATGACGATGCGAAGACCTTCAGGAGAAGGCATCCGGTCGGGTGTCCATCGAGCCATGAATCGCCGTGCTGCTGTTCGAATTTAAACCGCCGTGAGGACCCAACCCGTACCGAAGTCAAGGTTAAATCCAATCGTCACGGCAATCCATTCATGGTAACCGTTGGAGACACCGCACCCGCCTTTACACTGACCGCCACCGACAAGAGCACGGTGAGTCTGAGCGACTTCGCCGGCCAGCGCGTGGTGTTGGCCTTTTACCCCGCCGCCTTCACCGGCGTGTGCACCGCTGAACTCTGTTCGTTCCAAGACGCCATGGCCTCCTTCAACGACATCGGCGCATCCGTCCTCGGCATCTCGGTGGACGCACCGTTTTCGAACGGTGCCTTCGCCGAAGCCAACAACATCGCCTTCCCGTTGCTGAGCGACGTCCACCGCACGACGGTCAACGATTACGGTCTGGCGTTCGAGAACTTCGTCATCGAAGGCTACACCGTGGCCAACCGTGCCGTGGTGGTCGTCGAAGCCGACGGTACCGTGGGTTACCTTTGGGTGTGCGATTCCCTGGGCGATGAGCCCAATTACGAAGAAATCATGGCCCACTGCAACCAATGACGCCGCTCAAGCCAGCGTGCCGTTGTTGTAGTCCTGAATGGCCTGGACGATTTCCTCACGGGTGTTCATGACGAACGGCCCGTAACGAGCGATCGGTTCATCCAACGGAGGCCCGCCCAGCAGCAAGCACGTCGCGCCTTCCTCTGCCGCCGTGATGGCGAGGGATTCGCCGGCGGAAAGGATGCCCAGTTGCCCGTCCTCAAGCGTGCGACCCTCCATCTCCATGGCACCTTTGAACGCGTAGACCATCATGTTGTGAGTTGGGTCGCATGCATGGGTAAACACCGCACCCGGTTGGAGCACGACGTGAATGAAGGTGATGGGAATGACGGTGTCAATGATGCTCGTGACCCCCATCGTGCTGCCTGCAATGACCTTCGCCCACACCGTGCCGTTGGTGTTCGTGGCGACCGGAAGATCGGCGGAGGGGATGTCTTGGTAACGGGGCGCCATCATTTTGTGCTTCGCCGGGAGGTTCACCCAAATCTGGAACCCGTGCATTCGCCCCCCTTGCTCCAGCAAGGCGTCCTGAGGCAATTCGGAGTGAATCACGCCGCGCCCGGCGGTCATCCATTGCACATCACCCGGGTTCAACACACCGCTGTTGCCGGCTGAATCTTCGTGGACCATACCGCCGTCGAGCAGGTAGGTGACCGTCTCGAAACCCCGATGGGGGTGGGACGGTGCACCGATGGCCTCGCCCGGACCGTAAACCACGGGGCCCATCTCATCCAGCAGCAAAAATGGGCTCATCAAGCGCCCCATGGCCACCGGTCGGCGAACCATGAACCCGCCACCCTCGCGTACCACGTGGGTCGGGACGATGGACGACAGACTCCGGTTCATGCGCCCAACCCCAGCAGCAGACTGCTGAGCACGTCACGAATGGAATCTGGGTTGACCGGCTTGTGTTTGTTGACGACAAGGGAACGGCCGATGACGTTGCACCCCAGGTAAGCGAATTGCATCCGCATCGCCATCACCACGTGCGGCCCACCACCGCCGGAGTGCGTGCCCAACGCCACCGGGCGGTTGCGGAACATGGCTCGGAAATCATCGCCGTCTCGGCTGAGCCATGCAATGGCATTGTTCAGTGTGGGTGGCATGGAACCGTTGTACTCGGGGGCCAACACCACCCATGCGTCGCCCTCGCCCAAGGCCTGCTTCAACCCTTGGAGGCCGGGTGGCGGCGAACCGGCGTCGCGTTGAAGGTTGAACAACGGGAGGTCAAACGCGTTAAGTTGGACGGTGCTGACCGAGTGCCCCAGGGCCTCTGCCTCGGTGGCAACGTGTTGAGCAAGTTGGACGTTGTTGCCATCGGATGCGACGATGACGGTGAGGTGAGGCATGGCGGTGGCTCCCTCCCGACCCTTTTAGGATTGACAGTCGAGGGGGAACCCGGAGGGCGGGGTGTGAACGGGCAGGGTCAGCCACCAACCGCCGTGCTGCTGCACGACGTCCGTGAACATATGGCGGCGTTCATCGCTTCCACCACTGGCATTCAGGCGGTGAACCGACTCGACGAAGCCCGTGCGGTGGTTCATCACCTCCAGCACAGCGATGCAGGGGGGCTTGAAGGGCTCCACGCATCGCTCGAGTCGCTTCACGGCTTGGTCGACACGCTGCGAACGACACCCCACGTGAATCGCGTGGTTTTGGTTGGCGACATGGAAGGGGTTCGCGGTCGCCGTCTTGGCCATCCCGTCTGGCGCTCCCATCACGGCGCATCCCTGGTTGACCAGCACGGCCTGGAGAGCCTGATCGCCGAAGTGCTGGTCAAAAGCCTCGCCAAGGACCACCGGGAGGTGGTGTTGATTCGCACGGCACACCCCATGGACGATGAGGGCCACCGAGCGGTTGCGAGGGCGGTGTCCATGTCGAGCGAAGAGCTGCTGAGGCTTCAGGACCGAAGCGTGCCCGACCTTGACGGGTGGGTGGCCGTGTGCGTTGACCCGGAAGGTGTCGTTCAAGGCGACCTGACGCTGAGGGAGTGGCTTGGCGACACACGGGGTTAAATCACCTGACGGCGAGGGAAATTCATGTCCGAGGAACTCATTGTGGGCCATGCAGAAAAAGTCGACACCGACTTCCTGATTTACACGGGCAATTTTTGCGGCTACTGCAACGCGCTCAAGCGACTCCTGACGGGGAAGGGCCTCACGTTCACCGAGCTCAACTTTGACGAGCATCCCGATTACCGAACACCCGTTGTCCAGGCCACCGGTCATCGAACCGTGCCCGTTGTGTTTGACATTCGTGGCGGCCAAACCATGTTCATCGGTGGGTTTGACGAAACCAACCGTTACCTCAGGAAAACGTCGTGAGCCATTCACGAAGCGCCTCGTGGTGCTCCAAAGGAATCATGTGACCCTTGGGGTGTTCGATCAACTCCACCGCCCATCCTGCCGATTCAAACAGGTGAGCCACCGCCCAACCGTCTTCGATGGGCACGCGAAGATCGCGTTCACCGTGCATCCAGAACAGACGTTTGGCCTCCATTTCGGCCAATCGCATCCGCAGTTCCATCGGTCGAACCAAGCGGGTGCCCATGCAGACCACGCCCACGATTCGGTCGGCCACGGGCAGGTGCAGCAATTCCTGTGCCATGGCCCCGCCCTGTGAGAACCCCCCCACCACCAATGGCCCGAGGGGCGCCTGTGCCGCGATGAGTTGCTCCAGTTGCGACAAACTGGCGTCAACGTCCATCAGTTCTCGACGTGACAGCCTGCGACGGCGCGTGACGTCCGCATCTTCGTCTTCGTATCGCCACCAGGTGCGCCCCCGGTTCGGGTGTGGAAACCTCGCTTCGGGGACAAGAAGGGTCCAGCCCTCAGGTAACACCTTCTCCGCAAACGGGCGCATCATGCTGGCGTCGCCGGTCATCCCGTGCATCATGATGAGGGTGGGCACGAATTCACCTCACAGCGTCCAAACGGTTGTGATGGCACCCGCCACCCGGAAATGGAGTTGAGACCCTCCGCCTCGCAGGTTGACCGTTAGGCCGTAATCGCCTGCGTTCGATGGAATCGTCCCAATGGCACCCTTTTCGGTGGCGCCCGACCCCCAGGCTCGCGTGAGCGGCGAAGCGCTTTGATGGTCGTTCATCGCCAGCGTTCCGGAGCCGCCGTTGGCGATGTTGACGTCGATGTACCACACCAACACGTCCCAAGCTGACCCGTCGGGGTGACCGCTGTCGAGGAAGGAGTCGTAGACATCGTTGTCCGTGCTTTCGTAAACGCTGTCAAGAAGGTCGCGTGCACGGTGGAAATGGACGTCGCCCTCGTAGTCGGTTTTGGTTTGCGTCAGTTCCATCCGAAGCTGCTCAACACCCTCAGCGTCCGTCCACACCAAGGAATCGATGAAACCAGCTCGACCGCTGAACGCATAGATGAGGCTGTGACCGTCCTCTGAACGGGCCACCACGTCCACCACGCCGTTGTAAATGGCCACCGTTGACGCTGACCATGCTTGGCCCAGCAGCGAGAACGACCATGCATCGCCTTTGTCCCAAGGGAAGTTGAACACGGGTTGGGCCTCGCCCTGTTCGAACACGGAAAGCCCGTCGTGCGTGACCCGTCCGAGAAACGGATTGTGGTTGATGACCGCATGACGTTGGGCTTCCCGCTCACTGGAGATACCGAGCCAGTACAGACCTTCATCGTCGTCGGTCTCGGCCACCACCAAGCGAGCGCTGTCCTCACCGAATTGTGGGGTGATGAAGGTGTAGAGCCACTGATCGCCCACCGACCACATCGGCAGCGCCAATTCCGCCTCCGAGGTGTTGCCGTAGCCGTCGGAATCCACCGTGGGCCCCTCAAGGCACCCCGCAAGACCCATGCTGCACATGAGCAGCGCAAGGAACACGGCTCGGTGCATGGTTGGCGCTCACGGAGGGTGCTTGAAAGGCTAACGCTCACCGTTGGGCCAACCCACGGTTGAGGGCGCAAACCGGACACTGCTCAAAGCAGGCCGTTCTGAGAGAGTTCCCCGGTACCTGCCAGCACGACGGCCACGATGGACATGAGCTTGATCAGGATGTTGAGCGAAGGACCGGAGGTGTCCTTGAACGGGTCACCGATCGTGTCACCGATGACAGCGGCGTCGTGAGCGTCATCGCCTTTCTTGGCACCGGGGATGTGGTCCTGCTCGATGGCTTTCTTGGCGTTGTCCCATGCACCACCGGCGTTGGCCATGAAGAGGGCCATCAGCACGCCCGTCACGAGGGAACCAGCCAACATACCACCGAGGGCGCTGGTCCCCAGACCGAAGCCGACGAGGATGGGGGCAAGAATGGCAACCACACCCGGGCCGACCATCTCACGGATGGCGGCCTTGGTGGAGATGTCAACACAGGTTTGGGAGTCAGGCTTGACGCCTTCCTTGCCTTCGAGAAGACCGGGGATTTCCTTGAATTGACGGCGGATTTCGACCACCATGGCACCGGCAGCCTTGCCCACCGAGGTCATGGTCATGGCAGCCACCACGAAGGGCAGACCGCCACCGATGAGGAGGCCGATGACGACACGAGGGGTCGTCAGGTCGAGGTTCACACCGCCAACAGCGGTCGTGTAGGCAGCGAAGAGAGCGAGGGCCGTCAGGGCTGCCGAACCGATGGCGAAGCCCTTGCCGACGGCAGCGGTGGTGTTGCCAATGGAGTCAAGTTCGTCGGTGATGGCACGGACGTCGTCGCCCAAGCCGGACATCTCGGCGATGCCGCCGGCGTTGTCAGCAACGGGACCGTAGGCGTCGACCGTCATGGTCACACCGACCGTGGCGAGCATGCCCATGGCGGCCATGGCGATGCAGTAGAGGCCAAAGGCGTCGTTGCCATCGATGGAGCTGCCGAATTGGTCAGCACCGAGAATGCCGAGGGCGATGAGCAAGATGGGAATGAAGGTGGACATCATGCCGACGGAAAGACCGGCGATGGCGTTGGTGGCAGGGCCGGTTTTGGACATTTCACCGATGTGTGGAATGGCCTTGGTCTTGATGCCAAACACGGGCTCGATGCCGGTGTAGTATTCGGTGACCAGACCGATGAGGATCCCAATGATGCTGCCAAGAACCACGGCGTGCATGACGGCGAAATCAACATCAATGATCCCGAACTGAATGGCACCGTAGCCACCGAGCCAGAACAAGCCTGCTCCGATGAAGGTGGTGTTGCGAAGCGCTGCAGCGGGGTCGCTGCCGTTCTTCAGGAAGCTCATGGAGAAGACACCGGCCACCGAGGCGAGGTAGCCGATGAGGCCGAGGAGAATGGGCATCATCACGTAGTCGGGGGCGATGGTGATGTCGAACTCGTTGGCGATGACCATGGCGGCAATGATGGAACCGACGAAGGATTCGAAGATGTCCGCACCCATGCCGGCCACGTCACCGACGTTGTCGCCCACGTTGTCGGCGATGACACCGGGGTTGCGGGGGTCGTCCTCAGGGATGCCGGCTTCGACCTTGCCGACGAGATCGGCGCCCACGTCAGCGGCCTTGGTGTAAATACCGCCGCCAACACGAGCGAAGAGGGCGATGGAGGAGGCACCCATGCCGAACCCGGCTGCGGCGCTGATGACGTTCATGCCGCCGTCAGCGTCCGTTTCACCGGCTCCGAGCCAGAACGCCACAAGGGAAATACCGAGCAGGCCAAGACCGCCCACGGACAACCCCATCACGGCGCCACCGTTGTAGGACACGGCGAGTGCGCCGGCTTGACCGTCGGCCTTGGCAGCCATGGCGGTGCGACCGTTGGCGGCCGTGGCGGCGTTCATGCCGGAGAATCCGGCGGCGACCGAAGCGAGCGCACCGAGGAAGAAGGCGATGGCCGTCTCGAGATCGTTGAGGATGAAGAGCAAGGCACCCACCGCCACACAGAAAACGGCGAGCACACGGTACTCGGCGAACAAGAACGCCATGGCGCCTTTTCGGATTTCTGACGTGATGTCGGCCACCACATCGTTGTCGATCTTCACTTTGTTCACTTGCTGGTACAGCACGAACGCAATCACCAAACCGGCCACAGCGGCACCGGCTGAAATCAGTGCAATGTTTTCCATCATCATCATCACCTATGTCCCGGCCACCTGAGAGGGATTCATAAGCCGTTCCCCCGTAAAAACGGGACAGCGTGCGGTTTTGAACGGTGTGCCTGCGCTGGCCGCAATTCATGTCGGTGCAATCGTTGAAAGAGGGTGGGCCCGTGGGTGGGTCATGAGCATCAGCGCCGAGGAAATCTTGGCGGAGATCGGTCCGGTGCAGGAAGTGCTGGACGCTCACGACGGTGTGGTCAACGTGCTCGACACGAGCGACGGCAACATCATGCTCTCGCTCGACGGTGGGTGCAACGGTTGTTCCTCCACACCCATGACCGCCATGCAAATTTACTACTCACTCAAGAAGTTGGAAGCGGTCAACGACGTGATCTTCGTCAACGGTGAATTGCCTGACTACATGCGCACCTTTATCGATCAAAAAATGGCCAAGGAAGCGGAAGAAGCAAGCTCCGGCGACGAACCGCAGGGCGAAATCGTCTGAGCCTGCCGGTCGCATCGGCCGTGGCGTGGCCGTGAACAAACGATGCAACGGTGAACGCACAACGAAGTTGCTCCCACCTTGTGAAGCGGGTTGCGTTCATTCCTCTTCTCGCCGACCGATGCTGTGGGGGTTGGCGCCGAACGAGATGTTCTCGCCCTTGATGTTCATGCGTGCAGAGATGGCGAGCACCACGCACACCACCGACAAAGGAAGCGGGAGGTAGTTCGACCCCCATATCGTGCCACCGGCAAGGGAAAGCCACCAAAGCACCACGGCAGCGAGCATCAACGTAGCGAAAATGACGTTTTGTGCCACCAATTCAGCGCGCGGCGAGCGTGAAAACGTGGCGATGAAGGTGAACAGGACCGCTGAAATCCCGCAGAGGGTTTCGGCCAGCTGTTCGATGACCGCCGGGTCCACCATGGAATTCCATCGGCGTCGCCCATTTGAACATGAGGGCGGGAGCGAACCTTTGTGAAGGGACGGGCTTTTTTTCTGGCATGGCCGGCGGCTCGTTCACCCTCCCGAAACCACGACCCAACGGGCCTCCCTTTTATTCCCGCAACCAGGTGGCCAACGCCTTGCATCAGGTGGCCGTCTTGCTTGAACTTCAGGGCGCCAACGTGTTCCGGGTTCGATCCTACCAAAACGCATCCCGAATGCTGGGTTCCATCACCGAAGATTTCGGTGAACTGGTCTTGAGCGGGGCCATTTTTGATATGAAGGGCATTGGGAAAGGTCTCGGCACGGCGTTGACGCAAGCCATGACCGAAGGTCGCTGGCCCCAAGACTGGCACGACCTGCACGACAACACGCCCCCCGGCCTCATCGAGATGTTGGGCATTCCAGGACTCGGACCGAAACGCATCAAACTGATGGCCGAAGAACTGGGTGTGACCACCGTGGCCGAACTGAAAGAAGCGGCGTCAGAAGACCGCATCGCACCAATGAAAGGGTTCGGCAAAAAATCGCAGCAACGGATTCTGGACGGCATCGAATTGCTCTCACGGTTTCGAGCCCGCCGACGCCTCGACATCGGCCTGCGTTACGGCGAGGCGTTTCAGCGCAAAATTGCCGCCATCGACGGCGTGCACCGGGCCACGTTGGCGGGTTCCGCACGCCGACGCAAGGAAACCATCGGCGACCTCGATGTGGTGGTGTCGGTGGACGATGCCAACCACGACGCGGTCGCAGCAGCGATCCTCAACCTCAACGGCATCGCCGACGTGAAGGGTGCAGGCGACTCCAAGATCAGCCTCATCCTTGACACGACCATCTTCGACGAATCGTTTGCCGTGGGTCACATCGACCCCAACGTGCTTGATGCCATCGGTGGGGACGACTACGAGCAGATGGAGGCGGGTGGAACCATCGACGCCCAAGTCCGCCTCGTTCCTCCTCATGTTGAACCCTTCACCCTGGCGTACTTCACGGGCAGCAAAGAGCACAACATCGTGATGCGTCAACGGGCCATCGACCGGGGGTTGAAACTCAATGAATTCGGCCTCATCCCGGAAGCTGAGGCGGGCGAACTGAAAGGCATGGCGGCGGCCGCCTATTCCCTCAAAGCCAGCGAAGAGGCTGACATCTACGCCCATTTGGATTTGGCGTACGTGCCGCCCGAACTCCGCGAGGACACGGGCGAAATCGATGCTGCGGCCGCCCATGCCCTTCCCGAACTCATCGAGGTGGCCAACGTCAAGGGTTCCCTTCACAACCACACGACGCTCTCGGACGGCGAAGCCAGTCTTGAGCAAATGGCCGACACCGCTCGAAAAATGGGGTGGTCGTGGTTGGGCATCGCCGACCATTCGCCCACACTGAAGATCGCCAACGGTGCCAGCGCCGAAGACCTGCTGGCTCAGGGCCGCACCATCGCCACCTACAACCAACAGTGGGCTGATGAAGGCGTGGATTTCCGCTTGTTCCACGGGGTGGAATCCGACATCCTCCCGGGCGGTCGGCTCGACCACCCCGATGATGTGCTCGCTGAGCTGGACTACGTTGTGGCCAGCGTTCACGCCATGACCAAGTGGCGAGGGCGCGACGAAGTCGAAAACACGGAAGAATTGCTGAAGGTCATCGACCATCCCGCCACCACCGTGCTCGGTCACCCCACCGGTCGCATCCTCCAGGGACGCGAAGGCTACGAAGTCGATCTGTTTGCCGTGCTTGAGCGCATGGCCGACCACAACGAAGCCGGGCGGCTGAAAGCGATTGAACTCAACGCCAGCCCCTACCGGCTCGACCTCGATTGGCGGTTGTGCAAGCACGCCAAAGGCCTCGGCGTTCCCGTCGCCATCAACCCCGATGCCCACTCCGTTCGCGGTCTCAGCGACATCGCTTACGGGGTGATGGCGGCACGGAAGGGATGGATTGAACCGGCCGACACCCTCAACGCGCTCTCGGGAGCGGAGTTGGCCGCACGGCTGGTGGCTTGAGGAAGCACACCTTCATGGCGGCCGGAGGGTTCAGCCCACCATGCGCACCCTGCGGACGTTCATCATGGGCGCCTCCATGGCGCTACCGGGCCTCTTTCTCGGCCTTCTCATTTGGATCCTCGCTGGCCAACCCGCCGACGGTGCCTCGCCCGTGATCGAGGTCGTGGCCTGCAACCTCGTGCCGTTGACCTCCATTTTCCTGGGCCTCTTCTTCGGTTGGAAAACCGGTGAGGAATACAGCGCCAACTACGAGCCTCAGGGGTGAGGGCGATGAAGCGAGCGGAAAAGGCTGTCATCATCGCCCAGCAACTCGAGGAACTGTACCCTGAAATCCCCGTCCCGTTGAATCACAGCAACCCGTTTGAACTGCTTGTGGCGGTCCTCATGTCGGCGCAAACCACCGATTTGAAGGTCAACGAGGTGACCCCCGCCCTCTTCGCCAAGGCGAGCGACGCCGCCACGATGGCCACCCTTCCCGTGGAAACCATCCTCGCCGACATCCGCCAGGTGGGACTGGCGCCCACCAAGGCGAGGAACATCCGTCGCTTGTCGGAAATGCTGGTCGAACGCCACGGCGGCGAGGTCCCTGCCTCCTTCGAAGCCCTCGAGGCGCTTCCGGGCGTGGGCCACAAAACCGCCGGCGTGGTGATGGCTCAGGCCTTTGGGGTGCCGGCCTTTCCCATCGACCCCCACATCCATCGGCTGGCAGCGCGTTGGGGCCTGTCCAACGGCACCACGGTCGAAAAAAACGAACGGGACCTAACATCGGTGTTTCCCAAGGAGCAATGGAAC
>Ga0181587_10004294_pt1 | contig 11775 bp, 7 predicted proteins | sample 071ome_27_FD_132463 | JGI IMG/M metagenome (GOLD analysis project Ga0181587, IMG submission 132463) | Coastal salt marsh microbial communities from the Groves Creek Marsh, Skidaway Island, Georgia - 071409AT metaG (megahit assembly) | ecosystem: Environmental > Aquatic > Marine > Intertidal zone...
CAGTGGTTTTCGCTTGAGACCAGGAAATGGTTTGAGCGCAGCATCCGCCCTTGACTCAGCAGCCGATTCGGCATGTTTGGTGGAAAGATAGCCATTGTCTCCCGGGCGCACTTCCCTTCCCTCGTAGGCTTCGACATCCCCACGTGAGTGAACCCACGCGTCTCTAGTGGCAGGAAGACCTTCAGTCACTAAGCCAGTGAATTCGGGATCACCCCATGGGCCGCTGGTATCATAGACACGGACCGGTTCGTTGGCATGCACCTGGCCGTTGACCGAATGAGTATCGTGGAGCGCAATTTCCCTCATCGGCACCTTGATGTCCGGATACTGGGATCCGGAAAGGTAAATTCGCGTGGAGCATGGCAGTGATTGTCGACTGGGGGATTGAGCTTCTTCCTTGTTTGCTATCATGAGAATGGTTGGTGTAGCACCGAATCAGTGTCTTACGACAATGATGCAGTTGTAGCGAACGATCAAGCACGAGCACTGATGAAAGAGCCCTTTTGAGCTTGATGGTCCGATCAACCGCCTGCAAAGCAGTGCCTCTTTAACAGCAAGCTAACTTTGCCCTGAAAGAGGGTCAAGGGGATATGAAAGAAGTCCTTTTTCCCTTCAAAGGCCAAAGTCAATGACCCGTTAAAGGTAGCCTTCAAACTTCCCGGCTCGATGCATCCTGTGCGGGATAAAAATATTCATCGAGCTTTTGATCCAAGAGCTTCTTCAAGCGCAAGACCTCCCGCTTGTGGGACAAATACCGCTGCAGGGCATTTCCCATGAGGCTTTTGGATTGCTTTCGGAATTTTTTCAGGGCCTCCACCAAAGGCAGCCCTTCGAGGGATGGCAAGGCAAGGAGAAGTTCTCCATGCAGCTCATCTCGGAGTTTTTTGGTATCCGCAACGATCTGCAAGGCATTCTGGTGAGACTCAGTCGATGCATGCATAGCTTCCAGCAGCTGGCATTGAAAAACCTGGCAGCGGCTGGGGCGCTGGGCATAAATCTGGCAACACCCCCCGTTGAGAAAAACACACCTCTGGGGGAGGAGCTCACGGCCCAATCTCGACTTCTCGGTTTCATCAAGAGCAACGCTCGCAAAAAGGGTACCATCGCAACACATGCCACAACGAGTGCAAAGCTCTGATTCCGCATCCATGAAGATCGTTGAGCAGGATGCATTGGCTGTAGAAAGTGGATGCATGGTGGCGCCGTACTTACTTTTTCTGTTGAAGATAGGCTACCAGGTCGCGAAGTTCGAACGCGCTCAGCACGCCCCCCATGGGAGGCATGGATGAGACTGACACAAGTTTGGATTGCGTTATGTCTTCAACGGGCAAAACATGCTTCATGCCATCGGCTGAGTGAAGCGTCCAGGACTCGGAGGTTTGCTTTATGAGGCGCCCAAAAAATTGGTCTCCTTCTGCGGTCACGATCTGCCAGTTCTCATAACCTTGAGCCATGTTGGCCGACGGATCGATCAGCGATTCCAACAAATAGAGCGAGTCGTGGCGCCCCCCTATCCCATCCAGTACAGGGCCTGCCTGAACCCCTTCTCCACCCCCTTCGTGACATCGGCCACATTGCGCCAAAACATGCCCTTCATAAGTTTCCCGACCCTTGGCGGGATCTCCCCCGCTAATTAGCATACGCCGGTACTTTGGATCCGTTAAAGAGGTCGCCGCCAGCACCTGAACTCGCATATCATCTCCCAAAAGGCCTTCCTTACATGCCGTGAGAGCTTGCAAGACATCCAACTGCAATTCGGACGATAGTGGCATCCCCGATGATCCGTTCTGAAGCTGCAGCAAAAAAGCCACTCCCTCGGCTGTCGAGAATCGCCCCAGCATGGCGAGACCTTCCTGTTTTTGTTCAAGGGTCCATTGGTCAAAGGATTGGATGAACCTTTGGGTAAAACCATCGACATCCAGGGAAGCAATCCCCATGAGCGCCATAAATTGAAGCGAAGGCTCCCCTTCGTTGAGAATGTTCCGGAGCAGAGGCCCGACGGATGGATCTCCACTCTGGATCAACTGCTTGAGCCCATGGGAGCGCATGGATACTGGATAATCATCGGAACGAACCCATTCCATCCATACCTCGGCATCGACCGAAAGTTGATAGTCATAGGCCAAGTCCATCAGGCTGCGGCGAAAGGATCCATCGGAAGCATCCAGAAGCGACTGAAATTGATGATCGAGGATTTTTTTTCCGGCCAGTGAATCTCGATGATGGGGATGCCTGACTCGCCCCACGACGCGATCGACAAAGGGTGTTTGACCCCATGTAGCCAAACTCATCAACGCCTCGATCCGCATGGAATCGCTCCGTCTTCCATCGCTTGCCAGTTGCATGAGATGCGCTGCCTCTTTCCTTCCCCCAAGACGCATATTGGCACTGATCGATCGTCGCATCACCGATTCGTCCATGGCCATATCTGGGCGGTAGGATTGACTCCATTGCGCAAGCATCGGAAGCGCTTGAGGGATCGAAAAATCATCGTGAACCGCCTTGGCAGCCTCCTGGACAACCCACGGATGAGGATCCTGTAAAAAGCGACTTACCAAGGGCGATTTCAATCGACGCAATGCCACCACCGCTGCTCGTCTTACTTCAAGAGCAGCATGGGCAGCGCAGTCCGCAAGACGGATTGGTTCGCCCATTCCCACCCATGCCATGACCCCAGCGTGCCTCAGCAACGGATCCTCTCCCGCATTCCATTCAAGTAATTGAAGCACCGCATCAAAGGCCTCGGCATCTCCACACTGCCCCAGGGACATGGCGGCGTGATAACGGACGCGCGGCGAAGGGTCCTTCAGAGCCCGTTCCAAAACATCTCTCATGGAGGCAGCCTTGAGGTTCCCCATCAACTTGATCACCTGTGCACGGAGTTCGGCATCGGAATCCTGTATGGGCAGCTGCATCCACCTTTCGCGTGAGAAGGAAGGTTTCAATTGACCGATCCCCCACAAGGCATGTATGCGCCCCAAGGAGTGTCGAGCTTGATCTTGAACCACCTCGAAAAGGGTTTCGAGTGCATCGCGACGCACCCACTCAAATTGCGCCTTCAGACGCACCCGCTGATCCGCATGTTCCAAGGCCCGATACAACAACTCCTCCCCGGCATGCTCAAAATCACTCGCAAGGAGCTGCTGGACCTCTTGACGCAAGGGCGATCCCGCCTGCCTCGGATCATCTACGCGGTAGATGGCTCCCTTATCATTGGGCATCCACATACCGTCCCAATCGGCAATGTAGGCCGCACCGTCCGGACCAAAGTTGATGGCACTGGCCATCAATCCCTGGTGAAAAACATGCTCATCGACCATTTCAAAAGAGGCTCCCTTGGGCCTTAACTTGAAGGCAGTGATTTTCTTAACCGGGAATTGAGCCAGGAAAAAGGTGTCACGATACGCATCGTTGAGGGCTGTCCCAGGGTTGAAGGTAAAGCCTCCAGGCCCGACTGAATAGTTGGATAGAGCAGGTGTAATGTAGGCCGCTTGTTCCGGATGATGAGGCACCCACATCCGCTCCTCGATCCATGGACTGTAGATGGGAACTCCCGTGTAAGGTGCCCACCCTTTAGTACGAAATTGCCAGTTCAAACGCCAACCAGCATCCGACCCTTCCGCGATATAAACCAAGCGCTCTCTCTCTCCCCTCACATCCCCGTCGTTATCGACCGAAAACAGGTTTCCATGGGCATCAAAAGCAAGCTCCTGCACGTTGCGCAGACCCGTCGCAAAGATCTGCAGGTCAGAACCGTCGGGCCGCATACGCAAGACACCACCAGTGTTGGGATGGTAAAGATGCCGCCCCTCCTTGCTGTGAACGGAAATCCCATTGTCACCCACCGAAAAATAAATGTACCCATCGGGGCCCACGGTCAGTCCATGTATATCGTGCCCATCGTAGGCAGCGTGCACCCCAAAACCGCGATGAAGAATTTCCTGCTGGTCTGCCACACCATCCGCATTGGTATCCTTCAATCCCCAGACATCCGGATAAATGGTAAAATAAACCTGATCTTCGAACGGCAGTACACCTGCCGCAGCCCCGTGATTCAATTCATTGAACCCCTCGGCAAAAATGGTACTTTGATCGGCCACCCCGTCCCCATTGGTATCCTCCAGCCGGTAGACCCTGTCTTTAATCATGGTCAGGTCCCGCCAATCATGACTTCCGTCCTCATTGTAATCCTTCAGCCAGGAGCGGTTCTCAGAACTTTTTTCTGGGGCCATCCAACGTTTGAAAGCATCCACCTGGCTTTGATAAGTATCCGAAGCCAAGTCCTCCAGCACCCAGGATTTGTGCGCCCGAATATCGATATCAACGCTTCCGCGTCGTAATGTCTCCACCACATAAAGCGCACCATGGTCATCAAAACTGAGGGCAACAGGGTTGGCCAGCATCGGCTCCCGGGCCCAAAGGGTTTGCTCGAGACCTCGTTCGATCAAGGGCCGATAGGGCTTCTCTTCTTGTTCATTCTGAGCACGGGCCTCCATACCAATCCCCCATCCACCATGGGGAAGAAGCCCAACTAGGCAGGCAACAAAAAAAGAAACGCGATGGGTGAATGAGATCACATGCATGACTTTGAAATCTTGCCGTAGAGTCTGGAGCTTGCCATCAAAAAAAAAGCCTCTCACGAAACCAGAAGATGGGTGTTGCCAAAGGTCATGGGGCTGGTTTTAGTCAAGACATGTCGCCCGTCGTCCCCGTTTCCCTTTCATCCCTGTCGATTCGTTCGATCCATGGCATGTTTTGCCTTTGGGGGTGCCTGGTAACGGTTTTAGCACTTCGCGCCGCGGATTCCCCATCCACCAAAACTTCTGAACAATGGATCGGCTACACACAACTGGCCACTCGTGAAGCAGGGGGTCGTCACGCCAACATCCGCACCTCACGAGCCATGTTGATGCACACCGATGGTAGCACACCGCGAGAACTAGGGGCTCCACTTGTCGAAAATGATGATTCCTGGACCCAGTTTGCCGGGTGGTCACCGGATGGAAGAAAGGCACTGATCCAGGTCGGTTGGCAGGACCCCGTCAATGCACAATGGGAAGAAGAGCATCGCACCTTTCGCATGCGTCCTGATACCTGGAAATTGGACACCTGGGTCTTCGATTTGAAAGACGGTTCGCTTTACAACCCCTGCGCAGTGGATCGGGTCAGCCACTATAATGCTGCCAGCTTCACTCCCGATGGCAGGCATTTGCTCATGACATCGCTGATGGAAGGTGTCTCCCAGCCTTTTCTGATGGCGATCGATGGCACCCAAAAACGCAATCTTTCCAGCAAGGAACAGGGTTTTACTTATGGTTTCAACGCCTCACCGGATGGTGAGTGGATTTGCTATCACGAGGATTATCAAATTTACGTAGACCACAAAAAGGGTGGACAAAAAAGGCATTTGAATACGGGCAACCCCTTCAATTTTGGTCCTTCATGGTCACCCAATGGCACTGAACTGCTCTTCGTCAGTGGAGAACATTACCATTGCCACCCGACCATTGCCCATGTGGCGAGCGGGCACATCCAAACGATCGCCCATCGTGGCGGCTATGCGGGTGTCACCTTATTTCTGGACGTGGATGACTTTCACAAGGGCAGCAGCGATACCCCAGTGTGGTCCATGGATGGCAAAAGCATCTTTTTCACAGCTCAGAGGAAAAAGGCCGTGGAGCTCCTTGAAATAAGCCCTGGGAACGAAGAAAAACAACTGACGCAGTCCCTTGAAGGAGAGAGTCATTACCACCCGAAACCCTCTCCTGATGGCCATTGGATCCTTTACGGTGGACACCGCAAGAGCATCAGGGATCTCTACAAGCAGCACCTCAAAACTGGTGTGGAAATACGCCTGACGCATTTGACTCAGGGCCAGGCTGCCATGTGGGCTCATTGGCAGCCTCAGCCGGCAGCCAAGTCCTCATCCATCACTTCCCCCTGAGAAGGAGACCCTACCTCTGCAGAAGATCCCGCTTCCAAAGCTGGTTTGTCGGGAGAAGCAGGCAATGCCTGTGTTGGATCCGATCTGAGCGACAGCCGTTCAGCAACTTCCTGAGCGAGAATTTCATAGGCGGCGGCTCCTGCGCTGTAGGGATCGTAGGCAATGATGGGCTTCCCATGACTAGGTGCCTCAGCCAGACGCGTCGTTCTCGGAATCACCGTCTCGAACACTTTGTCACCAAAAAAACCTCGCACCTCATCCACAACCTGGTGAGAGAGCCTGGTTCGACCGTCAAACATGGTCATCACGACCCCAAGCAGCTGGAGTTCGGCATTGGCTCCCCCTTCCTTGAGTTGATTCATCACCCGAGTCAACATGGCGACCCCCTCCAGTGCGTAATACTCGCATTGCAAGGGAACCAGAAGATAGTCTGCAGCGCAGAAGGCATTGAGGGTGATCACCGCCAGGGATGGAGGACAGTCAATCAAAACAACATCGTAGCGACCACTCTCAAGAATGGGATTCAGCGCTTCTCGAAAGCGGTGGAGATGACGTTCCTGTTGTGCCAGCTCAATTTCCGCCCCACAAAGATCCACTTCAGAGGGGATGAGATCCAGCCGCTGATAAGCCGTTGGCTTGATCTTGTCACTCAAGCTGCCATGCCCTAGCAGCGGTTGATAAGCACTGGCTCCCTCTTCTTTTTCCAACCCTAGTCCGCTGGTGGCATTCGCCTGGGAGTCGACGTCTATGAGGAGCACGCGCTGTCCGTTGGAGGCCAGACACGCTGCAAGGTTGACGGTCGTGGTGGTCTTGCCCACTCCGCCCTTCTGATTTGCAATGGAAATAACCTTTGTGCGCCCCACGAGGATCTTTTAAAGAATGTGGCAACTGACTGGCAAGGAGATTAGGCAAAGCGGACGCTGAAGATCTCAGAGAGAGAGCCTTGGACCCTGACTATTTCAGACTGTGATGAATGCGTTCCAGAGTCAGAACGACATAACTGGTCACCAACGCAGGATCTCGCTCCCACCAGCGCCCATTGTCATTTAGCCACGAACCATCTTCGAGTTGCAGCTCAGAAAGCTTATCCACCAACTCGGAGCGCCAATCGATCATCCGCCCGTCCGCAAGTGCCAGTCGATCCATCTCATAGAGGGTTAATGCCTTGGCCAGGGTATGGTAATAATAGAACAGACCCTGGAGTCCCATCGCCGGGTTTTCTTCGAGGGTGTAGTTTGCCTGCAGCCACTGCAGGACCGCCTGGACCTGCGGCGCCGCCTTGTCCAGCTTGGCATAGGCGTAGGCAAGCATGCCTCCATAGCTGATGCTTCCGTAGGAACGCAGTGCCACTCGACCGGTTTTTGGATCCCTGAATTCTCCTGCCTTACTGGAACCCGGGTAATAAACGAATCCGCCCTTCTGAGCCGGGTCATCTGAAACCCAGTCCTGCGGATTGTGCGTGGAAAGATTCTGGCAATGTTGAAGAAATCGAATCGCTGCCGCATAATCCAGTGACTTGACCTGAGAAATCCCATCAGCCGATTCTCCCAATTGCTGGGTATGATAGAGGGCTTCCAGGGCCTGAAGGGTATTCCCCATATCCGAGTGGTCGTAACTCGAGCCGTAGCCAATTCCTCCATCCATGGGGTGATCCAACACACCGGATTGGCCAAAATCACTCTGCAAACCAATGAGGTACTCTCTGGCCTTACGAATCGGATCCTCATGATGGTCCTGTCCGGAAACGGACAAAGCCATCATGCATATGGCGGTATTATAGGTCACCAGTCCGATATGGTAAATCCCTCCATCAGGTTGAATGTGCCGATCCAAGAAAGCATATCCCTGACCAACAACCGGACCTTGAGAGTCACCATAAGTTTTTGAGGGGTCGCCCTTCAAGGCCATGAGCGCAAATGCCGTCACCGCGGGGTGATCCTGGGTCGACCACCAACCTCCCGGCTGTTGAGCCCCTGCCAGCCATCGGTTGCCGGAGGTAATCAACTTCGCAACACGCGAAACTAGGGTCTCATCACCTAACGGAATCGATGCGCTAGATTGAGCCCGTGCAAGCTCGGCACTGGGAAGATACAGAGATAGAACGGCCAAACACACCCCAACCGGCCAGGATTTGAAAGGAGATAAAACCATCATGTCTTGATACGAACCCTCAGCCTGTTTGAAAAGCTTTCTTTAGATCCAGACACCACTCATGCAGAGCTTGTCTTCCGATATTAAAAAACCCGGAGAAGTGCATGAATCCATGCAGCATGCCAAGATAAACCCTGGTCTGCACCGCAACGCCACCCTGCTGAAGTTTGGTCGCATAGGCCAGCCCCTCAGCATACAAGACATCCCGTTCTGCCAGATAAAGAAAAGTCTTGGGCAAGCCATCGACCCGCGATGCATTCAAAGGAGAAACTTCGGCTTCCAGACGAACCTTCGGATCGGGAACATACTGATCCCAAAACCATTGCATGGTTGCAAGACTTAGCCCGAATCCGGAAGCATACCTCCGGTAGGAAGTGGTATCAAAAGACGCTTGGGTGACCGGATAAAGCAGCCATTGGGAATGAATGGAGACTCGCTGGTTTTTTTGCATCCTCAAGGCTGCGGCAGCTGCCAGATTTCCCCCTGCGCTATCTCCTGCCACTGCCAGGCGACCCAAGTCCAAGCCCAGCTCTGATGCATGCTCGACACAGTAAATCAACGCATCGCAACAATCATCCAGTGGAATGGGGTATGGATGTTCTGGCGCTCGGCGATAGGCCACGCTGATCACCAGAACTCCGGCTTGAGCACAGAGAATACGACAAAGCGTGTCGTGCGTTTCCAAATCTCCGATCACCCAGCCGCCGCCATGATAAAATACCACACAGGGCAAGTGATCTTCACGAGAAGGCCGATAGCAACGCAAATCCAAGCCACTCTGGGTTCGCAGTTGCTTCACCGATGCCAGTTCGGGTCCCTCTCCAAAAAGAGGATGCATTTCAGCAAATCGCTTGCGGGACTCCTCAGGGTGGAGGGTCTCCCATCCGGGGGCATTGCTTGAAGCGATGGCATCCAAAAAGGCTTGCGCCTGGGGGTCCATGGATTCAAAAGTGCGACTCATTAGCAGTAGGCTAGTGTGATCGATACCAGCTTTCAGCACAAGTCGTGGATGGAGTCAAAAGTCAGAAGCCGCTCCAAATCCTTTCACTTCGGCATTGAATTCCTCTACGACGCATGAGGAGAATACGGCATGTTCCCTTTATCTTTCGCGCTGATCGTTTGCTCGGTCATGACATGGACTGTGCGAGCCGAATTCACGAAGCCACCCAACATTTTGCTGATCCTGGCAGACGACATGGGTTACGGCGATGCCGGTTTTGCGGGAAGTCAATATTTGAGAACCCCCCAACTGGATGCCTTAGCCGACTCTGGCGTGGTATGCACCCAGGCTTATGTCTGCAGCCCTATTTGTTCTCCTTCTCGGGCGGGTCTCTTGACTGGAAGGGACCCTCGGCGCTTTGGTTATCAGGCCAACTTGAATCAAGCCTCACATGCCTATGCCACCCGTAAGGATCTGCTGGGACTTCCGAGTGGGGAGCACACTCTCGCCAATCATCTGAGTCACGCAGGCTATCAAACAGCCCTGATCGGAAAATGGCATTTGGGAACGAGCGAACTGTTTCACCCCATGGAGCGCGGCTTTGATTTTTTCTGTGGGATGCTTGGAGGCAGTCATGGCTATTTCCCACAACGAGATTCGCACCGTATTTTAAGAAACCGGAAGCCAGTTACTGATTTTTCGTCACCTTATTTGACGGATTTCTTTACCGACGAAGCCCTTCGGTGGCTCGATCGACCAGACGTGCAGAAAACACCCTGGTTCCTGTTTATGAGCTACAACGCACCTCACGGACCCCTTCAGGCAACGGAAGAAGATTTGAAAAAAGTTTCGCATATCCTGGACCCCAAAAGAAGAACCTACGCCGCCATGATGTTTGCCTTGGACCGATCCATTGGGCGACTGGTCCAATGGTTAAAGACCCATCGACAGCGGGAACATACTTTAATCGTCTTTCTCTCAGATAATGGTGGCGCCACCAACAATGCCAGCTGGAACGGGCCCCTTTCAGGGGTCAAGGGCTGTCTTAAGGAAGGAGGCATTCGCATTCCGATGATCTGGTCCCATCCCGGAGAAATCCCGGCTCAATCCACCTGGCATGACCCCATTTCAAGCTTGGACCTGCTCCCATCCTTTATGGCTGTGGCAAGAGAGCAACCCCTTCCCCTGCGTTCACCCCTTCCTCATGAGGACTCTCGCAATTGGAAACAACTCAACAAGGTCTATGGGAGCTTTGACGGCCTGAATGTGATTCCTTGGTTCAAGGATGGGAAAAATGGCGCCCCCATCATCGAGCGGACGTTCTTTTGGCGATGCCAAGGGCAGGCTGCCTTGCTCAGTGGGGCCTGGAAACTGATTCGACCCTCACATCGTCCCGTGCAGCTTTTCCAGCCAGGCATCGATGCCAGTGAATCATCCGATCAGCTAATGGAAAGACCCGATGAAGCGCAGAAACTACTCAACCAGTTGGCCCACTGGGAATCCATGCTTCCAACAGCGCCTTTATGGAGTTCATCACCCTACTGGCAAGGTCAGAGTGCATCGCATTATGACCATTACAAACCAAGAGAAGAACCCAGATAAAAACGCCTTTAGTCATTCGGAGCCTGGAAACCAGATCGAATCCAGTTTCGATAGTCCGCCAGGCCGTGTTCCAATCGCCTCTTGCCCGCAGTGATTTCCATCACACGTTGGAACGGCACACGCGCCTGGCCATAAATAGGCGAATCGCCATACCAGTCGGTGAGAGAGGTTCTTTGAGGTTCCCAGAAAAATTGGGTGCCATCCGCCAACAAAAGCCCCATCGCTGGAATGGCTTCAGGGGAGGGCTCTGCCTTGAAGGACTGGACTTGGATGCAACCTGCAATGTTCGCGCGGTCAAAGCGCTGTTCCCGGACCCGAGTGGCAAAAATGAGATGAGTGGCATTCATTTCAACCCATCGCCCCTTGAGAACATCTCCATTGCGGGCGATGAGCAAATGGGTCCAATCACGGGGATTCTCATACGCGGATTGGTCCAGTAATGGCTGAATCATTTGTTCTACCGTCCGAGAGCCGCCATTCTGTCGATCCATGATCGCCTGAATCATGAAGGCCGGTTCTTTGGACACGGTTTCTGAGTTGAGAACTGGCACCACATGATGCAATTCGATGGCCTGAACCTGTTCGATGTGAATCCATTGCTGCGTCAGGAAAGGCGATTCAAAAGCGAGCTGAGCGTCCCTCAAGCCGTCAATACGAGCTGCAAAACAGTCCCCTTTTTGCGTGAATATTTTGGAAGGAAAGTCTTTCGGGTCCCAAGACGGTGACGGAGCCACATGATCGCGATGAACCTTGATGTGAGTCGCCTGATTCAAGCGAAGTCCTGAGGCCTTGGAGGCTCCGACAGGCTGCCACCCGGGATGGGCGCCAGTCTGTCCGGACACCAGGCGACCTCGCATTCGCGCGAGAGGATGATCCAGCTGATCTCGTGCCTCTTGCCTTGCGACGTAAAGGCTGGGTGAGTGCAGGAAAGAGAGCTGGTTCAATCCTTCAGTGCGAAGTTTCGAGGCCTGATCTGAGAAACCAACATTGAGGAGCGCGTGATCGTCGCTCATGGATACAAGATCACCATAAAACTGTTCTCCATCACCAAAGCACCACCAAGCTTCGGCATCTGGGACCTGCAGGGAATGATTTGGAAAATCCAGACGCAGGAGGTCATCGGCCATGACATCCACCG
>Ga0181587_10004305_pt1 | contig 11760 bp, 9 predicted proteins | sample 071ome_27_FD_132463 | JGI IMG/M metagenome (GOLD analysis project Ga0181587, IMG submission 132463) | Coastal salt marsh microbial communities from the Groves Creek Marsh, Skidaway Island, Georgia - 071409AT metaG (megahit assembly) | ecosystem: Environmental > Aquatic > Marine > Intertidal zone...
GAAACCCTGTTTGATACCATGCTGGCCACCCTGATTCTTACCATGGCAGCCCTGTTCCTGTTTGCCACAGGTTTGTCGAGCCGGATTCTGGGATTGAGAAACCAGGCGGAAAAAATCATCGACGAGGCAGGGCGTATCACCAACACCATTGTCCCGTCCCGCAGTGCCGATGAAATTGGTGACTTGTCGCGCTCATTCGCCGGTATCGTGGAGCGGCTGAGTCAATACACGAATTATCTGGAAAATATGTCATCCAGACTTTCTCATGAGTTGCGAACCCCGGTAACCGTTGTGCGCTCGTCCCTGGAAAATCTCAACATGGTCAACCAGGAAGATGATGCAAAAATCTACATTCAGCGGGCCGAGGAAGGAATCACCCGCCTGAACCTGATCCTGACAAATATGAGTGAAGCGGCAAGGCTGGAGCAGATTCTCCAGTCGTCTGACAAGGAGGAAACGGATATCACCAAGGTGATTGATGCCTGTGTGCAGGAATATCAGCAGATTTACCCACAGGTAGTGATTGAAAGCAGAATCTCCCTGACGCCGGTGACTGTCATGGGCAATGCAGATTACATTGCACAGCTCATGGACAAAGTGGTGGCGAACGCAGTTGATTTTTCCCTTCCTGACAAGCCGGTGAGAGTGGCCTGCTACGAGGATCATGGGGAAGCTGTGGTCAGTGTCGCCAATTCCGGGCCGTACCTGGATCACACCATGAAAGACCGGATTTTCGACTCCATGATCTCGGTTCGACCAGAATCAAAAAAACGCCAGCCCCATCTGGGCATGGGGTTGCATATCGCTCGAATGATTGCCGATTTTCACGGTGGTTTTATTATGGCGGATAACCTGATTGAGGAAGAAGGCGTGATAGTGGTCCTGAGGATTCCGCTCATGTGATGACCGGGATTATTCAGCCATCACTGATGCAAGCCTGGTTTCGTCGCGCCATTTGTTGCTCCAGAGCCTGGCTACGAACACAACGCCAATGCCAAGCACCATCAGGACAAAGCCTATCCAGGACACCCTGGGACCATAATCAAGCACCTTGATGACAAAATACTGGGCAACAAGCATGGCCCAGTGCAGAGAAACCGAGGCATACATGATCCAACGGGTATCACCCGCGCCTCGCAACACGCCTGCAGCCACCTGCAGTATTCCTTCGGTGAGCACATAGCACGACAAACCCAGCATCATGAAACGGGAAAGTGTACGTATCTCTTCAGCCTGTTCTTCGTGAAAAATGAAAATCTCAACCATGGGCTCGCGCATCACCACGAAAATGATGGCAAGGACCAGGGAATAACCGACGCCCAGAATAGTGCCAGCTGTTGTCACTTCATTGGTACGACTCATGTCGCGGGCACCGATGTGGCGGCCAATCATGCTCATCACGGCGATGTTCAGCCCAAGCAGGGGGACAAAGGACAGAATGTCCCAGTTGAACACTATCGTGGCCGATGCTGCTTCCGCGATGCCATAAGACTGGAACATGAGCAGGAACAGATTGAATGCCGCAATGTTGAGAAACATCTCCATGCCCGAGGGGAAGCCCAGACGCAGGTATCGCCGGCAGATACCCCGGTCAAAAACCAGGGAGTTGGCAATCTCGTAGTTTCTTCGTGAACCGGGACGCAGGTACCAGTACAGATACAGGCCGCTGGAAAATATCATGCTGAGGATAGAGCCCCAGGCGGCGCCCGCAATTCCCATGGCCGGAAGGCCGAATTTGCCGAATACCAGCATCCAGGTTAATGGTATGTTGAACAGCACTCCGGCCACATCACAGACCATGACCACGCGGGTTTTGCCGATGCCGGAAAAGAAACACGACAGACAGGTCCGCACAAGCATCAGGCTGCTGAACAACGTCATGATCGTGTAGTAGGTGACTTCTTCCTGTGCCTGGGCTTGTTCATGCCCCATGGCAGCAAACATTTCCCGGCCAAGAAAGGTCAGACCAATGAACAACGGCAGCAGGGCAAAGGAAATAATGGTTCCCTGGGTAACCACCCTGGCGCATTTGCCATACTCATGGGCCCCGAAATACTGGGCGACGAGCGCAGTGGCATAGGACAGGATGCCGTTGAACAGCGAAAGAGTGAAATACCAGGCAACACCACCCCCCATGGCAGCCGCCATGTGCATTGGGCTGATCTGAGCCATGAACCACCGATCAGTGAAAATCATCAGGGCGAAAGCACCCTGGGATATCACCATGGGACCGGCCATGCGCAGCAGGGTCATCGCAGTTTCTGCGTTGTAGTGCCAGTCTTTGAACATCTTATCGCTTGTCTGATGAAGCAGCGTTTCGCTGGAGGTTGGTTATACCGGAAAGAGGCGGGATTTTAGTGTGACAGGTGAGGCGGGGCAAGTGACTCGCCTGGTGCTGCCGCCTGTCAGAATGGATCCGGATTGTCGGCCAGCTTTTCCCTGTTATGGGGGGCATTGAAATCCAGGTGAGGGCCTATGGGAACGATCAGGTGCGGATTCACCGTGTCATGGCTGCCATAGTAGTGGGCTTTGTTGTAATCCAGGTCAACGGTATCACTGATGCCGGGCAACTGGTAAATGTCACGGGTGTAGGCCCAGAGGCTGGGGAAGTCGACGATACGTTTCAAGGCGCACTTGAAGTGGGAGACATAAACGGAATCAAAGCGCACCAGGGTCGGAAAGAGTCGGATATCGGCCTCTGTCAGTTTGTCGCCCAGCAGAAAACGCTGATCACTGAGCCGGGCTTCCAGTTGTTCGAGAGTGTCGAACAGAGGGATGACAGCTTCTTCATAGGCTTCCTGGGTGGTGGCAAACCCGGAACGATAAACCCCGTTGTTCACATTGGGATAGATCCAGTCGTTCAGCGCGTTGATCTCTTCCAGTAAATGGTCAGGACAAAAGTTGCGTTCGCGGATGGCTGGATCCTGAATAAGATTGTTGAATTCACCATTGAGCATACGCATAATTTCGGCAGACTCATTGCTGACGATAGTCTGCCGGTGCTTGTCCCATAGTACTGGCACTGTGGCTCGACCATCATAGTCCGGATCCACCAGGCGATAGAGTTCAAAGAGATACTCTACATATTCATCGTCTTCGCCTTCAGCGGAAAAAACCCGTCCCTGCTCAGGTTCAAAAGACCAGCTGTCCGGTCCCATATATGGCCGGGTATTAGAGATGGAAATCACATGCTCCAGCTGCTTCAGGGTGCGTACCATCAGGGTGCGATGTGCCCAGGGGCAGGCCAGGGAGATAAACAGATGGTAGCGGCAGGGCTCTGCCTTGAATCCCCCGATGCCGGAAATGCCTGGTTGGCCATCATGCGTTACCCAGTTGCGAAAAAGCGAGTCATGGCGCACAAAACGGCCACCAGTGGCGCTGGTGTCGTACCAGGCGTTTTCCCAGTCCCTGTCAGTTTTGATGGTGGCTTTTTTCATAATTTTTGATGGTGTAAACGGTGGTGGTTTTGCGCATCATCCAGGAGGCTATCACAAAGGCAACAAATGGCAGCATACAACGTACAAACCAGTGAGATATCCGTTGCTTTTCCGCCGCCGCTGGATCTGCACTGTAGGCAATCACATTGACGGATCTGTTCTGGAAGGCATCTCCAGTGACATCAGGGTTGTAAAGAACCCGGATGACTGCACCTGCCGGATATTGCTGTTTCAGATAATAACCGGTGTTTTGCTCTTCAGCGGGGAGCAGGGCAGGGTCTGCTAATACGTGCTCACGACCAGCGATTTCACCCCGAATTCCCCAGCTGTCGCCATCCTCACTATCAGATACATAGTAAGTGCGGTTCACCCTGAATTCAGCCTCTCGATAACCTTCAATATTGATCAGGATTATCAGGCTGGCGATCAGGATAAAGATATTGATCAGGGCCCACATGAAGGCAAGGATACCTCCCAGGTTGACCAATGCATAAGGCACAGTCCAGACTTCTCGGGGGGCCCTGGCAGACTCAGATTCAGCATTGTGATCAAGCTCGTCCTGAAAGCAGGGTTTACGATTACCGAACCGGTAGTCAAACACCGCCCGCAGAACCTCTTTCCTGTCCATCCATGGATGGGTCTGCTTCAGCAGGTTGCCGGCTTCTCCCTCGCGGCCCTGGTCGATGAGGGCTTTAACCTCATCGGACAGGTTGATCGGCCGCTTTGGGGATTTCATCGTTATCCCTGGTACTCAAAGACGTCCTGACCGTGGCTCAGGCTCAGCCTGGGTGGGCCGTCACTGGCCACGGTGCGGCCGACGATTCGGGCATCAATATTGAAACCGGCTGCGACGTCGATAACCTGTTGGGCATCAGCTGGGTCACAGTAAACTTCCATACGGTGGCCCATGTTGAACACCTTGTACATTTCTTTCCAGTCGGTCTGGGAGGCGGCCTGTATCGCCTTGAACACTGGAGGTGTGGGGAACAGGTTGTCCTTGATGAAATGGACCCCTTTGCCAAATTTCATACACTTGGTCTGGGCGCCACCGGAGCAGTGAATCAGTCCCTGGATCAGGCCGGGATGATCATCCAGCAGTTTGTATATGACCGGGGCATAGGTGCGGGTAGGACTGAGAATCGCTTCGCCAACCGTCAGTGAAGACTCGGGCAGAGGATCCTCCAGTTTATAGGGGCCGCAATACATCAGGCTTTTGTCCACGTTGGCATCAAAGGATTCCGGGTAGTTTTCAGCATAGTAGTGGCTGAGCATATCGTGCCGCGCGCTGGTCAGGCCGTTACTGCCAATGCCGCTGTTTTCCCGGTCTTCATAACTGGCCTGGCCGGTGGATGAAAGGCCAACTATCGCCAGACCTGGCCTGATGCCTTCTCCGGTGATGACATCCTTTTTCTTCATTACCGAAACCGCCACGGAATCCACCACGATGGTGCCGGTAAGGTCGCCTACGTCTGCTGTTTCACCCCCACCGGAATAGATGTTGACGCCGAATTCACGCAACTGGGACAGAAAGTTTTCACTGCCGGCTATCAGGGCGCCAACCACTTCGCCTGGGCAATTCAGGGCATTGCGGTTAACGGTATTGGATATCAGAATGCGACCGTTGACCCCCACACAAAGCAGGTCATCCAGGTTCATCACGATCGAGTCCTGGGAAATGCCGTGAAAAACGCTGGTATCTCCAGTTTCCTTGTAGGCCAGGTAGGCAATGATGGACTTGGTGCCGCTGCCGTCAGCATGAATCACGTTGCACTGCTCGGGATTGCCGGTCAGGAAGTCTTCCGTGATTTTGCAAAAGGCATTGCTGAACAACCCATGGTCGAGGTTGTCCACGACATTATGGACCTCGGTTTTATCGGAAGAGACCCCCCGGGCCTGGTAGCGACTGGCGTTGTCGGCAACGCCGGCCACATGATAGCCGCTGCGATCCTGGGCAATGATCAGTCCCCTGAATTCGAGTTGGCGCATGGCCTTTGCCACTGTATTGGTGGCCAAATCATATTCGGTCGCAAGGGCACGAATACTGGGGAGTTTTTCCCCCGACTTGAGTTCGCCGGTATTTATCTGAAAATGGATTTGATCAATGATTTGTTGAAAAACCGGTGTGGATGAGTCGTTTTCAAGGGTCAGTTTCATAGAGGTTTTCCGCTATCTGTATCACACCTATGATACAGAAGGGGGAGAAGGGCGACAAGCGCTATTCTTTGCTCATTCGATGGGCATACGGGCAGGGCGGTCAGCGGGTATGTGTTGATCAATGGCAGTGAGAATGACAGCTGCCATGGCGTAATCCCCCATAATGCCCGCGATCTCCAGGGCTCCTTGCTGACCAAACAGTGACACAGCGTCGCTCCAGGTCGAGGAAGAGAGTTTATGTTCCCTGAAAAGCTCCCTGCCATAGCGAATGATAAGTGCAGAGGCGGCCGGCAGGTTGTCCGTGTTTTGGTTGAATTTGATAACATCAATGGTGGATTGGGGAACGCCTTCATTCAGGGCCAGGGGTTCATGAGAGGCCCATTCATATTGCTGATCGAATTCCCGGGCAGCCACCAGAATGGCAGTTTCGATATTGGCGCGACCGATGATGCTGTCATATCGCAGGTACTGGTTGATAAGGTCCATGCCGTCAGCCACCCGAGGCATATGCACTGAAAACATGGCTGGACCGTAAAGCGGCCCATCATGACCAAGGCCAACCACCCGGTCATAGACCTGCTGGCCATAGCTGTCCAGAGTTGCCGGATTGACCTGGGGTATCCGGGCCAGGGTGTCTGGATGAATGTCTTCGGGCAGAGTCTGGGCGGACAAGCCTGGAGACAACAGGGCAATTATCAGGATTTGCATCAGATTGGGTAATTTATGCATACCGGGGCTCCAGCGTGTGGGTAATGGCCTAGTTGGGGTGCAGGAAGTGTACCTAAATCCGGTATTGCTTGTCTGCCTGCCTGGTAACACAAAGGCCAGGGGGTTGAACTGTGATAAAGATCACAGTTTTCACGGTACTGCTTGAGGCGTGACAACAACGGGAAAAATTCCCGTTGATGATGCCCAGGTGTGGTTTTAAAATGCCATCACTTTCCGGAATTCAGGTGATTTCTGGAATATTTGATTCCACCCACGCAGATTCTAGTGACTGATATGAAAATGAATACCCTGTATGTTGCCATGTTTTCCGGTCTTCTAGCCGTCAGTGGTACCGCGTTAGCCGGCAAAGGAAACACCACTGTGACAATTGAGCACGTTCCGCCATCAGTCAACGGTATTGGTAGCCAGGCCATAGAGCCCGGTACGCTGGATGATTCCGTTGTTATCATCGACATTTCCGCACCTTCAGTGCCGGCACATCTGGCCCACGGTGACTGCATTGTTGATGACAATGGCTAGGTCTATGACCAATCAGCCTACTGTGAAGATGACGTTATCGAAATCGAATAATTCTGGTACCCGAATAAGCTTTACAGCTTTGCTGGAAGCTGATTCGCAAGAGCCGGTCCTGTGACCGGCTTTTTTGTGCCCGAAAATCCTAGAATACACTGATGAATGCTCCAATCTCTGGTTAAAAAATGCGTGCTGCCCTGGGTGGATCATGCGAGATCAAACAGCGGCAGCGGGTGTCCGGCGGGAGCATAAATCACTGTGAACGCCTTTATCTGGCAGATGGCAGACAGGTTTTTGCGAAAACCCATCGTCACCAGCCGGTTTCCGGTATGTATGAAGCAGAAGCTCATGCCCTGGAACTGCTGGCCGCCAGCAAAACCCTGCCTGTTCCTGCTGTCATTTATGCCGATGACGAGCTCCTGCTGCTGGAAGCCCTTGATGAGGGTGTCCCGGGGTCAGACTGGCAGGAGGCATTGGGTAGGGGGCTGGCCCTGCTCCACAAGAAAACCCGCCAAAAGCAGTATGGTCTTGAGCTGGACAATTTTATCGGGCTGAGCCCTCAGCCCAATGGCTGGCATGACGATTGGGTGTCATTCTGGCAAACCCGGCGTCTTGGCCACCAGATATCCCTGTTTGCCTCAAAAACACGGGCGGGTGATGCCCTGGTGACCGCCTGCTCCCAGTTGCAGGAGAAGCTGCCAGAGCTACTTGCTGCTGATGACGAACCTGCTGTCCTGCTGCATGGTGACTTGTGGTCCGGGAATGCGGCTGCCACACCACAGGGCAAGCCGGTGATTTTCGATCCTGCCAGTTACTATGGGCATCGTGAGGCCGAGTTCGGCATGATGCGGCTGTTTGGCGGTTTCGGCGCCCGATGTGAGGCCGCTTACCAGGAGGTCTGGCCTTTCCAGCCAGGCGTTGACAGGCGCATAGCGCTTTATCAGCTCTATCACCAGCTAAATCACCTGAATCTGTTTGGCCCCAGCTATTACGACGGGTGTCTGTCCACCGCCCGCAGCCTGTTATAGGCAAACTCCTTTTTTATCGGGCAGGGGCACCACCGGTTTTTCGGAAAGAGGAATTTGGGGTACCGGAAAAACAGCCCAGCATATATGGGAATTCATCAATGATGTAATAGCCATAGATGCCGTCGACAGTCATGCCATTGCACTCATCCAGGTCCCCGATACCCTCTACAAATTCATAGTCATCCCGGTAAGTGCCATCGTAATTGCCGCCAGGATTGCCGTTGCCGGAAGGACGGCTGCCGGTTTTAAGGCGATAGCTGGACTCAGCTTTGCGAACAGTGCCATTGTCATCAAAGTACGAACCGAAAATGGGAAAACCGTCAGCAGCAAATCCCACAACAGGCGATTCAATCGCCGTGCTGAAATCGAAGAGGGCTTTCGGATTGCCATGATAATGATAGGCGCCGTCTGGCTGGGTATGGGCATTATGGGTATCTGTACCGAAGTTGTTCAGTGGTGACATGGGATCAAAGCGCCAGGGCTGGTTGATGTCATTGCAGCCGATTTTTTCATCGGCAACGCCAAAACAGGCGGCGGCAAACAGATCCACTTTTACCCCGTTGAGCAAAATGGCATTGTCATACTCCAGAGTCAGTGCAGTGGTGCTGGCCGCAAAAACAGGAGAAGCAGATATGGTATAGCTGTTGTTCACAGCGCTTACCGGGGTGGCGAAAGCGCCTCCCTGACCCACATCATGATTGGGGATGTTGTTGGAGGTGAAAGTGCAGGTGCCGTTGCCGACACTGATGCTGAGGTCTCCTTCAAAGCTCAGGCTGCGGCTCACGTCTTTGACGGATGACACATATTCACCGGCATAGTCGCTGCAGGTGGCGCTGCGGCGGGTGAGAATGATATCCGTCAAATCGAGAGGGTCGACATTGTTATCAGTTGAAGGTGCTGTTTGATCCAGGGAAATGAAGTCGGTGATTTCGCCGACATACATAATGCCTTCCCCCAATGATTTGCTGTAAATGTAGACGCCGGTGCCGAGAGTGCCCAGATAGGTATTGGTGCCGGGATAGTAACGGACCAGGTAATTTTTATAGGTGACGGTTTGCTGCTCAGCGGGGAAAAAATATTTCGGATAGTGTTCTTCAGCAAAATCAAAAAAAAGGTTGGCATCCGAGAGTTCATCGGCAAGAAGCGGGCGGCAAAGGGTAAAAAGCATTAAAACTGTCAGATGGCGCATACTGATTGTTGTCCCCATTCACGTTTCTTTTTTACCCTAACGCATTCTCCAGTTAATGGTTGACGTGATGTGCTGTCTAGGCTTCCAGCGTGGCAAGCACCCGTGCCGGGGTAAAGGGGTACATGGTCATTCGCTTGCCAGTGGCATCGAAAAAGGCATTGGCGATGGCCGCTGCGGCTGCCGCCATGACCTCTTCTCCCGCCCCTGATGGGGGCTCATGCAAGCGCTGGACGATCACCGGTGTGATTTGCGGGCACTGTTCAAAGCGCAGGATGGGGTAGGAATTCCAGTCCAAAGAGGTGACACCTGTTTTGTTGAAAGTGACTTCTTCCAGCAACATGCGGCTGGCGGTCTGCACGAGCTGCCCGATCAACTGGTTTTCCACATTGGCCGTGTTTACCACAAGGCCGGCATCTATGGCGGCATACAAATGCAGGATTTTCACCTCGCCGGTTTGTCTGTTGACCTCGATTTCGGCGACTGCGCCCCCATAAGAAGCCAGATGTGTGCCCAGGCCAATGCCGCGGCCTCGTACCCGTGGAGCATTGCTGTTTACGCTATTTGCCGGCCCTGGTTGCCAGTCAGCCGCATGGGCGGCGGCATCCAGGACATCGCGCCAGTGGTAATTGCTTATATTCATTTGCCGGAACTGCCATGGGTCCATGCCCAGCTGCCAGGCGAGGTCATCAATGGCCTGTTCAGAAACAAAGGCAAACGACAGATCCACGGGAGAGCGCAGCCAGGCCCCCTTCAGATAGTCCAGGCCAGGTACATGATGATTGAGCAGGTAGCGGTTGGGGATGTCATACATCCCGCCAAGCGTACGGGGATTGATCTGCTGGGCCGGGAAGGGGGGCCATTCTGCCGCTGCAGTCCCACGGGCAGTCTGGTCGGTGGTTTCTACCAGGCTCCAGTGATGCTGCCACCCTTCATATTCATAGGTGAGCAGTTTTCCTGACTGATCAGCTGAAACCCGGGCCTTGCCGATATGGGCGGGTCCATACGTGTCCCAGCCGTGCTCATCCCAGCGCATGAACTGCACCCTGACAGGGAGGCCAGCCAATGCGGACATCAATGCCGCTGCCTGCGCCACATCATCCCAGCAACTATGACCAAAAGTGCCGGCGCCATCGTGGTATTGCACCCGTACCTGTTCTTGCTCAAGACCAAGCAGGCCGGCAATGCTGGTGCGTGTGTTGTATATGTCCTGGCTCGAACAATAGATCAGCGCCGAATCCTGGCGTACGTCAGCCAGAGCGCAGTTGGGGGCAAAGGGAACATGAGCCTGATAGGGGCCGGTAGCCTTGAAACTGGAGACGGCAGTGGCATTGGAAATTTGAGCAACGTCCCCTTCCTCCTGTGCCACACGGTCATTGGTCAATCCGTTTTCCATTTGAGAGAACAGGGAGTCATTGCCAGGCAGTGACTCCGGCAGATCCCAGCTGACAACCAGATCCCGTGCTGCCCTGACGGCATCCCATTCTTTGGGAGCAATGACGCCGATGAAATTCTGCTGACGCAATACCCTGGCACCGGGAATATGGGCAATAGAATTTTCATCCATGCCGATAACCCGGATGCCGTCCCTGTAGGCGCCTTGGCCACGAGGTCTGACGATGCGTCCATGCCACATTCCCGGTAAACGCTGATGCTGTATGTAGGTATAGCTGCCCCTGGCTTTCAGGGGAATATCGTTCCGTGGAATAGGGGAGGCGACAAGCCTGTAAGTGTCAGGATCCTTGACTGGTGCAGTGCCGCTAAAGGACAGGTTGAACTGACGGCTGCCGATGAGTTCGCCATAGGTAGCAGTGCGCTGGTCATTGCCTGCAACGGTGATGATCCCGTTTTCAACCTGAAGACTGGACAGGGGCGTCTGCCAGCGCTGCGCGGCCATTGTTAGCAGGGCTTGTCTGGCTTCCGCGGCAGCCTTCTGGACCTGGGGACCGCCAACCCGCATGGCGGAACTGGAGTAGGTGCCACCCTGGTTAGGTGTCAGGTGTGTATCAGCACTCACGGCGCGCACCTGGTGCATACCCAGATCCAGTTCTTCTGCCGCCACCTGGAGAAGGGCTGTGGAGCACCCCTGGCCTAATTCAACAAAACCCAGAAAGATCGAAGCAGTATTGTCTTCATGGATGGCAATCCAGCTGTCGATAATCTGTGGATCAGGGGGGCCAGCTGTCGGTGTCCGTGCGTTCTGGGCAAATGCAAGAGCCGGAGCCTTGAATGTGATGACCATGGCGCCGCCTCGTTTAAGCAGGTCACGGCGGCTCAGGATAACAGGTGCGTCAGTCATACCTTTTGCTCTCCGGTGGCATCAGTGAACAGTGCTGTGCTCATCTTATCTGCGGCATTCTGGATTGCTGCGATGATTCGGGGATAAGTGCCGCAACGACAAAGATGCCCATTCATGGCTTGCCGTATTTCTGCATCAGAAGGTCGCGGATTGTTCAGGAGCAGTTCTGTCCCTTTGATGATCATACCGTTATAACAGTAACCGCATTGCAGTGCCTGTTCATCAACCAGAGCGTCCTGCAGTGGCGTACTGGCAGGTATTTCCTGAAGTCCGACCTGATTTGCATACCAGGCAGGCAGGCCTTCCAGCGTGGTGATCATCTTGCCGGCGAGAGCTGAAATCGGGGTGATGCATGAACGTATTTCCACGCCATCCACCAGCACCGAACAGGATCCACACTGGGCCAGCCCGCAA
>Ga0181587_10004317_pt1 | contig 11743 bp, 10 predicted proteins | sample 071ome_27_FD_132463 | JGI IMG/M metagenome (GOLD analysis project Ga0181587, IMG submission 132463) | Coastal salt marsh microbial communities from the Groves Creek Marsh, Skidaway Island, Georgia - 071409AT metaG (megahit assembly) | ecosystem: Environmental > Aquatic > Marine > Intertidal...
CTGCCGACCGGCCTCGATGGCGCGGGGCAGCGTGGCGAAGGCGTTGGTGAGCAGCACGAGGTCGGCCACGCCCTTGGCCATCTGGCTGCCGTTGCCCATCGCCACCGCGAGGCGGGCGTCCTTGAGGGCGAGGACGTCGTTGACGCCATCGCCGATCATGGCCACGTAGCGGCCGTTCTCGGTCATCGCGCGCACCAGTGCCTGCTTCTGCTCGGGCGTGATGCGCCCGAACACGGCGGTGCGGGTGACGATGTCGCGCAACTGCGCGGGGTCCTCGGGCAGGTCGGGCCCCTGGATGGCCTCCTCCGCGCCGGTCACCCCGCAGGCGACTGCCACCGCCTGCACGGTGCCCACGCCATCACCCGAGATCACTTTCACCTGCACCCCCTCGGACTCGAGGAACCGCACGGTGTCGGCGGCATCCGGCCGCAGGGCCTCCTCGAGCAGCACGGCCCCCACGGCCGTCACCGGGGGCAGGTGGCCGAGCCCCTCCTGCGCGCCGTCCAGCGACTGGTCGCCGGTGGCCACCAGCAGCACGCGCCGCCGCGCCGCCTGCGCATCGGCGATGGCGCTGCCAAGCGCCCCCGGAACCTGCACGCCGATGCGCTCGAGGATCTCCGGGGCACCCAGCACGATCGTGCCGTCGCCCGGCAGGGTGACCCCGCTCCACTTGCGCGAGGAGGCGAATGGCACCTCGGCCGTGGGCGGAGATGCATCGGCCGGCATTGCGGCGAGGATGGCCTCTGCGGTCGCGTTGCGCGACGCGGCGCTCGCCGCCAGCAGCCCGGCGGCCCGTCGGACGTCGTCCTCGGACCGGCCGGGGGCGGCGATCACGCCCGCGACGTCCAGCCGGTTCTCGGTGAGGGTGCCCGTCTTGTCCACGCACACCGTGTCCACGCTGGCCAGGCTCTCGATGGCGTTCAGCTGCTGCGCGAGCGTGCCGATGCGCGCGAGGCGCACGGCGGCCACCGCGAACGTCAGGCTGGCCAGCAGCACGAGGCCCTCGGGCACCAGCGGCACGAGCGCGGCCACCACCCGCTGCACCGAGCTCGCGGCCCCGCCGATGTCCAGCCAGATGGTCGAGAGCACCATCAGCACGGCCAGCGGGGCCATGACCGCGATGATGAGCCGGAGGATGTGGTTGATGTCGGTCTGCAGGGGTGACGGCGGCGTGCGATTGCCCTTGGCCTCGGCCGCGAGCCGCTCGGCGAATGAGTCGGCGCCCACGGCCGTTACCCGGTAGGCACCGCTGCCGGCCACGCAGAAGGCCCCCGACCGGACATCGTCACCCACCTGCCGCGCCACCGCGTCGGACTCGCCGGTGAGCACCGACTCGTCCAGGCTCAGCACGGTGGCCCGCATCAGTTCGCCGTCGGCCACCACCTGGTCCCCGGGGTCGATGAGGACGACGTCCCCGACGACGATGTCCGGAATGGCCAGGGTCTCCTCGGCGTCGTCGCGCAGCACCCGTCCGTGCGGCGCGACGAGGAGGGCCAGGCGGTCGAGGGCCCGCTTGGCACGGGTCTCCTGGATGATGCCGATGGCCATGTTGGCCACGAGCACGCCCCCGAACAGCATGTCGGCCCACAGGCCGAATATCGCGAGCGGCACCAGCAGCACGATGAGGATCAGGTTGAACAGCGTGAAGGTGTTCGACCAGACGATGTCGGCGAACGACCGGCTGCCGCGGGGGCCGGGCCGCGGCGGGTTGTCGCGCAGGATGCGCGCGGCCTCCTCCGAGGTGAGCCCGTGCAGGGTGGGGTCGGCCGACGGCACGGGGCGAGCCTACGCGGGTGTCACTCCGCGGCGGCGCCGGCCCGCGCGAGCAACCGGCGCGCCCACGCGGCCTCGCCGTGGGCCCGCAGCCACAGGGCCGCGTCGGCGAGCACCATTGGCTCCCACGCCCGGGCCCGGGCGATGAGGCCGCCCGTGGCCCCATATCCCGCGTGCACCGCGGCAGCGGTCGCCGCCGCCATGTCGTTCATCGCCACGACGTAGGCCAGGTCCTCGGCGGGGTCGCCCATGCGCCAGAACTCCCAGTCCACGAGCACCGGGGCCGACGCCGGCCAGAGGATGTTCCCGGTGACGAGGTCGCCGTGCAGGAACGCGAAGGTGCTCGTGGCCGGGCAGGTGATGACGAGACGGCGCGCGGCCCGGTGCACCAGGTCGCGCTCGGTGGGCGTCGCGGTGCGCGCGAGGGCATCGCGCATTCGGCCGCGCGCGTAGGCGCGCAGGTCACGGGCCCGCGACGGCCATCCGGGGAGCCCACCCGACGCCGTGGTCCGCCGTGCGTGCACGCGGGCGAGCACCCGGCCGAGCGCGCGCGCGGACCCGTCGTCGAGGTGGTGCAGGGGCCGCGGCTGCCCGGTAACCCATTCGTACTCGAGCACGCCCTGCCCGGTGGTGATTACGCGCGGCGCAAGGGATGGCCCCGCGATGCGGGCACCCCGGGCTTCCCGGGCGAGGGCGACGGGGTCGCCCTCCTTGCGCAGCACCGGGATCCGGCCTGCGGGTCGCGACAGCGCGTAGCGCCCGCCGCCCGCCGGGAGGTCAGTCGTCGGCGAACACCCGGGGCGCGGAGGCAAGGCCGAACAGGATGAAGAGGATGCCGAGCACGAACGGCAGGTAGCCGACCTCGTGGCGGTCGTACCAGCCGGCCCACGTCATGAGGACGCCCAGCAGCAGCAGGGTGGTGACCATCCAGATCGGCAGCTTCTTCACGACGTCCTCTCGCGGTTCGCGGCGGCCCCTTCGTCCGCCGTCGCCACATTACCGGCACGGAAGGGTAGTGTCCCGGCCCGCTATGACGGAACCCAGCAACGCACACGTCACCGTAACCACGGACGAACGCCCCTCGGGCATCGTCGTCACCGTCGAGGGGGTGGTGGACGCCAGCACCCTGTCGGAGGTCTCGGCGGTGCTCACCGACGCCCAGCGCGACGGACGCATGGTCTACGTGGACCTGGCTGCGGTCACCTTCATGGACAGCCGGGGACTCGGTGCGCTCATCGCCGCCAACGAGCGGTCCCGTGAGGGCGCGGCGGACATCCGCCTGCACGCCCCGTCGGACGCGGTCCGGCGTCTCCTCAACATCTCGGGCGTCACCGCCGTGCTGGTGGAGGCCGAGGAGCTTCCGGCCGCCTAACCCCCGTGCCGGCGGTGATACCGTCGCCGAAAAGGGGAGGTCGGCATGGGTGGTACCACCTACCGGGTCACCGGGATGAGTTGCGACCACTGCCGGAAGGCCGTGGAGGATTCCGTGGGTGCCGTGCCCGGCGTGAGCGCCGTGGCAGCAGATCCTGCGACGGGCACCGTGCTGGTGGAGGGCGATCCGGACGATCGCCTGGTGCGCGACGCGATCGTCGACGCCGGGTACGGGGTTGCCTGAGCACGACCTCCTGATCGAGGGAATGACCTGCGCCGCCTGCGTGGCGCGGGTGGAGAAGGCGCTGAACGGGGTGGACGGGGTATCCGCGACCGTCAGCCTGGCGACCGAGCGGGCCCACGTGGATGCCCCGGAGGGCATGGATGACGCGGACCTCGTGGAGGTCGTGCGTCGTGCGGGCTACGGGGCCGCCCCGGCCGCCGAGGCCCCTCGTGATGCCGGCGATTCCGCGGCCGCCACATCGGCTGCCCTTCGGCGGCGACTGGTGTGGGCCGCGGTGCTCACGGTTCCGGTGATGGTGCTGTCGATGGCGCCGCCCCTGCAGTTCCCGGGGTGGCAGTGGGTGTCGCTGGTGCTTGCGACGCCCGTGGTGTGGTGGTGCGGCTGGACCTTCCATGTGGGTGCCTGGGCGGCCCTGCGCCACCGCTCGGCATCGATGGACACCCTCATCTCGCTCGGGTCGGCCGTCGCATGGGGATGGTCACTCGTGGCGATGCTGTTCCTGGGCGCCGGCGAGATCGGCATGACGATGCACATGTCGCTGTTTCCATCCGATTCCTCCGGGGCCGAGCTGTACTTCGAGGTGGCCGCGGGAATCGTGACGCTGGTGCTGCTGGGGCGCTACCTCGAGGCCCGCGCGCGGCGCAGCGCCGGTGAGGCCATTCGCGCGCTCATGGCCCTCGCACCCGATACGGCCGTCGTCGTACGCGCGGGCACCGAGGTGGAGGTGCCGGCGGTGGATGTGCGGGTGGGCGATGAGGTGGTGGTGCGCCCCGGTGGTCGCGTCCCGGTGGACGGCGAGGTGGTGCAGGGCGCCTCGGCTGTGGACCGCGCCCTGCTGACCGGCGAGAGCGTCCCCGTGGAGGTCGGCCCGGGCGACCCGGTGGACGGTGGCGCCCTGAACGCAGGGGGTCGCATCGTCGTGCGGGCCACCCGCGTGGGCGCGGAGACCGCCGTGCACCGGGTGGCGGCGCTGGTGCAGGCGGCGCAGGCGGGCAAGGCCCCCGTGCAACGACTGGCCGACCGCGTGGCGGGCGTCTTCGTGCCCGTTGTCATCCTCATCGCCCTCGGCACGCTGGTGGGGTGGCTCGCCACGGGGAATCCCGCGGGCGAGGCCATGACCGCCGCCGTGGCCGTGCTGGTCATCTCCTGCCCCTGCGCGCTGGGCCTCGCGACGCCCGCGGCGCTCATGGTGGGCACCGGGCGGGGCGCCCAGCTGGGCATCCTCATCCGCGGGCCCGAGGTGCTCGAGGGCACGCGTCGCGTGACCGTCGCCGTACTCGACAAGACGGGCACGCTCACCGAAGGGGTGATGCGCGTGGCCCGGGTCGAGCCCGCCCCGGGCTGGGACAACCACGACGTCCTCGCCCTCGCGGGGGCGGCCGAGGCAGGCAGCGAGCATCCGATCGGGCGGGCCATCACCGAGGCGGCCCGGTACCCGTCGCGTGTGCCGCCGGAGACCACGTCGTTCCGGGCCACGGCGGGCGTGGGGGTGATGGCGGAGGTCGCGGGCCAGGTCGTCGAGGTGGGCCGCAGCGCCGACCTGGACGGCGTGCTCGCCGACGAGCGGGACCGGGCCCTGGCGGATGGGCTGACCGTCGTGGCCGTGCGGGTCGATGGCCGGCCGGCGGGGATCATCGCGGTCGGCGACGTGGTGCGGCCGGAGGCGGCCCGCGCAATCTCCATGTTGCGCGACCTGGGGCTGCGGCCCGTCATGCTGACGGGCGACGCCGAGGAGCCCGCCCGTGCCGTGGCCGCGTCCGTGGGCATCGACGAGGTCGTGAGCGGCGTGCTCCCCGAGGGCAAGGAGCAGGCGGTGCGCGACCTGCAGGCCGCAGGTGAGGTCGTGGCGATGGCGGGTGATGGCGTGAACGACGCCCCGGCGCTCGTGCGCGCCGACCTGGGCATCGCCATGGGCACCGGCACCGATGTGGCCTCCGAGGCCGCGGACATCACGCTGGTCACCCCCGACCCGCGGGCGATCGCCGATGCCATCCGGTTGTCGCGGCGCACGCTCCGCACGATCCAGGGGAACCTCGTGTGGGCCTTCGGGTACAACGTCGCGGCCATTCCCCTGGCGGTCATGGGGCTGCTGAATCCGCTCATCGCCGCCGCGGCCATGGGGCTTTCCAGCATCTTCGTGGTGACGAACTCCCTGCGTCTGCGTGGTTTCCGTCCGGCCCGCTAGGCTGCCGGACGTGTCGCAGGACTACCTCGGGAGCGGCGGGCGCCTGGATGGCGGCCCGGCCGATGCGCTGATCGACGCCGGCTACCGCTACGAGTCGCAGGCGGGGCCGCGGCTGGCCCGGGGCCTCAGCACGTCGGACCTGGCCCACGCGGTGATGCTGGCGGAGGCCGGGGCGATCCCCGGGGATCAGGCGAGGGCCCTGCTGGCCGGGCTCCTCGAGCTGGATGCCATCCCGGGTGATGCCTTCCCGTGGAACCCCGCGCTGGGCGATGCATTCAACAGCCGCGAGCATGAGCTGCGCTCGCGGGCGGGGGCCACCGCCGCCGGGTGGCTGTCGGCGGGACGCCCGCGCCGCGAGGCCTTCCGGGTGGGGCTGCGGATCGTGGCGCGCGATGGCGCCCGCGACCTGCACGACGCCTGCGTGGCGCTTGCCGCCGCGCTGGTGGACCTGTCGGCGCGCCATGCCACCGACCTGGCTGCCGACTACACCTACCTGCAGCCCGCGCAGCCGACGCGCCTCGGGCACCTGGTGCTGGCATATGCCTATCCGCTGCTGCGCGATGCCGCACGACTCCGCGGCATCCATGAGGCGCTGGACATGTCGGTGGCGGGAGCCGGCGGCAGTGCGGGTTCACGCTGGCCGCTGGACCGCGCACGCCTGGCCGACCTGCTGGGCGCCGCGGGCACGGTGCCGCACGTGAAGGACGCCATGTGGCAGTGGGATGCCTACGTGGACCTCATGTCCGCGGCGGCCACCACCGCCACGCATCAGTCGGAACTGGCGCAGGACCTGGAGATCCTGGCCAGCCGCGAGTTCGGCATCGCGCAGCTGGCCGATCGCCACAGCCGCGCGAGCGCGCTGATGCCGCAGAAGCGCAACCCCTACGCGCTCGCCGTGGTGCGCGCCACGGCGGGGACGGTGTCCGGGGACCTCGCCGGGATGCTGGTCGCCCTGCACACGGGGTCGGCGCGCACCGATCACTTCCACGTCCTCAACACCGTCATCCCCCGGGCCCTCGAGGAGGTGGTGGCATCCACCCGGCTGATGGCGGAGGTCGTGGAGGGCCTGACGCTGGATGCCACCCGCGCGGGCGAGGCAGCGCGCAGCGGGTTCATCACGGCCGCCGACCTGTCGGACGTGCTGGCGCAGGAGGCCGGGCTGGACTACCGCACTGCCCACCACGTGGTGGGGCGCGCCGTGAAGATGCTGGTGGATTCGGGGCGCGACGAGTCGGCCCTCACCCCGGCGCTCCTCGCGGAGGCCGCCATGGCCAGCGACGGCATCGACCTGCAGGTGGACGCCGACCTGATCCGACGGGCCCTCGACCCGGAGATGGCCGCGGACATGCGCCTGCAGGAGGGCTCATCCGCCCCGGGCCGCACCGAGAAGATGGTCGCGGCCTGCCGCGAGGACATCGCGGCGGCGCGCACGTGGGGGTCGGGTGCCGGTGCGCGCGCGGAGCGCGCGGAGGCAGCCCTGCGCACCCGCGCCCGCGAGATCGCGGGCACCTAGCCCGCGGGTGCCCCGGGCGCCGGGGCGTGCTGCACGCGTACCCGGGCCGCGTAGCGGGACAGCAGGCGGTACAGGGCGGGCCCGATGACCAGGGCGAAGATCACGTTGCCCACCGCGTGGGCCACGTCGAACCACGCGCTGGCGACGCATGCGGCGATGAACGCCGCCCACGAGACCTCGGGGCCGAACGTGGCGAGGAACCACAGGTTCATGGCCCAGCCGAATGCCAATCCCCAGGCGCCGGCCACCACGGCCAGGCCCAGGCGGGTGCGCGTGGCCGGGCGCAGCAGGGCGCCCGACGCCCCGACCGCGCCCCACAGCAGCATCTGGGCGGGGGTCCAGGGGCCCTGGCCGAGGAAGGCGTTGGAGATGAGCGCGGCGAGTGCCCCCACGGCCATGCCGGCGCGGGCCCCCAGCGCGGCGCCGGCCACCAGGCACATGGTGGTGACGGGCTTCACCGAGGGGACGGCCGCGAACAGCACCCGCCCCGCGGCGGTGGCCGCGCCCAGTGTGGCGGTGAGCGCGAGCATCTTGGGGCCACCGGCCCCACGCTCCCACGTCACCCATCCCAGCAGCAGCAGCGCGATGGTCGTGAGGACCACCACGGCGGCGGCGCTCACGCGCGCAGGAGGGCCGTGGGCGGCAGGCCCGTGGGCACGGCGTCCCCGTTCACCATCTCGAGCACCTCATCGGCTGCGGCCACGGCGAAGGGGCCGTCGTGGGTGGCCACCAGCACGGCGGCGCCCTCTGCCGCCCGGCGCCGGATGAGGTGGGCCAGCGTCCTCTTGCGGGACGGGTCCATGCCGCGCGTGGGCTCGTCAAGTACCAGCACCGCGGGGTTGGCCACCAGGATCGCGGCGAGCGCCACGCGCTCCCGCTCGCCCACGCTGAGGTCGAGGGGATGGCGGTCCAGCAGGTGGCCGAGGTCCAGGTCGTGCGCCACCGCCGCGACGCGCGCATCGCGCAGGCTGCCGGTGATGCCCTGCACGCGCAGGGCCACGGCGATCTCATCATCCACGCGCTCGGTGAGCAGATGGCGGCCCGGATCCTGCGGCACCATCCCGAGCCGGGGGAATCGCAACTCCGGCGGCAGCGCGGAGACATCCTCATCCCCCAGGAGCACGCGCCCGTCCGTGGGGCAGTGCAGGCCCGCCAGGGTGCGCAGGAGCGTGCTCTTTCCGCTGCCGTTGGGCCCGGTGAGCGCCGTGACGCGGCCGGGCACCAGTGCCAGGGACGCACCGCGCAGCACGTGACGCCCGTCGTGGCCCGCCACGATGCCCTCCGCGCGCGCTGCGGGCGGCGCGGCAACGGTGCACGGCGCGGGCGGCTCCCCGGCGTCTTCGTCCGGCGCGGCCGGCCCCACCTGGCCGCAGCACACCGCCAGAACGCGGTCTGCGATGGGGCGCACCCGCTCGGCGCGGTGCTCAGTGATGACCACGGCGGTGCCCGCATCGGCCAGTTCCCGAAGGGCACGCGCCAGGTCCGCCGCCGCCCGTGCGTCCAGTTGCGAGGTGGGCTCATCCAGCAGCAGCAGCCGCGGACCACGGGCCAGGACGCCCGCGATCGCCACCCGCTGGCGCTCGCCGGAGGACAGCGCCTCGATGCGGCGATCACGCAGGTGCGATGCCCTGGCCGCCTGCAGGGCGCCGTCCACGCGCCGGGCGATCTCCGCGGCCGGCATGCCGGCGTTGGCGGGGCCGAATGCCACATCGCGCTCCACCGTGCCCAGCACCGCCTGCGCCTCGGGGTCCTGGAACACCATGCCCACGGCGCCGCCGAGCGCGGCGGGAGGCTGCCGCAGGGCATCCCGCCCGGCCACCTCGACGCTGCCGCCGAGCGCGCCGCCGTGGAAGTCGGGAACGAGCCCGGCGAGCGAGCGCAGGAGGGTGCTCTTGCCGCCACCCGACGGGCCCTCCAGCACCAGCACCTCGCCGGCACGGACGTCCAGGTCCACGCCGTCCAGGGCCGCGGCCGGTGCGCCGCCGTAGGTGAATCGCAGCCCGCGCACGCGGGCCACCACGGCGTCGCCGGGCGGGGTCACCTCATGTGGGGTCCCGTGGGGGTACCCGCGCACCGTCACCTCAGTCCTCGAAGGTCGTGGTGCCAAGGCGGAGGCAGGTCTCCTGGCTCCCGGGCGCTGCGCCCCCGCGCCTTCCCGGGTGGTCCCCAGTGGCCGGGCCTCATGGACCCCAGCGGCGGCGCCCCGGTCACAGTGGCGGGACCGCGCCGGAATCGCACCGGCTTCCCTCACCACCGCCCATGGCGTCGTGCCGGGGACTATAGGGGCGGGAGCACCCTGCCGTGGCTGATCAGCGTGCCGGTGATCACGGGACTGCTCACGGTCACCATGCACACCGCTGACGTGCGGCCGCACGCCGGGAGGAGGCCGGGCCCGCCAGGTGGCGGTCCAGGTCCTCCCGTCGTCGGTGGGCCTGCCTAGGGTGCGCGCCGTTCCACTGTCCAGCCCACCGCTCCCCGCGTGGCGAGGATGCGGTCGTGCAGTCCGTCGGGGTCCTCCTGCCAGAACTCGACCACGCGGGGCTCCAGGCGGTGCCCGATCCACCCCGGTGGTACGGCTGCGGGGTCGCCGTCGGGCGGGACCGCGGCGAGGCGCCGGTGCAGGTCGCCGCGGGAGGGCAATGGCTCGCCCTGCCGCCAGGCCCGGGCCGCCCGGCGGGCCTGGGGCCGCCGGCGCGCGATGTGGGCCGCCACCTCGTCGTCGGGCAGGAGGTGCACGGGGCCCTCCACCCGCGCCTGGCGTCCCAGCCCCGCCCAGAAGAAGACCCCTGCCGCGTCCGCCCGCGCGGCGATCTCGCGTGCCTTGCGTGACCGTCCGTCGGTGATCCATTCCAGGCCGGCCGGTCCCCACCGCCGGACGAACACCATGCGCGCGGAGGGACGTCCGTCCTGCCCGGCCGTGGCGAGCGTCATGGCGAGGGGCTGCGGCTGGCCCGTGGCGCGCGCCTCGTCGATCCACGCGCAGAGCGCGCGCAGGGGGTCGGGCGATATCTCGTCGGGACGCAGGGGCGCCATGGCGACCACGGTAGCCTGCGCCCATGCCGCGCATCGCCGTACCCGACTGGATCCCGTTGAACGCCATGGCCGGGGATGAGGTACTGCCCGCCATCGGCACCCAGCCGGTGCTGTCGCCCTACGACCGCGACGAGGTCGCGCGGGTGGATGTCTCTGGCGAGGAGGCCGTGGACATGGCCGTGGCGGTCGCGCGTGATGCCCTGGGCGCTGCTCCGCACGCCGCCGAGCGGGCGCGCATCCTCGACCGGGCCTCAGCGCGCGTGGCCGCGTGCTCCGAGGATCTCGCCCTGCTCATCGCGGCCGAGGCCGGCAAGCCCATCCGCCAGGCCCGTGGCGAGGTGGCGCGGTGCGTGGACACGCTCGCGTTCTCGGCCGCGGTCACCCGCACCGTGGCGGGTGAGGTGATCCCTATGGATGCTGCCGACTCGGGTGTCGGGCTCGTGGGCACCACGGTGCGCGAGCCCGTCGGGGTCATCGCGGCGATCACGCCCTTCAACTTCCCGCTCAACCTCGTGGCCCATAAGCTCGGACCCGCGATCGCCGCGGGTGCTCCCGTGGTGCTGAAGCCCGCGGGCCGCACGCCCCTCTCGGGCCTTGCCCTGGCGATGATCCTCCGCCAGTGCGGCCTGCCCCCCGCGATGCTGGGCTGGGTGCTGGGTGATCGCGTGGCGGGCGAGCCGCTCACGGCGCACCCCGACGTGGCGATGGTGTCGTTCACCGGCAGCAGCACGGTGGGCTGGGCCATTCGCGCGGCGCGCCCGGACATCCGGGTGGCCCTCGAACTCGGCAACGCCACGCCCGTCATCGTCCATTCCGACGCCGACGTGCACGCGGCGGCACGGGCCATCGCGGGCAGCGCCTTCACCCACGCCGGGCAGTCGTGCATCTCGGTGCAGCGGGTGATCGTGCACCGCGAGGCGCATGACGTGCTGATGGACGCGCTTCTGCCGCTGGTGGACGGTCTCGTGGTGGGCGACCCGCTGGGGGAGGCCACCGATGTCGGCCCCGTCATCGACTCCGCGTCCGCGGATCGCATTCTCGAGTGGATCGCCGAGGCCACGCAGGTGGGCGCACGGGTGGTCCGCGGCGGCGACCGGCTTCCATCGGGTCCGGCCATGCTCGCCCCGACGGTGCTCGACGGCGTCGCGCCGTTCACCCGCGTGATGCGCGAGGAGGTGTTCGGGCCGGTCATCGCCGTGTGCGTGTACGACCGCGTGGACGATGCCATCGCGATCGCGAACGACAGCCCCCTGGGCCTGCAGGCAGGCATCTTCACGGCCCGCGTGGACGCCGCGATGGCGTGGGCCCGGCGCCTCGCGTTCGGGGGCGTGCTCATCAACGAGACCCCCACCTTTCGCGCCGACCAGATGCCCTACGGTGGCATCCGCGGTTCGGGCGATGCCCGCGAGGGGCCGGCATCGGCGGTGATGGAGATGACCTATCCCAAGCTCGTCATCACGCGCCTGCCGGAATGACGTCGCAACGACGGAACCCGGCGCATGGCCGGGTTCCGTTTCCAGATGGCGGGAGAAGGATTTGAACCTTCGTAGGCAGAGCCGACGGTTTTACAGACCGCTCCCTTTGACCACTCGGGCATCCCGCCAGGTGGCCGCGGCACCTTAGC
>Ga0181587_10004318_pt1 | contig 11743 bp, 6 predicted proteins | sample 071ome_27_FD_132463 | JGI IMG/M metagenome (GOLD analysis project Ga0181587, IMG submission 132463) | Coastal salt marsh microbial communities from the Groves Creek Marsh, Skidaway Island, Georgia - 071409AT metaG (megahit assembly) | ecosystem: Environmental > Aquatic > Marine > Intertidal zone...
CCGCCACGACATGGGTGATTCTCCCGTCGCGCAGGATCCGCTCCGGCTCCAGCTCGGCGCCCCGGACCACCTCGACCCGGGTCCCGAGCCGCTCGAAGCCCTGGGCGAGGTTCCAGGTGAAGGAGTCGCGGTTGTCGATGAGGAGGAGCTCCGCCCTCGCCATTCCTCGTCCCTCTCCCGTTCCCTCAAGCCTCGCCCCGGTCGCCCGGGTCGCCCGTCCAGATCGTGGCCACTCCGCCCGGCATCGGAACCGATCCCTCCCCGTCCGCAAGGCCTCTCCTCCTGCTCCGAGGGCCGTTGCGGCCGATGCGCCCCTCTCCAGACCCCCTCGAATGGCGACCTGAGGGGGATCCTCGTGAAAAGGAAGCTCTTGCAAGATTCCGGGCCCGGTCGATGCTCGGGGAACTCCCAGAGAGAGGAGTTCCCATGAACCGCTTTGGAACCTGGGCCGTCGCGGCGGCCTGCCTGATCCTGATCGGCTGCGCGCCGATCGAGAGCGAGGTCGAGTCGGTGCAGCCCACCCCCGACTCGGTGACCTCCACCGTGGAGTTCGACATCGTCGTCGACTTCGACCACTCGATGAAGGCGGAGTCGATCACGACCGACACCTTCCTCGTGACCGGCTCCGAGAGCGGCGCGCACCTCGGTGCGTATGTCCTCTCCGCCGGAGACACCCGGGTGACCTTCACCACGACGACCGGCTTCATCGCCGGTGAGACGGTGATCGTCGACCTCACCAGCTCGATCGAGAGCCAGTCGGACAAGGCCCTCGACGCCTACTCCTGGAGCTTCACCGTCGCCCCCGTGACGCCGGTCGAGCCGAGCCCGCTGTTCATCACCTCGACCACCCCGCCGATCGAGTCTCCGTCCGGGATCCTCAACGGGAACTTCGCGGTCGCGTTCAACGGCCCGATCGACCCGTCCTCCCTCGTCGATGGCGTGGTCCGGATCGAGGGATCGCGCAGCGGCCAGCGGGAGATCCACTTCGACTCCATCGTCACCTCCCTTCCCGTCCCCCTGCTCCCCTTCACCGTCGACCGCCCGTTCCTCGCGGGAGAGCGCGTCACCCTCTCCGTCGGGGCCGAGCTGCTCGGCCTCGCGGGAGACATGGCCCTCCCGAGCGTCGTCCAGTTCACCGGACGGCAGCAGGGGACGGGACTCGGGGAGTACGACCTCGCCGGCGGCACCGGGCTGGTCGGCGGTCGCGTCCACTTCCTCGACCTCGATCACGACGGCCGGGACGAGTGGGCGATCGTCGAGGCGGATGGCACCATCCTCGTGGAGGAGGAGAACGCCGGCCTGGTCGACCTCGTCGGGAACTGGAAGATCGGCGGATCGGTCGCCGACTCCGCGGTCGGGGACTTCAACGGTGACGGTCGCATCGACCTCGCCACCCTCTCCGCCGCCGGGACGAGCGTCTCCCTGCTGCTCGGCTCGCCGAGCAACGCGCTCCCCTTCGAGGCGCCGCTCGAGGTCCTGCTCGACCTCCCCGCGGACTCGATCGTGGCGGGGCACCTGAACAGCGACGGGATCACCGACCTGCTCCTCGTCGACTCCTTCGGCATGAGCGTCGCGGCCGGTCACGTCGACTCCCCGCTCGCGGCCCAGCTCGCGCTGCCGGAGGTCGCCCCGGTCGGTCCTCCCGCGATCGGCGACTTCGACGGCGATGGCCTGAACGACGTCGCGCTCGCCCTGGCGAGTGGAGATCTCCAGATCCTGATCGGGCATGACGACGGCACCTTCGGCGCCGCCGTGACCCTGACCCCGGTCTCTCCCGCCACGGGGGTCGTCGCGGTCAACCTCGACGGTGACTCCGTGATCGACCTCGTCGCCACCGCAGCGGCGGGCGAGCTCGGCACCGCGTTCGTGCCGGTCGGAGCCATGGGCTTCGACGACCTGGCGCTCTTCGCCGACGCGGCGGGCACCGGCGCGATCGCGGTCGACTGGAACGGGGACGGCGACGCCGACCTCGTCACCCCGATCCCGGGGACCTCCGACCTCCGGGTCGCCCTCGGCACCGGGAACGGAAACCTGGCCCAGCCGACGGTCCAGACCGCGCCGGCCGAGATCGCCGGGCTCTCCCTCGGGGACACCGACGGAGACGCGATCCTCGACTTCGCGATCGTCCACCCGGACGGCGCCTGGGGGATCGGCCACGGCAGCACCGGGAACCCGACCCTTGCCGACCGGGTGCGCGTGATCACCGTCGACCCGTCGGTCGCGGATCAGGGAAACCCGACCCTCGAGGTCACCGCCGGGGACACCGACGTCCCCTTCCACGTCCTCGTGGACTGCGAGCGTGACCTGCAGGGACTGACCCTCGTGCTCGACTACGACCCGACCCTGCTCGCGGTCACCGCCTGGACCGCGGACGGCACCGACGTCGGCAACCTCGCTCCGGACTTCGTGCAGGCCCAGACCGACGACGTGAGCGGCGCCCTGATCCTCGGCGTGATCTTCCAGTTCCTCCCGTCGAACCCGCCGGTCCTGCTGCCGGTCGGTACCGGGCATGTCGCCGCGACCGGACTCTTCGACGTCGCGATCGACGCCCCGACCGCCCTCACGCAGATCGGCCCGAAGGACGGGCTCGGCTCTCCGCCCGCCGACAACTCCTTCGTCTCCGACGGTCTGAGCTACGCGCCGGAGCTGGTCTCCGCCGACATCTCGATCACCGAGGACCCGACCGGCAACACCGACCCGCTCTTCCTCCGCGGCGACGCGAACGGTGACGGCAGCGTCAACGTCGCGGACTCGACCTTCCTCCAGGACTACGTGACCGGAGCGAGCGGCGTCGCGCCGCCCTGCTTCGACGCCGCCGACGCGAACGACGACGGCACGATCAACATCGCCGACGTCACCTACATCAACGCGTACCTCTTCTCCGGAGGTCCGCAGCCCCCCGCGCCCTTCCCGCAGAGCGGGTCCGACCCCACGACGGACTCGTTGGACTGCTCCCCTTAGTCCCTCTGCACCCGACGCGACCGGGGTCCCACACACTCCTCTCTCCTCCGACCGAGGATCCGTGCGACTCCACTCCTCTCCACCACTCCTTCTCCACGGTCCCGGTCACCGTGGTCCCGGTCGCGTCCCCTCCCCCTGCAATCGAAGGCCCGTGGCGGGCGAGCGAGGTCCCCTCGCTCGCCCGCTGCGCGTTCCGGCCCGGCTGGCCGACTCCGAAGGGGCATCGTAGACTTCGGGGACCCCTCCTCCCGGCGCGGGGAGGAGCCGGGTCGCGATGCCGCCCCCGGTCGATCGCGGTCCCTCCGCGAGCGCCCCTCTGCTCGAGGTCACTGCCCGGATGATCCACGGTCACCACCCCCTCCGTCGCACCGTCGCACCGCCGATCGCGGTCACCCTCCTCGTCTCCCTCATCACTCTCTCCTCCGCGTCCCGCCTCCCGGCCGACTCGGTGCAGCTGCGCAGCGGAATCCAGCTCCACGGGACGATCCTTCGCCACGATGAGACCGAGGTCACGATCCGCCTCGAGGGAGGGGCGGTGACGAGCTTCGATGCTCGCCTCGTGTCCGAGGTGATCCGGACCCGCGGCGGAGAGCTCCGCCCCCTCGACCTCGATGACGACCGCGGAGGCAGCGCACCCACCGATGGAGACGCCGCGCCGAGGCCCCGCAGCCGCAGCACGCGCCGCCCGGTGGTCGGCGGGACTCTCCTGCTTCCGGCGGACGCAGCGCCGGGTGTGCTCATCGAGCCGGTGAGCAGCGGAGGCCACCCGACGACGACCCCGCGCCCGGGGACCCGCCCCATCCCCCCGCGCTGGTCCGCGGTGTTTGTCCTCGACCGCGGTCTGACCGCCATTCGGATCGGCTCCGCCGTGGCGCTCCCCGAGGACGAGGCCCAGGCCCGCTGGATCCGGGACACACTCCTCCCGCGGCGGGGGAGCTTCGCTCCTCCCCTCGACCAACGACGGATCGGGGGACGGATGACCTGGGCGAGCGAGCGCCTGCGAGGGAGCCCGGGGAGCGAGGTCCGTCTCCTCACGGGATGGGTGCGAACGGGCCCGCGGACCGCCGCTGTGATCGAAGTCGAGCTACCGGAGACCCTCTTCCGGCAGGATCCCTACCGCTACCGGGTCATCCCTCGCTCCTTCCAGCCGGTCTCGGGTGAAGAAACCGGGCGAGATGGCGGCTCCCCGGGGACGTCTCCGACCGCCACACCTCCACCGCCCTCCTCCCCGGAGGGTTTTCCACATCAGGCAAACCAGGCGGGGACAGAATCCGAAGTCCTTCATCTAGATTGAATTGCGGGATCTCGCCTCCATGCCCAGCACTTGGGCATTGACCCAATGGGGGGACTAGATATTGTGGCCCTCCGCGTCGAGGGCTCTCCCCACGGGAGAGGCTTTTCAGGGCCTCCCTCGATCCACATCCTTCACCCGCCCCGTACCTCCGGTGCGCCCTCGTGGCGCCCTCATCCCGGGTCGAGCGGCGTTCGGAGCTCCGCTTCCGCCGCCCAGACCCGAGGAGCGGCGTCGCTTCGTCGACGCACCGCAGGTTCGACCGAAGTTTGTGGTGACCGGCTCCCTCCGCCCCACCCGGGGTGGCAGGAGGTGCGAGGCCCCGACAACCCGGCGAGGTCCGCAGGACCCGGCCAGAGTTGGACGCCGAGACCTGCTTCGCCCCTCGGGCGGCGCAGCGTCCATTCTCGCCATCCGGCGAGGGGGACGAGTTCTCAGCTCTTCGGAGCTTTCAGGGGAAGGGATCGGGCTCGTCAGCCCGGTCTGGGGAATGCGAGAGGTTCGGAGCGAGGACAAGAGGCCCTCCGCCTCCCGGCAGGGAGAGGGGAGCGGCATCGTCACCCCCCGCTCTCCCCTCGTCAGGATCGCCGCGGAGAGGTGAACGGGTCCCCGGGAGCGCCCGGTGGGGCTCGCGCCGCCGCGCGTCGATCGTGCAGCTCTCCGCCCGTGTCCGGCATCGCGCCGGAGGGCGGCGTTCTCGCTGTCCGCGCCGCTCTCGGCAGCGGAGCGGCGAAGGCTCCCCCGCAGGGGCTCCTTCGTCGCGTCGCCCGAGCGCGGCCTTGCCGGCGAGAGGGATGCACCGATCGGGTGCGGGGCCTCGCCCACGGCAGAAAATCGAGTTCGGGGCCGACCGCAGGCCCTCTGCGCCTCGGGCCCCGGCCCGACGCGGAGGGACCCCGCCGAGGTACCGCTTCGTTCGTCTCCCCTCGGGTGGGCTCCACGCTGGGCCCCCGGGGGAGTGACCCGAGCGGTCGCGCGGTCCCACGAACGGAACTGCATGGGGGCAACCTCCGTCCGCTCCTCACACGAGGGGCTCGGGGTGCGCCGGCGTGCGCCGGGTGCCGAGCAGGGCACCGATCGGAAAGCAGGAGGACGCTTCGGTGAGAGTCAGTCGTCGTTTCACGCACAAGGGACAGAGCCCGTACGCCTCGTTCGAGTGGGATCGCCGCACCTCGGAGATCCGCAACCCGGACGGGACCCTCGTCTTCCACCTCGAGGACATCCGTGTCCCGAAGCAGTGGTCCCAGGTCGCCACCGACGTTCTTGCCCAGAAGTACTTCCGCAAGGCGGGGGCGCTTCCCTGTGACGAGGAGGGTCGCCCCCTCCCCCACGACGAGAGCACCCCGACCGGCTGCGAGACCGACGCCCGTCAGGTGTTCCATCGGCTCGCTGGCTGCTGGCGTCACTGGGGTGAGGAGCACGGCTACTTCGACACCCCGGAAGACGCCCAGGCGTTCTACGACGAGCTCTGCTACATGCTCGCCGCCCAGTACTCCGCTCCGAACAGCCCACAGTGGTTCAACACCGGGCTGCATCACTCGTACGGGATCAGCGGGCCCCCGCAGGGTCACCACTTCGTCGACCCGGAGACGGGAGAGCTGAAGCTCGCCTCGAGCGCCTACGAGCGCCCCCAGCCCCACGCCTGCTTCATCCAGTCGGTGCAGGATGATCTCGTCGGAGACGGCGGCATCATGGATCTGTGGCAGCGGGAGGCCCGACTCTTCAAGTACGGCTCCGGCACCGGCTCCAACTTCTCCAGCCTTCGAGCAGAGGGGGAGCCCCTCTCCGGCGGCGGGCGCAGCTCCGGCCTGATGTCGTTCCTCAAGATCGGCGACGCGGCCGCGGGCGCGATCAAGTCGGGCGGCACCACCCGCCGCGCCGCGAAGATGGTCTGCCTCGACCTCGACCACCCCGACATCGAGAACTTCGTCACCTGGAAGGTGCGCGAGGAGCAGAAGGTCGCCTCGATGGTCGCGGGATCGAAGATCTGCGCCAGCAAGCTGAAGGCGGTCTTCCAGTCCTGCATGACCCAGAACGACGAGGGCCCCCTCGTCGTCGACTGCGACCCGAAGTCGAACGAGGCCCTGCGCGCCGCGATTCGCGACGCCCGCCACTCCCAGGTTCCCGAGGCGTACATCCAGCGGATGGTCCAGTTCGCGGAGGAGGGGTTCCGGAGCTTCGAGTTCGAGGAGTTCGACACCAACTGGGAGAGCAAGGCCTACCAGAGCGTGTCGGGACAGAACGCGAACAACTCGGTCCGCGTGCCGAACGCCTTCTTCGAGGCGCTCGAGAACGACGCCGACTGGGACCTCGTCGGGCGGACCAACGGCGAGGTGATCCGCAGCGTCCGCGCCCGGGAGCTGTGGGACACCATCGGCTACGCGGCCTGGAGCTGCGCCGACCCCGGCCTCCAGTACGACACCACGATCAACGAGTGGCACACCTGCCCCACCGATGGTCGGATCAACGCGTCGAACCCGTGCAGCGAGTACATGTTCCTCGATGACACGGCCTGCAACCTCGCCTCCCTGAACCTCGTCAAGTTCCTCGACGAGAGCGGGAACTTCGATGTCCGGTCCTTCCGCCACGCCGTGCGGATCTGGACGATCGTCCTCGAGATCAGCGTGCTCATGGCGAGCTTCCCGAGCGAGGAGATCGCCCGCCGCAGCTACGAGTACCGCACCCTGGGGCTGGGCTACGCCAACCTCGGCACGGTCCTGATGCGCCTCGGCATCCCCTACGACTCCGACGAGGGCCGCGCGATGTGCGGGGCGATCACCTCGATCCTCACCGGCGAATCCTACGCGACCTCCGCCGAGATGGCGAAGGAGCTCGGACCGTTCCCCTCCTACGATCGCAACCGGGAGTCGATGCTGCGGGTGATCCGCAACCACCGACGCGCGGCCTATGCCTCCTCGCCGTCCGAGTACGAGGAGCTGACGATCACGCCGATGCCGATCCACTCCGACCACTGCCCGGGCCCGCTGGTTCAGGCGGCTCGGGATGTCTGGGACCGGGCGCTCTCCCTCGGCGAGAGCTTCGGCTACCGCAACGCCCAGGCCACGGTGATCGCGCCCACCGGGACCATCGGCCTCGTCATGGACTGCGACACGACGGGGATCGAGCCGGACTTCGCCCTCGTGAAGTTCAAGAAGCTCGCCGGCGGCGGCTACTTCAAGATCATCAACCAGAGCCTGCCGGTCGCCCTCGTGAAGCTCGGGTACACGAGCCAGCAGGCGCGCGACATCGTGGATCACGCGGTGGGCCGCGCGACCCTCGAGGGCGCGCCCGGGGTCAACCCGCAGCGCCTCCGCGAGCTCGGCTTCACCGACGAGGCGCTCGCGAAGATCGAGGCCGCGCTCCCGAGCGCCTTCGACCTCAGCTTCCCCTTCAACGACTTCACCCTCGGAGAGGGCTTCGCCGAGAGGACCCTCGGCCTCGCCGGCGAGAAGCTGACCCTCTGGGCGATGGACCCCCTGCGCGCTCTCGGCTTCACCTCCGACGAGATCGAGTCCGCCAATGACTACGTCTGCGGCACGATGACGGTCGAGGGGGCGCCGCACCTCGAGGATCGCCACCTCCCGATCTTCGACTGCGCGAATCGCTGCGGGCGGCGCGGCACCCGCTACATCCCCTTCGAGGCCCACATCACGATGATGGCGGCGGCCCAGCCGTTCATCTCCGGGGCGATCTCCAAGACGATCAACATGCCCCACGACGCGTCCCTCCAGGATGTGCGTCACGCCTACGAGCTCGGCTGGAAGCACATGCTGAAGGCGGTCGCGCTCTACCGGGACGGGAGCAAGCTCTCGCAGCCCCTCTCCTCCTGGAACGAGGACGGCATCGAGTCGGAGGACTCGGCCCCCCTCACGGTCGAGGGCGCGGCGCAGAAGGTCACGGAGCGGATCGTCCTCCGCTACCTCGCGAAGCGTCGTCGGCTCCCCCATCGCCGGAAGGGTTACACCCAGAAGGCGGTCGTCGGCGGGCACAAGCTCTATCTCCGCACCGGCGACTACGAGGACGGCACCCTCGGCGAGATCTTCGTCGACATGCACAAGGAGGGCGCCGCCTTCCGCAGCCTGATGAACTGCTTCGCGATCTCCGTCTCCCTGGGGCTGCAGCACGGCGTCCCGCTGGAGGAGTTCGTGGATGCGTTCCTCTTCACCCGCTTCGAGCCGAACGGCCTCGTGACCGGGAACCACAGCATCAAGATGTCGACCTCGGTGATCGACTACGTCTTCCGGGAGCTGGCGATCAGCTACCTCGGTCGGGACGACCTTCGCCATGTCACCGAGGAGGACCTCCGTCCGAGCACCCTCCAGGGTGACGGGGACGACCCGCCCTTCGTCGACGAGGAGGTCCTCGAGGTTCGGGAGATCGACGGAGCGGCGGACGGGGCTCCGATCTCCCCCCAGGCGAGCGCGCCCGCCGCGCCCGCCCGGCCCCGGGCGAACGGCAGCGGTGCCACCCCCGCGCGGTCGAAGCCGACCCTCGCGGAAGTCAGCCCGGTCCGGCCCCGGTCGAGCGAGGTCGACATCGCCCGCCTGAAGGGCTACGAGGGCGACCCCTGCCACGAGTGCCAGCAGCTGACCCTCGTGCGGAACGGCACCTGCCTCCGCTGCGACAGCTGCGGGGCGACGACCGGCTGCTCCTGATCGACCGGAGCGGGTCCGACCGGATCTGGAGGAGCCGGGGCTTCCCTCGACGAGGAGGGGGGTCCCGGCTCCCTCCATTCCGGTCCCGACGTCGCCCCCACCGGCAGGAGCGAGGCACGCCCGCGACCGCGCGACCGGAGGAGAGAAGTTTGACACCGGGGTGATCCTCGGCTGGATTCCCGACCGAACCGACACCTGAGGAGGAGCGACATGATCCGCCCTGATCGCTGGATCCGCCGCATGGCGGTCGAACATGGAATGATCGAGCCGTACGAGCCCGCGCAGGTGCGGGAGGTCGATGGAGAATCCGGACCGCAGCGCGTGATCAGCTACGGGACCTCGAGCTACGGCTACGACCTCCGGGTCTCCGACGAGTTCAAGGTCTTCACGAACGTCTACGGCTCCGTCGTCGACCCCAAGGGGTTCCAGGAGTCCTCCTTCGTGGACATGAAGTCGGATGTCTGCATCGTCCCCCCCAACAGCTTCGCCCTCGCCCGATCGGTGGAGTACTTCCGCATTCCCCGGAACGTCCTGACGATCTGCCTGGGCAAGTCCACCTACGCGCGCTGCGGGATCATCGTCAACGTGACCCCCTTCGAGCCGGAGTGGGAGGGACACGTCACTCTCGAGATCTCCAACACGACCCCGCTCCCGGCGAAGATCTACGCGAACGAGGGTCTCGCCCAGGTCATCTTCTTCGAGAGCGATGAGGAGTGCGACACGAGCTACCGAGACCGCGGCGGCAAGTATCAGGCGCAGCGGGGGATCACGATTCCCCGCATGTGAAGGCGGTCCCCCGGGAAGGGGGAGCAGGAAGGACGCGGCGCTCCGCGCCATCCTCTCCTCTCCGAGTCGGGATGCGGAGCGCGCGCCGGGAGGGCGTCCCCATCAATCGCCCCCGAAGGGCCCATCGTGGTTCGCGCACTCCCACGCGCAGAGGAACATGAACCGGGCGACGTTCTGGATCTTCCGGGGATCGATCCGCTCCACGTCATCCCGCTCCGTGTGGTACTCGGGGTGGTCTCCTCCGAAGAGGAAGACGGCGGGGATCCCCTTCTCGATGAAGGGGGCCTGGTCCGACCGCTTCATGTACTGGTCCATCCCCGTCCGATCGAGCTCGAGGTCGAGCTGGCGACCCACCGCCTCGACGAGCGAGTTGAGGCCGATGAAGCGATCATCCTTCCCGTAGAACATCTCGAGGGGGCCGTTCCGGGAGATCATGTCCATGTTCAGCATCGCGACCGTCTTCTCGATCGGTCGAGGGCAGTGGGCCACGTAGTGTCGGGAGCCGACGAGGCCGAGCTCCTCCGCGTCGAAGGCGATGAAGACGAGGGAGCGCGCCCGCTCGATCTTCGGGGCACCGGCGAAGGCCCGCGCCAGCTCGATGAGTCCGGCGGTCCCCGAAGCGTTGTCATCCGCCCCGTTGTGAATCTCGCCCGGGGTTCCCCGGGTGAGCTGCGGGTTCCGCGCGCGGCCGACATGGTCGAAGTGAGCGCCGACGACCACCTGCTCGGCGGCGCGCTCCGGATCCCCCCCAGTGAGCATCCCCACGACATTGCGACCGAGGCCGTAGGGGTGGCCCTTGCGACTCACGGAGAGAAAGACCACATGGTCGGCGAACCGGACCGCGCCCCCCGACTCGGCGCGATCCGGACGAGAGCGCCCCTTCCGGAGGAGTCCCTCCGCCGCATCCCGGTGCAGCAGGAGGATCGGGAGCGCGGCGGGAGAGTCCTGCGCGGACTCCGGCCAGGCGGGGAGGACCCTCTCCGCCTCCTCGCCGACCTCGACCGAGGTGAGGGCGATCACTCCCCGAACCCCGGCGCGTTGGAGCCGCGCGAGGGCGGGAGCGGTCGACGCGGCATCCCCCTTCGCCGGGTTCCCCTCCGGCTTCTCCCCCGCCTGCGCGGTGCCCTCCGCGTCGGGGGGCTCCCCGCCGGTCCGGGCCATCTCCGCCGCGAGGCTCTCCTCGCGGATCACCACGATGCGCCCGGACACCTCGGGAGGGAGCTCCCCCTCGAGCGCTCCTGCCGTGAGGTAGATCAGCTCCCCCCCGGTGGCGATCTCCGCGGAGCGGGGATGCGGGACGAGGTCCTCCCCGAGGGCGTAGGCGTCGACCTTTCGACCCGGGCGCCAGACCCGCAGGAAGTTGGAGTCCCGGAGGCTCCCCTCGCGAGCGGGGCGGAGGAGGATCGGGAAGCGTTGAAAGTAGCTCCCCTGGGGACCTCCCGGCCCGACGCCGCTCTCGATGAACCGCATCGCGATGTACTCCGAAGCGTGACGCCCCCCGTCCTCCCCGGCCGCCCGGCCCTCGAGGGCATCGGAGGCGAGATAGGAGACATGGGCGCGGCAGGCCTCGGCCTCGATCGAGCCGAACGCCGACCGGACCGCCCGGGGCCAGGGATCCACGGGACCCAACCCGGCGCCGACGAGGAGGAGCGCGGACAGGAGAAGGAGCGCCCCGAAGGCGGGGGGCCTCGAACGCTGGCGGGGTTGACGGTGCATCAGGACTTCCTCTCGGGTGGGTTCAGCATCGCAGAAACCGCCTCTCCCCGGGAGAGGGCGTGGAGCCTCTTCCAGGCCCCCGTCGAATCGGGCGCATCGGGGTCGGAGCCTGCTAGAATCCGGAGAGAGGCGGCGCCCCCCCTCCAGGGCGCCCCCGCTGCTGCGGAAGGACGACCATGATCGCCGACGGCCCCTCTCACTCCCCCGGGACCCTCCCCCCCCCCCCCCCCCCCCTCCACCCCAGCCACCCCGCCCCCCCCCCCCCCGGGCCCCCCCCCGCGCCCCCCCCCCCCACCCCCCCGGGCGGGCCACCCCCGGCCCCCGACCCCGCCCC
>Ga0181587_10004320_pt1 | contig 11739 bp, 7 predicted proteins | sample 071ome_27_FD_132463 | JGI IMG/M metagenome (GOLD analysis project Ga0181587, IMG submission 132463) | Coastal salt marsh microbial communities from the Groves Creek Marsh, Skidaway Island, Georgia - 071409AT metaG (megahit assembly) | ecosystem: Environmental > Aquatic > Marine > Intertidal zone...
CGGGTTGTGCCGGGCATCACGGCGGGCATCACGGCGGGCATCGGTGACTTGGCTGCGGCGGGCATTCCGGTGACGCATCGGGCGCATAATCAGGCCGTCACCTTTGGCACCGGGCATGACCAAACCGGGGCCAGCCCTGCCTCGCTGGATTGGGCGGCCATTGCCCAAGGCAGCCAAATGTTGGTGATTTACATGGGCCTGTCCCATGCCGCCACGATCACCGCCCGCCTGATCGCAGCTGGCCGCCCCGCGGACGAGCCTTATGCCATTTTGGCCCATGCCACCCTGCCCAGCCAAAGGCTGGTGGAAACCACCTTGGGCCAGCTGCCCATGGCGCTGCAAAACAGCGCCATCACCGCACCGGCGCTGATCTGCCTGGGGCCCAACGTAGCGCTGCGCGCGCAATTGGATTGGCAGGCGCTGGCCCCCCGCATGGCCATGGCCGCCGAATAGCACGCCCAGCCGCGACCGTTAACATATTCAAAATCTGTCTTGCGTCTGCTGCGCCGCAGGTCTAGCACTTTGCCATGACCTATACCGGCGATACCCCAGACGATAGCCGCGCCAAGCGCAATGTATTCATCCTTGTGATGGCGCAGGCCATTTTGGGGGCGCAGATGCCGATGATCTATACCATCGGCGGATTGGCGGGCCAGTCTTTGGCCAGCAATCCCTGTTTTGCCACCTTGCCGATTTCGCTGATCGTGCTGGGCTCGATGTTGGCGGCCACGCCAGTGTCGGCCATAATGCAGAAATACGGGCGGCGTGCGGGGTTTTGGCTGGGTGCGGGCTGTGGGGCCATTGGCGGCGCGGTTGGGGCCTATGGGCTGTATCTGGCCTCGTTCCCGATCTTTTTGTTGGGCAGTTTCATCACCGGCGTTTACATGTCGGCGCAGGGATTTTACCGCTTTGCCGCCGCCGATACCGCATCGGACGGGTTTCGCCCCAAGGCCATTTCTTATGTAATGGCGGGGGGGCTGGCCTCGGCCATTATTGGCCCGCAGCTGGTGAAGGTAACCAGCCAAGCCATGGTGATCCCGTTTCTTGGCACCTATTTGGCGGTGATTGCGGTCAATGTGCTGGGATCGGTGCTGTTTTTCTTCCTTGATATCCCGCGGCCAAAACCACCCGCTGCCACCGATGACCGGGGCCGCAGCCGCCGTGAATTGCTGGCCACGCCCATCATCGCGGTTTCGGTGATCTGCGCCATGGTCTCGTATGCGCTGATGAACCTTGTCATGACCTCGACACCGCTGGCGGTGGTGGGCTGTGGATTTGAGCAAAATATCGCAGCCGATGTTGTTTCGGCGCATGTGTTGGCCATGTACGTGCCCAGCTTCTTTACCGGCCATTTGATCGCCCGGTTTGGCGTGCGCACCATTGTGGCCTTGGGCCTTGTTATTTTGGGCGCAGCAGGCGCTGTGGCGCTGCAGGGTGTGCAGCTGGAAAACTTTTTCATCGCGCTCATTTTGCTGGGGGTGGGCTGGAATTTTGGCTTTATCGGCGCCACCACGATGCTGGCCGCCTCGCATGGCCCGCACGAGCGTGGGCGCATGCAGGGCATGAATGATTTGATCGTGTTTGGCGGCGTCACCGTGGCCTCGTTGTCATCGGGCGGGTTGATGAACTGCTCGGGCGGCGATGCGATGGTGGGCTGGGCCAGCGTAAACTTGGCCATGGCGCCGTTTTTGATGCTGGCAGGGGGCGCGCTGATCTGGCTGGCGCTACGCCCGAAAGACGCGGCCTAGCGCCCGCGGGCGGGCCTATACCCGCCGCAGCGCCAGCACCGCGTTCAACCCGCCAAAGGCAAAGGCGTTTGACAAGGCCACGTTAACCTTGGCCTCACGGGCCTCGTTTGGCACAACATCCAGCGCGCATTCGGGGTCAAATTCTTCATAGCCGATGGTCGGGGCGATCACCCCATCGCGCAGCGCCATGATGCAGGCCAGCAATTCCACAGCCCCCGTCGCCCCAATCAAATGCCCATGCATCGATTTGGTGGACGAAATCATCAGGTTATCGGCATGGGGGCCAAACACATCGGCCACGGCTGCGCATTCGGTTTTGTCATTCGCGGCGGTGCCGGTGCCGTGGGCATTGATGTAGCACACATCTTCGGGGTTTAACCCTGCGTCTTTCAGCGCCCCGGAAATGGCCCGCGCCGCCCCCTGTTTCGAGGGCATCACGATGTCAGACGCATCAGAGGACATCGCATAGCCCACCACCTCGGCCAGAATTTCAGCGCCGCGCTTTTTGGCATGTTCGTATTCTTCAAAAACGAAAATGCCCGCCCCCTCGCCCTGCACCATGCCATTGCGGTTGGCGCTAAAGGGGCGGCAGGCATCGCGCGACATCACCCGCAGCCCTTCCCATGCCTTGATCCCGCCAAAGCACAGCATCGATTCCGAGCCGCCCGTCACCATGGCCGGTGTCAGCCCTGCGCGCACCATCATAAAGGCCTGCGCCATGGCGTGGTTGGACGAGGCGCAGGCGGTAGATACGGTAAACGACGGGCCGCGCAGGTTATATTCCATGCTGATATGCGAACAGGCGGCATTGTTCATCAGCTTAGGCACCACAAAGGGGTGCACGCGGTTTTTGCCCTCTTCATACACCGCGCGGTAATTGTCGTCCCAGGTGCTGACACCGCCGCCCGCTGTGCCCAAAACAACGCCTGCCCGGTCGGCCAGCGCACCAGAAAACACCAGCCCCGACTGCGCGATCGCCTCTTTGGCGGCAAACAGCGTGAATTGTGTGAACCGGTCATACAGGGTGATCTGCTGGCGGTTAAACCGGCCTTCGGCCTCGAAGTTGCGCACTTGGCCGCCAATCGAAATCGCCAGCCGTTCCACATCGCGCAGTTCTAGCTGGCCAATACCGCAGCGCCCTTCGCGCATGGCGGCCATGGTTTCGGTCACCGTGTGGCCCAACGCATTGATCGTGCCCGCCCCCGTGATGACAACGCGGTTCATCCCGCCTGCTCGGCGATCAGGCGCTCGATCCCGGCGATAATGGCGCCAACAGAGGAAATATCAAAATCGCTGGCCTCGGGCTCGTTGGCGTTGAAAGGCACCGAGATATCAAACGCCTCTTCGATGGCAAAGATCGATTCCACCAGCCCCAGACTGTCGATACCCAGGCTTTCAAGGGTGCTGTCCAACCCCACATCCGAGGGCTCTAGCACCGCTTGTTCGGCGATAATTGCGATAACCTTGTCCTGAACGCTCATGTCTTTTGGGCCTTTCAACAGCTTCTGTCTGCCGATTTAGGTATTGTCTGACGACTTGAAAACCACCCGGCGCAATTCGGCAACCTGCTGCGCCAAGCGGGGCAGACGGCGCAGCGCTTTGTAAGTATCGATATGGGCATCCATTTTCATCGCCGGATAGCCCAACATCACGCGCCCTGCAGGCACATTGGCCAGCACCTTTGTGGCGCCGCCCGTGATGACGTTATCACCAATGAAAAGGTTGTCCGACACGCCGGTTTGTCCCCCAAGCACAACATTATTACCGATTTGTGTCGATCCTGCGACACCCACCTGCGCGCAGATCAAACAATCGTTGCCGATCACCACGTTATGGCCAATTTGTGCCAAGTTATCGAATTTCACACCATTGCCGATGCGGGTGTCGCGCACGGTGCCACGATCGATACAGGCATTGGCGCCCAGTTCGACATCATCGCCAATTTCCACGCCACCAAGGCTGTGAATGCGCGCATAAGACTGGTTTTTCACCGCCCCCTGATCGCCCAAGCTGCTGCGGACCTGTTCAATATTGCTGGGCTCGGGCGTGACAAAGGAAAACCCATCGCCCCCCACCACAGCGCCGGGCTGCGCGATGAACCGCGCGCCGATGCGCACGCGGGCCCCGATGCGCACCCCTTCACGCAAATAGGCCTGCGCGCCCAATTGCGCCCCTGCCCCGATGAAACACTGCGGCCCAATCACACTGCCCGCCCCAATGCGCGCCCCTGCCCCGATCACGGCCAAAGGCCCAACACAGACGTCGCCGGCAAGTTCTGCGCTGGGGTCGATCATGGCGCTGAGGTGAATACCTGTGCCAAACCCCTGACCTTGGTCCATCATCGCGCTGAGCCCTGCCATGGCGAACCGCGGGCGCGGTGCAATAATGGCGGCCTGCAGCCCCAAGCCTTGCCAATCGGCGCCGGGCCACAGCATGGCAGCGCGCGCCTGCCCTTGGGCCAAGAAGGCGGCATATTTCGGGTTGGTGGCCAAGGCCAGATCGGTGGCGCTGGCGGTGGCGGGTTCGGCCACGCCGTGCACCTGAATATCCAATGCGCCAAAGGCCTGGGCCCCAAGTGCCTGCGCGATCTGCCCGATTGTATAGCCCATGAGCGCCCCCAGATGTTCTTGGGGCTTCCCTTAGCCCCGATACGCGCGCAACGCTACCCCCTCGCGCTCCAGCGCCTGCCAGATCTTGGCATCGCGCCCATAAACATCGCGGCGAAACTGCACCCCGCCCTTTGCCGTGGTAAAGGCGGTGCGATAGATCAAATGCACCGGCACAGGCTGGCGCAGCGGCACGGTTGTTTCAACGCCCGTGGCCAAAATGCGCTTAAACTCGCCCACCGGATCGCTGCTTTGGCGCGCCAGCAGGGCATAGGCAAAATCAAAGGGCTGCGCCAAGCGAATGCAGCCATGGCTATAGGCGCGGGTTTCGCGCGCAAACAGGTTTTTCGCCGGGGTATCGTGCAGATAGATATTATAGGGGTTGGGGAACATGAATTTCACCAGCCCCAAGGCGTTGCTGTTTGAGGGGGGCTGTTTGATATCGAAGGGAAATGTATTGGCCGTGAAAGCGCTAAAATCCACATTTTGGCGCGAGACCTGCTGACCGCGGCCATCAAACAGCACCAGATGCGAAACTGCATTTGGGTTTTGCTTGAGCTGGGGTAAATATTCATTCACCGCAATCGAGCGGGGCACATGCCATGTGGGGTTAATCACCATGAATTCCATGACATCGGAAAATTCGGGGCTGCGCCGGTCGTTGCTGTTGGCCCCCACAACCGAGCGTGTTTCGAAGGTGATTTCGCCCTGATCCATGATTTTCGCGGTGTAATCGACCAGATTAACCAGAATATGGCGGCCAGATTTATCGATATTTACCCAGCGCTCGCGCTCTAAGGCCACGATCACCGATTTCAACCGCGTCTCGGCTGACACGTTAAGTTCGGCCATGGTTGTTTGGCCGGCCACGCCATCGGCCTCTAGCCCGTGGGCCAGCTGAAATTGCTGCACCGCGCCCTGCATATCGGCATCATAGGTTTTGCTGAAGCTGCGATGTAAATACCCCATACGCATCAGGCGGTTACGCAGTGCAACAACCGCCGCGCCGCTTTGGCCGGGCTTCAATGTTTGGCCCGCCACCGTTTCGCCCCAGCCGCCTTCGGCCACCACGTTTTCCAGCTGCAATTTGGCCTTTAACAGGCGGGTATATTCGTTCGATTGCGGTGCCAAGGCGCGGAAATAGGCGACAGGGTTTGCCTCTGCCAGCCCCTGCAGCAGCTCGGCCGGGCTTGGGGCCTGCGGGCGGCGTTTGATGTCGTCATCCACGCTGCTGGGCACCAAAGCGCCGCCTTTCATATCGCGGGCATACAGCAAAAAGGCCCGCGTCAGCGCCGCCTCGACAAAGCCTTGGTCCTTTGGGGTGGTGGCGCTTTGCAAGCGCTGCATCAGCGGCACCATCCCATAGCGCGGGGCCGGCAGGCCGTGCTGGTCGGCTTGGTCCAAGGCCACCAAAAGCGCGTTCAAACGGGCTGTATCCTCGGGGCCAGTCCACAGCGGGGCGTAATCGCGGGCGCGGTAAAATTCAGCCACATCCGCCTGCCCCGCAACCGAGGCGGCCACAGCTTGGCGAAAAGCGATTTGCTGGGCGGCAGCCGCAGGGCTGGCAAAGGCCAGGGTGCCAGCAACAAGGCAGGCAACCATGCTTGTGCGCAAGGCCGAAGCGGGGCGGAAAAACGAAAGCAGCATTTAATCGAAACCCTTGGGATGGTACGTTTGTTCGCGGAAAGTGGCCCCATTTTTGCGCCATCGGGGGTGGGCAAGTCCACTCACAATCGCGCGGGGTTGGCGGTTCGGTTTGAAATAGATGCAGCTTTGCCGCTGTTTATGATCTGGGCTGCAATCTGGCAACGCTATGCGCAAATTATTGCCGAAACATCTTGAAGTTTTGCATTCACGACAATCAGGGCTTGGCCAACGATTCGCTTTGTGCCATAAAATGCGCAGATCCAAGAACGGATGGCAGGCATCGTGCAACGACACGCAACACAGGTAAGCGACGAAACGGGCGCTGGGACATGACAGAATACACTTCGGCACGCATGGCGCGCCGCGCATTATTGGGTGCTTTTGCCGCAACAGCGGTGGCCGCGGCACCCACGTTTTCTAACGCAGCTGGGTTTTTGCGTGGGGCGGGCGATATTCGGCGGCTGAAAATGTATTCTGGTCGCACGGGCGAACATCTCGACATGATCTACTGGATCGAGGGCGAGTATATCAAAGACGCCGTCAAAGAAATTCACTACTTTATGCGCGATTGGCGCACCGATCAGGTGAAGGCGATCGACACCCGCACCATAGATATCATGACAGCCGCGCATAATCTGATGGATGTAACCGAGCCTTATTTGCTGTTGTCTGGCTATCGCAGCGCGAAAACCAATGCGATGCTGCGCTCGCGCTCGCGCGGGGTGGCAAAAAATTCGCTCCACGTGCAGGGCCAAGCCGCCGATCTGCGGCTGGGTTCGCGGTCGGTGCGGCAGATGGCCCGCGCGGCCCAAGCCTGCCACGCAGGCGGCGTTGGCCAATATTCGCGGTCAAATTTCGTGCATATGGATTGTGGGCCCGTCCGCACCTGGGGCGCCTAAACCACGCATCCCAATCCGGCCCGGTTTGCGCAGATCAAAAGCCGCCCATGGGCGGTTTTTTTATGCCCTGCCCCATCAACGCCCCCGGCTGGCCCCCAGCGACCCCGGCCTTTAAAACAGCAAAAGCCCCGCTGATTTGGCGGGGCTTTCGGCCGTGGCGCATGGCCAGGATGAAAGTGGCGCGGTTGACGGGGCTCGAACCCGCGACCCCCGGCGTGACAGGCCGGTACTCTAACCAACTGAGCTACAACCGCGCATTTCAAACGCTGCAATACAGCGTGACGTGCGGAATAAGCAAAGCGCCGCCCCCCGTCAAGTGCCCAAACCATGGCTGGTGCAATTTTTTGAATTTTTCTGCGCAAACACCCAGTAACGCACTGAAATAAAGGTGTTTTTCAAACTCCACCCCGTGAAAAAGAATGGGGCGCCGAAGCGCCCCAGTTTCGTTGATCAAGCTCACTCTTTTCACCGCTCTGATATTTCTGCCTGCGGCTTGATCAACCCAGGGCAAGCGCACCTGCCCCGTGACCGTTTTGGGCAGGCGCCACCGCGCCCGCCCGATTCCTAGCTGCAGCCCGAGGTGGCGCCGCAGGTGTTGCACTTCATGCAGGTGCCATTGCGCACCAGCGTGTAGTTGCCACAATCACCGCAGGCCTCGCCCTCGTAGCCCTGCATTTTGGCCTTGGTGCGTGCATCCATGGACACGCTGCCGCTGGCCAATGCCGTGGTGCTGGTGGCAATGGCCACAGCTGCCCCGGCGGTTTCGGGCACCAACGTTTGCAACGCCGCCATGGCATCAGTGCCGGTGGCCAAGCCCTGCCCGCCATTCAGCACAACCAGTTCCTGTGGCAAACGCTTGCGCAGATAGCCGGTCGAGCTGATCTGCTTGAGCACCTCAAGGCTGCGCGACGCGGCGGTTTCCGACAATTCCCGAACGTTCGATACGCCCTCTTCCTCGCCACGGCCCAGATCATCGAACGAGGCACCTTGCGGGGCCACATGCGCCAGATCTGTCCGGTCCAGATAGGACACCGCCAGTTCGCGGAAGATGTAATCCAAGATCGACGTGGCGTTCTTGATCGAATCATTGCCCTGCACAATGCCCGCCGGTTCGAATTTGGTGAAAGTGAAGGCATCAACAAATTCTTCCAGCGGCACGCCATATTGCAGGCCAACCGATACCGCGATGGCAAAGTTGTTCATCATCGCCCGAAAGCCTGCGCCCTCTTTATGCATATCGATGAAGATTTCGCCCAAGCTGCCGTCTTCGTATTCGCCGGTGCGCAGATACACTTTGTGCCCGCCCACCACGGCCTTTTGGGTATAGCCTTTGCGCCGCTCGGGCATCTTGGTGCGGTTCGAGCGGATCACCTCTTTCACGATGACCTTCTCGATGATTTTCTCTGCCAGCACCGCCGCTTTTTCCTGCGTGCTGCCGCTTTGCAAGATTTCGGCGGCTTCGTCATCGTCTTCCACCAAGGCCGAGGCCAAGGGCTGGCTTAGCTTCGAACCATCGCGATAAAGCGCGTTGGCCTTAATCCCCAGCGACCACGACAATTCATAGGCCTTTTGGCAGTCTTCAATCGTGGCATCATTGGGCATATTGATGGTTTTCGAAATCGCCCCCGAAATGAACGATTGCGCCGCAGCCATCATGGTGATGTGGCTGTCCACCGACAAATAGCGCTTGCCCTTCTTGCCGCAGGGGTTGGCGCAATCGAATACCGAATAATGCTCGGTCTTCAGATGCGGTGCGCCTTCCAATGTCATGGTGCCGCAGACATGGTCGTTGGCCGCCTCGATATCGGCGCGGCTATAGCCCAAATGGCGCAGCAGATCAAAGGAAGGATCGTTCAGCTTGGCCGCCGGGATGCCTAAGACATTGGTGCAGAAATCCGCCCCCAGCGTCCACTGGTTGAACACAAAGCGGATGTCAAAGGCGCTTTTCAGCGATGCTTCGATTTTATCCAGCTCGTTCTGGCCAAACCCGTGCCCGATCAGGCTGGTGTGGTTGATGGCCGGCGCCTGGCCCAGGCTGGCGTGGCCCACGGCATAGGCGATGATCTCTTCGATCTGCGCGCTGCCATAGCCCAGCTTTTCCAAGGCCGCCGGAACCGAGCGGTTGATGATCTTGAAATACCCGCCACCGGCCAGCTTTTTGAACTTCACCAGCGCGAAATCGGGTTCGATGCCGGTGGTGTCGCAATCCATCACCAGCCCGATCGTGCCTGTGGGCGCGATCACCGTGGCTTGGGCATTGCGATAGCCGTGTTTGGTGCCAAGGCGCAGCGCCTCGTCCCAGCAGTTTTTGGCAATCTCAACCAAGCTTGCATCGGGGCAATTGGCATGATCCAGCGGCACTGGTTTGATGGCCAGCTGCTCGTAGCCATCGCTTTCGCCATAGGCGGCGCGGCGGTGGTTGCGGATGACGCGCAGCATATGTTCTTTGTTGCGCTCATAGCCGGCAAACGCCCCCAGCTCCGCTGCGATTTCGGCGCTGGTTGTGTAAGAAACGCCAGTCATGATGGCAGTCAGCGCAGCGGCCAGGGCGCGGCCCTCGTCGCTGTCATAGCCAAAGCCCATGTTCATCAACAACCCGCCGATATTGGCATAGCCCAAGCCCAGCGTGCGGAATTCGTAAGACAGCTGCGCGATTTCCTTCGAGGGGAATTGCGCCATCATCACGGAAATTTCCAGCGTCAGCGTCCATAGGCGGCTGGCATGCATGTAATCTTCGGTCTGGAACGCGCCATCCTTGAAAAAGGTCAGCAGGTTCATCGAGGCCAGGTTACAGGCGGTATCGTCTAGGAACATATATTCCGAGCACGGGTTCGAGCCGCGGATCTGCCCATCTTCGGGGCAGGTGTGCCACGCGTTGACCGTGTCGTGATACTGGATGCCCGGATCGGCACAGGCCCATGCGGCATGGCCAATATCTTCCCACAATGCGCGGGCCTTAACGGTTTTGGCCACCGCGCCATCGGTGCGGCGCAGCAATTCCCAATCGGCATCGTCTTGCACGGCCTTCAAGAACGCATCGGTCACACGCACCGAGTTGTTCGAATTCTGGCCCGAAACGCTGGCGTAGGCCTCGCTATCCCAATCGGTGTCATAGGTGGGAAATTCGATGCTGTCATAGCCCTGCTTGGCGTAATCCAGCACACGCTTGACATAGGTTTCCGGAATAGCGGTTTTCTTGGCCCCGCGAATAGCGGCTTTCAGCGCCTCGTTTTTGGTGGGGTCCACCGCATCTTCGGTACTGCCGTCCCATTGGCAGATGGCGGCAAAAATTTCATTCAATTTTTGCTCGTGCATCTTGCTGCCGGCCACGATGCTGGCAACCTTTTGCTCTTCTTTCACCTTCCAATTCACGAATTGCTCGATATCGGGGTGATCGACATCGCAAATCACCATTTTCGCGGCGCGGCGGGTGGTGCCGCCCGATTTGATGGCGCCCGCGGCGCGATCGCCGATTTTCAAAAAGCCCATCAACCCCGAGGATTTGCCACCCCCCGACAGCGCCTCGCCCTCGCCGCGCAGCGACGAGAAATTGGTGCCGGTGCCAGAGCCGTATTTGAACAGGCGCGCCTCGCGCACCCACAGATCCATGATACCGCCGTCGTTGACCAGATCGTCACTGACCGACTGAATGAAACAGGCGTGCGGCTGGGGGTGCTCGTAGGCGCTGTTCGATTTGGTCAATTTGCCGGTTTTATAATCGACATAGTGGTGGCCTTGGCTGGGGCCATCGATGCCATAGGCCCAATGCAGGCCAGTGTTAAACCATTGCGGGCTGTTGGGCGCGGCGCGCTGGGTGGCCAGCATAAAGCGCATTTCATCGAAATAGGCGCGCGCGTCTTCCTCGGTGCTGAAATAGCCGCCCTTCCAGCCCCAATAGGCCCAAGCGCCGGCCAGCCGGTCAAACACCTGACGCGCGCTGATTTCGCCTGTGAAACCGGTGTTGTCATTGGCAGGCACCGAGCGCCACAAAAATTCGGGCACGCCTTTTTCAGCCACACGGCGGCTTTTCAGCGGCACGCCGGCCTTGCGAAAATACTTTTGGGCGATGACATCGCTGGCAACCTGGCTCCATTTCGCCGGCACTTCGACATCATCAAGCTTGAATACAACCGTGCCATCCGGGTTCCGGATCTCGGACGAGGTGGTGACGAATTCCAGTTCAGCGTAGGCGTCCTGCCCTGCCTGTGTGAATTTTCTTTCAATTTTCATGTGCGCTGCCTCATTCTTCCAGCTTTTTGGTCCCCCCACCCACCATTTTGATGGGCCGCAACGTGGCATGGGCGCCGGCAAAACAAAGACATCTGCGCGTTTTTTTAAGCGCGCACTTATAGCTCGGGAGGTTCCCGAAGTGATGTTCAGAATTTTTGACCGAAGACCAACAACCACTATATCTTGTGGTCGCCCCGCCTGCCCGCACAAACTGGCGTAAAACCGCCGGGTGGGTCAACGAAAATATTTCACTTTAACCGCTCAAAAAACGGTTGACCTTGGACCAAAGGCCAATGCCCTGATTCAATCTCAAATCGCATCACGGTTTTTTACCCGGCGCGTCCGCTACCCAGCCGAAAAAAGCCTAAGAACTTAAGGCATTTAAAGCGCCCATGACACAAAATGATGCATTTTGAACGTTTTTTTATGCTCTTTAGAGACAAGCTTGCGCAAATGGATAGGATGGGTCAAATAGCGCAATCTAGGCCAGAAAACGGGTGCAATGCGGTGGATGCGGCGAATCTGTTACACTATATTTAGTGTTGCCCTTGGGGGCTGTACCCCTATTGGTGGTATACCAAACGATGCCCCCCTGCCCGCCATCGCCCC